>Ga0116117_1000001_pt1 | contig 313653 bp, 234 predicted proteins | sample June2015DPH_11_1_FD_89790 | JGI IMG/M metagenome (GOLD analysis project Ga0116117, IMG submission 89790) | Peatland microbial communities from SPRUCE experiment site at the Marcell Experimental Forest, Minnesota, USA - June2015DPH_11_10 | ecosystem: Environmental > Terrestrial > Soil >... | reverse complement strand
CACCTCGTTCGCAACAGCAGGAACCTACACAATCACCGCTGTATACGGCGGATCGACGACCTATGCCACCAGCACTTCGAGTGCTGTAGTCATTACCGTCGGTACAGTGAAGACCGCCACGACCACCGCGCTGGCCGCATCCACCACCACGCCAGCCGTTGGCGCCAGCGTTACGCTGACGGCCACGGTCACGCCTACAGCCGCCACCGGCACAGTCACTTTCATGTCGGGCACAACTTCACTCGGAACCGGAACACTGAGTGCGGGCAAGGCGACGCTGACCACCTCGTTCGCAACAGCAGGAACCTACACAATCACCGCTGTATACGGTGGATCGACGACCTATGCCACCAGCACTTCGAGTGCCGTAGTCATTACCGTTGGTACAACGTTGACGGCCACCACCACTGCGCTGACTGCATCCACCACCACGCCAGCCGTTAGCGCCAGCGTTACTCTGACGGCCACGGTTACGCCTACAGCAGCTACCGGCACAGTCACCTTCATGTCGGGCACAACTTCACTCGGAACCGGAACACTGAGTGCGGGCACCGCAACGCTGACCACCTCATTCGCGACAGCGGGAATCTACTCGCTGACCGCTGTTTACGGCGGATCGACGACCTATGCCACCAGCACTTCGAGCGTCCTTTCTGTGACGGTTGGCACCAGTTCTGGCTATGCTGCAACCGCCAAGGCGAACTTCCTCGCCATGTACGGCGATATGACCGCGGCCAACGGGTACTTCAGCCCGCTGGGCATTCCCTATCACTCAGTCGAGACGTTTATGGTTGAAGCTCCCGACTACGGCCATGAGACAGTATCTGAGACCTACAGCTACTACATCTGGCTGACCGCGATGTATGGCGCGATCGACGGAAATTGGGCGCCTCTAACGACCGCTTGGGATAACATGCAGACCTACATGATCCCCAGCGCAGCCCAGCAGCCGACCAACGCCGGCTACAATCCCGCCTCTCCGGCTACCTACTGCCCAACGTACGATAGCCCCAGCAGCTACCCTTGCACGCTAACCTCTTCGGTTACTTCAGGCATCGATCCGCTCGCAGCCGAATTGCAATCCGCGTATGGCACCCCGAACATCTACGCCATGCACTGGATTCTCGACACGACCGATTGGTACGGCTATGGAACCGATGAGAACCACACTGGCGTTCCTTCGTTCTATAACTCATATCAGCGCGGGCCAATGGAGTCGGTGTGGTTGACAATTCCACAACCCTCCTGGGATGCCTTTGTGTACGGCGATACCAGCGACGGCGGATATCTGAGCCTGTTCACATCAGGCCCATACACGCAGCAGTGGAAGTACACGGATGCTCCCGATGCCGATGCGCGCGCCATCCAGGCCATGTACTGGGCGCAACAATGGTCCGGCAACAACTCGAGCGTTGCAGCTTTGCTCCCGTTGGCCTCTGAACTGGGCGACTATCTGCGTTACTCGTTCTTTGACAAATACTTCAAGGAACAGGGCTGCCAGAGCACCAGTTGCCCGGTTGAGAACGGCACCAAGAACTCCTCGGCTTACCTCCTCTCCTGGTACTACGCATGGGGCGGCGCGGTGCCGGCTGATGGAAGCTGGGCTTGGCGCATTGGTTCAAGCGACGTTCACTTCGGCTACCAGAACCCGGTGGCGGCTTATGCTCTCTCTTCCGACACCTCTCTGATTCCCAAGGGGACCACCGCAAAAACGGATTGGACCACAGCTCTCGGACGCACGCTCGAATTCTACCGCTGGCTGCAATCGTCGCAAGGCGCCATTGCAGGCGGCGCAACCAACAGTTGGGGTGGCGGCAGCAACACAGCCAATCCTCCTACCGCCTGGGGAGGCCAGTATGCAGTTCCTCCTGCGGGAACTCCCACCTTCTACGGCATGTCGTACATCTTCGCACCGTCGTACGAAAATCCTCCCAGCAACCAGTGGTTCGGAATGCAGGCATGGTCGATGGAGCGCCTTGCCGAGTACTACTACATTTCCGGCAATGCGGATGCAAAGATCATCCTGGATCCGTGGATCGCTTGGGTTGAAGCCAATTCCACGGTAAGCGCGACCGCCTGGTCAATCCCGTCGACAATCGGCTGGAGTGGACAGCCCGCTCTCAACTGGAACTCATCAAACCAAAACTGGACGCCTGGTACCGCCTTCAACGCCGGTCTCAACGTGTCCATCGTCAACAGCGGCGAGGATGTCGGCGTCACAGGTTCGCTCTGCAAGGCCCTGCTCTATTACAGTGCCGGCACCGCGAAGTATGGAACGCAAGACATGACGTCGTTTAACCTTGCCAAGAGCCTTCTGCAAACCATGTGGACAGTGGGCCGCGACAGCATCGGCGTTTCAACTCCCGAAACGCGCACCGATTACAGCCAGCTCAACATTCCCATTTTTGTTCCTTCAGGTTGGACGGGAACCATGCCGAACGGCGATCCGATCAACTCCAGCTCGACGTTCCTCAGCATCCGTACCCAGTACGAGACGGATCCGAACTACGCCAAAGTTGCAGCGTATGCTGCCGGCACCGGGCCCGCTCCCGTATTCAACTATCACCGCTTCTGGGCCCAGACAGATGTTGCCACGGCCTATGGAACATACTTCCTGCTGTTCCCCAACGAATAAGGGGAACATTGTCTAACCTGCCAGCCCGCATCACTCGCCAGTTGAAGTAATGCGGGCTGGTAGTTGCAGTAAAAGAAGGCCGTAGTTTCGTGCACTCTTGGAGCTAAGTGAGTGCACGAAACTACGGCCTTCTTTATGCGGCATCAGTCGCGCCGGCTCCGGCCGCGCCCGGCCCTATGGCTGTTCTATACCCAAAAGGGGTTCACCCCCAAAACGTCGGGTGGCCCATCCTCGCCGCGTCTTTGTTTTTGCGGCTAGGGTGGGCCTGCCACGACAGTATCTTTGCAGCTGCTCTAAACGAGTCCGCTGAGACTCGACGTTTTCAAGCCTTCCATCTGATCCCTCAGCTGCTCCATCTGCCGCCGAAGCTCGTCCATCTGCTTCGGATTCAGCTTGAAATCCTCCGGCTTGAAGCTCTTGCGCAACTCGTTCATCTGTTGCTTGAGTTGATCGAGTTGCTTCTGGTCGAGCTTGAAATCTTCACTCTTGAGACACTCGCGCAGTTCGCCAGCCTGTTCGCGCAGAGCTTCCAACTGGTGACGCGAGGCCTCGGCAGCGGCCGCGGAATCCTGATCGATGCCGGCCATTTGCGGTAGATCGCCGGCCGGCAAGATATCTTCAAATTCCAACTCCCCGTGCCGCTTCGAATCCACCTGCAGCGTCAGCGTCTGTTGCTTTCTATCGCGCAAAACAGTTACCTGCACCGGCTTGCCCTGGTTGGCGCGCAACACCCGCTCCCAATCCCCCATCGTGGAAATAGCCACCGCGCCCACTTTGAGAATCACATCACAGGCCTTCAGTCCCGCCACCGCAGCCTCGCTCTTGCGCGCCACTTCCCTCACCATCAACCCGCTCGGCACGCCTAGGTACTCGGCCATCTGCAAGGTCAACGGCTCCACCGACACGCCCACATTCAGGCTGCTGCCAAAAAACGGCATATGAAATCCGCCCGGTAGCGGCGCATCGCCTCCGCCCTCCAGAATCCCCATTCCCTGCCCCTGCGCAAAGACGTCTTCGCCCGTGCCCAGCTTGCTCCACACTTCGTGCTCCATCACGCGGCGGTCAGCCAGTTGCACGGCCAATGTCTGCAGGTTGCCATCGCGACTGATCTCGATACTCACATTGCGCCCCGCGGGAATCTCGCGCAGCATACGCCGCAACTGCTCCGCGCCCTCGACATCCTGCCCATTCAGCTGGACCACCACGTCGTTGACCTTGAGGCCAATTTGCCCCGCTGGAGCGTCATGATCGATCAGCGTGATAATCGCGCCGCGAACCTCTTTCAGCTTCAGTGCCTGCGCCTTCTGTTGGTCCACATCCGCCAGGTCCACTCCCAGGTAGCCCTGAGAGTTCGAGTGCAGCAACAGCGTGCTCGGCTGCCCAATGAGTTCAGCAATATCGATAATTCCCCGCACTTGCGCGCGAGCGCCAGGCGGAAGCATCACCGCCCATGCGCTCAGCAACGCCGCCGTCCGAACACCGTGACATGGCCTCAAAATGTTCTTCATTGCCTTAGCTCCACACACTGCTTTTTGCTCATCCAAATTGCATTCTTTGGTGTCGATGCATTTCCCGAAAAGAGCCGGCTTACTGAATCTCCGGCTCGCGGCTTAAGACCTCTCGCGAAACCGTTCGGATATAAGGATTCTGATCCGTGTCGGCAACCGTGTGCAGCACCTGGCGCACGCTCGTGTCGCCATCCACCGGCTCCAGAATGTTAATCGCCGCGGTGCGAATCCTCGGGTCGCCATCGTTCATCAGCGCCTCTAAAACCGCATCCCGCACACGCATGTCTTCAGAGACATAAGGCTCCAGCCCTTGCAGCGCCTTTTCGCGCACGCCCTCGTTCTTGTCATAGCGCAGCGCCACCATCAGAGCATCGCGAATTCCCTTGCCCCGGCAACGGTGTCCAGCTTTGCACTCGGCAGCCATCAGACCCACCGAATCATCCCGCACGCCCGCCGAAGTTGAATTCTCACTGGCCAGCATCAGCAACTGACGAATCGCCGGATCGTCGAGTGAGCCTTCGATCCGCTGCGGCACCAGCTGGTTGTAACGCACTTCGACCATGTGGCTATTCGGCTTTTGCACAATGCTTGAGATGTTGGCAATCTCGGTCGGCGCTGCTGTTCCTGCTGTGGTCGTGGTATTGGCTGGCTGCACCTGCGCCGCTGGTTCTATCTGCGCCGCAACAGCGTGCGGCGTATGATTCTCGGCGAACTTGAAGCCGCCCAGCGAACCCGCCCCCACGCCAACCAGCAGCAGCAGACAAGCCGCCACCGGCGCTGCCTGCAAGCTCGCTAGACTGTTGATCACGCTCTGGCCTAGCCGGTCGTACCATCGCCTGGGCGGCAACGCGTCCAGCGCCTCAGTCAACCTCTGTCGCGACCGAGCAATCAGGTTGGCGTCCGGCTCCAGCACCAGATGGGCTTCCGCCAACTCTTTCAGCGCCAGCAACTGCGCCCGCTCTTTTTGGCACTCGGCGCAGCCGGATACGTGCAGCTCCAGCTCATTCCCCAGTTCGCCGGGCAGCTCCCCATACGCCGCCGCCACAATCCGTTCCTGTGCAATTTTGCATCTCATATCCACGCCCTCCCAGCCTCAAAAGTGCCACAATGTTCATCCAAAACGCCGCCGCCCGCAGGGCATTGCCGCCAGAACTTCTAACGCATACCCGCCGGCTTTTATCGCAAACTTGCCAGCTGGGCTCTCAACTTCTTTGTCGCCCGGAAGAGCGTATTCTTCGCGGTCTCTTCCGTCGTGCTCAGCATCTCTCCAATCACCCGCAATCGCAATCCCTGGAAATGCTTGAGTTCAAAAACCATTCGTTCGCGCGGCGTCAACTTCTCCAGCGCCGTTTGAATCCGCTCACCCAGCACCTTGCGGTCCAACTCTTTGGCTGGGTTTGAAAACGCCCGATCATCTGACACCGAAGCCAGCACGTCAATCTCGTCCCCGGAGTGGCTCACCACCACCGACCGATCCTCGCGCCGCGTCTTGCGCCGCCGCATCTGGTCCAGGCAAAGATTGGTTACAATTCGATAAATCCACGTATAAAAAGAGCATTCGAATCGAAAATTTCCCAGGTGCCGATAAGCCTTCAAAAACGCTTCCTGATAAATATCCTCGGCATCATGCTCGCTCCCCGTCAGATGCAAAGCCAGCCTGAGCACCTGTTGCTCATACTGCCGAACCAGGGAGTCGAAGGCCGCTCGCGACCCCGCCTGCGCCTCGCGAATCAGCGCCATCTCCGGCTCGCGCGCCTGCATCCGCTCTTCAGCGGTCTTCTCTCCGTTGGTAGCCCTGGCTGCACCCATGCCTGAGGAGGATTGTATCCTCAGGGCCTTCGGCCAAACCATGGCTGCCTGAATTCCAACCTGGGAAACGGGGTAAATCATCGCATCCGTTGCCATCGTATCTGCTCCGGGGATCAGGGGAGTCTCCGCACCCAGATAGACGCAGTGAGCCTGTGTTGGTAAGCAATGCCGCCACCGACAGGGTCTTCGTCGGCGGGGTGATCAAGGATGGGAAACCTCAATCCTCAACCGAACCCGTTCATCAGGAGCGCGGCGCGGTCGAAGAAGCTGCTTTTTGCCTTTACCCCGCCGCGCTAACTCGCTAACCCGCTATCACCGCGAAGCGGTGGCTAACTCGCTGCGCTTATCAAGAACATCTCCCCCACAAGCTACACTAGAAAGCAATGAACGACAGCCTCTTTCCCACCCCCTCCAACGAAGCCGGCGGCTGGCTCACTGCCCATTGCGACGGCGGTTCGCGCGGCAATCCCGGCCCCTCCGGCTACGGCGCTGTTATTGAAGACGCCCACGGCCGCGTCCTCGCCGAGCTAAGCGAATACGTCGGCCTCCAGACCAACAACTTCGCCGAGTACTCCGGCCTGTTGGGAGTCTTGCGCTGGGCCGTCGAGCACCGCACCGAGCGCCTGCGCGTCATCTCCGATTCCGAACTGATGGTCAAGCAGATGCAGGGCAAGTATGCGGTGAAAAGCCCCATCCTGCGCCCGCTTTTTGAAGAAGCCCGCCGCCTGTCGCGTCAGATTGCCAGCTTTGAAATGCGCCACACACTCCGCGGCGGCAACAAAACAGCCGACCGTCTGGCCAACGAAGCCATGGATCGCGGCATGGGCAAATCAGCCGTTCCGCAAGTAGGCAAGCCAGCGGATTTTGAAGCAGCACGCCAGGCAACGCCAGCCTTCGCGCGCACCGCGCACCTCCAAGCCAGCCATCCACCCGCGACGATCCCCACGCCGTCGCCGGCCCCAGCCAAACCCACTCGCCAAATTCTGGAAGGCTACGTGAAGGATGGTGTGGTTCACTTGCTGGAAGGCGAACTCCCCGACGGAATTTTCGTCAAGATCATCCGGGAATAGGCAGGTGCCCCATCATCAGCCCCGAAGAATCATCCTGAACCATGAGAAGCTGTGCCCCGTTCATCGCGGTTTATGCGATGAGCGGGCGGATGGAGCAGGTTCAGGGGATAAGAAATGAGGGCAGGTGGCCCCATCATCAGCCCCGAAGAATCATCCTGAACCATGAAAAGCTGTGCCCTGTTCATCGCGGCTCTATCGCGATGAGCGGGAGTGCGGCGCACGTCAAGAGGATAAGAAATGAGGGTTTCGGGGTCTCCGCGGGCAGGCCTTAGTCCGTGGGGAGGATATCCGGATTTTCAAACCTGGGAATCCACGATCCCCGTGGCGCGCAAGCGCCGTCCGCCTGGACGGCCAGTCCCCGTGGCGCGCAAGCGCCGTCCGCCTGGACGGCCAGTCCCCCGTGGCGCGCAAGCGCCGTCCGCCTGGGCGGCCAGTCCCCGCAGGTGCCTTGCGTAGAATTAACTGTCTTGGGCGCACAATGGTCTTGAGTAGGACAAAGGAAGAGGGCGCAGGGGCAAAGAAAAAGCGCTCAAAGGGCGAAGAAAACCACGGCACCCCCACCCCCCCTACCCCAAAAACCCCGCTCTCTGAGGAGTGGCAATCAAGGCAAGTTGAACAAAACAAACAGCTAAATAACCATCCCTATGGACTCATCAGTGAGCAGAAACCTCGAAAAACTGCCTATTATTGGCCAAAAAAGAGTCTGTTTTTGCCACTTTCGCGAGAAAAGAGGTCCCAATTCGAGCAATTCTGAAGGCCAGCATCTTCGCCTTTGCAATTGGCCAGCCGCGTACCCCAGGTTCCTCGCATTTGGGGACCTGGGAATCCACGAATCCCATGCGAGCGAAAAGCGAGCCTCTGGCCGCACCGCAGGTGCCTCAGACTTTTCTGCCCAGATCATTCCGCCAGGCATGTCCGCCGCTGGCAATCAAGTGATCACCGCACTCCGGGCCCCACGATCCCGCCGCGTAGTTAGGAAACTTCTCCGGCGTTTTGGCCGCCCACGCTTCCAGAATCGGCGTGTACAAAGCCCAGGTAGTTTCCACGCCGTCGCGGTGCGAGAACAGAGTTTGATCGCCTAGAAGGGCATCCAGCAGCAGCCGCTCATAGCCATTCGCGGTCGACTTGCCAAACGCCGCCGCGTAGTCGAAGTCCATATTCACCGGGCAAACGTCCATCTCCATTGTGGTTGGAACCTTGGCGCCGAAGCGCAGAGCGATTCCTTCATCCGGCTGAATGCGAATCGTGAGCAAGTTAGGCTTGATCACCTGGCAAACCGCGTGCGAAGCCATCCTGTCGAAGATCAACAGCGGTGGCTGCTTGAACTGGATGCTGATTTCTGTCGCCCTTTGCTGCATACGCTTGCCGGCGCGCAGATAGAACGGAACGCCTGCCCACCGCCAGTTTTCTACCTCGAGCTTCACGGCCGCATAAGTCTCCGTACCTGACGTACGACTTACTCGATCCTCTTGGCGATAACCAAGCACCTGTTGTCCGTCTTCCATGCCCGGCCCATACTGGCCGCGCACCACATTCAATATCGGAATCGATGGGATGGCCCGCCACACCTTTAACTTCTCACGCCGTACGCTATCCGCCTCAAAGCTCGAAGGCGGCTCCAGAGCTATCAGACTTAGTAACTCCATCACGTGATTCTGTACTACGTCGCGCAGCGCGCCCGCCTTTTCATAGAACGGTCCCCGCCCCTCGACACCGAGAGTTTCTGCCACGGTAATTTGCACATGGTCAATATAATTTCGATTCCAGATCGGCTCGAAAATTCCATTGGCAAATCGAAAAACCAGGATATTCTGCACCGTTTCTTTGCCAAGATAGTGATCGATGCGGAAAACCTGTTCCTCGCTGAAGACGGCATTTACCTGTCGATTCAACTCACGCGCGGACTCAAGATCGTGGCCGAATGGCTTCTCGATCACAATCGTCGCCGCGCCTTGCTGCGGGTGCGCCATGCCCGACGCTCCGAGATTCTCAATGATGGGAGCAAAGTACTCAGGAGCAGTCGCCAGATAAAAAAGCCGCCCGCCGCCGATACCTTTTTCTTTGGCGATGCGCTCTAAATCCGTCTTCAGTCCCGCATAGTCGCCCGCATTGTCAAAGTTGAGCGGAAAGTAACTGATGTGCTTTGCAAAGTCATCCAGTTTGGAATCACTTGCCTGCGCGCCGCCGAATTCGACAATGCCGTTGCGCATATCATCGGCAAACTCATCGCCAATCGGTCGCCGCGCCACTCCAACAATCGCAAACTTTTCTGGCAGCAGCCCCGACTGGTCCAGATGGAAGAGCGCCGGCAGCAGTTTTCGCTTCGTCAGGTCGCCAGAGGCGCCAAATATCACCAGTATCCTTGGTTCAGGAATCTTCTCATTGCCCTGCGGAATCTGGGAAAGATCTTCCGGACTCACGCTCATTTGTGCCGTCGCCATAACTGCTGAACCTCCAAACCCATTTACGCCGCTGAGTTACTGACTAGTTAGTCTTTCTTTACTTCATGGCCGCCAAATGCGTTGCGCATGATAGCCAACATGCGGTCGGTAAAGTTATTCTCCTCGCGCGAGCGAATGCGGCGAATGACTGACTCGGTGATGACCGGCGCGGATACATTCAGGTTGATAGCCTCGAAGACTGTCCAGCGCCCTTCGCCGGAGTCGACTACGTAGGCCTGCAAACCATCCAGCGTTGGATTGCCGACCAGCGCTTCGGCGGTCAGGTCTAGCAGCCAACTGCGGATCACGCTGCCGTAACGCCAAATATTGGCAACTTGCGGCAGGTCCAGATTGAACTCTTCTTTCTTCTCGAGGATGGTAAATCCTTCGGCATAAGCCTGCATCAGGCCGTACTCAATGCCGTTGTGAACCATCTTCACAAAGTGTCCAGCGCCCGCCGGGCCCACATGTCCCCAGCCCTTGTCGACAGCCGGAGCCAGCGTTTCGAAGATAGGCCGAAGATACTCGACCGGCTCCTTGTCGCCGCCAATCATCAGGCTGTAGCCCTCTTTCAATCCCCAGACGCCGCCCGAGGTGCCCGCGTCGACAAAGTGAAAGCCTTTGGCGGTAACTTCCTTGTAGCGACGCATGGAGTCCTGATAATTCGAGTTACCACCGTCAATCAGTATGTCGCCAGGATTAAGGAGCGGTTCGAGCTTGGCAATTGTCTCGTCGACCGGCGCTCCTTGCGGCACCATCATCCATATGGCTCGCCGACCTTTTAACCTGGCCGCCATTTCGCTGAGTGTGGCGACGCCGACACTTCCAGCAGCCGTGAGCCGCGCCACCGCACCCGGATCGAAGTCGAAACCAACCACCTCATGGCCCCCCACCCGCAGGCGCTCCGCCATGTTTCCGCCCATCTTGCCCAAGCCAATTAATCCAAGTTGCATCGTCTCCTCCTGAATCTAGAAAACGTTCAAGCTGGTCAACTCACGCCGCAAGGCCTCAGCACCCTCGAAACGGATTCCTTTCATTCCGGCAGCCACAGCACCGTCCACATTCTCCGGCCGGTCGTCGATAAACAGTATTCTCTCCGCGGACTTGTCTAAAATCATCAACGCCACTTGGTAGATTGCAGCGTCGGGCTTTCGCAGCCCCAGGTTACACGAAGTCAGCGCGACCTTGAAGAGTTCGCGCAGTCCAAAATTGTCAAATCGGAAATCGTTCGTCTCTCGCGCCTCATTGTTCAAGGCGCCCACCATGCACTTATCGGATGCTGAAATCTCCTGAAGGATTCCCAAAGCTCCATCGGGCAGAAACTTCGATTGAGCGCACATCGCCGCGAAAAAGTCGTCGGCTGAAAAGTCGCGCTTTTCATAGAATACGGTCGCATCCAGGTAGGTCTTCATGGGAATCGCGCCCAGTTCCCAGGCTCGATAGTGCTCCTGGTGCCGGGATTCAAACTCAGCGCGGTTCAGGCCGAATTGCTCCAGCACGATAGCACGTTCGACGGTGTCCCAGCCGTTGGTAAGCAGGACTCCACCCACATCAGAAAGGATTACATCGAAGGGGAAGATCGTGGTCTCCAGATCCGCGCCGTTGCGCTCACGCTTATGTTTTGGAGTTATAGTGATTACGCTGGATTCGCTGATCCATCTCCGCACATGTACTTAGCTTCAATGGCCAACACTTTCTTAAAGCGCCGCTGAAACCGCTCTTCGATGGCAATAAATTTCGCGCCGATAAACCTATCCACCACCTCGAAGGCCAGCGCCGAGCCGATGATGCGCGCGCCCAAGACGCACACGTTCATGTCATCGTGCTCCACGCCCTGATGCGCCGAGTAAGTGTCGTGGCACATGCCGGCGCGAATGCCGGGAATTTTGTTAGCCGCCACGCAAACGCCCACTCCCGAGCCGCAGATAAGAATTCCGCGCGGCGCTATGCCCTGCTTCAATGCCAAACCAACTTTCTCGGCAAAGTCAGGATAATCGGAAGGCTCCGCGTTAAACGCTCCCAGGTCTACGACCTCGTGGCCGGCTTTGGCGAGATATGCGCGGACTTCCTCTTTGAGAGAAAATCCCGCGTGGTCGGAAGCAATGACAAGCTTCAAGGTGTACTCCTTAGAGTTAGGGAACTGCGAACAGTGAACAGTGCATGCTGTCCACTGTCCGCTGTCTTACTTCACTAGCTTCTTCGCCCTTGCCGCCACGTTCTGCGCACCGAAGCCAAGCTCCTGCAGTGCTATCTTCCCCGGCGCTGAGGCTCCAAAGCGGTCGAGGCCGATCACGTCGCCGTCCTGGCCAACGTACTTCCACCAGCCAAGCGTAGCTCCCGCCTCAACCGCCAGCTTGGGTACGCCCGCGGGCAGCACGCTTGCCTTGTACTCCGCCGTCTGCTCTTCAAAGATCTTCCAACTCGGGAAGCTCACCACGCGCGCGGCGATTCCCTCCGCCGCAAGCAGTTTTGCCGCCTCCACGCAGGGCCAAACCTCAGACCCAGTGCCGATGAGAACGACCTGAGGCTTTGCTACGTCTTGCAGCACATAAGCGCCTTTGCTCACGCCAGCGTAGATGTCTTGCGATGCCGGATCGATGATCGGCACATCTTGCCGAGTGAGCGCAAACAAGCTCGGCCCCTTGCGTTCGAGAGCCAGCCGCCATGCCGCCGCAGTTTCGTTGGCGTCGGCCGGGCGCAAATCCGTCAATCCCGGAACCGCGCGGAAGCTCATCAGTTGCTCAACCGGTTGGTGCGTCGGGCCATCCTCGCCCAGGGCAATTGAATCGTGGGTGAAGACAAACAGCGCATGCACCTGCATGAGCGCCGCCAGCCGTATCGCCGGGCGCGCATAATCGGAGAAGACAAAGAAGGTCGATCCGAACGGAATCAGGCCGCCGTGTGCCGCCATCCCATTGACCGCCGCGCACATTCCGAACTCGCGCACGCCAAAAAATACGTTCCGGCCGGCGGGGTTTTCATGGAAACTTTCGCCCGGCTTGAAGATCGTCCTGGTCGAAGAGGTCAGATCCGCCGCGCCGCCGAAAAGCTCAGGCAGTTGCTCGGCAAGCGCATTCAAAATCACGCCGCCCGCGTTGCGCGTAGCCACAGCTTTTTCCGGCGGAAAGCTTGGAATTGCTTTCTCCCAGCCCGCATTGAACGCGCCTTTTTGGGTACGCTCAAACTGCGCCGCCAACTCCGGAAACGCCTTCGCGTAGCCTGCGAACAACGACTTCCATTCAGCCTCAAAAGCCGCGCCGCGTGTTTGAGCCTGACGCCAGTTCTTGAGCGCCTCATCGGGCACGACAAAGCTCTGATCCTCAGGGAAGCCGAAAAACTTTTTGGTCGCCGCGACAGCTTCCGGGCCCAGCGCTTCGCCGTGCGACTTATTGCTGCCCGCCTTGGGGCTGCCATAGCCGATGACCGTTCGCACCGCGATGAACGACGGGCGAGAGGTCTCCGCCTTGGCCGCTTCAATCGCCGCCTCAATTGCCGCCAGATCGTTGCCGTCGGCCACCCGCTGCACATGCCAGTGATACGCCTCGAAACGCTTCAGAGCGTTATCGGTATAGCTAAGGCTCGTCGGCCCATCCAGCGAGATCAAATTATCGTCATAGAGGAAAATCAGTTTACCCAATCCTAGCGTCCCAGCCAGCGCAGCCGCCTCGTGCGAGACCCCTTCCATCAGGTCGCCGTCGCCCAGCATCGCGTAGGTGTAATGGTCCACCACATTAAAGCCGGGCCGGTTGTACACCGCGGCCAAATGCTTCTCCGCCATCGCCATCCCCACGGCCATGGCAATGCCCTGACCAAGCGGTCCGGTGGTCACCTCAACGCCATCCGTATGGGTGCGCTCCGGGTGTCCTGGTGTCCGCGAACCCCACTGCCTGAAGCTCTTCAGATCCTCCATCGTCAGGTCGTAGCCGGTCAGAAACAGCGTCCCATAAAGGAGCGCCGACGCATGTCCATTCGACAGCACGAACCGGTCCCGGTCTGCCCATTTGGCGTGTGCCGGGTTGTGCTTCATCAGCTTGTGAAAGAGCAGATAAGCCATGGGCGCGTCGCCCAGCGGAGCGCCCGGATGGCCGCTATTTGCCTTCTGCACGGTGTCCACGGCCAGTAGCCGCAATGTGTCGATGGACAGTTGATCAAGGGATTGTTCCGTCAAAGTCGAAGTCATGTCTCATATTGTACCCAAGCCGGCGGCACCCTCTCGCGTCCCAGACTGTGGAATCAAGGCGCGCCTTTCAGCCCAACCTCAATCCCTCCAACTTTCCCGCACCCAACCTCTACTCTCTAGCATCCATTGAATGTAAGGTTCTGCTGAAGATTGACAAGCGCAGCATAGCCTGGCAATTCCCGCCAAGCCGCAAAGGCCAAGGCTCAACACTCACCGAATCATGCACGACAAAGGAGATCACCCCCGATGGCTTACGAACTCGCCCCGCTTCCCTACGATTACGCCGCACTCGAGCCGTTCATCGACGCAGAAACGATGAAGATTCACCACGACAAGCACCATCAGACTTACGTCACCAACCTGAATGCCGCCCTCGCCAACCACCCCGAGCTGGCTGCGAAATCTGTAGACGACCTGATTCGAGGCCTAGCCACGGTTCCTGAAGATATCCGCGTTGCAGTCCGGAATAACGGTGGCGGCCACGCTAACCACACAGCCTTTTGGCCGCTGATGGGCAAGGTCGGTTCTGACGGAGTAGGCGGCGCGCCCACCGGCCCCATCGCTGCCCAGATCACCGCCGATTTCGGCGACTTCGAGGCGTTCAAGAAGACATTCAATGAGACCACTGCGAAGCAATTCGGCTCCGGCTGGGGCTGGCTGGTCTTCGCCAGCGGCAAGCTCAAGGTCGTCACGACGCCCAACCAGGAATCGCCCCTCACTCAGGGCCTCTATCCGATCTTATTCAATGACATTTGGGAGCACGCCTACTATCTCAAGTACCAGAACCGCCGCCCCGATTACCTCGCTGCTTGGTGGAACGTAGTCAACTGGCACGAAGTCAACAAGCGCTTCGCGGTAGCCAAGGGCTAAAAGTAGCGATATGCGTATGGGGCCGGGTGAGGATTTCCTCGCCCGGCCTTTCGCTTGTCGTCAGGATGAGTCCATTGAGTTATCCCCTGACATGGTTGTTGCCCAGTGAAGCCGGCTGTGCCGCTCTCTCCTCGTCAAACAACTTGTAGCGCTTCCTCACCGCAGAAAAGACTTGTTTCATGAATACCTTGATGAAGTTATGGTGAATGAGCGACAATCTTTACTTCGAGAATACGAAGGATCGGGAGAATGAATCGGTGACGATACTCGCGGGGATCGGATGGCACGCAGTCGGCGCGGCATTTGCCGCCTCTTTCTATGCGCCCATTGGTCGGGTGAAGAAATGGTCCTGGGAAACAACATGGGCTGTGGCCGGACTATTTTCATGGATACTGCTGCCGATTTCCGTAAGCTTCTTGCTCCTCCCAGATTTTCATGAATTCTATGCGCAGTTTGACATGCATTTGCTTTTGAAAGTCGCCTTATTCGGAGCCATGTGGGGCATAGGCAATGTAAGTTATGGCCTCACCATGCGCCATTTGGGAATCTCTTTAGGCGTGGGCGTTGCTATCGGTGTAACTCTCATGGTGGGCACGCTGATGCCGCCGTTGCTGCATGGTCAGGCCGCGATATTATTTACCACCAAGAGCGGCTTGTACACCATGGCCGGCGTGCTGGTTGCGCTAACCGGGGTGGCGATTGTCTCCTATGCCGGTCATCAGAAAGAGCTGCAGCAGCGGGGAGAACTCCAGGAATTCAATTTGAAGCTGGGACTGATGCTGGCAGTCATGTGCGGCGTCTTTTCCTCTGGCATGTCATTTGCCATTGACGCTGCAAGGCCCATGGAAGCTGCCGCGCTGAATCTCGGCGTGAATCCACTTTATGCCGCCCTGCCGAGTTATGTCATTATCATGGGCGGCGGTGCGTTGGTGAATCTGAGTTACTGCTTCATTCGGCTTGCCTCACTGAAGAGGATTTCCCTGCGCGACGATCTCTCCCAAGCCTCAGGCACGATATTCAAGAATGGCGCTTTGGCTGCGACCGGCGGAATTATGTGGTATCTTCAGTTTTTCTTTTATGCTTGGGGAGCCGCTAACATTCCACAACGCCTCTTCTATGTGAACTGGATGCTGCACATGAGTATTTATGTTCTCTGTGCAGGCCTCGTAGGTCTTGCCTTGAAAGAGTGGGCAGGTGTGGGGCGAAAGCCGATTCTCATTCTCGTGCTTGGCATGATTGTTATTATTGCGGCCACCAATTTGGTTGGCCTTGGAATGGCTCCGTAACCCCTAATTCAGGCTAGAGACTTGGAGATGTAGATGCGTCTTTTGCAACAAGCAGTTATCAGTAGCTTACTTATCGTCGCCTCGCTGCCGGCCGTTGCTGCAGCGGCAAACCCGCCAACCACATGGGTTGACAAAGATACCGGACACCGCGTTATTCGGCTCACGGACGAGCCCGGATCATCGGGCTTCTATTTCAACGTGAATGCCTTCACGCCCGATGGCAAGCAGATGGTCTATAACGCGCCGGATGGAATCCACGTACTCGATCTTGCCAGTTACAAGACCCGGCTTTTGGTTCCCAATCCGCCGCGTCCCGCCAATGGGGAGTCAGATCTCCGGGCGAGTTTTCGCGATGGCATACGTACGATTGTTGTGGGCAGAAAGACAAACTCTGTTTTTTTCTCGAAGATGGATCAGGCCGCCCATCTCAACACAATCTATAAGGCTGACATCGATAGCGGTGTCGTAACCAAGCTGGTTACTTTGCCACCGCGCGCCAGCATTTCGACTATTAATGCCGATGAGACGCTCGGCGTTGGTACGTATGATGAGACGCAGGCTGGCGCCGATATGGAATTTGGAAATGCCCGCCCCGCGCCAACGACAACTGCCTCCGGCAGAACTCAAGAGCCGCCACAGGCAGGAACTCTCTTCCAGCCAGAAGGCAAGGGAGAGATGATGGAGCGCCGTCTGGCGGCGCGCATTCCAGTCGTCCTTTATGAGATCAATCTCGAGACCGGCAAAGTTACTGAACTGTTGCATTCTACCGACTGGATCGGGCACATGCTCTTCTCGCCGCGCGATCCAACTTTGCTGATGTATTGTCACGAAGGTCCATGGCAAAAGGTTGACCGCATCTGGATGATTCGTACCGATGGCACGCACAACGAACTTCTTCACAAGCGAACCATTGCCATGGAGATTGCCGGTCATGAGTTTTGGGGACTGGATGGAAACTCCATCTGGTACGACTGGCAGTATCCCAAAGGCGAAGATTTCTTTCTTGCCGGTTACAACCTTATAACTCATCGGCGCGTTGCTTATCATATGCAACGGAATGAATGGTCGATCCACTTCAATCTTACTCAAGGAGAGACGCTCTTTGCTGGAGATGGAGGCGATCCTGACCAGGTAGCCAAGGCTCCCGATGGCGAGTGGATTGAACTGTTTCATCCCCAGATGCTCAATGTTTCAGGCATCAATCAATCAGACTTCTGGCAACCGGGAGTCTTTCACTCCGAGCATCTTGTGAATATGTCTCATCACAATTACCGTCTCGAGCCGAACGTTCGCTTTTCACCGGACAAGAAACTGGTTATCTTTACCAGCAATATTTTTGGCCCCAGCTATGTGTTTGGGGTCGAGGTTGCCAAGACTGTGAATCCATCGGCGTCGGAAGTTTATTCAACTCCTGAACTAGCGAGCGAGTATTTGCGAAGAGCTACAACGCTTACGCAATGATATTCCGGTGGAGTTAGTCCGACTGTTAATGCATTGAAAGTGTGAAACAAATGACTCTGGGGATGTTATGAGGAGCATCGTTCTTTTGGTATTTATCACCGGCGCAGTTACCGTTCAAGCTCAACACTACGCGTGCGGCCAGGCCCGGCACAACGCTGTGCAACTGACCACATCTTCTATCTATTCAGCAACCACGCCGGGCTTTGATTTAAATACGGTTCCGGAGATTCTCTCAACTTCGTGCGCCAGCGACAAACCTTTTTTCTTCTCTGTCGCTGTGCCCGAAGGAAGTTATCGGGTCTCAGTTGTTCTTGGCGCCGACCAGGACTCAACGACAACTGTATGGGCCGAGTCACGGCGCCTGATGATTGAGAATGTCTTCGTCAAGGCTAGGTCCTCCGTGACACGCTCCTTTGATGTGAATGTCCGCGTGCCAGAAATCGCTGGTTATTTAACTCATCTTGTAAAGCTCAAGACACGCGAAGTTGATAACCTGGATTGGGATCATAAACTCACTCTTGAGTTTAACGGCGAGCACCCCGGCGTTCGTTCTATTTCCATCAGACCTGTTGAAGAGCCAACAATCTATCTAGCTGGAGACTCTACCGTGGTCGACCAGGATACCGAACCGTGGGCCGCGTGGGGCCAGATGCTCCCGCGCTTCTTTCGACCGGGCGTAGTGGTTGCCAACCATGCCGAGTCGGGCGAAACGATCAGGAGTTTTGTTGGCGAGCGACGACTTGCCAAAGTTCTCTCTCTGATTCATTCAGGCGACTATCTCGTTATCCAGTTCGGTCACAACGACCAGAAACCCAATGGGGTTTCCATCGACGATTACAAGAGCCTTCTGGAAGATTACATCTGGCAAGTGCGAGCCAAGGGAGCCACGCCAGTTTTGGTAACAAGCATGCACCGCCGAACTTTCGATATTAGCGGTAAGATCACAAATTCTCTGGCAGGCTATCCAGATGCGGTTAGAGATGTGGCAACAGCTCAGCGCGTTGCACTCATTGACTTGAACGCAATGAGCAAGACTCTTTTTGAATCAATGGGGCCTGATGCGTCAATGAACGCATTCATGCACTACGCCGCTAATGCGTTTCCAAACCAGACCGAAGCGATCAGCGACGACACCCACTTCAACAAATACGGAGCTTATGAATTGGCACGGTGCGCGGTCCACGGCATCCGCAAAGCTCATTTGCCTCTCCGCAAACTGCTCGCTTCGGACAGAGCTGATTTCGATCCATCTACGCCCGATTCGCAATCAACTTTCAACCTGCCTGCGACTCCCATTCCAACCAAGACTATCAATGTAATGAAGATTCCGCAGGTATAGAGCAGACAATGGTTCAATTTCAATTAGATTCTTCGGCAAAAAGGCAGCATTCACTCTTTGACGAAGTTCGCGGGAGTTACGCCATGATTTATCGAGCGAGGTTGTTCAGGCAGGATAGACTGCCCTTCGTAAAGCGCATGATCATTGTGTTGGCACTTTTTTTTCTGTCGCGACGCTCTTGCTTGCGCAAGATTCCGGCAAGTATTTGCGGCAGGGATTCCTGAATCCACCGGCCGATGCAAGACCGATGATGCGCTGGTGGTGGTTTGGTCCTGCAGTAACCAAACCGGAACTCCAAAAAGAACTGGAGACCATGAGGAGCGCAGGCATCGGCGGCGTCGAAATTCAACCTGTTTATCCCGTGATGCTTGACGATGAAGCTAAAGGTGTAAAGAATTTGCAATACCTGTCTCCGGAGTTTTTGGATGATATAAGTTATGTCAATGACATGGGTCAGTCGCTCGGCCTGCGCATCGATATCACGCTTGGCAGTGGATGGCCTTATGGTGGACCGAACACCACGCTCTCTTTGGCAGCGGGCCGCCTCAGAGTAGTCTCCGTCCCTATTATCGATTCGACAGTAACTCCGCCCACCCTCGATGAGGGAGAGAGGTTGATCGCCGCATTTGCGGTCTCCGGCACAGAAAAGTCATTCGATCCAACAACTGCGCGGCGCATTGATCTAACCACCGGTTCTGTTGGCGTTATTTCAGGCACTCAGACAGCACTGTTTTTTATTGCCAGCCACACTCGGCAAACCGTCAAGCGTCCGGCTGCGGGAGCTGAGGGCTACGTACTCGATCATTTTTCTCGAGCGGCTATCGATAAGCATTTGGCTGATGTTGCTACACCACTGTTGAATGCATTCGGCAGTCATCCCCCCTATTCCGTTTTCTCCGATTCGCTTGAAGTGTACGGATCTGATTGGACCATCGACTTTCCTGCCGAGTTTCAGAAGCGCCGCGGTTACGATCTGATTCCCCACTTACCAGAACTGTTTGCGGGAGGCACGCCGGAATCGGAATCTATCCGTCACGATTGGGGCCTGACGCTCTCCGAACTTATGCGCGATAACTATCTCTCTTCAGTGACTGAGTTTGCCAGGGCACATCAGACGCTGTTTCGTTCGCAGACGTATGGCGAACCAGCCGTAATTCTTGCCGATGAGGTCGTTCCCAACTTGGCGGAAGGTGAGGGGCCTCAGTGGCGCGCCTTTTCTTTCACGCGCTGGGCAAGTTCCGCCAACCACCTTTATAACCGCGAAGTCACCTCTGCCGAAACATGGACATGGCTTCACTCTCCCGCGTTCCGGGCCACTCCGCTGGACATGAAGGTTGAGGCGGACCGCATGTTTCTTCTCGGCGTGAACCAGATTGTCGGACATGGCTACCCTTATTCCCCGCCGGCGGCTGGCGAGCCTGGCTGGTCACTCTACGCGGCCGCAGCTCTTAATTCGCATAACCCATGGTTTCCAGTGATGCCTGATGTTACACGGTATTTACAGCGTGTAAGCTGGTTGCTGCGCCAGGGAAAGCCTGCTAACGACATTGCCATTCTTCTTCCAGAGGACGATGCCCAGGGAGCATTTACACCGGGGCACGTCTCCGTGACCGACGAGATGAAGAAACGGATCACGCCGGAACTCATGGAAGCGATTTTGGACGCTGGCTATAATGTTGATTACATCGATGCTGTCACGATCGACAAGCTCGGTGCAATACCCTATCCTATCTTGGTTCTTCCGCCTACAGACAGGATTTCGCTTGCAACTTATAAAAAGATTGAAAGCTATGCTGCCACAACTGGCAAAGTAATCGCTTTTGGCAAGCTTCCGTCTCTGGCGCCGGGCTTTACGGAACAGGGATTGTCCAGCCAGGTCGCGGCGATTTCGGCATCGCTCTTCCAAGGCGGCAAGCACAATGGCATTCAAGTCGCCTCGATCAGCGACATCGCCGAGGCACTTCACCGCGCACTGGCGCCCGACATGGATGCGACTGGACAGAATTCAGGCCTTGGGTTTATTCATCGCAAGCTATCGGACAGCGATGTTTATTATGTTGTTAACACAAGTAACCAAGCCATCGATGGGAGCATTCAGTTTAGATCTAATCGTCCATATATTGACGCATGGGATCCGGACAGCGGTTCTGTTCTTTGGGAAGGGATGCGCGGTCATAATTCTCGCGTCGATCTCTTGCTTGCGCCCTATGAGTCTCGTGTATTTGTTTTGAGCGATGATGTTTTGAAAAAGTCTGAAATGCCCGGCATCTCAAAAGCTAAGACCGCGCGGCTTAAAGAAAATCAACTCGCGGACTTGAGTGATGGTTGGACGATTCATTTTGCAAACAGAGATTCTTCTCAAGTTCTTCCAAGTTTGACTTCATGGACGGAGCTTCCAAGCAGGCAGTATTATTCAGGAGAAGCAATCTATACACGCAGTTTTACGATGGGCCGTGATCAGGCGTCTTCGCCGGAATTCAACACTCTGCTTGACTTTGGGATAGGGACACCTACTGTCGACAATCGGCCGTCCAAGGCATTTGGGATAAGCGCTCTGCTCGACCCGCCGATTCGCGAGGCTGCTGTAGTATTTATCAATGGAAAACGAGTCGGGTCGCTTTGGCATCCACCTTACAGGATCGATATTTCGAAGTTTGTTCAAACTGGCGACAATCATGTCGAGGTGCATGTTTATAACACCGCCATCAATCTGCTCGCAGGACAGCCGCCACGCGATTACACCGCGCTAAGAGCAAAGTATGGAAAGCGTTTTGATCCCCAGGACATGGACAATCTGAAACCAATTCCTTCAGGACTATTCGGTCCGATTCACCTTATTGAACAGAGGGCCCAATGAGAACAGTGACTCGATGGGTAATAGGCGCTGCGTTCCTCACTCTACTTACAGCGGGCACGGCGACTGCCGCACCGAAAGCGTTTCTGGTCAACAAATATGGTGCGAAGGGTGATGGCGTAACGCTTGACACACCCTATATTCAGAAGGCTATCGATGCTGCCGCTGGAGTGGGGAGCAGGGTCACATTCAAGCCCGGAAGTTATCTAACAGGTTCCCTATTTCTCAAATCGGGCGTCACTTTTGACGTGCCGGAAGGCGCCACTTTGATTGGTTCGGCGAATCTGAATGACTACCCGATTCTACCTACCCGAATCGCAGGCATCGAGATGACTTGGCCCGCAGCTGTTATCAATGTTCGTGATCAGCACAACGTCACAATTACTGGCAAAGGAATTATCGATGGCAATGGTTCTGTCTGGTGGAAGTCTTATTGGGATCTTCGCGCCACTTATGAGCCCAAGGGTTTGCGCTGGGCTTCCGATTATGACTGTCAGCGGCCGCGACTGATTCTGATTCAAAACTCGTCCAACATACAGCTTGGCGGGGGCATCTTGCTCAAACGTTCCGGTTTCTGGACTGTTCATATTCTTTATTCTCACGACGTTCACATTGATGGAATTACCATTCGCAACAACGAGGGTGGAAAAGGTCCCAGCACGGATGGCATTGATATCGACTCATCGCGCAATGTTCTTGTCGAACATGCAGACATCGATGTGAATGACGATGCGCTGTGCCTCAAGGCTGGCCGCGACTCCGATGGCTTGCGCGTCAATCGGCCGACGGAGGATGTTACGATTCGTGACTCCATCGTGCGCCGGGGCGCGGCTGCCATTACTATCGGCAGCGAGACCTCAGGAGGCTTTCATAACATCGAGGCCTATAACATCACCGCGCTGAGAGGCGTACCCTCTGGCATTCTGTTCAAGTCTGCTCACACACGGGGTGGCTACGCACGAGATATCCGCATTCATGACCTTACGCTCGAGGGGGTTGATGTGCCGATTCATATCACTATGAATTGGAACCCCAGTTACAGCTACGCGACGATTCCGGCCGGCATCAAGGACATTGCTTCGTACTGGACGACTCTCACGACCAAGGTTTCTGAGTTACAAGGATTGCCTCATTTCAGCGACGTTCATATCTGGAATATCAAAGCAACCGGAGCTAAGAGAGCGTTCAGCGTTGCGGCCTACCCCAACGCCACTCTCGATAACTTCCGTCTTGACCATTTGGAGATAGAAGCAGCCACTGCCGGCACTATTGCCAATGCAAAGAACTGGACCATCACCGAGAGCAACGTCAAGACAGCCGACGGAAGCAAGGCGATGTTGACGGATTCTCCTCCAACGGATGCGAAGGATATTCCTTTTGGGGAGCCGAGATAGTCTTGAGAAAACTCTCAGTTAGCCGGTTCGTATAACTCGCTGAGTTATCATTCATGACTGTGACATAGCCAGGTGCCGACCGCACCTCAATCCGCGACCATGGACTCTCCCGGCAAGATGGGGCGTGTGCGTGGCAACATTCCGCGATAGGCAAGGGCTCCCATCAGCGCCAGTGCGCCGACAAACGCTGCCAGCTTGATGAGACTGGTTGCGGCGGTTTGCGGCAGAGCTTTCCACAGCACCAGCAGTAGCGTTTGCGCCGCCGTTACCGCCCAAACCGAGCCGTAGAAGTAGCGGCGCTCGGTGCCTTCTCCCTTGGTGGATGGTCCCACTCGCGGCAATTTCCCCAACGCGCCCAGCAGCAAAATCACGGCGGCCAGCGGCAGATAGGCGTAGTAATAAATCTGCTTCATCTGCCAGACGCCGGTCACCGCGGCAATCGCCAGACCGCTCAGGTTCAACAGCGCGTAGCTCAGGACGGCCGTCCAGGCGAAAGTATAGCAGACGCGGCGGTAGAGCGGGTTCGGCTTGTCCTCATCGAAGCGCAGAATATAGGGTCCCGGCTCCGCACCCGGCAACTGTCCGCGCAATGCAGCCACGCCCGTGCCCACCAGAACCGCACCAAGCCAGAGCGAGTTGCCCCAACTGAAGCCATGCGCAAACAGTGTGAATGTCAGCGGTCCCGGCGCCAGAAAAAACACCCATATCCAGATAGGCCAATGCGCTGAACGATAGAGAGGCGTATTCCGCGTGCGCATCTTCCGCTCTTGAGCGTACTCAACTTTCCTTTTGTATTCCATGCGGGCAAGTTTCGCAGAGTGGCCACAGGCGCGTCAAACCGCAGGGAAATACATATGCGGGCTACGCGCCTTTAGCTACCGCGCGAATGAGGATGCCCAGCAAAGCCAGCACCACCGCGCCCCAGAATGCAGGGCCGAATCCGCGCACATTAAATCCTCGCACCAGGTTCGACGCCACCAGGATCATCAACCCGTTAATGACCAACAGAAAAATCCCGAGGGTGAGGATGCTGATGGGGAATGTGACAACTTTAAGAAAGAACCCAACCGTCGCGTTGAGCAGGCCGATGACCAGCGCTGCCACAAGCGCAGGACCCAGGCCCTCGATATAGAAGCCGGGCACGAGATTGGAAACCACCAGCAAGGCTACGGCGCTCAAGAGCCATTGAACCAGAAGTCTAACCATTTTCAAGTTCTCCTTGATGTAAAGATTCCTGCATTGAGGATTCGGATGCGATTACTCGGCCAGCGTCGGCTCCAGTTCCGCTGAGGGCAGCACGTTGGCTCTGGCCTTGACCTGGGCCGTGGTGAGCAGGAAGACGGCCACCACAATGGCTGCCATGCCGACAAACTCGGCCTTCTCGGGTCGTTCGTGGAGCAGGACGATTCCCAACAGCACGGCGACCACCGGGTTGACATAAGCATACGACGCGACCTTGGCGACCGGCACGTGCTCCAGCAGATAGACGAAGGCCGTGTAGCCCAGCAGCGAGCCTGCAGTGATGAGGTAAGCGAGCGAGCCAACCGACGCCGCGTTCACGTGAAACTGCGGCCACTGGCCAAGAGCCGATCCCAACGCCAGATTGAAAGCTCCCGCGATCAGCATCTGCCAGGCCGCGGCCACAAAGCTATTGACCGGCAGCCGCGCTCGCCGTGACAAAAGGCTGCCCGCGACCCAGGCAAAGGCCCCCGCCAGCAACATTGCCAGGGCGAGCAGGCGGGCGTGATCTCCGGCCAAACCGGCGTGCAGCGAGGGCCACACGAGGGCGGCCAAGCCCGCAAAACCCAGAGTCATCCCCAGCCAGCCGCGCGCGGGCAGCGGTTCGCCGCCGGGCAGCAACATCTCAGCCAGGGCCGCGAGCAGAGGAATCACCGCAAGCACCAACGAAGCCAGTCCGCTAGAGACAGTCCTCTCGGCATACACCAGGCTGACATTGTTCCCGGTTAACAGGCAGAGCCCAACCAGGCTGAAGTTAAGCATCGCGTTGGGCGGCCAAAAGATGCGCAGTCCGCGCCAGCGACACCAAGCCAGCAAGATTGCGCCGGCAACCAGAAAGCGCGTTCCAGCCATGAGCAACGCGGGCATCTGGGCTGCTCCAATGCGAATGGCCGCATAGGTCGAGCCCCAGAAGAAATAAATACTGGCAAAGGCGAGAACGATGGAGGCCGTGGTGGCCGTCTTGCGCTGCGGGAGATTTGAATTGTGCGGGGAATTCGCCATCGGGCTGATTCCATGCTAACGCTTCGAGGCAGTCTTCCGCTGTGAGCTCGGCGTAGAGAAAAAGTGGGGGTTGGCGGAGCCAGATGTTGATTAGCCCGGCCTGCCAAACCTTTTTCTACTGCTGTTGTGTCCTGTCCCCGGCGTCATCGTTGGTTACAACATTGTTTCATCAAGGCGCATAGTCGCGATCTCTGAGGTGCGGTGGGCTGCGCGTTCGAGATTTTCCGCCATCTCCTGCACCGCCAGATGCTGCTCCTCGGCGGCGGCAGCCATCTGCTGCGATAACCCTGACAGATCTTCGGTTTGACTGGCGATCTGGTTGATTGCCGCCATGGCTGTGGAAACGTCCACGCCGATAGCTGTCACCTTGGCTTGAATCTCGGCGGTGGCCGAGGCCGTCTGTTCAGCCAGCTTCCTGACTTCGCTGGCCACTACGGCGAAACCCTTGCCATGCACGCCTGCCCGGGCAGCCTCAATGTTCGCATTCAGCGCCAGCACGCTGGTCTGCGTCGCGATGGAGGCAATCAGCCCCGCCACTTTGGCTACGCCGCTGCTGGATGCCTTGAGGCTCTCGATGGCTGCTTTGCTCTCCGCACTCGCGGTGCGCGACTTCTGAGCGGCATTAGAGACGTCGCCGGCGTTTCTGGCAATTTCGGCGATGCTGGATTCGATCTCATGCGTGGCCGTGGCCACCATCTGCAGATTGCCATTCAGATGCTCGATGTCGGTGCGTTGCGACTCCTGCGCTGCCCGAAGCGCTTCGATCTTCCCTTGGGTGCTGACCCCCCAGACCACCACGGCGCCGATGAACTCGCCACGTCCGTTAGTCATCGGCTCAACCTCTAGGTCGAGCTTCACAGGACCGAGCGGAATGGTCGCCTTGTGTGGAAGATGGTGTACGCCATGATGTTCGTGCGCGCCCAGAATTCTTTCGATGTTCGGCGGGGACTTGTGAAAGATGTGAATCGAGTTGCCGACAATCTTGTCGACGGGGACTGGCAGATATTGTTGAAGCGTGAGCAGGGTCTTGCGCGACGAGCGATTGAGATAGCGCAGAATGAGCTCCCGATCGCAAAACATCGCGTTCACTGGCAGCGCGTCTAGCGCATATTCAAAATAACGATCCACTTCCGTCTCAAGCGCAGTTGTTGTGGGCGCAAGAACGCTCATTGGAACGAGCGACGCCTGCGTGCCGCGCTGTGAAAACAGGCTTCCGAGCAAGCCATGAGACATAATCGATTCTTCCTCTCTCTTACAACAACCCATTCAGTCTCGCCCATTTCACAGCAAGGCGGGAGTGGGAAATCAGGACAATCTGCCAGGATGCACCAAGGCTTCCCGGATGTGAACCCGCATGTTCCAATTTGGAATCCAAAGTCTTCCGGCGAGCGAGAGTTGCGCCTTTCGCTAATCCAGTTGACAATGGATTTCCATGGGATGGTTTGGGCACCTGCGGATCGGATGCGAGGAGCGCGCGCTGACTGGCATCGAGTGGTTAGCTGGCCGGCTCGGCCGGATGGAAGATGTGCCCGCTCATTTAGCCACCGGCATTGACGGCGAGACCGCAGCGTTTTTCTACCTGCGCCGCAAGGGTTACACCGTGGTGGCGCGGCGCTGGTCGGCGGGTGAGCTGCCCGGCGATGTGGACCTGATTGCATGGCAGGGCCCGAGACTGTGCTTTGTCGAAGTGAAGACCCGCACCGCCCACGACGCCACTCCTGCCGAAGTTGCCGTCGACTCACACAAACGCAACACCCTCCGCCGGCTGACCCGTGCGTACATCCGCCAATTGCCGCAGGAGGAAGCTCCGCCTATCAGATTCGACGTGCTGAGCGTCTATCTTGTCCCCGGTAAAGAAAAGGAGTTCGTGCATTTTGAGGACGCATTCGGCTGGAGCGAGTGGGAGCGGGAGTTCGAATGAACCGAAGTCACCCTTGCGCGTCCTCGAACTCCTCGTGCCAGGCCATCTGAATCGCCTCCAGGCGCGGCTCGTTTGATTTGGCAGGGTCGTCGGCGAAGCCTTCCAACTCGGTAACGTAACGGTGCAGGTCGGTGAAGCGCACCGTCAAAGGGTCCAGTGCAGGGAACTTCTCTTGCAGTTGTATGCCGATCTCCTCGGCGTCGGTCCATAGAATCTCGCGCGGCATAAAAAGCGCTCCTTACTTTTCTTCAGCCAGAACCGCTGGCTTGCCCTCGGTAACGTAATTCCGATTCCACTTGGGAATCTCGACCACGTAGTTGCCGGGACGTGTGATGACAGCCTGGCAGCCAAGGCGCGAATTCAACTGCTGGTCTGCGGCCATATCAAGCCGGTCGAGCTCGTCGTCGTCGGGCGGGCTGATGCCTTCCTGATCCTTGATCCACAAATGGCAGGTGGTGCAGGCGCAGACGCCGCCGCAGGCATGATCGAGAAAAATATCGTTGTTCTCGGCCACATCGAGAAACGACATCGGCTTGCCGTGATGTTCGTATGGCATTTTGCCGAACTCGAACTCCACCGTTCGCCCTTCGGGCTGAAAGGTGACCCGAACGAGTTTGTCGGCGGGAATGTTTTTCTCGGATGGTTCGCTCATAGGTCCAAACTCCTCGTGCTGACCTGCTCTATTTGAACTCCGCTGGCGCCATGGCATGAGGCGCGGTCACGCCCTCGTCCAGTTCCTCGCCGGCATCGTTCATCGTCTTGCCGCGCAGCGCGGTGGAGACAGCAGCCTCCATCATCAATTCCGCAAAGCGGCGGGTGGCGTGGTCGAGAATCAGCGTTGCTTCGCGAATCGCCGCCGAGTCCTCGGTCTCTTTGGCTTTGATCAGATAGTCGCGGGCCAAGGTAATCGCCGTTCGCTCGTCGCTGGTCAGTTGCGCCCATGCGGGACTTTCAGGCGCGCGTTCGACCGCGGCAAGAATCGTCTCCGCTTCGTTGCGCGCTTCAATCAGCAGGCGCTTGGCAAAGTCTGCCTCGGCGTTATCAAACGAATCGAGAATCATGCTCTCGACCTGCTCGTCGGTCAATCCATATGTCGGCTTCACTTCAATCTGCGCGGCCAGATCGCTACGCTGCTCGCGCGCGGTCACATGCAGAATTCCGTCGGCGTCGATGAGAAACTTGACTTCGATGCGCGGCAGCCCGGCGCTCATGGGCGGAATGCCTTTGAGATCAAACCGCGCCAGCGACCGGCAATCGGCGGCAAGTTCTCTCTCGCCTTGCACCACATGAATCGCAACATTGGTTTGGCCATCCACTCCCGTGGTGAAGTGCTCCGTGGCCGACGCTGGAACCGTTGAGTTACGCTGGATAATCCGAGCTACGGTTCCACCCAACGCCTCGATGCCGAGTGAAAGTGGAGTTACATCGAGCAGCAGCATCTCTTCCGTAGACTTGGATGCGCCGGCCAGAATGTCGGCTTGCACTGCCGCGCCCAACGCTACGACCTCATCGGGATTAAGTTCTGTGTGCGGATGCTTGCCGCGCGCCTTCAGATGAAAGAGATCATCGACTAACTGGCGCACCGCGGGAATGCGCGTGGAGCCGCCGACAAGCACCACTTCGTCAATCTGCTCGGGGGTAATTCCGGCGTCTGCGAGAGCCTGCTTGCAAGGAGCCGCTGTGCGTTTGAGAACAGGTTCGATGAGCAGCTCAAAGACTTCGCGGGGAATCTCCCTCTGGTAGCGATCACCATTGGGCAGCTCGATATTGAAGTGCGCGACTTGCTCGGTGGAAAGAAGAATCTTGGCTTCGATAGCAGCTTTGCGCACGGCCTGCACCGCACCCGGATGGAGGCGCAAATCCACTCCATGCTCGGCGTGAATCTCATTGAGAGCGATGGCCAGGAGTAGATTGTCGATGTCATCGCCGCCGAGGTGGGTGTCGCCGTTGGTGGACTGCACCTCGAAGATGCCGTCGCGCAGTTTGAGAATCGAAATATCAAATGTGCCGCCGCCAAAATCGTACACCGCAATGGTGCCCACCTTGGCGCGGTCGAGTCCGTAAGCCAATGCGGCAGCGGTCGGCTCGTTCACCAGCCGCAGCACTTCGAGACCGGCCATGCGCCCCGCATCTTTGGTGGCCTGGCGCTGCGCATCGTTGAAATAAGCGGGCACCGTAATAACTGCCTGCGTGACCGGCGCGCCAAAAAATCGTTCGGCGTTGCGCTTGAGCTGGCGCAAAATGTATGCGGAAATCTCCGGTGGCGTGAAGCGAAGCTCGCCCAGTTGAATGCGCGGAACTTCTCCAGCTTCCACGTCGCCCGCAAGGTGAAAGGGAAAGAGCTTCAACTCGCTCTGAATTTCTTCAAGGCCGCGACCCATCAGCCGCTTGACGGAGTAGATGACGCGCTCTGGCGTCTCAATGAGCGCTTTGCGCGCACTATTGCCGACGGTAACTGTTGGCCGCCCGCCACTGGATGAAATGGGATCGAGAGCCACCACCGACGGCACCAGATGCGAACCATCGACACCGGGAATCACCACCGGCGTGTCAGTTTCCATATATGCGACCAGGGAGTTAGTGGTTCCCAAGTCAATTCCGACTACGCGTCCTTCAGCCATTTCTTCTTTCAAGCTCCCAGGGTTTCAGTCACGTCGCGGACCAGATTGCTGAGGTAACGCCGCCTGTCGAGCAGGGCCACCATCCTTTTTTGTGACGCTTGCCGCGTGGCAATGTTTCCAGAATCCCATGCCTGCCACTCATGGCGGAGTTCTTCATCCACGGTTTCCAGCAGAACGTCGAACTTCATCTTGGCTTGTTCCAGGTTGACCTGCAGAGCCGGGTCAGCTTCGCCTGTCGAGTGGGCCGCACGCATCTCTTCGAGCTGCATGTTTAATTCGAAGACCTCTTCAAGCAGATCGGCGGGAACGCGAGATGGATCTTTTCGATCCTTGCCGCTGTGCTCCTCACCAATCTCGGCGCCCTCAAGTTTGAGTAGATACTCCGTGCGGCGCAGAGGGTCTTTGAGCGTGCGATAAGCGTCGTTGAGCAGCGCTGTGTCGGCAAGGCTCCACTGCTTTTCGTTATCGAGCGCGCGGGCAAAGCGATCAGGGTGCAGCTTGCGGCTCAGGCGATGAAACTCATGCTCCAGCGCGGAAAGATCGAGGTTGAGTTTCGGTTCCAGGCCGAAGACGGAGAAATAATCGCCGCCAGGCGGAGGCTGGATCTTGCTGCAATGCGGGCAAAAAAGCGTTGAATCATTGTGGCCTATCGAACACGACCAACAGGCTATGGGCACCGCAGAATCGAGAACCTTTAACATAGTTTCACTCTTACAAAAACTACGATGAAAACGACGAACCGCAGCCGCAGGAGCGCGTGGAGTTCGGGTTGATGAAGTTGAATCCCTGGCGCATCAGCGTTTCTTCATAATCGAGCGTCATGCCGTGCAGATACAGAAATGATTTTGGATCGACGAAAACTCTCACGCCGTCGAACTCATAGATACGATCGCGCTCGCGAGGGCGCGTGTCGAATTTGATCGAGTAAGAAAGCCCCGAGCATCCGCCGCCCATCACGCCCAGGCGCAAGCCGCCCTCTTCAGGCGAAATGCCTTCCTTGGTCATTGCGATGCGGATTCGCTTGATGGCTTTGTCTGTTACCTGCAAGCCACTTGCGGTGGGGCCAACTCCGCCTGCGGCGGGAGGTTGCGTCGCGATAGCCCCTTCCGCCGGCTTCGATTCGATACTCACCATATTCGACATACTTACCTTTTCCTCACTGCGCGACCGCAACAGTCGCGGCTTCGGTTGCCGGCGCAGCGGCCGCGCCGTTCTTCTTCTTCCAGTCGCCGATGGCTGCGCGAATCGCATCCTCGGCCAGCACCGAACAGTGAATCTTCACGGGCGGCAGCGAGAGTTCTTTCACGATGTCGGTGTTCTTGATGCCGAGCGCGTCGTCCACCGTGCGGCCCTTGATCCATTCAGTGGCCAGCGATGAACTAGCAATTGCCGAGCCGCAGCCAAAGGTTTTGAACTTGGCCTCTTCAATAACCTGCGTCGCGGGGTTCACCCGAATCTGCAAGCGCATCACGTCGCCGCATTCTGGCGCACCCACAAGACCGGTGCCGACCTCCGTCGATGCCTTGTCCAGTTGGCCCACATTCCGCGGGTTGTTGTAGTGGTCGATGACCTTGTCGCTGTATGCCATTTGCCTGCTCCTTCTGCGGGGGAAGCCGCTGTACTCTTCTTTGATTCGTCAGACTTGCCTGTAGATGCTCTCAATCTTTCTCGCACACGATGCGTCGCCACACCGTTTACTTCGGATCGTTCAGCTTGAGCAAGTGCGATTCCGGTGACGCACTCTACTCTTTTTTCCGGCGAGCGCTCTCTTCCGCGCCTCTTGCTTGTTTCCTCTGATTCATTCGGCTGATGAATCCCATGGACATTGCCAGTATCCAAAAAGAAAAAGCACTGAATGGAATGACTACCTTCCAGAAGACCTGATAAGCGCCCAACCGATCCTGAAAGATAACGAACAACATCAGGAGACTCATCATGGCAATCGCAATCCAAGAGCCAATCTGCAACCGATTCATCTCATTGTTGGTCACGTCATCCTCCTCCTGTTCTTAATGCGCCGCCCACTGAATCTTGGTCAGATCGATGCCTTCCTGCACCATCTCATAGAGTGGTGAAAGCTTGCGCAAATGCTTCACCACGTCAATGACTTTTGCCGCCACATAATCCACCTCGGCCTGGGTGTTGAAGCGGCCCAGCCCGAAACGAATGGAGCTATGAGCTACATCGTCACCAAGTCCCAAAGCCTTGAGCACATAGGATGGCTCGAGCGTAGCCGAGGTGCAGGCCGATCCGCTGGAAACAGCAATGTCGTTGATGCCCATCAGCAGTGACTCGCCTTCGACGTAGACAAAACTCATGTTCAGATTGCCGGGCAGACGATGCTCCCACGATCCGTTGACATGAACGTAGTCGAGCTCGGATTCGAGTTTGTCTTTCAGCCGGTCACGCAGGCCGGTCAGGAACGCGGCTTCAGTGGCCATGTCTTCCTGCGCGATCTCACAAGCCTTGCCCAGTCCCACGATGCCGGGGACATTCAAAGTACCGGACCTCATGCCGCGCTCATGGCCGCCGCCGTCGATTAGCGCGGCAATCTGCACGCGTGGATTGCGACGGCGCACATAGAGCGCGCCCACGCCTTTGGGTCCATAAAGCTTATGCCCGGAGATTGAAAGAACGTCGATGTTATCGGCGATCACGTCCACCGGAACCTTGCCCACCGCCTGCACCGCGTCGGTGTGGAAGAGCACGCCGCGCTCGTGACAGAGTTTGCCGATCTCGGCAATCGGTTGCAGCACGCCGATCTCGTTGTTGGCCGCCATGATTGAAACCAGAATCGTCTTCGAGTCGATGGCCCGCTCCAGATCTTCAAGGTCAATCAGCCCGTCGGCCTTGACTGGAAGATACGTGATGCGATAGCCGCTCTTCTCCAGGCGCTTGCAGGTGTCAAGAATCGCCTTGTGCTCTGTCACTTGGGTGATGATATGGTTGCCGCGTTCGCGGTACATTTCGGCGATGCCCTTGATGGCCAGGTTGTCACTCTCGGTGGCGCCGCTGGTGAAAATAATCTCCTTGGCGGTGGCGCCGATCAGCCGCGCAATCTGCTCGCGCGCGGTCTCTACAGCTTGCTCCGCCTCCCAGCCAAAGGAGTGGTTGCGGCTGGCTGCGTTGCCGAACTTCTGAGTGAAATAAGGCATCATTGCGGCCAGCACGCGCGGATCGATCGGCGTGGTGGCGTGGTTGTCCATGTAAATCGGAAGGCTTACGCCCGCGGGTACGTCAATCGCGCTTTCTACTTTACTCATCTTCGTCTCCATCCTCATCCGTTGCTCTTCCGCGCTCTGGCGCGGAGGGGGAAAGCTTTCGTCATAAGGTCAATGCCACTAATCCGTGCGTCTCGCGCTCTCGTGTGGCGGGGTGTTCGTGCTCTGCCAGATCCTGAATGCTGATGCTTTTGAGTACTCCTGCAATGGTCTCGTTCACCCGCGCCAATGGCTCCTTGATGGTGCAATTCGTGGTCAGCTCGCAGCCCGTCTTGCCCTTGGTGCAGGAGGTGATGAAAAACGGCCCGTCAATGGCCAGAATGACTTCGTAAGCGGAAATCGATCGCGCCTCCCGTGCCAGCGCATAGCCGCCGTTCATGCCGGCGTGAGAGCGCAGCAGGCCCGACTTGGTCAACTGCTGCAAGATCTTGGCCAGCAGTTGCGCCGGAATCCCGTAAGCGTCGGCTACGTCTTTAGCGCTGAGCGCGGTGGTTTCCGGGTGCTCGGCGAGGAACTTGAGCGCCATGAGACCGTAATCGGCTTTTTTGGTCAGCTTGAGCATCGAATATCCGACCTCTTAGGTCCGTATTTAGTATACGACCGTTTCTGTCGGGATTACAAGTGCCAGAAGAAATCTTTCGGGACCGGTTGGAATCCTGCCCGGAATTTTTTTGAGAAGGACCTGAAGAATTCGACAAAAATAGGTTTATAAAAGAAGGAAATGCCAGTACAATCTGGCGAAAGAGCAGTTAAATCCACCACCACCACGAGCGATGGCCACCATCTGCAAACATCCCAAAGTACGTATCGTCTCCCGGCACGAAGACGCTGAATTTGTCGAGTGCATGGAGTGTGGCGATGTCTTTGACTCCGAAGAATTCAGCGATATGGAGATTGAAGAGAGCGCCGAAACAGAACCCAGCATGGAAGATTCCTGAGCTTCGCGCCGGCCACTGGCGCAATGCGAATGCGAGGGAGATTCCCCGCCTCGGGCGATTATGGCGAGGCGAGCAAGGTCATGTGTCTCGCAACTGGGGTGCGGCTATAGGTTCCCTCGCGGTCACAGAACCCTCCACTACGGCAATATGGCCGCCGTGGAGGCGATTGATTGTCGATACAGGCAGGCATAATTGTCGAGAGCTTTTTACTTTCCTCCGTGGCCATTTGCGGCTTGAGCACCCACGCGTTTGGCCGCCACCCAGGCGTAATGCAGCCCTGAGGCGATGGTCAATCCAATCGTGGCATCGAGCGCCACCAGGCGAAAGAGCTTTACGCAATAGACAGCGGTCGGTTGTTGCCACAGCATATGTTGCAGCAGAGCCTGTTGTGCCAGCACGGCGGCCACTGCCGCAACTTGAGCCATGGTGTTGGCTTTGCCGAAGAGGCTGGGAGTGAACTCCCGCCTGCCCGCGGCCGCGTACAGAATGGCTGCCACCACCAGAATTCCCACATCCCGGCCGAAGACCAGCACCGTGACAGTGACCGGAATCAGTGACATGTGCATGAGAACCAGAAAGAGTGTGCTCAAAAGCAGCTTGTCAGCCACTGGATCAAGGTACTCGCCCAGTTGACTGCGCTGCTTCAGCAGGCGCGCCAGCAGACCATCCAATGCGTCCGTCAGTCCGGCTGTCACAAAGAGCGCAAAACCCAGCGCAAACCGATTTTCCAGAATGGCGGCTACCAGAAATGGGGCAAGACAAATGCGCAACAGCGTGAGCAGGTTGGGGGCAGTGCGGAATCGATTGAATCGCTCGCTGGCAAGGTCTTTCATGGCGGCTTCAAGAACATCCACGATGGTACAGCATGGCGGGTACGGCAGCCCACCTTTATCTAGGCGCCCCGATCCTGATAGACTAGCTGAAGTTGCATTTCAGGCGCGTAGCTCAGTTGGTTAGAGTGCTTCCTTGACACGGAAGAGGTCGCTGGTTCGAATCCAGTCGTGCCTACCATATTTATCAGCAGTTTACAGCCGCTTCCTATGGTGGCTTCCTCGATTCTCGCCTGTATTTTCTCGCCTGCTTCCATATTTCCCTCCAAGACCTCTTACTGAATCGTCTGTGAACTCGTCTCAAGAGCCTGCATCATAGCAGCCTGCGCGGCCATGTATTGCAGTTGTCGAATGTATGCGATTGTACGCAGTTCGGAAGAGCGGGCGCTCAGTAATGTCATCCTGTGGAGAATGTCTGGGAATATCTGGAGGATGAGAATGAACAAACACAAAGCAGAGATTCCGCTCTGCTGCTAATTTCATCGCCCTGAGATAAGAGGCCTGCTGTATCTGCATATGGATCGCAGAGGAGTGGTCGATTTCGTCTGGTCTGACTGGGATGATCTCCCGAACGAGGAGCCGTGTTTCATTGCTGGTTGTAGATTGACCGCATAATAAGTAAGCCGCCTCTTCCGAGCCAGAGTGAAAGAGATGCGCGGTCAACCGTTCGTAGTCTTCTTGGCACATGGTTATTGTGTAGCGCATCGTTCATATCCCCCGGCTGATCTCTGCGGTGACAGATGCGAGGAACGAACGGAGGCTATCAACCCCCGAGCGCCAATTGGTGTGCCGCGACCACTGCTGCCAGACTTTACCGCCAATGGTAGGATGCTGATCGCAGTTCTGCGGAAACCCGCCTGATTTCAGCTTTACGTCCGGCGTGGTGTAAAACATATCAACCGCAGCGTTGCACGCCCAGTTCGACCGCGCGTTTTGTATTGAGGATGCCGCCGCTTTTCTTGAAGACGCCGATGGCGCGGCCCATCGCGCCCGTATAGGGCGTTTGTGCGGCATCGGATAGATTCCTCGGAGATGGCATATGTTCTCCGACTATTCTATCCAGATACAGGCAAACCTCCAAGTACTTTGGAAGGCTCCTTCAGTTAGTGTGATTTGACCGATATTCTTCGGGCTGGTCCCACACAGCCAGCCCAAAGGCCCGTAAAAAAGTTTGTCGCATTTTTGTCGCAAATACCGCCCAGAGGGCCGTTTTTGCCGGTTGTGCCGGTTGATAACTACTGCACCGTCAACAACATGCGATTCATGGCATTTCTTGACACGGAAGAGGCCACTCGTTCGAGTCCAGTAGTGCCTACCATACAAATCAATCACTTACGATTTTTACCCTCGCTGTTTCAGTCCAAACCGTGATCGCTGATTTCCTCCCTTCTTGCCTTTTTTGTTTCAGCATTCTCCCAATCGCATTCAGGCACCCCTGGGCTGCCTGCTGTTGCTCGTCATCCGGGTATAGAGTTCCATTGTCGTTGCAATCTTTTTGTGGCCACATAACATTCAGACCCGTTATGGCAGTAAGATCTCCGACGTGTTGGGATAGTAGTGGGCGAGAATCGCGTGGTAATCCGCGCCGGACGCTGCCATACCGCCCGCTCCATGCTGGCACATTCCTACGCCATGACCGAGGCTGTGGCCTTCAAGATGCCAGCCTGCGCCCTCCGCGGTCGCCTTGAAGCCGCTGCCGGGAATTGCTCCCCAGCCCCATTGGCGAGCTTGAATAATTCTTTGGTTCTCGCTGGTTGACTGTGGCGGCTGCGCGCTTGGGCCGATCTTGCTTTGCCAGGTTAGCGGATGCCGCCGGCACCAGGCGCAGGACACACTGTAGTACGGATAGGCGTCCCCTGGTTCCATACCCACATCGCGCAGGCTGCGCGTTTGGCCGCCGCAGCGGCTGGAATACATTGCCGCCACCGGCTTGCCACGATAGGCAAGAGCCAGTCCGCGTGTGGCTTCGACGGCCTTGGCGACGCGGCTGTCTGAAGCGGGCGGAGACTTGAGAAACTGGCAGTGGGTTGTATCGCAAAAATCAAAGTTGCCGTGCCTTGGACCAGCGGTCAAGAAGGAACGTGTTGCCACAGCCTGCGCCTTGAGGGCTTCAAGTGGAGCGCTTTCCACCATCTCCGACGCAACGACCGAGGCCACCGCAGTTTCCCGCTCCATTTCTACGATGGCTACGAGTTCGCCATCCTGCGCCTGAATTATCAGTTTTCCAAAATAGAACCGGCGAATTTTTCCCGGCACGATCAGTCGGAATCCCGATGCGCTGCCATCGCGCGCTGAGGCTGTCCAGCTGCGTGCGGAGCGAGACCCGGCGATGACACGGCCCTCCTCGACGCGGAAGACGATCTGACGATGGCCGGCCTCTCCATTGAGGATTTGCTCGGCCTGACCATTGGAGTCATGCGACGTAACAGAGCGTACATTCCGGCTCTCCGGTTCCAGCAGCAGTTCCTGCGGATGAAAAAGTCCCAGTACTCCGAAGCGAATCACCTGTTGTGCAGACGCCGATAAAATGACGAGTTGCAAGGAGATCAGTACATGGAGCCTGCGCGCACGGATGAGCAAGGCGATGATTGGCAGCATCCTCACTCACCGTCTCCCAAAGAACGTAGCATGGATGCGGCGATCTGCGCGCTCGCGGCGCCGGTGCTACCGTGAACGCGCACCAGCAGTAGTATGCGCGGCTGAAGCGCAGGATACAGGATGACGGTGAAACCATCGGCGGCAGCTTTCGACGCGTGCAAACAAAGCGCCGTCCCGGTCTTCGCCAAAGCCGCATTTCTTCCCAGTTGCGAGTCGACCGCGCGCGCCGTGCCGTACGAAGCCGAACCGGACATTCCCATCACAATCCTGCCCTGCATCGGTGATTGCCGTTCGTTCACAAGTTGCAGAAATGCTTTCGCAAGGACCGGTGGTGATTCCACCCAACTTCCGCCTAACCCCACGAGGCTGCTTGCAGTTGCAGTCGCGGGAGGTCCCGTAAGTCCATAGCGGGCGAAAGTTTGCGCTGCCTTTGTGCTATCCATTGAAGAAGCCAGTTCCAAAAAATATGCATTGCAGGAGTTTGCAATCGCCTCTTCCAATCCCAAATAGCCATGTCCGCGAGGAAGCCAGCAGCGGCTCTGTGTGCCCAGGCAGCGCACCTTGGGAAATCGGCCACTATGCTGTTCTCCATAGGCAAGGGCAAGAAAAGGCTTGACCAATGAACCCGGAGCGACGACATCGGGGCCTGACCATCGTTCGGCCAGAACTATACCCGATGTGTCCATCAGTAGATAGGAGAGATTGGTGCTAGGAAAGTCGCGGCTAAAGGCGGCTTCAGCGGATTGCGAAAAAAGTTGCGTTTGCGCAGACGCTGATGAGATGGCAAGAAAACACACAAAAATGGCGAACACCACCTTTCGCCCGATGCAGGTTTGCATTGCAGTCATCCGCCTCATCCATATCAGTGTGTCCATTGATAGGTAACCGTCTGCGTGACCATGGTGCCGCGATCATTCTCTACGATGCGCTCAGAATCCATATTGGCAAAAGCACGGCCGAGATTGGCCACGTTGCCGGAGAAGAAGGCCGGAGCCGCGCTATTCCCGCTTCCATCTTGGCTGGCAGCGCTCCCGTGACCAGCCAGATCGAGTTGCTTCATCAGGCGGCGAAAATTCCCCTGCTCTTGCCTGAGGCGGAAGAGAGCCGTGTAAGTCATCGTATTTTTCTCGCCTGCCTGACCTTGCGTCGTTCGCCGAGCCAACATCTCATCCAACAGAGTCGAATCGTTCGAAAGCAGCAGTTGGCTGCCGTTCACGGCCACAAACAAAGGCACCGCACCATCAAGTTCAAGAAATTCGCCGGCGGCGCTTGAATGTTTCGTCCATTGCACGCCGAGTCTACCGGCTGTCAAACCAGGGAACAATGCTTGAGTCAACGCTTGACGCACCGCCTCCACATCCCAGGGACGCGACGAGGTTAGCGCCATTGCGCTCTGCAAAGAAACAAAGACGCTATCGCGCGGCGGGCGCGAGGAATAGATCTCGATCGACGACTCCGGCTGCGCAGCTACCAGTAGCGCGCGCAGCGGCTCGTAAGCATCCAGTTGCTTGACCGCTGCGGGGGCATTGTCAATCGTCATGTCAAACTGCGTGGCGTTGCCCGCATCTTCTGCCCTGGCTGCCGATGGCGCGTTCGTGGACGGCGCCGCGGCGCTCTGCGGCTTCATCTCAAGAAGGTTGGTGCGCAACTCGTCCAGCAGTTTCTCCGTCTCCGGCGCGGCCTGCGCGGCATAGAAGGCTGCATCATCAGGCACAAGCGCAACGAGGTTATTCATATCAATCTGAGGTACGGCAACTGACGCAACTCGCCGTTCCAGCACGCGCTCCTCGCGATAACTTTGACTAGTGCGATATAAATCGCTCACCGCAGCTGCGTACTGCTTCATCTCGGTCACGTTGCGCTGCACCCAGTAACTGCGAAAGTACGGCGAGGGAACAATCTTTCGCAAATTCAAAACCATACGCAGATCGCCGCGCTCGCTCGCAGCCTGCTTTACGGCTTCGGCATACCAGCCTTCGCCGGCGAGGTTCTGCGCCACGATTCCGGCCATGCGGTCCAGCACCCCGGCCAGCAAATCTTCTCGCGTGGCCAGAATCAGCCACCCATCCTTCGATGCAAAGGCGGCAACGCGCGAGGACTGCTCGTCCTTGCGCACATAGAAGTTGCTGCCCGCTTCACTTCGCTCCTCGAATTTTCCGCGCGTCTGCCACAGCGGAGTGCTTTTGAACGAGCTTTCATCGAGGCGCGTCAGATAAACGAATTCCAGATTGCCGATGTCATACAAAGCGATGCAGCTTTCTTTGCCCGCAACTTTATCCAGCAGGCTCTCATCGGCGGGAAGGCCGGCGGCTACAGAAAACTCATCCTGCGCCTGCGAGAGGCGCGTGAACAGGCGCGAGTTGCTGAAAGCCGCATGGTTATCGCTGACAAGCCATGCTCGTTTCTCCTCCGAAAGATTCCAATCGCCCAGCAGCGAGTTGAAATCGCGCGCCTCGATGGAAAGCAGCGCGCCTTCGGGAAGCCAGGAAGCCAGTTCTGGTTTGGGCTTGATGGCCTGTTCCAGTGCACCCACCGCATAGACCAATCCGCAGCTCGCAACCAGTGCTGCTATAGAAATCAAGAGGCGTCGTTTCATTCCGCATCCTCCTCGCTCTGCGCTTTTTTGCGCGACACGAACGAATCGCCTGGCAGCAAGCGCGGGCGCACAATTCGATCCTGCTCCAGATCGTTATGAATGTTGGGAGCACGCGCCGCATTCTCCGCCTCGCGGGCAGCTTTAGTCTCCAGGCGTTGCTCTTCCTCTTCGAACGCTTGGCGGCGTGTACTGTTTGTCTCAGAGGACAATGCGCTTTTCAAAAGCGTCAATGCTTCATCTTCTTCATAACGCTTCTCGCGTGCATGGATCCCAAACCAAGTGAGTTTAGCGGCCTCTTCCGGCCGAAGCGTCGAAAGGGATGGAATCTTGTTCTGGCCGTAGTAGCCTTCGTTCTCGAGGGAGTCGTCCCCTTGCGAGTAGCGCTGGCCATAAAAACTACCGTCACCGAGAATCACTTCCGAAGCGACCAGCGCGTGCGTGCCTTGACTCACTTCAAATGCGGCTGAAATGTACTTCAACCTCAACTCCGTATCGCTGGGCGCAAGATCAATCGCGGCCAATAACAGCCGTTCCCGCACATTCTTATCGGTTGCGCATGCGGCGGCACTCATGCGCGCTTGAACAAAGAATGGCTTGCTAGCTTCATCTTCGCTTGGGCAACTTTCGCGCGCGAGCAAGTTCAATTCCGCACTGCCGGTTGCGTTGACGGCTGTTCCGTGGCCCTTCAACGCCTTGGCTGCTGCAATTCTTTCCGCATATGTTGCTTTGGAATCGGCGGCCGTTGCGGTAAGCGCTGTGATCGCTTGAGCGTCCTGTGCGTTGACAGCGAGCTTTGCAATGGCAAGACGAATCTTGATGTCCGTCTCCCACGATGAAGATTGCACAAGCGGCTGAAGAAACTCAATTGCTTCAGAGAACTTGCGCTTTGATTCCAGAAGACTGGCGGACGAATCCGCATCAGCGCGCGGATTGCTGCTGATGAGCGTCAAGCGCTTCAGCAAAGAAACCGCGCTCTTCACATCGCCTTCATCAATGTCTATGGCCGCAAGGCCAAGAAAGTTTGGCGCGGTCAATTCGCGCGTATCAAGCGCGCGCTCATAGACGAAGCGCATCACTGTCCGCTTTGACGGCTCACTCAGTTGATGAACCGCCGAAAACAACTCATTCGAAGCTGGCGCTGCAGAGGGCTGTTTCTTCCACTGAGCAACCAACTGCGGTATGCGTTGTTCCGCCTCGGCTAAACGCAGATTTGCGGCAAGCCACGGTGATGATTTCAGTCTCTCTTCGGGAATGTGCGCAAGCTCCGCGCGTGCTTCAGAGAATTTCTTTTCGTTGAGCAGCGCATCAATCCAACGGGACTCGGCATTCTCAAGGCTCCAATTATATTCACCGGATTGTTTCTCCGTCTTGCTCCGTTCTAGTTCTGCAATGCGCCCAAGAATCTGGCTCATTTGGCCTTCGCGAATCCACTGTGCTTTTCGATCCGAATCGATTTGCCAACTGGTTGCTATGATCGAGTTCAACACACTCGACTGATCGCTTGCCGCTGTGGTAATGCTAAACAGCCATTTCATCGAATCATTGTGAGCGTGATAGCCTGCTTCGAGTAAAGGCTTGACGCGATACTCGCCGTTGCGCGCCAGATAAATGCGCAGCATCGCGTCCACTTGCTCGTCAATCGCGGCTAGCTGACCATGGGCCGAAACGTCGCTCAGCACTTGTGCAAAATTATTCCAAAAGCTTTCCGGAACATGGCGCGCGTCCATCTCCGCCACTAACTGTTTTACGGCCAACTGCCACGCGGCGAGCGCATCGGCCTGCCGGCCCTGCTTCCACTCCAGCGCGGCAATGCTGTCGAGTACGGCGGGCTGAACGCTCTTGCGGTCGAGTGAATGTTGATAGTCGGCGAGCGCGGCATCTGGCCGTCCCGTTAGCACGGAATAATCCGCAAGCTCAGCGTAAGCGTCAGCGCTTTCCGGCGTATGTTCTAACTCCGATTCCAGATAGCCTTCGGCCTGCGAGTCTTTTTCTTTGTCCAGATATTCACCGTAGCGCGAGCCGTAGTAGAACCAGGTTTCGCCCGCCAGTTGCTTGTCGCGATCAGCCGGATGAGCAATGCGTTCGCCGATGGTCTGCTCGCCGCCCAACGCGCCATCAAAGCCCTCATGCACTTGCTGCGAATGTACACGCAGATAGAGGCCCGTCAGCCCCGTGTAAGCTTTCTTCCAAACGGGAGCCATTCCGGAAGATCTCGCTGTAATTCCGGATAAAACCAATTCTGGTTTTGCATTTGCCACCAAAAACTGCGCCACGTTATCCCTGCTATCCCTCTGTGCGCCCATATTGCCGGCCGCTCTTCGCAAAAGCTCCTGCGAACGCGTGGCAAGTACGAGTTGGTAGTAGCGCGGCGTATCGTTGACCCAACCACTGGCAGCCAGCGTGTCCAGAATGCGCAACTCGTTGGCGTCATCTCCTAGTGTGCGATAAATCCCTGCTGCGCTTTGCAAGATCGATCGGCGATTGCGGGGTCTTTTCACCGCCAATGCTTCCAGCTTCGCACCGACGCCATCCAACTGCACGCGTTGCCGTTGCAGTTGCAGCCACACATTCAATTCGCCTCGATCAGAATCTCCGCTCTTCTCCACAAACTTCCAAAGCAGATCGGACTCCATCTCGGCCAATCCCGCAGCCTGAATCGCGGGCAAATAAACAACGCGCAGTTCGCTCCCATCAGCGGCTCCAGCGAGCTTGGTTTGCAGCCACGAGGCAAACTGCACCTTCTCCTCCGGCGTGTAATAGGTTCCAGCCACTTCGGCCATCGACCTCAAGCCTTGAGCGAAGGCCGACTTCGCCAGCTCAGTGCGCTGTCGAACGCGCTGCCTGCGCCAGTCTTCGTTTGTGATTGCGCCAAAACCTTCCTTCACAACCTGTTCTGCCACCGCCGAGAGCGGTACGGATTCAGCCTGCATGCGCGCCAGTGCTAGGCGCGTGAAGGCCGCATCCGGTTGACGCAGACGCGCCATGATCTGCGCGTAGATTGTTGCACATGATTGATTGCCCGGCTCGATTAGAAGATTGGCGCCGGCAAGGTTCACGCATTGTTCGGCGTAGTTGCGCGCATCGTCAAGAAGGGCCCAATGTTCCAGCCGCGTGGCAACTTCAACATAATTTGTCGCGCGTGGTGGACGGCCCGTAATCCATGCCGATTCGAGCGCCTTCACGGCCTCCGCATTGCGGCCCTGTCGCGCCCGCGCTTCAGCTTCTTTCTCCATCCATTGCGGATCATGATAGGTCAGCTTGTAGAGCTGTTCATAATCGGCCACGGCATCGTCGACGCGATAGAGACGCTCCTCCAGATCGGCCTTCGACTCGTACAAATCCTTTTGCTCCGGGCGCACGCGAATCGACTTCGAGTAGGCATCGATGGCCGCGGGATAATCCTCAAGCGTCGTCTCCAGCCGCGCCAGCAGGATACTCCAGCGCGCATCACGCGGTGATGCATCGACCGTCTTGCGATAGAAGTCGAGCAGCTTCTCGCGTTGCCCATGCGCGCCCGCCGCGAGCGCGGTCTCTTGTGCGAGTGCGGCGTCTCCGGGATATGCGTTGATCAGTTCAATATACTGATTCACAGCATCGTCCCAGTTGCCAAGCAGGGATGCTGCCGCGATCATGCCGCGGCGCAATTGCGCCAGACGTTCCGTCTTTTCCCCGCGCTCCATTGCCGCGGATTTCACCTGATCCAACTCTGTTTTGTAAAAAGCCTCCAGACCCGTTTGATCGCCCAAGTGCGCGTAGTTGTCAGCAAGAGCTGCTTCGATTGTTGCATCCAGGGGCTTTTGTTTAAGCAGTGGTTCAAGGATCGCTTTGGCGCGCGCACACTCGCCCAATTCGGTCAGCTTGCGCGCCGCTTCAAGTTGGAATTGTTGCCGCAGCTCTGGGTAAGCCGCATCCGCTGACTCCAGCAGCACCGTAACCGCCTGCGGCTTGCGATCATGCGTCCAGTCGTAGTCTACGGTTGAACGCACCACGCCAAGCACCTTGGGGTGTTCGCTAAAAATCGCATCCTCTTCCGCAGCCGCCGCGGCATTGCGACGCTGCAAGATGTCGACAAGTTGATAGCGCAATTCGAGCGAATGAACGGGATCGGTGGTGAGCGCGATCTGCCGGCGCAGAGCAAGTTCCTCAACCTCCGGCAACTCATGAGCTCGGGCAGCGCTTGAAATGGCATCGAGCACATCAAAGGATTCCGTCAGCGCAACGCTCCGCGTCAATTCCGCCGCCAAATCCGCAGTGCGATGCTCGTCGTCAAGCAGGTTCACGCGTAATTCAATGGCTGTGCCCGTGGGCGTTGCGGTTTTTAAGAGTGCCGATGTTGCCGATTCCACCGATGCGCGCAGATCTGGCCTGCTCGCCAGTTTCAACAACCGCGCGCGGCTCTCTTCAGAAGGCTTTGAGTCCAATGCGCCTGCCACGTATTCTTTGATCGCAGCGGATGGATTGCCCTCACTCTCTTCGACCGCACCCGCTTCATAGCTATAGAGCGCGGGTTGCTGCAGGCGTTCGCGCGCCTTGAGCAATTGCGCCGATGCTGAAGCGAAATCAAAGTAATCCCAGAAGACCGTAGCGGATTGCAGATAACCGCCTGCCTCGCCTGGACGCACCTCCGCCATGCGTGTCCAGAAGGGCGCCGCCTCGTTCATGCGCCCCCGGTCGGCGTAGATGTCGCCAATGCGCGCCATTCTTTCCAGATCATCCGGCCACGCGCTCAACAGCCGCTTTTCAATCGCGACCGCCCTGTCGGTCTCCTCAGGATGAAAGTAGGCCAGCGAGCGATGCAGCGACGACGCTTGACTGCCAAGCGAATCATCGGCGGGAAACTCGGCTGACAACGCATCGGCCGCGCCAACCGCATCTTCATACCGCGATTGCCAAAGGCACGACTCCAGCCAGAAACGCTCGGCCGCTGGATTCGATTGCGCAAGCCCGCTCCAGTTGGCCTTATCGATCTCAGGAGCCTGTAGGCGCAACTTGCTCAATTGTTCATCGAGCCGTCCGGTGCTGCTGAGCAACTCGAACAACCGATCGCGCAAGTCGGCTGATTCGGACCAATGCTCCCAAAGCAGCTTTTCCACTTCTTCCGGATTCGAATGATGGAAGTCGCTGTAGTACTCGATCAGATTGCGCACGAAAGCAAGATCGTGCGGAAAACGCTCATGCGCAAAGCGATTGACCTCGAGAGCCAGCGATGAGTCAGGAGCGGGCGCTTTTTCCAGATACTCTTCCAGATCGGTTCCAGAAAATATTCCCGTCACTTTGTGCGAGAGCGCGCCATAATCAGCGTTGCGGCGCTCGCGCAAATAAAAACGGGCCAACTTGGCGTACCAGCTGGTTTCTTGAAATTGCTCGATGGCGCGCTGATACACCGCTTCTTCATTTGAATTCAAACGATTCTGATCAAGAAAACCTGCGAGCCTTTCATAGAGGCCGGGGTCCTGCGGATTCCGGTCGAGCTCGCCGCGCAGTAACTCCAGCGCATCCGGTAATCGCTGCATTGCAACTAGCCGCGAAAGATAGCGATTGAGAACCTGCGCATACTCACCGGAGCTCGCCGTGCCTGCCGTTCCACTGGCATCAACATCTCCCTGTTCGCCCAGCGGAATGCCGTCGGCCCTGGCCGCAAGTTCCTTCAGCAGAGTTTTGTAGAGAGCGAATTCTTTCTCTGATTGATTGGCGCGGCTATAGAGGTCGCCCACCTGGAGCGCCACCTCCACGCGATGAGTATCCGTAGGAAATTGCGCCAGATAAAGGGTTCCCTCGTGGATAGCGGCATCGTTTTCAGCGTAGGCCAAGTAAGCGGTCATCAACCGCTCATGCAGTTCAGCCCTCGCGGCAGAATGCGGAAATCGGCGATCGATCTCCGCGATAAGCTCCGCAGCTCTGGCGCGATGAAAGTAAGGCACTGCCAGCTGATCTTGATCGGAGTATTCGGAGGACGGCTGCTGCGAGTTGAAGAAGAGCGAGAGAATTCCATTCAGATAGCCGGGGCCGCTATCCATCGTCGCGATGCTTTTGTAGAGCGCCAGATTGCCCGCCCCCACGCGCAGCGGTTGCTCGGGCGCGGTGAGCAGAATGCGCGCGAGTCCCGCCAGACCTTTTTCACTGGCATCGGGAGTCTGCGACTTCGCAGCCAGCGCATAATAGTAACGCACGGCCTCGGGAAAATCCTGTACCGCTTCAAGCAATTGCGCAAACGTATACAACTCGTCCTGGCTCCACGCTGCGCCGTGAGCATCTTTGCGCTCTCGATAGCCGGCAAGCACGGCCTTGGCGGTTTCAAGCTGTCCCTGTTGCTGAAATATGTAAAAGAGCTTGGCCGCATCCTGCAGAGCATCCTCTCCACCGTCAGGCGCGGACGCCAGCCGCGCACGCAGCAGATCACGAGTCTTCAGAATCTGATGGTCGCTCACCAGCAGATCGTAGTAGCTCTTCACCAATTCGGCAGGCCACAGAGGCTCAAAGCTGCGATCATAGACAGCCAGCCCATCCTTCGCTGAACCGCGTGCGGCCTCGACCTGCGCCTCGGCGCTGACTGGAAAATGCTTGTCGCCGGGAAAGGCCTTGCGGTAACGCGCAATTAAAGCAGAATCAGATGTGTAATCCTTGCCCGCCAAATCGAAGTCGAACTCGCGCTGATAGACTGCCGGTTCCTGAGCATAGCGTTGCTCCCATCCGGCGTACTCGCGCATCGCCAGCGAACGCGGCAATGCATATCGATCAATCACGGTGAGCGCGCGCTCCCAAGCCTTCCACGATTGTTGCAATGCGGCCGTAGTCAAGCGCTCACGTGGGCCTGCGGGAGCTTGGCCTATCGTCTCCAAAGCCGCCAACTCCTCCTGCGGCTTCAAACGGCGCTCATAAAAATCCGCCAGATCGAGATTGGCAGCGGCCTTGTCGTCAGCCTTCAACGCCCACGCCTTCCAGTCGCGCTCGGCTGCGTCAAAGTCGAGAGCCTTCTCGTCTTCCAGCGCGCGCAGCGAGTAAAGCGCCGCGCTGTTCTTGCTCGAATTAATCAGAGCCGTCAGCTCCGGCCTCGCCTCGCGCGGCGAGCGGCGATAAAGAGCTTCGCCTCCAGGCAGTTTCATTAGCCGAAAGAGTGCTTTCTCCGTGGCCGATCCAGCCTCGGAGTTTTCCATCCAGCGCGTCAGTCCGTTGCCAGCGCCCAGCAGCAAGCCGGGATTCTGCCATGCAATCAGCGAGGCCGACGCAGACAAAGCCGCCGCGCCGAGAACGATCGCTCCTACTCCAACTCTGGTGCGCTTCATGTCAAAGTTGAAATTACTCATCCATTGTCTGCGGTCATGCCTGCGCTCAAGGAACCACTTCAATGTGCACCTCCGCGCTACCCAGGTTGTGTGCCATATCTTCCGCCGTAACCGAAAGCCGATAACTTCCCGCAGGCAATGCTTGCGGCAATGTAATCTGGCCCGTGCTTGCACCGGCCTCGTGATTCCATCGCAGGCTAACAGCCGCAAGCCCCTCTATGCGCGCCGTCAATGTGCGTGTGCTCTCCGATGCGCTCACTTTGAGCGGAATTGTCTCGCCCGCGCGATATCGCGTCCGATCAAGATGCATCTTCACGGTAGGCGGAGTCGAGGCAATCACAAAGCTCTTCGATTCGCGATAGACCTGACCATTGGTGTCCCGCAGCACCAGCCGCACCGAGTAGCTGCCATCCTTCATCTCGCTTGGCGCGAGAAAGCGCGTCTGCCACACATCTTCGCCGGACAGATAACGCAGCGGCTTTTCCAATCCAAAAGGGAACAGCGCGATTACCGAAACAATGGCCGTGTCGGTATGCACACGCAGCACGGGGTCGCCCGGGCGAATCACGCGCGGTCGCAGCAGCGCGCGCGGCGCAGCCAGAAACGACGTGTAGGGCGTGACGAATTTGTACCTGCGCGCCAGACGAATAATCTCATTGATCGCGGCTTCCGTTTCGCCCTCGCGTTCGATCTGTTCGAGCAGCGCCTGCACGCGCGCGCCGGCCCACAAGCGCGGCAATTGATCGTGCTCCAAGGCCTGTGCGGGCAAATCGGTCTTGGTGGTAGCGCTCAGCCCACGGCCATCCTGATCGCCGCCGACAGTGAAGCTCACAGCTTTTTGTGGCCTGATATACTGGCCCACCCAGCGTGCCTCGCCGCCGTCAAAGACCGCATCTTCCAGCGCGTAAACCTTCTCCACCGCCGTCTGCGGAGCAATCTCCAGCCGCACATTCCCGGTCGGCGTGCGCCCTACCTTGCCCAGAAACGCATCCAGCTTGAAATCCACTGGCTTGGTCGAAAGCACTTGCTCCATCACGCCGCCGTTGCGGCTCAGCATGCGCAATAAAGGCAGATTCGCATCGTCACCCACCGCAAAAACATCGGTTCTCGGACGCCGCTCGGTGGGAATTTGCTTCCATTTCGCAGCGTACCAATCGGCCAGCTTGCCGCTCTGAATCACGCCACGCGTCGTCTCGCCATCGCTGAGCAGCACCAACGCCGCGCCAGGCCCCGTCTCCGCTCCATTGAATTGGCTCAGCCCGCTCTCCAGCGCCTTCTGCAAATCCGTTCCGCCCCGCAGGTGGCTCTGCCGCAGCCAATCCATCGCTGCCTTCACGCTGGCTTGCTCCGCTCTGACCGGCATGGGCTTGAAGATGTCGATTTTGGTATTGAAGAGCAGCAGATTGAAGCGGTCCTCCGGGCCCAGGCTTTCCAGCAGTTTGGCCCCCGCTGCGTAACTTCGCTCCAGTTTCTCCCACTGCATCGAAAGCGAAGTGTCCATCAGCACAACCACTGTGCGGCTACCTTGCACGCCGGTTGGGCCGGCTGGCGCAGCAGGAGAAGTGAGTTGCGCCAGAGCTTCAAAGAAGCCCGGCTCCGCTGGCGCGCTTGGCTTTCCCTTCAGATTCCCCATTGATTGAGCAGCCGCTTCGGGCGGCGCCAATTGCATAGAGAGCGACGCAACTGGATTCGGGTCTCGGAAGGTAATCACTTGCACGGCGTTGCCCGTCTCGTTCACCGTCCACGATGCCGCCAGATCCTCTGACAGATCGATATTCGCCTCGTCGATCGTGCCGCGCACCGTGTGCTCATCCTGCTGCTCGATGCGGAAGGGTAGTAGATGACCGGCCAGCGCAAAGCCACTCATTCGCGCCGCAGAATGCAATACAAAATGAATGGTGAGCTTGGTTGCATGCTGGCTCAAGTAGCTGTCCGGCTTGAGCGGCAACAGGAAGTAGCTTTTGCGAGCCGCCACAGAAATGTGTTCGTGATATTCGATTTCCAGCCGCTTGGTTCCGTAGGCCGGAATGGGGACGATATGCGCGCTGAACAGAGCGCTGCGCCGAGCTTCGTCCTCAGTGCGCTCGCCCTGCTCCAGCAGACCCGGATCGATCGCCTGGTTCTTCAACTCCTGATAGATCGCCTTGGCGCGCTTTCGCTCCATAATCACCGCCGGAATCCGCACCGGACCATCCCAGACGGCAAAGTCGCTGACTGTCGTCCCGCTTGGCAGCGCAAACTGATAGTTGCCCTCCTGCGGGCGATTCGTATGATTGGTAAAAACCTGGCGCATCCATACCCGCGCATCGCCGTTATCAATGGTGATCTCTACCTGCATCTCGCTCAGCGAAAGAATCGCCGGATCGGGGACCTGCTTGTCCATCGGAACCAGCACGCCTGTATCCGCAGCTGCCGCCATCGGCATTAATACAAGTCCCAAAATCCAACCCGCTCGCCTCATCGCATCCCTCGCTTACAGCTTGCCCTCGGAAATCTTCACCAGACCATTCTCCGTGCCAACATAGACCACACCCTCATGAATGGCCAGCGCCGTCACATTCAGTGAAGGCAGCCCGGCGGTGATCGTCCTCCATCGCGTACCTGTCGCGTCGCCCACCATCAATCCCTTGCCCAGGGTTCCCGCCAGCACCAACCGCCCGTCGGCCACCATCGCCGTGGGATTCACAACCACTCCGGCCTGCGTAGCCTCGGTCGGCGTTACGCTGCCGTCGGCTTCCAGGCGCAACACGCCGGCACCATACGTGCCCACCAGCCAATCGCCTCCCACTCCAGCCAGCGCGGTAATCCAATTATGTTTCAGCCCGGAGTTCCCCGTATTCAAATTCCTGTGAACTTCGCCATCCGTCAGAAGCGACAGCCCGCCCAGCGTTCCCGCAATCAGTTGATCGCCGCTCGCGCCCAGCGCATAGACGTGATTGTTGATCAGTCCCTGAAAGGCATATATGCTGTGCGCGCCGCTCGCATCCATAAATGTGATCCCCGCCGGCGTAGCCAATGCCATCCCCTCGCCCGACAAGCCATCGTGATAGAGCGCCACATCATTCACATGTTCGGCAATCAATCCATCCTCGCGCGTCAATACCTGCTTCTGTCGCCCATCGCGGTCAAAGGTCACCAGGCCATTGGCCGTAGCCACTACAACTGCGCCGCTCCGCGCCTCTTCCACAATGCGATTGACGCAGAAGACCTGCTCATTCTCGATGTGCTTCAGATCTCCATTAGCAGAGAGAATATCCATGCCGCGGTCGAAGTAGCCCACCCAGAGCCGACCGTCTAAGGCAACCATGAGCGCGGAGATGTTGCGATCGGTCAGTTGCGCGCCGCCCCCGCTCAAAACCCTGCGCCACTCGCCGCCCGGTTCGCGCTCCAGCACGCCATCGGAGGCCAGCGCATAACGGCGCGCGCCCATAGCCAGAAAACCTTCGATCGTAATTCCCGCCGCGCCGATCTTTTCTTTAGCCGGATCAGAAAGATCACTCCGTGTCCCATCCATTCCGCGCCCTCTGCGGAATTGATGGGAGTCATCCAAGCCAACCCCACCAACCGCCGCAATCGCCCGCCGCGCCTGCACATCCCCCGTCGCCCCATTGAGCGGCACGCGCAGTATACCCTCCTGCATCTGCCCCACCAGCAGCGCATCACCCTCAACCATCAAGGCGCGAGCGTATCGTCCTCTAGCCAGCACGCGTGCGACCTTGCCCTCACGCACCTCCGCCACCCCCAACGGCGTCCCGACGTAGGCCCGGTCCGCGCCCAAAGCAATCTGCTCGACACGCCGGTCGGGCAAGCCCTGCTCTTCATCGATACGCTCGCTCTGACCGCCACGAAAATGAATCAACCCATCGTTCAGCGTACCCACCCACAGTTCCGCCTCCGCACCCGCCAATGCGGTTACATAAACGTTGTCGGTGGTGGAGTGAAAATGTTTGAGCGTCTTGCCGTCATAGATCAGCAGGCCCAGCTTATTGGTGCCGATCAGCAACCGACCGCTGCCGAGCGGCAGAATCGCCGTAACTGTGCGCGCCTCTTCCTGCCGAGCGCGGATCTGCCGGAAGCTCTCTCCATCGAAGGCCAGAACCCCCTCGCCCATGGTCGCAATCAGCAGTTCCTGCCGACGCGAGCCGGTCAGCACTCCCACGACCATTTCTCCCAAGGGCGCGGCGGGCAGATCGATTCCAACCCGGTAAATGTGCTCTAGCACGCCATCGGTTGAGTAAACGAAAAGCCCCGTCGGACCAGCCAGGCAGAGTCGCCCCTGATAGAACGCCGCGCTTTTGAAAAGCGCCGGGGCGCTGATCCCCTCAAAACCGGGATTGGGCTGCCTGCCCAGCGTACGCTCCTCGACAATCATCAATCCCAACTGCACGGCCTCGCGCCGAGAGGCGTTCAGCGCGCGCTCCACGCGCCAGGCCACAATCCCGCAAACCGTCAGAGAAAGAAGAGCCGCAATCGCAACCGCCGCCGAACTCCGCCGTCTCAATTTCATTGTGGGTTCTCAATTAAAATCAGGGTCGAATTGACAATACTCTATAGGCCCATGCATCGCAAAACTCATCTTCTTTGACTTAGCGCGCCCACCGTTAAATGAAATCGCAAAACCAAACGCACATCGATGGGCGAATAACGAACAAGCGGAGAAATGACGACGCCTTCCCTAAGCGCCGCTCCTTGTAGTACTGGGATTTTGCGGTTTTTTTAAGCCACTCTACCTTACCTAAGGTTTCACCCAAAAGCTACTGAACCACCCCGGTTCCTCTCGGCTACAAACTGTCCAAGATCGTGCCCGCAATGGTTTCGTGATCCGGATGCAGCTCCCGTCACCAGCTCTTCTTGATGAGCGTATCGAAGCCAAATCCGCCATTTGGATCGCGGGTAGCGCTGAATGCAAGTCTCGGCGACACCTGGTACTGTCCCTGGATAGTCTGGCTCTGCGTCGAAGCCACATTCGTTGAAAACGTGACGAACAAGTTCCCGGTTACGCGCTGCTGAATGGTGATGTTTGCGCCCGGCGGCCCCGCGCTGCTATTCCCCGCCAGCACCGGATTGATAGAGAGTTGCGAAATTCCGGCGATCTTGGAAACTCTGCTCGTCAACTGACTCGACACCTGCGACGCTATCAGCGACTCTGCTACCTGGTTTGCCGGAGTAGCGCTGGCATTGCTCGCCTCAGTCGTCTTCCCGAACGCGAGCATGTTGATGATATCCGCGGTGGGCAGCGCCGGGTCCGAGCTGTACTGCGTTCGCATTTTGTCCACTGGCCCCTGGAAGCGGAGATCGATTTTGTACTGTTGGATTGAGGTGGACAGTGACACATTCATCACCGGTTCCGTCTCCGTCGGGTTCACAAACTGGATCGTGCCGCCGTTGAGTACAAACCGGTTCCCGTTCAGAACAATGTCTCCACTGTTCAGATTCACGCGCCCGAGCACCACCGGGTCCGCCGCAGTCCCGCGCAGTCGCAGATTCGCCGTTCCGCCCAGGCTCAGGGTTCTGCTCGCCAGGTTCACGCTGCTCGTGGAATCCACCGCCACATTCAGTTGAACGTTCTGCGCCAAACCTCTCGAAGGCGGCGCCGCAACTCCGCCCCCGAACTCTCCCACGAAACTGGACAAATCGAACGCCGGCGTAAACGAGAGATCCGACAGGTGTACCTCGCCGCCAAGAACCGCCGTGTCGGTTGTTCCAAAGAGCCGCAGGTTCGCGTCCACATTCTCCCTCATTCCTTGCGGATACAGAACCCGCATTCCCTGCGCATTCAGTCCCAGATCGAATTGAATCGCTGGCCGATAGGCAACGCCGCCCTGCGCCGTGAGCGTACCTCCTCCGATGTTCCCCTTGAAGCTGCTGATCTTCAGTCGGTCCCGGGTCATGGTCAGAACGCCGTTGCAATGCTGCAATCCCACAGGCAAGTCGCTCGAAGCAAAATTCACGTCAACAATATTGATCTGTCCTGCTAAACCCGCGCCGCTCGCCGGACCATGAAAATCGATATTAAACTTCAGTTGTCCCGAGCTTTTAATATCGGGATCGAAGCGCTCCGCCAGTTCCGTGTTCACGGTCCCCACCAGCATCACCGCCATAGGCCCATTGCCGCTCACCGGAACGCTTCCTTCAAACTGCAGGTCCGCATCCGATCCGCGAACAGTCGAGCGCTGCACTTTGATCACTCCACCCTGATAGTCGATGTGTATGGGCGCTGCTGCTGCCAGCTCGGTTGTGCTGCCGTACGCCACTCTTAGCATGGGCAGGGTTGCGTGCGCCTCCAGCTGCGTCTGGTTGCGGAGCGGACCATGCAGCGTCGCATGGATCTCCGTCTCCCCCGTCAAACCCTCCGCTTGCGGCGCATAAACAGCAATCAGCGGCCCCAGTGGAATACCCTGCGTATCGAGCGTCGCGTCTGCCAGATAATCCCCGGTCATTTCGATTTTCGCCCTCGCCTGGATTGAAGTATTCACCGCCGACGATTGCAAAATCGCATTTACAATGTGATTCGCGACGTTCGCTTGCAGCTTGATGCCGCTTGCGTTTTGTCCCTGCACCGTTAGCATCGGAATCGCCAAGGTCGCGTTCATCTGCGGATCGTCGAATGACCCCTGTCCCTTCGCATGAAGGTTCGCCACGCCTGCGATCTTCAAGTTTCTTGCGCTCACTACCTGCAGCTTGCTCAGATCTACGCCGATCGCGTCCAACTCTCCCTGGTAAGTCTTCTCGCGCGGCCGCACTGTAGCGTTCCCCCTCCATCTCCCCGAAAGAAGCTCCACCGCCAGTTCGCCGTGCACCTCGCCTTCCCTGCCCTCAAATGTCAGCTTTGCCAATTGCACCGGCTGGTCGTAAGCCGTTAGGTTCACCACCGTAATACTCCCATTGCCAACCGGGTTCAGTTCTGTCCCATGCATCGTAATCGCCGCGCTCATCGTGCCGGTGACAGGAATCTGCTGCCCAACAAGCCTCGCGATGTTCGCAATCTCTACTTGCGATGCGTTCAGTTGTACCCGCAACGGGCTGTTTCCTGTAAAGGACCACTTGGTCAGTCCCGCACCCCCACTGAATGTAATGTGCCCATGTGATACAGGGTCCAACTCGGCATGCTCCACACTCAATTGCGATGGACTCGCGTCCACTGCGGCGCGAAACACCTTCCAGCCGGTTCCCTTGTACTGAAGATCCGTCGCCGAAAGTTGCCCCGTCAAATGCGGCTCCGTCGTAGACCCCTTTACATTTCCCTGGAATGTCGCGATCCCTGCAAGTCCCAGCGGCTCGAATGCCTGTCCCGGCGCCGCGGTGCGAAACATTTCTGCAAGAGCATCCACTTCGCGCAGGTCGTTGGCCTGCAGATGAAGGCTCACACTGGAATGTTTGCTCACCACGCCATTCATGGTCAGGTTGGTCTGCGGCGTCTTCAAATAACTTTGTTCCAGCGCCAGTTGTCTATTGCTTCCGTTGTAAGTCGCGTGAATCGCACCCGCCAGCGAAAAAGACGGCGGCGCCGCGATGGCATTCACCGGCCTGCCAAGCGTTGCCACCGTCGCCTGCACTGCAGCACTTCGCCCAGACTGCACCTGCCCGCTCACAGTTGCGTCGGTGCTCGCCACCAGGTCATCAAATGTTCTTCCCCACGTCGCCTTCACTTCCGCATTCAACGCTCCCGCAACGGTCACTTTGCTGGATTGCGCCGTTGGCCCTAGCGCTCGCACAACCCCCGCCAGCGAAATGCCGCGCGCTTGCGCCGTCATCTCCGAATGCGGACTGCGACTTAGATTCGTCACGGTTCCCCGCGCAGACACCGCGCCGCCCAGCACCTTAAATCGCAAATCGCGCAACGTTGCATCGCCATTCGCCAGATCATAATGCGCCGCAACGTCATTGATCTGCGCTCGAATCGCCTGCGTATGGATCTCCAGCCATCGACTGTCCAGGCTCCCATCCACGGTCAGCGCATCGAGCGCTGCGCGCCCCGGCACTTGCTTGTACGCAATCGTCCCCGCGGTGTGCACCGTGCCCGATGGCAGGGTGGGCTCGTTCAGAATCGCACCCATCTGCTTGCCGTCAAGAACGATGTCGTAGTGTCCCCGCACATCGGGATTGCGATAGTCGTTCAGCACCCCCTCTGCCGCCACCACGGAGTTACCAACTATAAGTTTCGCCTGTGTGACTTGAAGCGTAGTGGGCGACACGTAAAACTGTACTTCCAGGTTGTGCGCCGCGGGGCGCAGCGCGCCGCAGACCAGTTGCCCATTGGAGTATGCCATCCGGCCTGAGTACCTATTCAGCAGACTGTTGAACGACGCCTTGACTTCCAGATCATGCAAATCGGCTGCAACCTCCGCCGATTTGTCGTTGTAATAGATCTCTCCGCGTTCCAGCACCGCATGACGAATGCCCAGATCGAACACAGATGCGTTGCTCCGCTGTCCGCCACCTTTGATTGACGGAATATTCGAAACACCGCTTGCACTTACAAAAATATGCACCACTGGATGGTCGAGCTGAACACTGCTCAGGTACCACCTTCCGCTTAGAATCGAGACGACGCGCACGCCGGTCTGCACATGATCCACCTGCAGCAGCGGCGGATTCGGAAACGGACTCGCGCCATCGATTGTGACTCCATACAAATCCACGCTCAGATCCGAAAAATGCAAAACAAAATTCTGAAGCTGCACACGCACGCCCAGACTTCCGCCGGCCTGCGCTTCGGCCTTCCGAATCAGGTAGCTGTGAAACTCCACATTGTTCAGGAGGATTGCGACGCCAACGGCAACCATCAGCGTGAATGCCGTCATCCCCAGGGAGATCCAGGCCACCACCTTGAAGAACGGGTGCCGCGCCTTATGCCAGTGCGGATGATACGACTCGCCAAGCGCGGCTAACAACTCATGAAATCTCATAACACCTGCTTTAGAAAGCCTGCCCGATAGTAATGAAGAACTGCGTTGCGTTGATTCCCTGAATCGCATTCAGGTTCCGCCCCACGTCAATCCGTAATGGGCCCACTGGCGTTGCATAGCGCAGCCCCAGTCCAACGTTGTTGCTGTAGAGCGAAGTGAAGTCGTGAAACCCGACCGTGGGAAACACATTTCCGCCATCATAGAAAGTCGCCAGGCTCAGCCCTTTCTTGATCGCTAGTGGAATGCGCGCCTCTGCGTTAATCAGCATCAATTCGTTGCCTCCGCTGGCGACCAGAATCTTGAAGCAGTCGGTGCTCGATCCCGAACTGCAAACATCCACCTGGCGCTGCGGCCCAGCCCCGTCCAGGGGAAATCCACGCAGCGTGTTGCCGCCGCCTGTAAAGAACTCCTCGCTCAGTGGCACGCGGCTGTTGGCATATGGTTGCGCCAGCCCAATCCTCAGGCTATTGGCGAATACGATGTTGTGAAAGCCCTGCTTGTAGAATGCCGCCTGCCCGGTAAACTTCATGAAGCTCACGCTCGATCCAAGCTTCGTCGCGTTCATATCGACTTCCGCGGATTCGAGCACGCCCTTGTGCTCGTCCAGCGGATTGTCGCGTGTATCGCGAGTTAGATTCGCGCTCAGCATAGACAAACGCACGTGCTGGTCCTCGACCGGCACCAGTTCGGGAATCAGAATGCGGGTAAGGTCCGTCCGGCTGAAACTATAGCGAAGAAACAGCGTGTCTTTTTGCTCTTTATCCAACGGTCGCTGCAGTTGAGTGCTGGCTAACCCCTGCTGCGAAGAAAACAGCGGGTTCTCTTCATTGCGATCGAAGGATGCCGATGTGGTTGACTTCCACGGTGACCAGCGAAAGTTCGGAACAATGTAGTAAGCCGCTCCGCGCTGGTCCAATCTTCCCCCGAATCCGGTGAATGAAAGCGAAGCGCCCTTCCCTCCCACATTGTTGCGCGTGTATTGAAATGTCCCCCTCGGCCCGTAAAACGTTACCTGACTTGTCGTAAAGTTTGGCGGCAAACCAATCGGCGGCAGGTTCGGCAGTGCCACCGTTCCGCTCGGTATGCTCCCGCCGCGGTTGATCACTTCAAATCCAAAGCCGTATGTGATCTGGTTGCGCTTTGCCTCGTGCACCCTCACCATCACGTCTTCCGCATGTTGAGTGGTGATCTGCCTCTTCGGATCAACCTCGGCCCAATCGAACACACCCGTGTGGTCGTAAAGCCTGCTCCCCGCCAACAGCAACTGTGACTCCGTAAGCGGCTCACCAGGCTTGATGCCCGCAACATCCCGATCGATCAATCGCTGCTTCGTGTGATTGCGCCCCACTGTTACCAGGCTCTCGGCAACTACCTTCGGCCCTTCATAAATTTGATACACCACATTGATGTGGTGTGGGTCATCTTTCGACACTTCGGTCGCCGTCTCTCGAAAACTCGAGTTCAAATATCCGGCCTGCAGATAGTAGGCAACTATGTTGGCCCTGTCCGCCTGAACATGTGCCTGCGAATAGGGCTGTCCCGCTGCCACCTTCAATCCCCCCGGAGCAAACTGCGCGACGGTTACCGTGTCGTTGCCTTGGATAGTCAGTGAGTTCACTATGTCCCGCGGCCCCTCAGTCACATGGAACAGCACGTTGATGTCGCCTCCGCGGTTAGTGACACTCGACGTAACCTGTGCACTGCTGAAGCCCTCTGATTGATACACCGCCTTCAGATTATTCGCACTCGAGCGCAAGAACTGCTGGCTGAATTTCCCGGGTGACAGAAAGTGATCCTTCTTGACTGCAATGTGCGGCGTCAATTCCGAGGCTGCCAATTTGCTATTGCCCGATACCTCCACCGATGCAACCTTGTGCTTCTTCTCTTTTGAAATCCGGTAAAGAACGGTTTTGCCGTTCGCCTCTGCCTTGAGTTGTGCATTAACTCTCGCATCGAAATAGCCCTTCGACTGCAAGTACGAAATGAGAGCCTGCCTACCCTCTTCAACTGATTCTTCGTCCACGCTCACGCCCTGGTAAAAAGGCAGAAGCGCCTTCTGAGTCCAGCTCCACATGTGTGCGCCTTCAATCTTGACCGTCGAAACCGGCCCATGCTGCACCTTGAAGTGGATGTCCGCGCGATTTGTGTCCGCGTGGTATTCCGCGCCCCCAAGCGTGACACGCGCTCCCAGCCGCCCCTTCTTTCCAAGCTGCACTTGAAGATAGTGGGTCGCTTTGATGAGCGTGGAGTAGTGATAGCTGCGGCCGGGACGGATCGCTGCACCTCGCCCACGTGCCATAAACGTTTGCAAGCTGTGGCTCAGCGCAGCGGCTTCTTCAAGACTATCGCCAGCAATCTCCAGTTCTCCGATCTTTACCGCGCGATTCAATTGGCATTCGAACACAATATTGGCCAAACCGTTCGCCGAGTCCACCTTGACCTTGGCTTCCACATTCGCCTGAAAGTATCCCTGTTGTCGAAAGAAAGTGATCATCGCCTGCCGGTCCTGCTCAACATCGGCCGCATTGAAGGGTGCCTGCGCCTGGAATTTGGCAACCTGCACCAGTCGCGCATAGCTGAATCGCTCCGCCCCTGGAAACTGAAAAATCCCGAAGTAGACCGCAGGCTCCTCGATGAACAGCACTCGAACCCCGTCCGCCTCCGGGTCCACCTGAACCCGCACGTCCTCAGCCTTTCCGCTGGCCTTCAACGCGGCAACGGTGTCATTCACTTTGTCCAACGAAAACGGTTCACCCGGCTTCTGAACAAACAGCGGCTCGAACTCCGATGCAGAAAATTCCGGGCGTCCGGCCACATCAATCTTCGTTACATTTTGCCCCTCATAGCTTGAAAGATTCTGCCGAGCAGCCGCTGGATTCGCCAGAGTCTGGCGAGCGGACGCCGATCTGTCTTGAGCAAAAAGACTTGATGCAGCGCTCGCAAGTACGCAAACTGCGACCACAGCGCGCCACCACCGCGCCGCGCGGCAGGCACAAAGGACATAGGTTGAGCCTTTCGGACTTAACAAGGGAATCCCCAAACCCTCTCGATCGCATCGGGGTGTAAAAACCGCGCAACTGGTTATGAGATGCCCGTTTACGAACGCGGGTTTGACCATCGGTTTTGATCAGCCGGCATCCAAATAAAATGTCCGGACCCATGTGACCCGGAGTTGAAGCATTGGTAATCCGCCGCCCATACCGCATTTCCGGTTCACAGCTCGATCGCTCAGAAGAGCGAGTATGGGAATTCGTGTCTCGTTGGCCTTTGCGCTCTTTGTGGCATCTTCAGGGTGTTCCCCTCCGAGTTGTCGCCGCGCGCACCTGGAAATCCCTGTTTCTCGACCGCATCTTTGGCCGCGCCGCGGAGCTTGGGTTCTATTTTCTCTTCGCGCTCTTTCCAACCCTCTTCAGTGCAACTTCCATCCTCGGCCTTGCTGCCCAATCCGCCCGACAGTTCTACGATCGCATCCTGGATTACTTGGCCCTCGTCATCCCAACGGCTGCCCTGGGCACGGTCCTGCAAACCTTCAACGAAACCACCGCAGCGGCCAGTTCCGGTAAGTTGACATTCGGACTCATCGCCGCCATCTGGTCCGCTTCGGTCGGCATCTCAGCCATTCAAGACACGCTCAACGACGTGTATAAGATCAATGACAGCCGCTCTTACTTCTTCGCCCGCATCTGTGCCATCGCGCTCACCGTCGTCCTCACCGTCATCATCACTCTCGGCCTTGCTTCACTACTCGGAGGCGACTTTTTCGCGGCGTTGGCCCATCGAACCATCCATCAGCAATTGCTTGCAAACGCGGCAGCCATCGCGTCGAGAATAATCAGTTGGATGGTTGCAACGGTGCTTCTCGCTCTTACCTTCGCCGTCATCTATTACTGGGCGCCTGGCGTCAAAGCCCGGTGCTGGCATTGGCTCACTCCGGGTGGGGCCATTGGTATCACGGGATGGCTTCTCTGCTCCCTGGGACTGCGCGTCTACCTGCATTACTTTCCCAGCTACTCTCTTATGTATGGTTCCCTCGGCGCGGTCATCATTCTACTTACATGGTTTTACATCACAGGACTCATGCTACTTCTCGGTGCCGAAATCAATAGCAAAATTGAAGCAGTTACCGCCGAGATCCGCCTGCCAGTCATTCAAACGTGACCGTCACTGCGAGGATAAGAAAACCGCGGTAGTGCCCTTCGCGCCGGTCGCTTTTTCCTCTCCACGTTAGGCCTCGCCTGATATGAATGTGCTTTCCCGATCAATTTGTTTCTTCCGCCGATATCTGCCGGAGTTCCTCGATCACTCGCCCCAATTCCTCAACGATCCGGCTCCCTCGAGAAGCTTTGAATACTGCCAGGAGTTCATCGAAATACCATAACTGGTCCTGCCGCTCACGTTTGAACCGCTCCCAAATCTTTGGCCCAATCTCTCGGTAGTCTTCAAGAATGGCTTTCGCGTTGTAGAGCTTGTCAGCAGCTGAGATCAGTTGGATGTCAGCCGGCTCATCGCGAAGCCTCAGAATATAGCCTCTCTTGCGCTCCACCCAGGGCTGCTTGTTTCCAGGATTTTCGTCGAGGCTGTCCGATAGTCCCTCAACCATACGTGCAACATCCTGGCCAAAATTATGCTCGATGTCTTTCAGGCGCAACAGCCCTCCATGATCTTCAGCGGCATCATGAAGAACAGCAGCAATCACCATCTCCTCCGTGACAGGAAATCCGGCGTGCCCTGCCTCACCCATTACCAAGGATGCAACTCCCAGCAGATGCGCCATGTATGGAATGTTGGTCCCCTTGCGACATTCAATGTGGAGGTGACGCGCATAATCCACCGCGCTCGTAAAGCGCGAACTCAGGTAAAGTTGATCGGTCTCAGTGTGATTCATGATCCTGCTTTCTGCTCTCGATGCGTCTTGAATCGCTATGGCTAGACCTTCGAGAGTTACAAATCTATTATCACGTTTGCGGTTCCTCGACCTATTGAAAAGAGCGTTTTCACCCCGGAAAACTTCTCTGAAACGCGCATATGCAACGAGGAATGCAGCAAGAGAATGCGGCCTCAAAGATCTCCCGGCAGAGCAGGAAGCGACCTGCCGCTTTCGCTTGCTAATTGACGTGAATCTATAAAGTAGACTATAGTCTAATGAATGAACGAAGGTACACCATCTCTCCGCGCCCGCCAGCGACAGCAAACCCGTTCTGAGATTGTGCGAGTCGCGTTCGATCTCTTCGGCAAGCACGGGTTCGAGAAAGTCTCCGTCGAGATGATCGCTGCCATGGCTGGCGTCTCCCGCGCCACGTTTTTCAACTACTTTCCGCAAAAGGAACTCATCCTGCGCGAAGTGGCAGCCGCCCGCGCCGAAAAGCTGCAGAACATCCTCGGCGATCTTCAGTCCGCGGGTCGCTCGCCCTCATCTGAAAGCATTCTGCAACTGATTCTCAAGCTCTCTGAAGAGAATGCCCGGATTACTCTGCACTCCAAAAAGCTCATGCTTGAGGCCATCTTTCATCAGGTCTCGCACAAGACCATGATCGGCGCCCGCGACCAGGCTGTCGGCGCTATCCAGCAGTTTCTTGCCGCCATTGCCGGCATAAAGAAATCCAAGGCGAAAGCTTTGGCTGAGACCCTTATGGCTATCTATGTCGCCACCATGCTGGAGTGGCTCATGCGCGATGCCGTGCCGCAGAAGTGGCTCGTAGAAACCATGCGTGAACGTTTGCAAGTTGTTCTGGAAGGTGTGCGATGAAGCAGCGAAAGATTGTCTTCGGAGCCGTTGCGGTGGCGCTCATCGTGGTTGTCGCGTTCGTTTTTTACTACACGTGGTCGGCCCATCGCGCCCGTTATGAATACTCCGGCACTGTAGAAACTCGCGAGATCCAGATCGGCTCAAAGGTTGGCGGCCGTGTTACGCTTGTTTCGGTTGAAGAAGGTAACATCGTCAAGGCCGGCGCCCTTCTTGTCCGCTTCGAGTGCGACGATCTCATTGCTCAACGCGCACAGGCCGCGGCAACCGTAGATCAGGCTCAGGCCAATCTCGACCGCATGCTCCGCGGCAATCGTCCCGAAGAGATCGAGGAGGCCGAAGCCGTTGCCAAGGCACAGCACGCGGCCGCGCAAGAGGCCGAGAATGGCCCGCGCAAGCAGGAGGTTGCGCAAGCACAGGCCGACTTTGCCTCTGCTCTGGCCGATGCCGCCAATGCCGAAATCACATTCCGTCGCATGGAGAAACTTATCGCCACTGACACCATCTCGCGTCAGGAGTTCGACAACGCCCGCGATAAGCGCGACGCCGCGCAACAGCACGCCGAGTCCGCGCGCCAACACCTCGCGATGCTCCAGGAGGGAACGCGCCACGAAGATGTGCAATCGGCCGAAGCGCGCGACCGCCAGGCGCAGGCCGCCGCCATTCTTGCCCGCAAGGGAAACCGCAAAGAGGACATCGACTCTGCGCGCGCCCAGCTCGCACAGGCCAATGCGCATCTTGCCGAGATCGATGTATCCCTCAAGGAAGCCCAGCTCATAGCCCCTGCCGACAGCATCATCGAAACCGTCAGTGTGCGCCCCGGCGACCTTGTTCCTCCTGGCCGCATCGTCGTGACGGCGCTCGAACCCTCTCAGCTCTGGGTCAAGGTCTACGTACCTGAGACCGATCTTGCGCGCGTCCATGTCGACCAGTCTGCCACGGTCGGGGTCGATGGTTATTCTGGCCGCGTCTTTCAGGGTCGCGTGGGCCAGATCGCTTCTCAAGCCGAGTTCCTGCCCCGCAATGTTCAAACCCCTGACGACCGTCAGCACCAGGTCTTCGGCGTCAAAGTCTATGTCGATAATCCCACCGGCGTTCTCAAGTCCGGCATGTCGGCGACGGTGCATTTCCAATGACCGCGGTGATAACAGCTTCCGGCCTGACGATCCGCTTTGGTCAGTTCACAGCGGTCAATCACGTGAGTTTCCAGGTGGGCAAGGGAGAGATCTTCGGTTTTCTCGGCCCCAATGGCTCCGGCAAAACTACCATCATCAAGGCGCTCTGCGGCCTGCTGCTGCCGAGCGAAGGCACCTGCACGATTCTCGGCATGGACATTCGAAAAGACGCTGCTGAGATCAAGCGTCATGTCGGTTATATGTCGCAGAAATTCGGCCTCTACGAAGACCTCACCGTCGCCGAGAATATCGATTTCTACGCGGGCGTCTACGGCCTGCGTGGTACTCAGGCCGCTCAGCGCAAATCCGATGTATTGGAGCTTACTGGCATCGGTCCTTATCTTCATCGCCGCGCCGGCCAGCTCTCCGGCGGATGGAAGCAGCGCCTCGCACTGGCCTGCGCCATCATCCACTCTCCGGAAGTTGTCTTCCTTGACGAGCCCACCGCGGGCATCGACCCCGTTGCGCGCCGCACACTCTGGGATCTGCTCTTCCGCCTCTCCGGCCAGGGCGTCACGTTCTTTGTCACTACGCATTACATGGACGAGGCCGAACGCTGCGGACGCGTCGGCTACATCTACCTTTCCAATCTCATCGCAATCGGCACGATCGCTGAATTGCAGGCTCTCCCCGCGGCCAACCCAGCCGGAACCTCGCGTGTTCAAATCTCCGTGCCCAATGCGTCGCAGCTCCTCGATTCCGCGCGCCGTATCGCCGGTGTGCATGAGGCCACGATCTTCGGCCGATGCATCCACGCCCTGGTTGATACCGAGCAGATCGACGGTCTGCGGCTTCAGTTGCCCCAGGCTCGCATCGACACCATAGAGCCCTCTCTCGAAGATGTCTTCGTTACTCTCACCTACAAAATCATGGGGGACTCCAAATGAAAGCTCTCTTTCGAGGTCTGGTCCCGATCTGCCGCAAAGAGTTTCTCCATATTGTGCGTGATCCCGGCACGCTTTTCTTTGCGCTCGTCATTCCGATGCTTCAGTTGTTTCTCTTCGGCTTCGCCATTGACACCAATGTCCGCCAGGTCACCACCGTGGTGCTCGATGAGTCCAACACGCAAGACAGCCGCGCACTGCTTCAGCGCTTCGCCGCCTCCGACGTTTTCAAGCTGCAAGCCACAGCGCATTCTGTCGACGAGATGTACGATTCCGTCCGCTCCGGCCGCACGCGCGTCGCCATCTGCATTCCCTACGACTACGCTCGTCATCTTCAGGACGACACCACCGCGACAGTGCAGGTTCTCATCGATGGCTCCGACTCGACGGTCGCCGCCATGACCGTCAGCGCTTCTACCGGCGTCGCGCTGGAGCAATCCATCGCTCGCGTCCTGCCTGAGGGCAATATGCCCATCGACGTTCGTCCCTCGCTGCTTTACAACCCCGCCATGCGCTCGGCGAACTTTTTCGTTCCAGGCCTCATCGCCATCCTGCTTCAGGTTATGTGCATCCTGCTCATCGCTCTTTCGCTGGTTCGGGAACGCGAACGCGGCACACTCGAGCAGCTCACCATGACTCCCGTCGCGCCCCTCGGTCTCATGGTGGGAAAGATGATTCCCTACGGCATCCTCGCATTTCTTGAGCTATGCGCCATCCTCATTGTCATGCGGGTCGTCTTTTTGGTTCCAGTGCATGGCAGCGCCATTTTGCTGCTCTTGCTATCGCTACCCTACATTCTTACGCTCCTCGGTCTCGGCCTGGTCATCTCCGCGAAGGCCAAGTCACAGGCCGAAGCTTTTCAGCTCGCCCTCGGCACCATCCTGCCTTCGGTTTTTCTCTCCGGCTATATCTTCATGATTGAAAACATGCCGCTCTTCTTCCAGGGCATCAGCCGCCTCATTCCCGCCACATACTTCATTCGTATCCTGCGCGGAATCATTCTGCGCGGTTCCACCTTCGCTGATCTCTGGCCCAACGCCGCCGTACTCACCATCATGGGCTGCTCAGCCATCCTGCTAGCTGTTCGCCTCTTTGTCAGACAAAGAGCATAACTCGCCGCAATGCACTGGACGCCTATTTACCGGAACTTTGTTTCAAGTAACTAATCAAGTCCCGCCGTTCTTGCGGCTTTGAAACAACAAAGTCCATGTCATTGCCTGGAATAAGCGCATCGGGATCGGCGAGCCATTTGCCCAGCGACGTTTGGTCCCAGACGATTTGAGCACTCTTCAGCGCGCCTGAGTAGGTAAAGCCCTCTGCCGTGCCGGAAGTCCGTCCGTAGACCCCTTGCAATCGCGGACCCTTGCGGTTCTGAGTCAGCGCATGGCATCCAATGCAGCGCTTTTCAAAGAGCGCCTCGCCCCGCTCGGGGTCGGCGTCGCCTGCAATCGTGGTGTCCGCCTGCATGGCCTGCGGCCCATGTGCCCACCGGCCCAGTATCCTCAGGTCGACATCCCGGGGCCGTGCATTCCAGTGCATCAGCCGGTATTGCTCCGGCGGCATCTGATGAGATTTTGTCTCCTGCGCGATCATGGCGGCCAGGGTCTGCTGGCGATCTGCTGAGTAACTCTCCCACAGTGAAAAATTCATGGCTTGCCGGGCTTTGACGATGTCGCGCTCCATCAGCCACGATGCCGGCGCAAAGTGGCCATAGACAGGCGCGTTGGGCTCGTTGGAGTGGCAGCTTGCACACTGATCGACCAGAACCGCACGCACCTCGACCGGCACTCCAGAATGGCTCAGCATAGGCGTCTTCGCACCCTTCGCCGCATACAGGCCCGCGTCCCCAAAAGGATGAACGCGGGCCAGTGCCAGCGAGGCGAAAAGAGCAATTGCGCCACAGACCGACATGGTTTTGACCCGGCTCACGACATCTCCTCCAAGGATGAATCGACGATGGCCAGGTGACTGTGCCTGGCCATGTACCGAACTTCGGCGACGCCCAATACGCCCTTCAACTTGTCAGCCGGAACCACCATGGGTCCGGCGTGCGGGGCAGTGCCCGGAGCAGGTTGAGGGAATGCTGTAGACATCGCTGTATGGAACGTCACACTGCCCTCGACCTTTTGCACCACCTGGTGAATGTGCCCGTTTAACACCGTCACCGAGCCGAAGCGCTTCAGATAGGTAAGCGCCTCCGATGCGTCTGGAGTGCCCCAACCCCACTCCGGATACACCATCCAAAGCGGAATATGCGCGAAGATCACGATCGGCGTCGAAGCCGCAAGCGATGCCAGGTCCGCCTTGATCCAACGGAGTTGATCGTCGCCGAGCAGGCCCATTGCATCCACTTGCTGGCAATTATTGAGCCCGATAAAGTGCACGCCTCTATGGTTGAAGCTGTACCAGCCGCTGCCTTGCGTTCCCTTGCCGAATCGCTCCCGGTACAGGGTGCCGTCATCGGTCGCAATATCGTGCTCGCCCGGAACATAAAATGTCTGTCCGGCTTTGACTCCCTTGATGAGCTGCTCTGCTCTGTCGAATTCAGCAGCCTTGGACGAGTGGGTGATATCGCCGGTATGGATGAGAAGATCGGGTGCGGCGGGCAGACGGTTGATCTTGTCGAGCGCCAGCATCAGCGTGCCGGCCACATCCTGGTTGGCTGCTTTGTTGAAGCCAATGTGGCTGTCGCTGATCTGGACGAAGCTGAAACCTGAGCCTCCATGACCCATCAGACTGCCCGCTCCGCCGCCTGTGGCGGCAAACATCTTTGAAGTTGGCACGCCGCCGGCCATCGTCCAGAGTAGGCCGGTGCCTGCCCAGGCCATGCAACTCAGAAAGTTTCGCCGGTCGATTCCATCGTTTGCTGCTTGGCTTTCAGATGTTGCGTTTTCAAGTTCGGCTGATTGAACCAGCGGTTGAGTCGGGACTGCGCGATCTGCGTTCTTCATGGGGAAACCCTCCAAGGATGCAAACCGGGCTCTGCGTAATTTATTCCTGCCGGCGAGAATAATTCTGCGGGAAGTCAGTTCTCATCTATAAGAAGGGATGAGTTAGCATGGGACAATGCGGTTGCGCTGGATGAAAACAGCTCGCGAAACTGGCCCGCAGACCTCTGCGTTTGAGGGCCTGGCATTGCCGCTGCTTCCTTCGCTCTATAACGTGGCCTTCTGGCTTTCTCGTAACGCAACCGATGCGGAGGACTTGGTGCAAGAGACATTTCTAAAGGCGCTTCGCGGATTCGCATCCTTCGAGCCCGGTAGCAACTTCAAGGCATGGATCTTTCGCATTCTCCGCAATAGCTATCTGACCTCGCGCAGCGGGCTGGCAGCCAGAAGCACGGTTTTTCTCGAAGATGAGTTAAACGAGAGCGGAGAGTCGGGACCATCTCGGCTTCCTGAGGCGACCATTGACCGGCAGACACCGGAGACGAACCTGCTGCAGATGGCAGACCGCGCCGCGCTCCAGGCTGCCATGGAAACGCTGCCCCCGCCTTTGCTTGAGGTCATTCTGCTCTGTGACGTTGAAGAGATGAAGTACAGAGAAATCGCGTTCACGCTTGAAATTCCTATGGGAACGGTGATGTCTCGGATTGCACGGGGGCGCGCAGCCCTTCGCTCGGCGCTTGAGGCTCAACCAAGTCTGTCCAGAGGAGGGCGCGCATGACCGGCCATCTCTCTCACGCCACGCTGAGCGCCCTTGCGGATGGTGAACTCTCGCCGGATCGGCAGGTCAGCGCAAACCAGCATCTTGCCGCTTGCCCGTCTTGTACCTCAGAGGCTCTCCGGCAGTGCTTGCTCAAGTCTGCAACCGCAAAAGCCGGACAGCGATACGCGCTTCCGCCCCAATTGCAGGATCGGCTGATGCGTCTGGCATCGGAAGAAAACTCAAAATCGTCGTCGGCAAGGCTCTTCGTCGATCCCGTCTCTCCATCGCGGCTATTTGGATCGCTGGGCTGGGCCTTCGCCGCATTGCTTCTTCTCTTCGCCGTGAGCATAGTATTAGTGCAACGCGCCGCTCAAAAGGCAGAGGTGGCTTCGGTCGAAAACGCCGCGCTGGTAACCGAGGCCTTCGATCAGCACGTGGCCACGCTTGCCGGCAACATGCCGTTGCAGGTCGTCTCTACGGATCGACACACGGTCAAGCCATGGTTCCAGGGCAAAATCCCGTTTAGTTTCAATTTGCCCCAGAACCTTCCGAGCGACACAACCCTCGATGGGGCAAATCTAACTTATCTGCGCGGCCAGCCAGTTGCTCAATTGCTCTATAGCATTGGCAAGCACCGCGTTTCCGTATTCCTGGGGCAGAAACCGGGCTTGGAACAGATGAATGAGTTATTGGCAGAACGCGCAGGATTTCATGTGATGTGGTTCAACACGAACGATCTCAAGGCAATCGCTATCAGCGATGTCGACCCAGCGCGCCTGACCGAATTGGTCAACGCGATCCAGCATTCCCAGACGCAATTGAAGTAGCTTCACTCTCAAAAGGCACGCCCGCGCCTTCCGATTTGAAACCGCGCGGGTCGACCGGCGCATCGATCGCTCGGTAGCACGGGAAATAAGACCGATGCTCCCCGCGATACCTGCATCATCCAGCGGGCTTCGAGTTCCAGTACTCTCCGCCCCGGATCACATGCAGCGAAGCATCGCCAACGCTCGATGCTTCAGCCTCTAAATCAACGCAGAGAAGCATTAAGGGCTTTGTCCGGTTGGGTAGGAGCGTTGCGCGCAAAGTTGAGGGGCACTGAATAACCCTGATCCCAGGTTCCAGAGAGGGTTCCATCTGAACCGAGGGTTCCCCTCCAACCTCCCTGCACCGCGGGAACTGAGAAACTGATCGACCGGCCATCAATATTGAAATCGGCGCATTGAATCCCTATCGCGCCCCGATCTGGACTGTCCAGTGTCCCCGTAACTTTCCCCGCGGCGTTTTCCTTCAAATGCAACTTGATGTGCAGCGGGCCAAGAGTTCCTGCGTAGTCACCTGCGATGGTGGGTTTTTGCTGGGCTGAACCAGTCGATGGTGTCAGCGCAAGCATAGTGAAGAGAACCAGGCATGAGATCATTCCAATCCCTGACGGGATCAAAGTCTTTTCCAATTTCGTTTCATTCGCACAGATCATGTGGAGTAACTCCCCTCTGAGTCGATGATTACCACCCAACCGAAGCGGCAATAACTCATCGTGATCTATTGTTTCTGCAAGGTCAACTACAATCTGGTGCTACTTCCGCGCCTCTACAGTAACAAGAGTCCTAGTACTTATCCTGAGACAATCATTGGAGTATTTTTTCGTAACAAGCGTCACAATATTTTTTTACTAACTTGCACTGCACCGCCCGCTCGCAATCCTCTTTCGCAGCGTTCGGCAGTAACATGCTTTACGGTACTTTATAAGTACGATCAAATGTTACTTTTCGAATCCCGCGCCAGACGTCCATAGTTCATCAAACCTGAGTTCGTTTGCACGTTAGTACAATTTTTCAATAGGCAATCAATCAGCCCGCAAGGCATTGATTCGAGCCCCGCACGCAAACATTCGCCCACTGCCGCGTCCAATCTATCTGAGCCCACACATTCCTCACACCCCACCCAACGAATCCATAAATTCTATAAATGCGCAAAGTTTTGCATAATTCCAGGCGTTCTCCAGTGTTCCGCAGGTGCTTCCAATGTGAAATCTTTAATAGTTAAGTGAAAATACGATCGGGCAACATTACTTTAGTGTGGAGAAATCCCTCCAAAAAAGTGGTCTAACCACTAGTGACCAAGGTACTATGAATCCATATAAGCCAAGTACCAAAGTTTGAGTTGGTAAGGGTCTTTTCCGCCTTCGGGAAAATCCCACGAAAGGAATTGTATGTCATTCATGCGTAAACTGCTCTCGGTTTTCGTTCTTTTTTGCGCGGCCACTGCCCTCAATGCCCAGTTCGATAGCGGCAGCATCCTCGGAACTGTCCATGACGTTAACGGTGGAGTGGTGCCCGGGGTCTCAATTACGCTTGAGAGCCTCAGTACCGGCGTCCTAAAAACAACCCTCAGCAATGATGTTGGGGACTATACATTTTCGAGCGTCCTCTCTGGAGACTATGTCGTCAAAGCCAAAGCAGTTGGCTTCAACGACGCTTCCACCTCCGCCTTTACAGTAACCGTGGGCGCTCGCCAGAGAGTCGATCTGGTCTTCTATCCCGCCGCTGTCTCCCAGCAGTTAACCGTTTCGGCGGTAGAAGCTCTGCTCGAAACCGATAGCAGCGATCGAAGCATGGTCATCAACCCGACCGAGGTCGTCAATCTGCCTCTGAACGGAAGAGATCCCGCCGACCTTGCGCTCATTGTTCCCGGCGTGAACAAGTCCTTCCTCGAAGGCGAACCCGCCACCAGCCGCGAGGCTGCTTATAACGTCAATGGCCTCCGCAGTCAGGTCAACTCCTTCCTGCTCGACGGCCTGGACAATAATAGTTGGGACCTTAACGATCTTGGTTTCTCCTATCAGGAGACTCAGCTCAGCCCCGACGCCTTATCCGAATTCCGCTTTACCACCGGCAACCAGAGCGCCGAGTTCGGCCGCGCCGCCGGCGGCATAGTCAATGAGGTCTCGCGTCGCGGCAGCAACGTCTATCATGGCGCTTCATGGGACTACCTGCGCAACACCATTCTCAATGCCAACGGCCCCATTCCACCGGCGAATGGCGAGAAGCCGGCTCTGATTCAGAACCAGTTCGGCGCTGACATTGGCGGTCCCCTTATTCGCGGAAAAATCTTCCTCTTCGGCGATTACGAAGGCTTTCGCCGGATCTTGCACTCCGCCATGGCCGCAACCCTGCCACCCAACGCGTGGTCGGTTCCAGATGTCAATGGAAACATCACATTCGAAGACAAGAATGGCGCTCCTATTCCTATCACCAATCCCTATACCAAAGCCGTATACGCGACCGGCGTCATTCCCGTTACCACGCTCCAGGCAACCATGCTGCCGGGATCGACGACTACTTCGGAAATCAGCCCTCTCGATATGACCGTACTAGGCCTGCTGCCAAGCACATCCCTGACCACACAAACCGCCGGCACAGGTAACAATTACATCTCGTTCCCACTGGCAACGGAGGACTACGACAAAGGCGACGCACGCCTGGATATCTTTGTGAACCGTAAAATCACATCCTTCGCACGCTACAGCCAGCGCAGGTTCAACGCGTTCGATCCGGCGCCCATCCCCGCTCCCATCTACTCGACCGCAAAAGGCAACATCAACCAGGACAATAAACAGCTTGCAGTGGGATTCGTCTATCAACTGACCACGGCCTCCGCGCTCGATCTGCGTGCTGGCTTCAGCTGGAACGCCGGAGCACAAAATCCCGCTTCGACCGGGCAGCCCAACCTCCTCGAGGCATCCGGCGAGCCCAACGTGCCCACTGATCCTTCGTACTCCAGTGGCCTGAACACCGTCACTGTGACCGGCTTTACTCAATTCGGACGTACCAACAGCTTGCCTACTGTGGTTAACCCCTTCGTCATTGACCCCAAGGCCAACTACACTTGGCTCAAAGGCCATCACAGCTTCAAGTTCGGCTATGAATACATTTATGAATCTCAAATCGTGAGCAACTTCAAGCCGGTATTCGGCGCTGACACATACAGCGGAAAATTCTCTCAAGGCACGTTCAAGCCTACGACTGCCCAGTCTGCCGATCCCAGCTATGCCGAGGCGTGGAACCTCGCCGACTTCATCTTCGGCGCGCGCAGCAAGTATGAGCTAAGCGCCCATCATTCGGTGGAATACAACCAGCGCATGCACTTCTTCTACGCCCAGGACGACTGGCGCATCGCCAGCAAGCTCACACTCAACATCGGTACGCGTTATGAATTGGCCACACCGCCATTCGAGACCAATAATCAGCTCTCCAACTTCGATCCGGTCAACAGTCCCACCACCGGCACTCTGATCGTCGCCAGCGGCGGCTCCATCTACAATCGCGCCCTCATTAATCGCAATGACTTTAACTTTGCTCCCCGCTTCGGCCTGGCCTACAGCATGTTCCCCAAAGTGGTAGTGCGCGCGGCCTACGGCATCAGCTATCAGCAATTCCTTCGCGCCGCCGTGGTCAATGAACTGGCGCAGAACGCTCCCTACAACGTCGACAACCTGATTACGCAATATGCCCCGAGCGCCAAAACCGGCCCACAGGCGGTCTGCGCCTCGGCGACAGCAGCTCCGCTCACCTGCTTCCAGCCCACTCAGCTTGGCTACTTGACCAACTTCCTGTCGCCGTCAAACTACTCAGCTTTGTCGACGACTACGACGTATGATCCTGCCAGAACCCCAACTACCTATGTGCAAAGCTATCAACTCTCCGTGCAAACGCAGTTGACCAGCCGCACCTATCTCGATCTGGGCTACGTCGGCAATTATGGCCTTCATGAGCAGATTGTGCAGGACCTTAACGAGGCGCTGCCCAACGCGGCTGGCGGTGCGCTTACCTTGCAAGCACGCCGTCCCATCGCTACCTTCGGCACCATCCAGGAGTCATTCAACGAAGGCCCCTCGCGCTACAACGCCTTGGAAGCCAAGCTGGAAAAACGCTACTCAAGCGGAATCTATCTTGCCAACTCCTTCACATGGTCGCACGCGATGGATGCGGCCGCCGGCAATCAGGAACTCGATAACAACGACAGTCCCGTCGTGGACCTTTACAACATGATGGGCTCTTACACTCGATCCACATACGACCGTCCAATCAATGACACCCTCGCTGTTGTCTGGGACCTTCCGTTTGGCAGAGGCAGAAAAATCGTCTCGCACGCCGCCGCGCCCGTGCAATTCATCCTCGGTGATTGGCAGTTGACCGGGATCAACTCCTTCATCAGCGGATTGCCTATCAATATCAGCTACTCTCCAACCACCGCCCAGCAACTGAGTACCGAGACAAGCTTTCTCTACCGCCCGAACCTGACCGGAGATCCGGTTCTGAGTTCAGGCAATCGCACCCCAATCGCCGGGCAGCCAGGCCAGTATCAGTATCTGGACCCGACGGCTATCACAATACCCAACCCGGCCACTACGTCCTCACCTTATGGCAACTGCCCGCGCAACGTTGCCCGCGCTCCCGGCTTTTCCAACCTTGATTTAGGTTTGCACAAGCGCTTTCCATTGGGCTTCGAAAAGGCAGGCTTGGAGTTCCGCGCCGAAGCCTTCGACGTCTTCAATCATGCCAACGCTCAGGCTCCCGACTCGGTTGCAACCGACGCCGGCTACGGTGTCGTCAACTTGTACCTTCCCAGCAGAGAAATACAGTTGGCTGTGAAAATAATCTTTTGAGTGTGGCGTGTGATTGCTGTCGGTATGATTGAAACTATTGATCCTGTGTCCCGATTGACGATTCCTGATTCTGGACACAGGATGTTGGTTTGACGAAAGGCTCGGTTCCATATCGGTGTCTACACTCACACCTCAAGATGTCTTGTCACGCAAGAAGGTCCACCGCGGCGGTGGGCCTTTTGCGGCTTTCAGAATGCGATGAAATGGCTAAGCTGTGCCGGCGATGCGCGCAAGCGTTGCATTGCACCTGGTGTGGAAGGCGATGATGGACTTAGAACTCAGCCACCCATGTGCTCAATCCTGAAAACAGTGCGACCAGCAGGCGAAATTCTCGGGCGGGAAGGAACAAGCAAGATGAAGGTGAAATATAAGGATTGGGTTAGTGCCGCCGCCTTAATCGGAATCATATCAATTTCTATTTCGAGCAACCCCGCAAGCGCGCAACAGGAAACGAGTGCCTTTGCTACTCCAGCAACTTTTGGTCTCACAACGGGTATCGCCACCGACAGCACAGGCAGCGTCTATGTGGCAAACTCGCATAACACCATCCTCAAGATCACGCATGCCGGGGTGGTCATGACCTTCGCGGGCAAGCCCGATGTCAGAGGAAACCTCGACGGCGTCGGTTCTGCCGCAGATTTCGTATACCCCATTGGTATCGCCACCGATCGCGCAGACAACGTCTACGTGACCGATAAAGTCAGCAACACGATCCGCAAGATCACGCCGAACGGGGCGGTTACCACTTTGGCAGGCTCTGCGGGCGTCTCCGGCCACGCCGACGGATCGGGTGCGAGTGCAAGTTTCAATAGCCCCATCGGCCTCGCCACCGACAAGGAAGGCAATGTCTATGTAGCAGACTCCGGAAATAATATCATCCGCAAAATCACCCCATCCGGCGCGGTGACGACGATTGCCGGTTTGGCAGGTGCAAGTGGCGAAAGCGACGGCATCGGCAAGGCTGCAAGGTTCACTGCTCCCTACAGCATTGCAGCCGATAGCGCAGGAAATCTCATCGTGGCTGAGATGTCCACCCATACCCTCCGCAAAATCACCTCCGGAGGGAAAGTGACGACTTTAGCTGGCAAGGCTGGAGAATCCGGCCACGCCGATGGAGTTGGCACGAACGCAACTTTCTATGCGCCTCGCGGTGTTGCAACCGACAGGGAAGGCAATACCTACGTGGCGGACTTTGGCAATAGCATCATCCGTAAGGTCACCCCAGCCGGTGAGGTGACTACATTTGCTGGCATGGCAAGCACCGGCGAAAATGGTGAATTCGATGGCGTTGGCACCTCCGCTTCCTTCTTGAAACCTGTAGCGATTGCCACCGGCGACGACGGCGATATATTCGTGCTTGAAGCTGACAACATCCGAAAGATCACTCCAGCGGGCGTAGTGACAACATTCGTCGGCGCAGTATTCGGACCGTGGCATTTGCAGGATCAGTTCTGTGAATGGGATGTTCCACCTGAGTCGGGCACAGCGGCCAGGTCGGGAACAAGAAGGTGTTTTCCAAGTGTAGGAACAACCTACTGCTCTTCGTCCATTGAAGTGACCAATGCCAATCCAAAAAATACCAAGCCAAAGCTGAGTCTGGTTTACGATGGAGCCACCAATGTCACCGCGGTAGATTCAAAATTCAAACTTGATCGCGTCGATAAAGGAGCAGCGAAGGACGATCCGCCAGATGCAGGGTCGAGCACCGATTCCTGGCTGCATTATGTAGTCAAAATCACGGTTTCATCCACGACTTCATGCAAGTAGCCGGGGTTCCATCAGCAGCGCACTCGCAGGAAGAGGTTTTTGCAGATTAACTCCAACATCCTGCTACATTGACATTTGGGTCGGTTCTTCAGCAAAGTTCCGACCCGGTCCCTGCCGTCCAGAGGCGCCCCCCCCACCCCCCCTAAAATATTTATTTTTCCACAGAAATTTTGCAGGTAATGAGCGTGTTTTCTAAAAGCTCTCGCCTTATTTTATTGAATCTCATAGGGTTCGAGGCATTTTGTATCATGCCGACGCAAACTCGCCTGTGCTCCTTTCGATGAGCCGCGAGGTGGAAAAGCCTTCAACCAAGGGCACGATCTTGACTTGTCCGCCCCAAGATTGCACCTCACGCGCGCCCACAACCGTGTCCAAACCGTAGTCGCCGCCTTTGACGATCACGTCTGGCCGGATCGCCAAAATCAACTCCAAGGGTGTCGATTCCGCGAAGATGACTACGGCATCAACGGCAGAGAGAGCGGCCATCAAACGGGCTCGTTCCCGCTCGCCGACGATGGGACGGCTGGGACCTTTCAATTTGCGCACGCTCGCATCGCCGTTCACCGCCACGATCAGGCGGTCGCCGAAGCGCCGCGCCTGCTCCAGCAGCGTGATGTGGCCGATGTGCAATAGATCGAAGCAGCCATTGGTAAACACGACTCGATCGCCATTGGCCTTCCATTGAGCTACTCGACTCACCAGCGCCGGTCGCGTTGCCAGCTTCGCCTCGGCGCGGAACTCGATTCGCGGAGCCAGTGCCACCAGCAATTCATGCTTTTCTATCGGGACAGTTCCGGGCTTGCCGACCACAATGCCGGCAGCCACATTGGCCAGTTGCACCGCCGTCTCCGGCTTGAGTTGCGAGGCCAGGCAAAGGGCCAGAACGGCGATCACGGTGTCTCCCGCGCCAGAGACGTCAAAGACCTGTCGCGCCACTGCCGGCGCAAGGAACTGAGAGCCGGGCCGCAGCAAGGCAATACCTTTATCGCCCAGGGTCGCGGTAAGGAACTCAATATCCAAGATCGAGGGTAGGGAGTCCGCCGCCGCAAGCAGCGCCTCAAGGTCGTGTGCGTCCTCTCGCAGAGCGGCGGCGAGTTCGCTCCGGTTAGGGCAGACCGTGGTTGCGCCCCGATAGCGTGAAAGGTCGGCGCTCTTGGGGTCCACCAGCACCGGAATTTCCAGCCTGCGTGCGGCTCGAATCAGTTGCTGGCAGACGGCGGGCGTGAGCGCGCCCTTGGCGTAATCGGAAAGGACCATGGCATCGCTGCCGGGCAATAGCTTGAGTACACGCTCAACCAGGTGGTCGTGATTCTCTTGGGCTGGCACCGCCAGCCGCTCGCTGTCCAGGCGGAGCATCTGCTGATTTCCTCCGAGAATCCGCAGCTTGGTAATGGTCGGAAAGCCCTCGCAGATCACGAATTCAGGCACGATTCCGTCGGCGCGCAGTGCCGTGTCCAGCAACTGCTGGTTCTCGTCATCTCCGGCGAACCCGGCAACTACCACCTGCGCACCCAGCCGGGCAAGGTTCATGGCGACGTTGGCCGCACCGCCCGGCTGCTCGCTTTGCCGGATTGCATGAACAACCGGCACCGGCGCCTCCGGTGAAATGCGCGCCACCTCGCCCCAGATATACTTGTCGAGCATCAGGTCGCCCACAACCAGTAAGCGCTTGGCCGCCCACTCGTGCTCAATCACTTCGATCGCTTTATAGAGTTGTTCAATCATGGCGACCCCTTTGGCTTGTTCTCCGCATGGAAGTGAAACGGCCGGCAGGTTTCAGAATCGTTGTGGCTACTGGTTCCTGGGGGTGCGCCTGCCTGCATTTGGCACTCCCAACCTGCGACGACTCTGAAAGCTCGTCCGCCGCGGACTGCGAGTGAACCCAATCCAACTCAATCCAATCACATAGCATGTGTCCGGCGAGCATATGCGCCTCCTGAATGCGTGCGGTGTCACGTGAGGGCACAGCGAAGAGGTGATCAGCCAGCATGGCTATTCTGCCTCCGCCCGAGCCAGTAAAGGCCACCGTAACCATGCCCTGTGAGCGCGCTGCCTCCAGAGCGCCAAGAACATTGCGGCTAGTGCCAGAAGTGGAGATGCCAACCAGTAGATCACCGGGCGCGCCCAGCGCCTCAACCTGTCGCGAGAAGACAGATTCAAAGCCACAGTCGTTGGCCACCGAAGTCAAAACCGATGTGTCCGTGGTAAGGGCCATCGACGCCAGACCACATCGCTCTCGGCGAAACCGCCCCACCAACTCCGCCGCCAGATGTTGCGAATCGGCCGCACTGCCCCCGTTGCCGCACCACAGAATCTTGCCTCTTGCCCACAAGGTTGCAGTCATTGCAAGGGCAATGGCTTCCAACACGTTCTGCTGTTCGTTCAACTGGCGCACGACTTCCAGATGCTCCGTAATGGCATCGCCAAAAATGCTCGCCGAATTGAGAGCGCTGGACATGAGTTCCTTTCTCTTCCAGTTAGACCGATTGGCAGCACCAGGTTCGGCGAGCCAAGCGAATCCGGTTATTGTTATCATGGCCGGGTGGCCAACTCTGCACTCAAAACCGGAACGCGTTGCTTGACTGCGGTGTTCCTTGACCGTGACGGCGTCTTGAATGAAAAGTTGCCGGAAGGGCGTTTTGTTACTTCCCGGAGCGAATTCAAGGTACTCCCCGGCGTGGTCGAATCCATCGCACGGCTCAACCGTGCGGGTTTGCGCGTATTGGTGGTCTCGAACCAACGATGCGTTTCCCTGGGCCTTTGTACCGCAGCAGATGTGGACGCCATCCATTCCTCATTCCAGAACTTCTTGAAAAGCCACGGCGCATATGTCGACGGGTTTTACTTCTGTCCTCATGACGAAGGGCAATGCAACTGCCGAAAACCGCTGCCGGGACTCTATGAGCAGGCCGCAGCGGAGATTCCCGAGATCACCGCCGAGCGCAGTGCCATGATCGGCGACTCACTCCCGGATATTGAATTTGGCCGCCGGCTGGGAATGATGACTGTCTTCATCGACGGCGACCCCGAAGTTCAAAAGCCCGGCTCAAAGGTTGCAAGGAAAGCAGCCGAATTGCACTTTGCGTCGCTGGCTGAGGCCGTGGATGCTTTGCTCAATCGCCAACCGAGCCATGAAGCTTGACTCGGTCGGAAGGTGTGCCACAGCCTAAGAACTCACGCTGAATACGATCCGTTCAATTCTTTTTTGAATTCACGCCTTTCCCGGTCCAGGAGCTTCAACAATTCCGATAGTAGCTGTCGGGAATCGATAACTTGCAATCGGTATATCTGGCAAATGTCATTTCTTTGTAACGTTGCAATGGCGGGAGTGGCAGAGAATCGCGGGCACGATATTCTTCAACAGAAGGGAAGACAGAAGATCATTCGCAAATTGGCAGTAATATGTGATGTTATGAACAGAAACTGCATGTTAAAGTAGTTTGAAAGTCGGTGGAAGGCGTTATGAAGACGATTCTAGTGGTTGAAGACGATCCCAGAATCCAAAAAGCATTGACGCGACTCTTTGCCTCTGAAGGCTATGAGATTCAGATAGCCGCGGAGGGACAAGCCGGATTGGCCGCCAGCCGCACGGCTAAGCCAGCCGCGGTGGTGCTCGACTTGATGTTACCTGGCATCAGCGGGCGCGACCTTTGCCGTCTGATGAAAGAAGGGCAGCCAGAGACGCCAGTGGTTATTCTGAGCGCGGTGAGCGAAGTGGCCGACAAGGTTCTTCTTCTCGAATTGGGCGCGGACGACTACGTCACCAAACCATTCAGCCCGAGGGAATTGCTGGCGCGCGTTGAGGCGGCGATTCGGCGCTCCTCGAAGTCGAGCTCCGCAAAGCTGATTCAATTCGAAGAGATCGCCATCGATGTCGCCAAGATGGAGGTTCGCCGCGATGGCGCAGTTGTTACGCTGACCGCTCATGAGTTCAAACTCTTGCGCTACTTCGTCGAGAATGCCGGGCGGGTTTTGACACGTGGAGAGTTATTGAACGATGTCTGGGGCTACGATTCCTATCCTAATACGCGGACGGTGGACAACCAGATATTGAAGCTGCGTCAGAAGCTGGAGCGCGATCCCGCGCAGCCGCGCCATTTTCTTACCGTGCATGGTGCAGGATACAAATTCTTATGCGAGGGGCAGGAGAGCCCTGCACTGGTTCCTGATCCGGCCCACAGACTTCACAGATAGACGAAGAAAATGCCGCGGGGCGGAGAGGGCCGGACGATGGAGTTCCTTTGATGATGCGTTCATGGCGAATGCGCACGATGCTGCTTCTTTTGCTGGCAGCGCTTGTGGTGGCCATGACCGTTATTTTTTTGGCCATGATGCGGATGACTGTCGAACGCCAGGTTCGCGGCGACCTTGAACTGGATGTGCGGCATTCCCTGCAGACCTTCCGTAACCTGCGGCAGCAGCGTCAGCAACTACTGCTGCGAGAAACTTCCCTCTTATCGGAACTGCCGAGCCTGAAAGCGCTCATGACTACGTCCGACTACCGAACGATTGCCGATGCTGGGGCGGGATTCTGGAGGCTGAGCGGGAATGATTTTTTCTCTTTGCAAGGCCCTGACGGGCGTCTGGATGCCTATTACAACAGTGGCTTACAGCTGACGCGACAGAGTATTGAACAGGCGCTTCGTGAGTCGATCAATTCTCCAGAAGCGCCGCGACTGTTCGTCTTCGATGGCAGGCTATTTGAGATATCCTCCCGTGCTCTTACCTTCGGCTCCGGTGAACAAATCACAGGGCTTGGCTATGTGACGATCGGCTATGCGCTGGACGAAAAGGTGGCGCGCGAAGTGAGCGAGGCAGCGGCGGCGGATGTTGAGTTTGTGGTGGACGGAGAGATCGTGGCCGGAACGTTGTCGCAAGAACTACGGCAAAAACTCACATCGAGCCAAGGTGAACTGCTGCACGGGCCCATGGAGAGTGAAGAAATGGAGCTTGGTGGCGAACGCTATCTTGCCTCATCTGTGCAATTGCAACCGGAAACCGCGACCGGCGGCGCCATTCAGCTCGTCGTATTGAAGTCGTTCGGGGAGGAGCAGCTAATTCTGGCCAAGCTGAACCGGATGGTGATTATCCTAGGCATGCTTGCGGCCTTATTCGGGGTGGGGCTGGCCGCGTCGATTGCTCGCACGTTCACGCGTCCGTTGGAATCGCTGGCGGCGGCCACGCGGGCGCTCAGCGAGGGGGATTTCTCTCTCAGGATTCGCGAAGAAGGCGCGGAGGAGGTGCGGGAACTGAGTAGGGCCTTCGACCGGATGCGTGGCCATATGCAGAAGGCGCAACAAGAGTTGCTGGCGGCCGAACGGATGGCGACGATTGGCCAAATGGCCAGCTCGGTCTCTCACGATCTGCGCCATTATCTTTCCGCAATCTACGCCAACGCAGAGTTTCTCGCCAACCCGAACATACCAGTGGAGGAACGCGAGGAGTTACTGGAGGATGTCCGCGATGGAGTCCAGGGCATGACGGATATGCTGGATTCGTTGCTGGTGTTTAGCCGGACTGGCATGGCGCTTGAGTTGCAATCTGTGCCTCTGGCGGCTCTGATCGAGCGGACGATTGGAGCCATCCGCTCTCACCCCGATGCGCGAGGCGTGGAGTTGAGGGCGATTCCGAGTCCGCAGATAACGGTGCAAGTTGATTCGAAGGAACTGCGCCGGGCTGTTTACAATCTGCTCTTGAATGCCTGCCAGGCGGCAGGACGGGGCCGGGGTTCACCATGGGTATCCATCGAGACTGTGCTCCTGCCGGACGGCCTGAGCATCACGATTCGCGATAGCGGACCGGGGGTACCCAGCGCTATCCGAGAGACGTTATTTCAGCCCTTTGTGAGTGAAGGGAAGCAGAGCGGCGTGGGGCTGGGGCTGGCGCTTGCCAAGTATATTGCCGAGGCTCACGGCGGCAGCATTCATCTTGAGAGTTCAGAATCCGGTTATACGGCATTCATAATTGCACTTCCTGGCGAGAGGATCCTGAAGGAGGACTCCCGCCTGGCGATGGAGGAGCGATGAGCATGTTTCCATTGAAAGTTGCGCTGGCCGGAATCATGGCATTAGGACTGATCGCGGTAGTGCCGCTGGTTGCACAGACGGCCAACCCGCGATCCGCGGGTTCCACGCCTGCCGCAAATCTGGTGACGCTCGAACAGCGCATCGACCGGCTCACAGATGCCTTGGCTGCCGCGCAGCGTCAGGTGGACGAAGATCATCGGAATATGCAGGCAATGCAGGCGGAGTTAGAAGAACTTCGCAAAGCTCTCACCGGCGGCCTCAGTTCCGCCGAGCAAGTTAACGCAAACGCGACGGAAAAGTTGCAGCAGGCAGTCGCGCAGATGCGCGAAGAGCAGGACGTGGTTGCCGCCGAGGTGCAGCAACACGAGCAAACCAAGCTGGAGAGTGCGTCGAAGTTCCCCGTCCGTTTTCATGGATTAGTGCTCTTCAACGCTTTTGCCAATGAGGGAGTGGTGGACCTACCAGATTTACCCACATCGGCGTTGCTGCGCCTCCCCGGCGAGAGCCATGGCAGTGTAGGCGCGGGACTCCGGCAGACAATGTTGAGCTTTGAGGGAAGCGGGCCAACAGTTTGGAATGGCCATTTCTTCGCGGACGCATCGCTGGACTTTTTTGGAGCCGCCACTTCAAGCTATTTGAGCGCGCCCGCGGGTTTGGTACGAATGCGCACGGCTGGTATCACCTGGGAGTGGCCGAACGATCTGTTGAGGGCTGGCTACGATGGTCCGCTGATTTCCCCACTATCGCCAGAATCTCTGGCAGATGTGGCGCAGCCTTCATTGGCTTGGTCGGGTAATTTGTGGGTCTGGGCACCGCAATTGCGTTGGCAACACTGGATGACGCTGGCAGGGAACCGGCAGGCCGGTTTCGAATTTGGGCTATACGATGCATCTTACGGCGCTATCTACACAGGACCAGCATATAGCGCTGTCTCGCCAGGGGAGGCCGCGCGCCAGCCGGGTTATGAAATGCGCCTTTCCTATCGGACGGGCAAGGATTCGAGAGCCTTGCAACTCGGCGCTGCCGGATACTATGACCGGAAGAACTATGGAGGCGGCCAGAGAGTAGACGCCTGGGCGGGAACGACCGACTGGCGGCTACCGCTCACGACTCATGGGCAATGGAGCGGCGAGTTCTATCGCGGACGAGGAATCGGTTCGCTGGGAGGGGGAGCTTATCGCGATGCGTACGAATATATAAACCCAGAAACAGATGAGATGCAGATGCGTGGATTGGATTCCAGCGGCGGATGGACCCAATGGCAATGGAGGTTCAGTCAGACGATGGAAGTGAATGCCGTAGCGGGTCAAGACACCGGGGATACCAGCGAACTGCGCATCAACCAACTTCCAGTCTCGAATGTGCTCGATTTTTACGCGCGCAATCGCTCATTGATGGCAAACTTCATCTACCGCCCGTGGTCTTCAATCGTCTTTTCTCCGGAGTATCGTCGGCTTACAAGCTGGCCGACGGTTGGGCACGTCAATTGGGCAAATGTATACACTGTCTCGGCAGGATACCAGTTCTGAGGATGGCTCGAATGGATCGCGATATCTGGACGCGGAACGCGGGACGGCTGCAAGGATATGCCCTTGCATGCGCGGTCCTGCTGCTCTTGATTGCTGACACGCGAAGCTACGGACAATCCGCCGATGTAACCATTCATGTGGATTATGTTTCGAAATCGCCCACTCATAAGGCGCCCGCTGCGCCACCTGTCACAGTCGCCTGGCTCGCGCCTGAGGGGGTTCGTGCCGCATCCGCTCTGCCACTCCAGGCACATACTTATCAGATGATGCAGAAGGATAAGATGTTCGATCCGCATCTGCTGGTTGTGCCGCTCGGGAGTCTTGTCGTTTTTCCAAATCACGATCCATTCTTCCACAACGTTTTCTCTCTCTTCAACGGAAAGCGGTTCGATTTGGGTTTGTATGAGACGGGTAACGAACGCAGTGTGCGCTTCGATCGCGAAGGTGTGTCGTATATCTTCTGCAATATTCATCCCCAAATGGGCGCTGTGATCCTGTCGCTCGCTACGCCGTATTATGGGATTTCGCGCGAGGGCGCGATCGTCATCTCCCATGTTCCTCCGGGAAGATATCTTTTGAATGTCTGGTCGGAAGGGGCAACTCCACAAAGTCTTAACGCAGCGCGACGCGAGGTAACGGCGCAAGCGGAAGGCACCAACTTATGGATCGTGTCCCTTGTTGCCGCACCCAGTCCCGTCATGCATCATACCAATAAGTTCGGGGAGCCATATTCGGCGGAACCTGACTCCCAATCGCCTGGGTCAGTGTATTGACGCCGAGCCGCCGCGAAGACCGTGGCCAATAGAGCGATGTGGACCCATAAATACATGCGGAGGATGTTCTGATTGAGCTGCAGAATCGCCCATTCAAAAACCAGCGCCAGCACCAGAGCGCGCAGCCACGCGGTGTGAAACGGCGAAGAGTATTTGGCGAGCCGCAGAGGCGCGATGGTGGTGGCTATTAGAAAGCAGAGGAAAGGTATTGAGCCTGGAATCCCGCTTGCAGCGACAACTTCCGCAAAGACGCTTTGTCCTTCATAGAGCTTGGTTTCATCGAAGTTCTGTGGCCTCAATCCGCGGAAAGCTGCAACAGACTCTGTGATGCCGCCAAGGCTCTGGCCCATCCAGGGATGATCGTAGATGGTTTGCAATGTGTCCTGCAAGTGGCCTTCCCGCTCGTCGATGGAGTGAGCCGGGGTTCCCATCAGCCCCGTTCCGCGCACCAGGATTTCAATCGTTTTCGGATTATCAAGATACCAGCTGATGGCCCCGTTGATAGCCAAATAAGCGACCAATAAGGTGGCCACGGTGGTCAGCGTCTTCCAGCCCGATAGGTGAAATCCGAGTACCATGCGGGGTTGTTTTACGACTCTCAACAACCAGGTCAATGGCGTGATAGAAAGTTCAATCAGGGCGAAGACGACCCCGATCCGGCTGGAACAAATCACCAGGGCGATGAGGATCAGGAGATAAGAGAATCCGCATACCTTGCCGCGAAACTCAACTATCCTGGAGCGGCGCAGCGATCCAAGGCATACGAATCCCATGATGAGATAGGTGGCAAAATACGAAGGTTCGTAACTGAAACCGTTCACCCTCGGTACTCTACCGGCAAGCCACCACTGCTGTACCAGCAGCGCCGGGCCGCCGATGATGGGAAGCACAAACTGCACAATGCCGAATCCAGCGACGAACACATACGAAACCAAATACAGTTTGAGCAGCAATCGCAGTCGTCGCATATCACCGGCAAAGAGATTTACCAGAGCGAACAACAGAGCAATATCCAGGGCCAGCCAGAGGCAATAAGCCAGACTCTTCTGCCAAAAGTCCGCTACCGGCACGAACGCCAGTTGCACGGCGCACCATGCAACTAAATACACCCCCCCAAGCGGAATTTCCATCTTTGTGCCCAGCCGGTGAGCGAGTGTGGCCGCTACCACCAGCGCCAGGGCAAACAACTGCGCAATGCGAATGTTCGGTCCGATATTGATCATCAAGAAAACATCGAATGAACTGGTGAAAAAGATGACTGCTGCCGCAGCGACGAGAAAATGATCGGGGCGATTCATAGGCATATGACCTGCCATTCTGCGCCAGGGTTTTCCAACAAGCTTTCGACCGCCGCGGCGACTCGTTGCGAAGGGATGGAGATCATGCATCCATTCCATTCGCACGTAGCAAATGAGCGTCCGTCATAACATGGCCTGCAAGGCAGGCGCTCCCCCCCCCAAAGACCAATGACGCCCTTGCGCCGGGGAAGGGCCTTGGAGGGCGCGGTAGGGCCGAAGAGTCCGACCAAGCCGCACTGCACCAGACCGGCAAGATGCAGCGGGCCAGTGTCATGCGTGATGACACAATCGCAGGATTGATAAAACGCGAGTGTCTGCGGAATCGGCCATTGGGCAATGCGATTTTCAACAGGCAAATCGGAGAATCGCGATTCGACCCATCGATCTCCTGGGCCTCCTGTGAGCACGACCTCATAACCTTTGTCGAGAAGCATCTTTGCGAGCGTGTAATAGGAATTCAGCGGCCAGCGCCGCTGCGCGTCGTCGCGTAGCGTGTTGCGCGCCCCTCCGGGGGCCAGCGCGATGCGGGTTTTTCCTTGTGGCTGCATCGGATTGGGTGGCAGCCGATCGGGCGCAACCGGAGCAATGTTCTCCTCGCAATAACCATCGGGCGTCCCACAAAGGATACGTGCATATTCGGCTGAATGATGCCGCTCCGATATCAGCTTGAAGTCTCGCAAATGCGAACTCAATGCAATCGATCTGCGCGTCCGTGCCGGAAGTGTCAGAATTCTGTAGCGCCGGTCATATTGAAGGATAGCGCACAGGTCGTAGGAGGAGCCGATCAGCGCGCCCCAGGCGCACATGATTTGCCAGAGGGCGCTCACTTTGCGATCACCGAAGAGTAGCTCTTCATCCACAGCGATGGGGTGCACCCAGCTATAGCATGCGAGCAGTGGCGCAATCGTCTTTCCACACAGCCAGTCGATTTCCAGGCCGGATTGCTGTAGCTTGCGCGCGGCGGGCAACACTGAGGCTACGTCGCCAAGGGCGCCGATTTTCACGATGAGAGCTTTATGCGTCATCGTAATTGCACTCGATTCTCTTCGCAATGAATGCTCGAATCGGATAATTGCTTTTCATCGAGCATCAGTGCGCGGGAACCGGTCGTCTGTTTCATCGGATGGAGGTCGAGCCGCGCGCCAGCATCGAAAGATGCGCCGCAAAGTTGCTGCACCGCTTTCATCACATCGTCGACGGATATTTTTTCCATTTCGTTCTCTGAATGGCCGCGATACTCAAACCCGAGATCAAGAAAGCCGCCGCTCCCGTCGGGCGGGCAGACATTAGCGACTCTCGGTCCGATTGGTCCCCAGCGGTGCACGGCGGTCGGTCCATTGATCGAAATAGTGGGAACTCCAAGAATCGCGCCTAAGTGCATGATGCCCGTGTTCACGCTGACCAGCATCTCTGCGTGACTGAGCGCGCGAGCAATTTCACTGATGCCATTGCGCCCAATCAAGATCTGTGCCGAAGCGCCTAGCGCGACGATCATCTGACACAATACATTGCAACGTGATTCGTCCGCTGGGGATCCGGTAATCAAGAATGTTATCCCCGGCGCCATTAGCCGCCGGGCTAGGCTAGCCCAGCGCGTTTCCGGCCATTCCCGTAGCCAACCGCGGGTTCCTGAGGCCCACGCATGTAATACGATCACCGCCGCACCAACCAATACAGGCTCTGGAAGCGGTCCTCCGGGAATCACCAATCGAGGAAAATATTCTTTTGTTGCTCCAAGCGAGCGTGTAAGGCAACGCAGGTTTTCCAACTCATGGCAATCACTGCGGTGAGTAACTACACTATCGTATCCTCGCTGGCGATGCTGTCCTTTGCGATTGAATCCAACCGTAAAGCGCGCTCCCGACAGCAGTGTGTAGGTAGCAGTAATCCGCTGCCATGAAGTGAAGTCGAGCATCCAGTCCAGAGCACATCGCCGGAGAGCTCGGATGGCAGCGAAGGGGCGGGTAATCGGCAATAACTCGATCCTATCAATCGCAGGGAGAAGTGCGGCGGCTGTCGCATTCGTGCTAGTTACAAATAGTATTAGCTTCGCGTCGGGAAAGAGGAAGCGAATTTCCTGGGTCGCAGCGGAGGCAAGCAAGGTATCACCTAACGCCGGATTCAATAACAAACCGATCCTGTCTGGATGCTCTTTACGTTTTCGGTGGCGTCGGAAGCAAGCAAGCAAATTGAGTATGGGAATCCCTACATAGAAATCGAGAATCCGGTTTGTAGCTTTACCTCGCTGCATAGTTCACTTCCCAGTTTCGCCGTGCGTCTCCATGGGCGCAGTCTCGATCGCATCGCCAAACTCGTCACCGCCATAGGCCTTTGGATCACCCAGGCTTCCAGCCTTTGGAAGATGCCGAATGTAAATCACGATCTGCCATACCTCCTCATCGCTCAGAATCCCTTTGGAAGCCGGCATACCCGAGGGCGCAATCCCTGCTTCGATCACCCGCTTCAATTGGCCATCGGTATAATCCTGCACAATAGGCGACGATAATGGCGGAATGGGTGGATCAATGGAAGCGGCGAAGGGTACGCCGGTGTTCTGGCCGTCTCGTCCGTGACAAGAAACGCAGTAACTGCCAAACGCTTGCTTGCCCGCTTCGATAGTACTCTGCGATGCCGGAAGCGGGTTGCGGTCATGCTTACCGCCAACAGTGACATGATGCTTGATCCAGGTGATTGTGCTGGTCTGAACCTTGCCCGGATGGCTTGCCTTGCATCCTTCCCCTGCGAGGAGCAGGCAAGCTGCAAACGCTGCCATGAGAGTGGAATTCGTCGATCGAAGTTTCACGTCATTCACTCCGTAACATGAACTACAAAGCGCATGGAACCATGACCGCTGCCGCAAAACCTCCCGCATCGGCCGGGAAAATCTCCAGTCTTGTTTGGTGTGAAGGTAACTTGTGTCGCATGGCCCTTGACGATGGTTTGATTCACACCGAGCCCTTCAATAAGCAAACTGTGCGAAACATCTTCGGAGATCAGCGACAGCGTCACGGTTTCACCCTTCTTCACCGTGATCTCGGCGGGTGAAAACTCAAATCGTCTGGCATGAACATCAATCGTGCGCGGCGAGTTTTGAGCGAACAGGACCGGTACGCTAGCAAAAATGAATACAGCTGCGAATATGGCTAGAATACGGTTTTTCACGAAAGATCCTTTCCAAGAAAAGATTCCTTAGTTGATGAGGCCAAATAAAGCGCCGCCACTTGGGAAGGCGCGGTATGACTACCCTTTCATTTCGACTTATGGCGCCAGATATTGCAACAAGAGCTTCTCGTCCTTGCGGCTAAGGCGCGCTCGTACACGCATATGGAGCAGGATCGTTCCGGTGACTCGCGGGTTCAGGGTCATGGGCGGAGTGTGGCAGCGAGCGCAGTTTGCCGCAAATATGGTTTCTCCGGCGTTCGCAGCCGGAGCCTCGCTTTGGTTCGCAGGCGACGCGGTGCTTTGCACGTGCCCGGGACCGCTTGCGGCCGGAGCCGTTTGTCCAGGTGCGGCGACCAATAGGACGAGACACAATCCCGACGCGGCGAAAGCTAAGAGCCACCCCTTGCGAATTTGATCGGTCATGATTTTCTCCCTGGCCACAAAGGCCAAACAAAACGATATGTAAAACCGAAGTTCCATGTGTTACTGTTTCCACGTTGGCTGAATAGCTTTCCATAACTCGATTCGAGCCTCCAGTCATCCCTTATCAGAAAATTGAGGCCAACCTCAGGACGCTTTTCGTTTACGCTCGCATCCCCGTGGCCGCCGCCGTTGCGCACGAAGAATTGTTCCATCCGCCCCACCAGTTGCATGTGCCGAAAGAAATCCGGTGCGACAGGAAACTGCTGAGGATAGTGCGCCGCCTCAATCCAGTAACCATCGCCATAGTGGTTGCGGTCGTACTCTGCCTTAAGGTCGATGGAGGCTCGTTGCGGCTGCCAAGATAGATAGGCTGCCTCATTATTGATCTGATAGCCCTCAAGGGTGCGCTGATACGACAATCCAGCCTCGACCCGCTTCGATGGTACAAAAATGCTTGTATCTCCTCCGACAGCGCGATTCGCCTGCAACTGATTAGTCGAATCATGCGCGGACATAAATGCGCTGTACTGGATGCTGGCCGATGGTAAGCTGGCTGCAACTCCGCGCAGCATGAATCCGTCCGCCGCTCCGTATGGGGCCGTCCCGATCGAATAGGTGAGGGGCATGTCCTGCAGGTTTCGGATCCACACCGGAGCCAGGCGCTCGCTGTAGAGACCGAACGGAAGGATAAAACGTCCGGCAACAAGTGTTGCCTGCGAAGCGGCAACCCAGTCGATCTGTGCATAATCGACCGTTTTGTATACCTTGCCCACGAATGGACCTGAGAATGGGCCAGAAGACTGGTTTTCGCGCTGGAAGAAGCCCGTGAATTCGACGCGCGATTCTAATAGAAGTGAGTGGCCCATCGGCACCAGAAGCACAGGAACTATCTGAGGCACGAGACTCTGAACCCCGCCGGAGGTATTCTGAACATAGGCGAACGCACCAGAGATCACTGGCACGTAGCCGGCTGTTGTGTCCGCCGGGAGATCGTCTTGTGCTTTCCCTACAGTGGCGCCTACGAGAACGCAGAGTGGAAGCATCAACAATCTAATCATTCCGAGCAGAGAACACAGATCGATCAGTTGTAGCTTGCGCTTCCATTTCCGCCAACTGACTGATACATTCGTCATTCAATTCACCATGGCCTTTTGTTGGGAAGTAACACTCCGAAGCTTAAAATGAAAAGGATAAGGTATCTCACTAGCGCCAGTATAAGTAAGGTTCGACTGCTAACTGTCATTGCCCTGTCTTGAAGTTGTCATTGGTTTGTCAATTCCTCAGTTAGCCGCGAAAGTGGCGTGCCATCCGATTGCGGCGCCTGCAAAGTCAAGACCTCAGGCGGCGCGGCAACATGCCATTGAAGGCCGTGATAGTGATATGGAAACAACTGCCTCTCGATGTTCAGATCGCGCTGCATGTAAAACTCATGCGATGCAACCGTGATCTTTCCGCCGTGCATAACTGCGGCAATGTCGCGGCGGGAAAGCGCGACGAGCGAATCGCAAGGCGGCTGGCCGTGATCGCGTACGGTCACAAGGTCCGCCACGCCACCCTCTGTAATTGAGCCATGACTCCCCGAGAGTCGCAGGAGTCGCGCGGCGCGGATAGTCACCATCCTATAAAGCAGATGGGATGGAAGATCGAGCAGCGAGCGCGCAGCCTGCAGCTCATCGAGCAAGTCACCCGCGGCGGAGAGCGGCGAGTCGCTCCCCAACGCTATCGAGGGATAACTCAAAAGCAAATCGCGGGCCAGCGTCTGGCCGAGGATGTGAAGATTGGATGTGGGACACCATACGATCCAGACTCCCGCGGCACGGAGATTGAGCCAATCCAACTGAGAGACTCCGATCGCATGAACCAATACCAGCCGCTCATTCAGTTTGACTTTGCGCTCCAGCCGTTGAACCTCGCGGCGCGATCGTGCATCTGTCCCTTCGGCAAAATGAATAATGAACGGCCGGTCTGCCGGGGTTTGCGCATAGCGACGAACCCATTGCGGATCATCGAGAGAGTGCGCCCATCCACAATCTGTCATTACCTTGACCGGAAGAGCATTGCTAGCCATCAACAAATGGGGAGCATCGTGATGGCAGACGGTAGTTACCCCCGCAAGCGCGTTATGAATGGCTCCCCGCCAAAGCAGCGTCTCCTTACGAATCTTGAGAAGATCGAGTAGCGGCGGCTTCTCTGGATGATGAATATCCTTGGCCCACTCACGCCAACTTGGATAGGGGCCATCTCCGAGCCTGGGGAAGATGCCAAAGTGCAGATGATCGTGCGCGTTGACTAGTCCGGGAAGAATCAGATGGTCTTTCAGATTCATCACGCGTACAGACTTTGCAAGGCCGGCAGGTGGTTCGCTATCTGGAAGAACTGCCTCTATCTTTCCATTTCGCACCACAATCGTTGCTCGCACCGTGCGCCACGGATCAAGCGCTACCCTAGCGCCGGAGAGAACGCACTCCGCCGGAAACCGCGCCATGACTCCCGCCGCTGCTCCCCGCCTCACCTGCTGCTCCTGCGATAGCTTGCGAGTAAGAGTACCGGCGATCCTTTGACTGCCGTGTATAGGTCTGGCCGGCCAGCTCGGGAAAAGATCGCCTTCTCGTCGTCTTCAAAACAGTGTTCATTAAAAGACTCCGGTTCAAAACCGGCCTCTTTCATTGCGCTATGTAAACTGTGGGGCTGGTATGGATGCGTTTGAATTTCAATAACCTGATGGGCGCAGCGAAAGCTTCTTTTCCATCCGTATTCTCGTGTCGCCGGATGCACGTCCGAAATTACCGCCAACGCGCCAGAACGAGCGATTCTTGCCGCTTCGCGTGCCAATTCACGCAGGTCGTCTACATAAGAGAGTAGGAACGAGGATAGTATCCAGTCAGCAGAATCTGCGCCGAGCGTTGTCTGCAAACAGTCTTCTTGTACTAGGCGCGCGCGGCGGCCGAGCCTCTTGGACGCCTGTTGCAGCATCGCTGCTGAGAGATCAACTCCTGTCAGCGAGCGTGGTTGTAGAGCGCAGATTTTCTCCAGCCACCGCCCTGTTCCGCAACCAAGATCAACCACATCGCGATGAGCCGCGGAGTTCAGCAGAGGAGTGAGATAGCGTTCCTCCAGGCAGAACAATGGATTTGGCGCTGAGTCATACTCCGGCGCCCACAGTTGATAGGCCTCTGCCACCGGCATCAGCCGCAGCTGCGCGCAATCGCTCATATGCTCTCGACTTTTGGTTTCCGCAATTGAATGAACTGATGCGCCAGATGCAATTCCAGAGGAAAGGCATAGAGCTGGAGCGCGTAACGCCAGGAGCTAAGCATTTTCAACAGTTTCCTGCTCCAGGCGGGTGCTTGGACATCCTGCACTGTCGGCCAGCGGCACGCCACCACGGTTTCAAAATTATCAATGAGCTTGCGTGTAGAATCTTTCATCCAGGGCATCGAAGGGTTGATACGCACAGTAAAGTCGTACCATCGTTTTGTGGCCCACTCGTCAATGGTCGATGGGAAGTTCACTTTGGCGTCGACATTCCCGTACATAGCCTTGGGTTGTGGAACCGGAGTGTAGTGTTGAACGATGATCTCCGTGGCAGGGTTGAGCTGCTTGATATTGCGGATGAACGCAATAGTTTCACGCGTGTCCCGCTCGGGATCGCCGGGATTGCCGACCACAAACGAATACTCCGGCACAATGCCTGCCTCCTTCATGCGCTTCGCTACTTCGATGGTTTGATCCGTGGTGATTCCCTTGTTCATTTCTTTGAGCACCCAGTCCGATCCCGATTCAGCGCCGAAAAAAATCATGGCGCAACCGCCGCGGCGAATTGCATTGAGAGTGGCGGGGGAGTAACGCGAGATGGTATCGATTCTTCCTTCGCACCACCAGCGCAGATTAAGAGGCGCAAGCCTCTCCATCAATTCCAAGGTGTGATCCTCGCGCATAAAGAAATTCATATCGTAGAACTGCAACCCGTCGACGCCATAGTGCTTCACAAGATGGCGCATGATCGCTTCGGTGCGTGCCGGAGATTCCATCTTCTCCTTATTGCCAAAGGCCACACCAATCGCACAAAAGCGGCATTGAAACGGGCAGCCGATACTGGCTTGATGCGCCGCTGTCCGCTTGCCAAAATAAGAGGGCCGCAAGTACTTCTCCACCGGGAGGCGGTGAAAGGGGCTCCACGGAAAGGCGTCCGGACCAAGCATCGCACGTTCGCAGTTATGACGATGTTCGCCGTCTTGAGTTTTATACGAGAGGCCCGCAATAGCCGAGAAATCCGCTCGTCCGCGCAGCGCGGCGATTAATTCAAGCAAGGTGTTTTCTCCCTGGCCGCGTACCGAGTAGTCCACGTAATCGGCATTCAGAGTTGCCTCTTTGTAGACTGACGGGAAGTATCCTCCCCACACGACCGGAATGTGCGGAAACATCGCTCGGATACGCTTGCAACTATGCATGGCGGAAACCATCTGTGGACCCGGCATCACGCTCACTGCGAGTAACTCAACATGGCGCGAGCGGCAAAGGTCGGCGATCGTTTTATCTGGATCAGTGTCAAGATTCCCGTCCACAATCTCATACTCTTCGCGTCCTTCAAGCACTGCTGCCAATGCGAGAATGGAGAGCGGGAACCGGCGATTCCTTGGCTTTGCGAGCCGCGGGTAGTAGAGAATGATCATTGCGCCTCCATACGTTCAGGGGTTAAGGTTCCGAGAAAAATATGGAACTGGGACGGCGTACGTCGGCCTGCGACGCGGGCAAGGAGTGGACGCAAAGCCCATCGCCACCCACGCCAGGGCGTGTAGCGCCGCCACTGGACTCCGAGCTTCTCTAATTGCACCAGCATCGCTGGAGTCAGATATTCCTGGCCGTTCATGTTTCCGTCATCGTTCCCATATCGGCGCAGAAACTCAGCTGATTTCTCGCGTATCATCGCTTCGCCATCCGCCTCATTGCGATAGGTCGGAGAATCGACAATCAAAACTTGCCCTCCTGGACGAAGTACGCGCAAGATCTCGCGCAGGGTGACCTCGTAATCCTGCGAATAGTGAAATGATGCATTAAAGATTGCCATGTCGAACTGGCCTGCTGTAAAGGGCAGCTTATCCATCTCCGCTTGAAATCGCGGGAAGGTGAGTCCCGGGACAGTCCAATAGTGCTTGGCTGCGCCCAGGCCATCCAAAGGACTCACACTGAGATCGACAGCGACCGGCAGATGCCCGAGCATGGAAAATCGATAACTCAACCAGCAGTTTCCAGAACCAATATCCAGAATTCGCAATCGCTGTTTTCCAAGTGTCGTCACGCTACGGGGCAGTAGCTTCTTGCACAGAAACCGAAAGCTGCAAGCACGTATCCGCCACTGTTCAGCGAACTTTCCGGTCGTATCTCTCCACGGCAGGGAAAGGTAGAAGTCCGCATCGTTCGACCAGCGTCCTTCTGCTTTGCGCACGGCCTCATAGCTAGATAGAGCCCCCCCAAGCAGAGCGGCGCGGTCAGGGCTGATTGTTCGCCATATTCCATCTCGCATGAATAAGGCCGAGTAACAGGTCGCGCAGACCGTCCTATCTTGTGTGGGTTCAGAAGTTACCGCTATCGCTTCCATCTCACTGGAGCACGCAGGACAGCGAAGCACTAATTCGGACCGGTGGCCCGAAGCTGAGCGTTCTTGACGAATTGCAACAGAAGCGCTCATGATGGTTTCCTCACAAAATCCAGCAGGATATGATCGCCCCAGCATCGCACTCCAGGCAAGTGAGCAAACCATGAGTCAAGAGACGTAAGCAGAGTCAGCATACTTTTTCTTCCCGGAATGTGCGGTTCGCAATAGGATGGGGGCACAAACACACCGACTCCACGCCATCCGCATAGCTCGAATCCGGAGGAGAATAATTGCCTGACCTCACGAATGGATGGGTAGACTACGGTCAGGGAGCTTCCATCAATGCGGGCGATGGACGGGCCACGACGTGCGCGCCGAAAGGCTTTGCGGAAGCGCGCGCGCAGAATATAGTGAAGCATCTCCCACAAGCACATTCGGCCCATTACACAGATCAGGAGATGGCCACCCGGCTTCACAAGTCGGGCAAGCTCACCCGCTATGTCACTCCAGTCGAGCGAACAGTTGAGTCCGGCAAAGTTTGACAAAGCCCCATCAAATAGACCTTCCAAATGGAAGAGATGCTCGTTGCGCAAGACGGCGAATTGCACATTTGAGGGGAATGGTTCACCGCTCAGCTTGCGGTTTGCGATGCGAACCATTTCTGGAGACGCATCGAATGCGCTCACCCTTACGCCGCAGCGCGCCATTGCCAGCGCATCTTCACCGGTTCCGCAATTAAGCTCGAGTACATGACTGTCGGGAGAAAAACAACGCTCCATTTGCCGCGTAACCTGAGACCGTTGCGCTTTCCCAATGGCCGAATGAGTAAACACACGGTCATAGTCAAGCGCGATCTGGTCAAAAGGCTCGGCAGAGCCGGGCGTTTGCTCGATCGATTGGCATAGTAAGGCTGTCATGCGGTCCTCATCTCATTCTCAGCGGCTAGATGCAGACTCGCGCGTTCGGCAGCAATTCGAGCTTTGAGGGAGCCGGTTTCTTCTTGTTGAGCAGGATTTTTATTTGGGTCGATCCGCACTAACTCCACTTCATGCTTGAGTAACTGGTTAGCGATCTGATAGAAGTCGCTGCTGCGTCGTCCCAGTATCTCCAACTCCCGGTCAGAACTTTCCGCCCAGGGGCGAATCTCGCGAATGAGCCCTTGCTCCTGCGTCCGCTTGAAATACGGAGTCCCTTTAATTGGATAGGAAACGGTGGTGAGAAAGACATCCGGTTTGGCGGCGCGCACATGCTCAATGGTCGCCTCAATATCTTCCATCTCTTCACCCTCATAGCCCCACATCAGGAACATGCCCGTTTGAATCCCATAGTCTCGGCAAAGCTTTGTGGCCCGCTGCACCTGCTCCACAGTTACTCCGCGTTTCATGCGATCGAGGATGCGCTGCGAGCCGCTCTCTGAACCGATCCAGAGACGGAAGCATCCCAACCCGGCCAGCGTTCGGATCACATCCTCTGTCAAGCGATCGGCGCGTGAAATGCACTCGAAGGGAAGCTGAAGAGAACGTGAAGTGATTTGCTCGCGCCACTCCTGCAACCATCCATGATGGATCGTGAAGACGTCGTCGGCGACCCAGAGCATATCGGGCTTGTATCTATTGCGCAGCCATTCGAGCTCGTCTGCCACAGACCGCGGTTTGCGGCGGCGATGCGTCTGACCATAGACCTGATGACTGCACCATTCGCAGCGATAAGGGCAGCCGCGCGCGGTGATCAGCGAGATGGAGCCCATGCCATGATGGGTCCGCCAGGTTTCTACATAGCGCCCAGTATCGATGGCTTCCCGTTCCGGCCACGGTTGTGCGTCGAGGTCCTGGATCTGCGCCCGCGGCGGTGTACGAACAGCGTTTCCATCCTTATCAAGAAACGCGATGCCGCATACAGTGCTGAGGCGTTCCAGATCGTCACTGCGGAGTAATGGCAACAGCTCTTCAATCGTGAGTTCGCCCTCACCCATTACAACCACATCGGCTCCCGCGCGGAGATACTCCTCGACATACGCGCCCGGCTCAGGACCGCCTACGATGGTCTTCCAGCCGTGACGTTTTGCTTCCACAAGAATCTTCACCACCTTGGGGCGTGTCATCAGATTGGCGTAGACGCCCAATATGGTCGGCGTCTCTTCTCTAAGCCGATCGTGGAGAGCTTCCTGCGTAGAGAATGTGCTGTCATGAACTTCAACCGTGAACCCGCGAGAGCGCAAATGCGAACAGATATAGAGAATGCCCAGCGGCGGATAAGGCTTCATGATCTGTATCTCTTTGGGATCTTCATGAAGAAAGTATCCGTGTGTTAGTAGAAGATCTTGCATCCGTTACCTCCGATTCTGCCGTTCATCGCACGCCGGCAACTGAAGCATCCAACATCTCAAAGTCCTCTGAGTGCGGCATCGGTTGTTGCGGGTAAATGGGAAGACTTGTGGGCTGGGCGGTTCTGCATACGGCCTCGAGCGCATAGACTTCTTCCCATAACATGCGGAGCTTCCCTGGCGTTCTGCGCTCTGCGGGAAGATGCCCATCTGTCACCTCAAAATGCAACGCGTTCCGCAAAGCACGATAGAACTCCGTGCTGTAGGCGGAGTGAAACATCATGCTTAGCTCAGCGCTGTCCACCCAGTTGCGCTTGCTTCCGAGTTGCTCGCTGACTCGTTCGTAGAATGTGGTGTTGGGCAGTGGATACGAAACCGAAACTCCAATTTCGTCGGGTTGGGTAGAACGCACCAGATCGATCGTTGCCTCAATCTCCTTGAGGCCCTCTCCGGGATATCCGAACTGCAGAAAGTAGCAGGCACGAATACCGTAGGCGCCTAGCAGTTCGCGCGCCGTGGCCACCGATTCGACGCGCAAGCCTTTGTCCATTGCGTTCAGCACACTTTGCGCGCCGGATTCGACACCCATCCAGACCTCATTGCATCCGGCGCGCTTCAAGTCCGCCACCGTTGCTGGACGCATCAGATCCGCGCGACTCTGTATCTTGAAAGGAAGCACGGCGTCGTATCGCTCCATGGCATCCGCAAACTGCTCCGTCCATTTTGCGTTCAGTGCAAAGATGTCGTCCGCGAACCAGAGATGCTCGATGGCGTAGCTGCTCTTCAATTCTGCGATTTCCGCCGCTACCGATTCGGCCGGACGCAGCGAATAACTATTTCCAAAGACCGGCTTTGCGCACCAGTTACAGTGGAATGGGCATCCGCGGCTAGCGACAACATTAGTGGAGACATACCCGGTGCTTCGACTCCATGTATCAGCATAATCAGAAAGGTTTGCAAGGTCGCGTGCGGGGAAGGGGAGAAGTGAGAGATCGCGTTGCCGTGCTCGAGCCTCGGTTCTTAACACGCGCCCTGACGAAACGTCACGCCAGACAAGCCCTGGGATCCTCCACTCCGACAACTGACCTCGGCGCAGAATCGCATCGAGCAGATCGCAAACGGTCTGCTCTCCTTCGCCCAACAGCACGGCGGCGAATCCCTGGTTCAGATACTCCTCGGCATGATCGGCGGCGTCGGAGCCGTGGGCCATCACAATTGCTCCGGTTGCGGCTGCTGCTGTGCACATCTTCCAACTCAATTCCCGCGAGCGGAGGAGACACATTTTGCTAAGAAAGTTGAAACTATCTTCATAGAGAATGACCACCTTCGGCCTGTGCTCTTGCAATGAGCGCGCGAAACCCGCCTCTGGATCTCCAAGCATGCTGTCGAAGAAGGCCACACTGAAACCGCTCTCCCGTGCCGCGGCTGCTGCGTAGAGTGTGCCCAGGGGAGGATACGGCTGCCCGCGCTCTAGTTGCTTGGGGTCATAAGCAAGGTGATAGGCGTGTGTGAATAGGACATCGGACGTTCCAGCGTCTCGTAATGCTTGTCTCATCGGCTCAACAGACCTCCTGTTCGGGCGTGCCGAAAGAATCATTTTTGCATTCCTGCTCTCGCACACTTCTTCATCCCGAGTTGATTATGCTCTGGCTTTCATGCGTGCTTGTCACAGCCTTGTCATCTCTTTGTCATTCCCCGCTTTCACTTGATTTTTGAAGGGTTTTCGGAAGTATTCTGAACTCAGTGGCGGGGGTTACACACATGCTTGAAGGCGATCAGACTACAGATGTACGCTACGCAACGACTCTTGGCTTGGCCGGCCACACGTGCTCATTGCGGACCGACTCGATGAGGCTGATGGAAATTGCCGGTGAGTTCTTTCCGTCTGGCCAAAACCGGGATGTACCTGTGTCGCGAGCGGCAATTACCCTGCTTTCCGGCTGCCGCAGAGGCCCAGTGCCGAGCCCTTGCAGCTTTCCCATCTTTCGTGGCAGAAACGAATTTGTTCACGCCGACTACGGGCACGAGGGCTCTGTGTGGTTCGATTTAAAAACGCGCGAGGTTGCCGGGTCGCTGTCAGATAGACTCATCGCCGACGAGGCATACTTTCGCCGCGCCGTACTGGCAGTCATTGCGGGCATTCTTGCGCCCTCACTGGGAGTGATTGCGCTCCATGCCGGATGCGTGGTGCGCGATGGCAAGGCCATCCTGCTTGCAGCCCCATCAGGCGTGGGTAAATCGACCATCTCCCTTGCACTCGCATTGCGCGGCTGGAGCCTGCTTTCTGATGATTGGACCTTTATCTCCGATGCGCCAGATGGCTTGAGCGTGTGGGGCATGCAAACGTCGATCAAGCTCTTGCCCGATGCACGGGATTTTTTCCCGGAACTATCCGCCTTGTCTCCCGCTATCTCATTGAACGGAGAGTTGTCCTACGAAATCGATCCCTGGAGTCTTTTTGGCGTCCATCGCGCTATCGACGCAACTCCGCGTGGAATTGTTTTCTTGAATCGCGCTAATGAGTCCGGCACACACGTCCTCCATGTTTCACACTCTGGCGAGAAAGAAACAATGAAGGCGCTTCTTGAAGAGATCGAAGAGCAGCCAGAAGCAATAGCGGAGCAAAGCAGAACCCGGCGATCACTGATGCAACAGTTTTGCCTGCTGCCCGCGCTTAAGATGCGTTTCAGAGGCACGCCTGCGGTGATTGCGGCAGGTCTGGATGAGATTCTCACGGAGCAACTTTGTGCTTGAACGAGATTCCAGCTTAGATTTAAAGGATGCGGCAGCAGCAACCGACCTGATGCGCAGACGGATTCTCTTGCCGCATTCGTTTCATTTTGTTCTGAGTAAATTTGCCGTATGCATCGCAACAGATTCCACGGCCGTGGGTGAGGCCCTTCACCGCCTAGGAATTCCATCCGGCGAAGGCAGCCGAGTTACGAATGCAAAATGGGAGATTGCTGTGGAAACTCAATGCGAAGCCGGTGCGCCTCTGTTCGCGGAACTCGAGATAGATCCAATTGAGGTTCATCACTTCGGAGCGAGCTACGCCATCCGCATGGGAAGCGGTTCTTGGTTCGCGCAAACTCCTCCGTCGCTGAACGGTGTCGGGTTTGCGATGGTCACTGGAAATGAACGCGATCAGATTGATCAGCTTGCCGTCTATCTCCGCGCGATCATTTCCTTTTTTGATGACGGGGGCTTGCGTCTCAAGAACGGCGACGAGCGATCGATTCCAGACTTGACGCTGGAGGTTTGCGGATGACCAGAGAGTTCTTGTCGAGTGTTGTCGATGCCCTCGGCTTCTCCGCGAATGAGCCGGCGAGGAATCCGGGTCCTGACCGCAAGAAGCGTGCTTTATCCAGCTATTCGACTGATGAATGGTCGCGGCAGATTGGCGTGCTTGATAGAGTTGGGCTTACTCTGCCTCTCTATGGGCGTCTGCTGGAACATGGGAAATGCGCCAGGCTCCCGGCTCCAGTAATTGCAGCGCTTGAACAACGTCGGCGCGACAACGCGCAACGAATGAGCGGCATGCTCATCACCTTCGGGCAGGCAGCCACGGCATTGCGGCAGGCCGATGTACGTTTTGTGTGCGTCAAGGGATTCAGTCTCATTCCCGAGTACCTGACTGAGTCATGGCAGCGCCACCAGATCGATTTCGATCTACTTGTCGCGCACGAAGACATACTGCGTGCACAAAAGGCTCTCGAACAGATTGGCTACAGGTTGACCGCTGTTGACGGCGATGAGCGCAGGTTGCGCATTCCCGTATCTCGCCCACTCGCGCACAATGCCTATCTGTATAAGCCGCAGGAGGGAGCGGCTATCGAACTGCATTCTGAATTCTGGGAGACCGAAGCCAAAGCGCTCCCCATGCGCAGTCCACATGACGTCTTTGCGCTGGCAGAGATGCACACGACCGGTTTCGTTTCCTTCTTACGCCTGGCGCGCCATCACATATTTCTCTACCAGATTCTCCATGTCTATCGGCATTTCCTGGGGTCATGGGCTCGCATGCTTTGGCTCTATGAGATTGCGGCATACCTGGACCGCTATCAAGACGATGATGCGTTTTGGCTGGAAGTGAGGGAACTCCTCTCTTCCGATGCACATTTGGCGAACGCAGCCGCGCTGGTGATTCTGTGCGCGCAGAATCTATTTGCCTGTCCTCTTCCATTGGCGCTGGAGGATATTTGCACACTGCCGGCAGGCTCACCGGTGCGACTTTGGATCGATCGCTACGCTCAGCGGTGGCTTCTGACCGATATGCCGGGGAACAAACTCAATCTTCTGTTGCACTGGCATTTCTTTTCTGATCGGCCTGCATGGCGGCGTCATCTGGCCAAGCGGCTGGCGCCAATAGGCAACCGGCCGGTGCTATGCGAGGGCATCGAGCAGAATGCCACCAAGTCCCTGGCATACGTGATCGCCAATCTTCGTTTTCAGGTAGCGCGTATCGGGCATCATCTCAGGTCGGGCGCCGAGCTTCTGTTTGCCGGCATCGCGTGGAAGATACATCTGCATTTGGACCACGCCGCTCTGTCGCCAAACGAACTGCGCAGGGGTGAATCATGATAACCGACGCAAACATGCCGAGGTCGATACGCCCGCTTCTCCCGGCGGCGGAATTGACCGCGTTGGCGTTGTTACTTGCGCTCTTCATCTTCAAAGCGCTCGTTCCTGCATGGGAATTTCTGCGCAGCGACTTCCCGAACTACTACCTTGTGGCTCGCTTGCTTCGTCAGCATTATGCGCTCGACAGAATCTACGACTGGGTTTGGCTGCAGCGTGTGAAAGATCATTGGTCCATTCCGCAGCCGCTGGTGGGTTTCGTGGGTCTCACTCCGTTTTCCGCGTTACCAATTCTTCCTTTGACGTGGCTGGATGCGCTGGACGCAAAGCGGGTTTGGCTGGTGGTGAATCTCGGCATACTGGCGGCATCGCTGTATGGAATGCAAAGGATCACCGGCATGGAAATGCGCCGTGTCGCTCTGATCGCATTTCTCTCCATCTTCCCTCTGCGCAACAACTTTCTGTTGGGCCAGATGCACGTTGTTGTGCTCGGCCTGCTGGTGTTGGCGTATTGGCTCGATGCGCGCCAACGCTGGTTCAGTTGCGGCCTTGTCTTGGCGCTCGCGGCGTCGCTCAAGGTCTATCCGCTGTTTTTTGTTTTTTACTTTCTGCGCAAGCGTGAGTGGAAACCGGCGGTCGTCCTGGCCGGTGGTACCCTCGGACTTCTCGGCACCTGTTTTCTCGTCTTCGGTGAACCAGTGATGCGCGTGTTTCTGATCGAGCAGTTTCCGCGTATGTTGCGCGGCGAGGCCACTGACCCGTTCAGCCTAACCGCTCCATCGTTATCGAGTCTGTTTCATCGCCTCTTCCTTGCGCAGCCGCTGGTGAACCCTCAACCCCTGCTATCATCCCCGATGCTCTATGCCCTGTTCTATCCGCTTTGCCAGCTTTGCTTGCTGGGTGCGACATTGCTGGCAATCTCCTCCAGAGAAGTGGAGCCGCGGGACAGAGGCCTGGAATGGGCCGCCTTTACCTGCCTCCTGCTCGCTTTGTCCACCGAGCCATCCTCCTATCATCGCGTCGCTCTCATCTTTGTTGCCGTCCTGGCGGTCCCTGCGATCAAAGGCATCTTGCACAAGACGATTCTGCTCGGATGCTACTTCGTTGCCTGCAATCTGCACCCGGCCGTTTCATCACACCATTGGTTCCGGGCGCTGCTGATTGACTTTATTCCCTTTTGGGCGACAGTGACGATGCTGGCCTGTTTGCTTGCAGGACTGCGCGCAGAGACTTCTATGTCATGGACTTCTTGGTCAGGATGGCCACGTTGGAAGATCGCGACAGCGTCGGCTGGCTTTGCGGCCATTTGGTGCGCAGCGTCGGCAACCACTCTCGCCCACGCGCGATCGCTCACAGGCGCTCAGTATCTGATAGATTGCGTTGGTGGAAGCTTCGCTCAATTTGCACCGCATTTGGCCGGCAAGCACAGCATGACCGTGGCCATGAGCCCGCTGGGTTATCGCGTGCGAGACGAAGAAGGCGGAGCGATGCAAACCGGCGTGCCGGAAGTTGAAGGAGACCAGCTTGCCATCGGGTCGAGTCCCAATGTGAACCGTTACTGGATCGAATCTGTGAACGACGGAGTCTCGCGGCTAACGGAGTTTCCCATACCATCAAGTTCCACGGCAATAGTTTCTGGCGCGACCATTATTGATGCAGAAGCACCGGCTCTCTCGCCGGATGGACACAGCTTGATCTTTCTGCGTGAAGTCAAAGGGGTCGGCAGGGCATGGATGGTTCATCTCGATGAGAGTGGCAGGATTCTAGATGCGCCGTTCCCCATTACGCCCGACAAGATGAACGTTTGGGACGCGGTCTTTGCCGCACCTGGCGTGATTTTGTTTTCTGTCGCGGAGAATGGAAACCCGCGCCTGTTTGTTGCTTATCGGGGAGGACCGCCAATAAAAATCGAGAGAGGGAGAGATGCCGTGGATTCATCCACTGTCAATCCTGCCAACGGCATTCTCGTTTATCGGCAGCGGAATGGAAGCTTTTGGCACTTGTTTGCAGCCGGTTTGCCGGGCACCGCCGCCACTCAACTCACATTCGGCGATTGCAATGCATACGACCCGGCGTGGAGCGACGCTGCCACTCTGCTTTACATCAGCGATTGCGGGCGAGGCATGGGGCTTGGCGCCCCGGCGATCAGCCACCCAAACATCGTTCCTAAAGAGGCCGGCAATTCACTGATCTCGGCGATTCTCACAAATCGCTCGCAAGGAGAAGGGCTACGATGAGCATAGCGTTCAGCTCAGATTATGAAACCGCGGCCCGCGAATACAATTCCCCGTCAGGTGCCGGCGTTCGTCCTGCGCTGACAGTTCAAGACTTGTTCACCCTGCTAGCCAGCGGCTGGCGACTGCTCGCCAAGGCCGCATTCGTCGGACTGGTTGTCGGCCTGGCGCTTGCATTTCTGCTTCCCACGAGGTACACAGCTGTAACCACGATTCTTCCGCCATCGTCCTCTTCCTCTCTGGCTTCTGTGTTTGCCGCGCAATCTGGTGAACTGGGAGCACTAGCGGGACTTGCCGGAGGCAGCTTTGGATTTCACACTCCAGAACAGGTCTGCCTCATCATGTTGAGAAGTCGCACCGTTGAGGACGCCACCATTCAGCGTTTTCAATTGATGCAGGAGTATCACAAGAAGCGGATTTCGGACACGCGCACTGCGCTGGAAAGCCGGACCTCGGTTTCGCTCAACACGAAGAGCGGCATCATTGCCATATCGGCTACAGATGGCAGTGCAGCGCGTGCGGCGGATCTTGCCAACGGTTACGTAGACGAGTTCAGAAAGTTCTCTGCTTCACTCGCTCTTACGGAGGCGAGTCAACGCCGTCTCTTCTTTGAGAAGCAGCTTCTCGATGCCAGGGGCTCTCTGACCGAAGCCGAGGAAGCTTTGAAGAATACGCAGCAGACGACGGGGATGCTTGAACCGGCTGGCGCATCGAGAGCCTTGCTCGAAAGCGCTGTTGCGGTTCGGGCGCAAATCGCAGCCAAGCAGGTTGAGCTTCGCTCCATGCGCACCTTTGCTACGGATGAGAATCCCCGCCTGATTCAGGTGAAACAAGAGATTGCCGCGCTTGAGTCGCAGCTTGCAGAACTTACCGGAACAAAATCGGACGCTGCAGACGATCTAATTGTGCCGAAGGGCAATATACCTGAAGCTGGAGCCGAATATCTCCGCCGTCTGCGTGACGTCAAATACAATGAAACGGTCGTTGCACTCCTGGCCCGCCAATTGGAGATCGCAAGGTTGGATGAGGCCCGGCAGGGCGCCGTTATTCAGGTCGTCGATGCTGCCGTGACACCGGACAAGCGCTCTTCACCCAAGCGGTTTGTAATTCTGCTTGCTTCCCTGGTTTTCGCTCTTTGCTTCGCAGGTTTTTGGATAGTCTATGCCGAGAGAGATCCGGGCTTTGCGATGAATCGCGCCACTCACAATGCAGCCGTACTGTTGCTGGCACTGCTTGTTGTCGCCAGTGATGTTAAGGCGCAGGTGCCAGAAAATCCGATGCCGCCCGCCCCCTGTTCTACAAGCGCAGACGGCCCTCGAAAAGCCTCTCGCATGGACTCGGAGCAGAATATTCCGGCAATGCCGTCCAATCTGCCGAACTTCGACAGTTTCGAGCAATTGCCAATGCACCGTGGCGATCAGATCGTCATAACCGAAAAGATCGACTACGGCATAACGCGTGCTCTCCACTAGTGGCCCAGATCGTTACTCCGCTGGCTTTAAGCGCGATCTTGATCGGCACACTTTCCCGTAACTCAGAAGTGAAAAACAAAGGTGCTCAATGGCAACCCAGCATTCTATACCCTATCCCGAAACAGTATCTTCCTCGCTGGGCATAGCTTTGGTGCGCCAGCTCGACGCGCCATTCCCCGCTAGACCGGCGCATTGGGAACGCGCTCTATTGCGGATATGCCTCTACTTGCTCCCCGCAATCTGGGTTTTGTTGCTGCGGTTCGATCGGCTCGCGATCAGTCCTTATCCGCTCACATCCACGGCCAATATGCACTTTGCTCTGGTGCTCTGTTTCGCATGGATCGCGGCCATCGAATGCCTGAATGCGGCCAGCTGCGAAAGAATCAATAGGGAACATACCGGTTCGATGGCGGTCTTAGGGTCTGTCTACCTGGCATCCGGCGCGACGGCGCTCCTGCTGGCCCTGCTGGGCATCCCTCTGCCGGGAATGACAAAATGTGCCGTCGATGTCGCATTTCTCTTCATCGCGTCCGCGATCGTCAACATATCGTTCCGCGCAATCTTCAACGCGCAACGCCCTCGTGCCCGCATTGCGGTTGTCGAAGCCCATACCCACGCTGGCGGCGTCTCTTGGACAATGATTCGCAAACGGGTCTCGTATCACGAGATTTCCGGAGCCATCCGCTTGGAAACTGTTGGACGGGAACAACCGGCCCGTAGCGCGCACAGTCTGGATGAGTTGGTACGCGAGATTCGCCGCGAGGCTCTGGATGGAGTGCTGATCTCAGCGCCATCGGCGGACGTTACTTTGCTTTCGCAAATCATGGACACATGCGGCGGCATGGGTGCTCCGGTTCGCTTGGTTACCGGCTCCAATGACAGCGCACCGTTGCGTCAAAGCATCTCCAACGCTAACTGCCTTTACTTACTGAATACCGGTGCCGCGCCAACCAGGTCATGGGCCTATTCGGTTCTAAAGAGAGGTTTCGATCTCATCTTTTCGCTGATCGCGATCCTTGCTGGGCTGCCCATAATTGCGCTGATTGCCCTGGCAATCAAGATCAGTTCAAAAGGTAGCATTTTCTTCGTCCAGGATCGGGTTGGATGGAACGGTAAAGTATTCCGGATGTGTAAATTTCGCACAATGCACACAATTCACCCCTGCGAGAGCGATACACGCTGGTCCGAGCCGGACGATGCCCGCCGTACCGCGGTGGGCAGATTTCTGCGCAAATTTTCCCTGGATGAATTGCCCCAGTTTTTCAATGTATTGAAAGGCGACATGAGCGTTGTGGGGCCGCGCCCCGAGCGGCCATATTTTGTCAATAGCTTTCGCAGTGAGATCGATGAGTATCACCGCCGGCATCAGATCAAGGTCGGCATCACCGGGTGGGCGCAAGTGAATGGACTGCGCGGCGATACCTGTATTCGCACCCGCGTGATGTATGACCTCTACTATCTGCAAAACTGGGGACTCGTCTTCGATTTGAAGATCATTGTGCGCACTGTTTTCTGCGTCATTTATGGAAGAAATGCCGATTGAGCGACGTCGCCATCCATGGAGGCTCTGAGTCGCGATGAAGAGTTTTGGATTCATTGTCATCAAGAACGCAGTCGCCAACGTGCTGCGTGGAACAGCTACAGCGGCCGTTGCCCTCGCTTTGCCGCACTTCTTGACGCGCGCCTTGAGCCCCGACCGGTTTGGCGCGTGGTCGCTGATGCTTCAGATTTCGGCGTGTGCAAGTTTTCTTGATTTCGGGCTGCAAACAGCCATAGCTCGTCATGTCGCCCAATTGATGGTGGGAGGGGAGAATCTACGGATCAACAAATTGGTGAGCACCGCACTGGCAATGCTGGCTGCGGCTGGGGGGCTCGCCCTCGCCGCAGTTGGCGTGTTGTTGTGGCGATTGCCGGTCTTCTTTCATGGCATTCCGCCCGCACTCTATCATGAGTTCCGTCTTGCGACATTCATATTGGCAGTGAGCGCCTGCGCCCAGTTGCCGCTCTCCGCTTATTCCGGAGTCCTGACCGGTCTGCACCGCAATGAGTTTCCCGCGCTGGCGATCGGGGGCAGTCGCCTGGCGGGCGGCGTTGCTGCCATTGCAGCTGTTCACTTCAGCCACTCCCTAATCGCCATAGCGGCCTGCATTGGCGCGGCCAATCTGCTCGGCGGCCTGGTGCAGATCGCCGCCGTTTACTGGGTTTTTCGTTCCTTGCACCTGGACCTTCTCGCTTGCGAATGGAAGATGGCGCAACAACTTGCCCGCTATTGCATCGGCCTGACGATTTGGTCGTTTGGGGTCTTCTTCGTGAATGGAATGGACTTGGTCGTGATCGGCCATTTCCAATTTCAGGCCGTGGGCTACTACGCGGTCGCGACTGCTCTGATTACGTGCTATATCGGCTTAGGCGCCGCGATCATCAACGCCTTCATGACTCCGATCGCCGCCCTCCACGCGCAGGCCGAACTAAGCCGCATCCGCAACTCTGTCGTATTGGCCACTCGCTGGATTGTGGTGATCAACGCCGCCCTGACGGCACTCATCTTTGTCTTCGGCGAACCGGCGTTGACGCTCTGGGTGGGCAGTTCTTATGCGCAACCTGCTTTCTCCATCCTGAGGATTCTGGTGGTTGCACAGGCAGTCCGCTTTGTTGGTGCGGCCTATTGCGTGATGCTGATTGCGACCGGGCAGCAGCACCATGGCATCGAAGGAGCGGCGGTTGAGGGCATCGTGAGTCTATCGGCCAGTGTCGCGGGTGCCATTTACTTTGGTCCCGTGGGTGTTGCATTCGGAACGCTTGCCGGTACATCAAGCGGTCTTCTCTGGATTCTGATGCGCACCATGCCACGCGCTCAGGCGGTTCCGATGGCTCGAAAGAATTTTCTAATTGATGGAGTATTAATTCCCCTCGCTGCCTGCTTACCCATTGCGTTCTGCGCACTCATGGGCAATTGGACACATGGACAATATCAAACCTTGGTCCTGCCATTCGCTTTTGTCGTGACAGGGACCCTCCTTCTTCGGATCGGCTGCCTGCTGCCGATCCGCGGGCAGACAGCGCCGTAATCCTACCTATTGCATGTAAGAAAGATGAGCGAACCGGACCTTCCCTCTCGATCGCCGAGTGAGAGTACCGCCACGTACGCGGGTAAGCACGCATGGCGTACGCCTGGTTCGAAAAAGCACTCTGTGCAATCTGCCGCGCCAACGCGTACAATTCTCCAAGAAGAAAATGGCGAAGGCAAAGGAAAAGATTTTCGAAGTGGCTTGCCCAGATTGCGGGGCGATACTGATGGTGGATGCAGCCACCGGTGTCGTGGTGAGCCATACCCCGGCGCCACGCAAGCGGATGTTCGAGGATTTGGAGACGGCGGCCAAGGCCATGCGCGAGCAGGACGAACGCAAGGAGTCGATTTTCCGCCAGTCTGTTGAAGCGGAAAAGAACAAGGAAGACCTCTTCGACAAGAAGTTTGCCGAAGCACTGCGCAAAGCCAAGGACGCCCCGGATGGAAAGCCGCTGCGCGACTTCGATCTGGACTGAGGATCGCGTGACGCTGGGCGGACAGATTTAGAAGGCCGATTCCGTCATCCCCGCGCACGGATGGCGATTTCGAGCGATACTGGATGCACGACCCCTCGACAGCGATGACCGCGGTTCGAGACAGAAGGAGAAAACATGGTTGTTGTCCCCCTTTCAAGGCCAGAGAACGATTCTCCAACTACGCTAGGCATCGTCGAGTCCGAATCCATGAACTGGATCGGATTTGCGGCTGGCGGAACCCTTGTGACAGCCGGTTTGCTGCTACTTGCGGGTGAGCGCCGCGCCGGAATGGTGGCCGCCGCTTCAGGCACGGCCCTGGCGCTGCTTGACCAGCAAGAGACACTGCACTCCTGGTGGAATGCACTTCCGGGCTATATTGACCAGGTGCAGGGCGTTCTCGACAAGGTGCAGGTTGCCGTGAATGAGATCGCCGTCAAACGCGAAGATCTGCGGCGGGTTCTGGCCCGATAAGGTCAGCTCTCAGACCCTTCAGCGGCTTCCATCTCCCCAGTTCCGCTTGTTGAGGCGGAGAGTGCGAATACCATGTCACTTCAGGACAGCTTTGTCCCTGGCGGAATGCGAGCCGCGGTCGTCAACCCTGACCACTGCTCTCTAGCCAATCACGTCAGACACTGCCGTCGATGGCCGCTTTTGGCTCTCGCCCACGCCGCGGCATGTGAGTTTGCCAAGCCAGGTATTCAGTCCCTCGGCCAGGCCCGCATCCTGGCGCATCGCCTCGCGAACTCCGATGTTAGCCATGCGCAGCAGATAAGGGAAGGTCGAGTTAGTCAACGCCAGCGTCGAAGTGTGCGGCACAGCTCCCGGCATGTTAGTCACGCAATAATGCACAACGCCGTCCACAAGATAACTTGGGTTGGAGTGCGAGGTCGGCCGCGCCGTCTCCACGCAGCCGCCCTGGTCGATGGCTACATCCACAATCACCGCGCCCTGCTTCATCTCGGCCACCATGGCGCGGGTCACTAGCCGGGGCGCGGTGGCGCCGGGAATCAGCACGCCGCCAATCACTAAGTCAGCCTCTCGCGTTGCCTGGGCGATGTTATAGCTGTTCGAGGCCAGCGTCGAGAGCCGCCCGCCGAAGATATCGTCCAGTTCGCGCAGCCGATTCAGATTCACGTCGATAAGAGTTACCTTTGCGCCCATCCCCAGTGCGATCTTAGCGGCGTTTGTACCCACAACACCACCGCCGAGAATCGTCACATTCGCGGGCGCCACTCCGGGCACGCCACCCAGCAAAATCCCACAGCCCCCGCGCTCCTTTTCAAGATAGGCCGCGCCCACCTGCACGCTCATGCGCCCCGCCACTTCACTCATCGGGGTGAGCAGCGGTAGCGTGCCCTGGCGGTCGCGGACCGTCTCATATGCAATACTGATCACCTTCGATTCGAGCAACCTGCTGGTTAATTCCTTTAGAGGCGCCAAGTGCAGAAATGTGAAAAGCACCAACCCTTCGCGAAAGTGCGCGTACTCTGCATCGAGAGGTTCCTTGACCTTGACCACCGTTTCAGAACTGCTCCAGAGAGTTTCCGAATCGGGGAGAATCTTTGCGCCAGCCAGCCGATATTCGGCATCTGAGAAGCCCGATTGCGCGCCAGCCTGCGTTTCAATCAGTACCGTGTGGCTGGCTTCGGCCAGAGCCTTCACGCCGGCCGGTGTCACGCCAACACGGGTTTCGTGGTCCTTGATCTCCTTGGGAACGCCAACAATCATTGCTGTTCCTCCTGTCTCTTCTTGTCCTGTTTCATTGGATGCTGGCGAGGAAAGGCCGGTTCAGGCTACTTCAGGAAGCCCAGTTACCACAAACGTCCGCAGTAACAGTTTGGGGTTTCCCCGGAAGACAATCTGTGGTCCAATGTGAATAAACTCAACGGGAATAATTGTGGGCGACCCGGAGGAATAGCTAATGGCGTACGAAGATGCAAGGTTTCCCAATCGCAAGAAGCGAAACTGGGATCAGTCCGGTCGTGACGACATATTTACGGACTCGGAACTGCAAGACCAAGACGGAGAGAAAGCAAAAGAAGAGCCACAACTCACCCTCACCACCTACAAGGTCATTGGAGCAGACCCGAAGATTCCCGATGAAAAACTTGTGGAGCCCGAACTGCCCATACCCGGCAGTTTGAGCGCATCCGCGGAAGAGCAGAAGCCCATCGACGGGGCCACGACTGCTGATTCGGGAACTCCAATTGCCGCATCCACAGTCTCACCAGCGCAAGCATCTCCCGGTAAACCTCCCGCTCCCCAACCATTGATCCCTCAAGCGTGGGCTCAGCGGATTCGGGTTTTTGCCGAGAGCAAAACCAGAGTCTATGTCGCGGCAGCCGTGGGCGGAGGAATCCTATTCGGAGTTATACTCTTGGTCGCTTTGTCGTTTACGTCTAATTCTTCCAGCCCGGAAGGACGTTACGACTTAGGACCTGCCGCCTCAACCGCTGTCGGATTGAAGGGCCGTTTGTTTATCGAATGGGACAAGAAGATCAAATACCGTTTGACACTCGGTCCCGATGATCCCGACCAGAAGGCGGGGTTTGCGTTTGCCGTCACCAATTCACCACGGCCTCTTTCCATTGACGTTCACTTGCAAGATTCGCAGGGCTTTGTGTTATGCGATCGCGAAGTCATCTTGAAATACGATGCCAAAAGCGCGGTAGCTCTCGCCGCACCTACTCAGGACTTATCGGCCGATGCGCGGGATCCGTCTGATCGCTCCAATGACCAGTCGGCGCAAGCGGTCGATGTTGCGCGGTTGGAAGCTCAAGAACCGGCGCGGGAGTTAGGCAAGGATGTATTCCAGAATCAAGCCGGACCCGATGGGCAGATCACATCGATCAATGCTCAAGGCGAAATGCCCTGCTCGGCGAAGGCCTACGAAAACACCACTTCCTGGAGTTTTCTGCCCAACTTTCCATCCATTACCGAACAGCATGAATGGCTAAAGCGGCAGAAAGAGTTACAAGCTCAAACCGCGCACGCAGCCAATCAAGCTGCCGCACGCAAGAAGAAAATCGTGATTGATCCCTTGCCCTTTACGATCGAAGGAGACGATGCAATCGTCGACTTCGACGTCTCCGGCGGAACCATTGAAACCCGCGGGAGAAAGACCTTCTACTACAAGGCCAATGGAGGGATGGTTGACTCCAGATGGCAGGATTACCCTGTGACCATTCATTACCGGTGCGACCAAAGCTCGATCTGCACGCTCATGCACCCCGGCGCGGGGGCACTGCGCGCCAGAATGAGAAGATAGGCAGCGGCCAATCCAGACCGGCAGTTCAGTCGTGGAAAGGTCGATCACTCCCAAGACATCGACTCCAGGCGTGTTTGGAGCCAACGAGTGAGCCATGAGCCTGCGCGCCGCTGAAAAGCAAGGGTTTACTGCAATGGGACAGCCAATTGCGCCTGAAGTTGAGGTTGGGCTGCGGTTCCGGCCCGCGGGCCGTACAATAGGCCTTGAGGTACTATCGATCCTCCCATGTCATTGAATGGTTATCCTTCGCGCTCTACGCGGTCGCACGGTCTCCGCTCGCTGTTCAGCATGTTCTCGAGCGATCTGGCTATTGATCTAGGCACCGCCAACACTCTGGTCTTTGCGGCCGGCAAGGGAATCGTTGTCAACGAACCCTCCATTGTCGCCATCAACAAGAACACCGGCGAGGTGGAAGCTGTGGGCAAGGAGGCCAAGGATATGCTGGGCCGTACGCCCGGCAACATCGTGGCCATCAAGCCCATGAAGGACGGCGTGATCGCCGACTTCAAAGTCACCGAAAAAATGCTCAACTACTTTATCCAGAAGGCGCACAACCGCAAGATGCTGGTGCATCCGCGCATCGTGATTGGCGTGCCTTCCGAGATCACGCAGGTCGAAAAGCGGGCGGTCGAAGACTCGGCTTATCGCGCCAAGGCCAGCGAGGTTTACCTTGTCGAACAGGCCATGGTGGCGGCCATCGGCGCCGGATTGCCTATCACCGAGCCGGGCGGCAACATGGTCGTTGACATCGGCGGCGGCACCACTGACATCGCGGTCATCTCGCTGTCGGGCATCGTCTACTCGCGCTCCGTGCGCATGGCCGGCAACCAGATGGACGAGGCCATTACCAACTATCTCAAGCGCAAATACAACCTGTTGATCGGCGAGCGAACTGCCGAGCACATCAAGATCGAGATTGGCTCGGCGTTTCCGTTGGAGAAGCCGCTTACCATGGAGATCAAGGGACGCAACCTGATCGAGGGAGTTCCCAAGAGCATCAGCGTTGACGACAGCGAGATTCGCGAGGCGCTGGGCGAGTGCATCGCAGTCATCATGAACGCCATTCGCGTAGCTCTCGAGCGCACGCCGCCGGAGCTTTCCGCCGACATCAGCGACCGCGGCATCGTACTCACCGGCGGCGGCGCGCTGCTCAAGAATCTGGACAAGCGCATTCGCGAAGAAACCGGCCTGCCGGTCTCCGTTGCCGATGATCCGCTGGCCTCGGTGGTGCTGGGAACCGGCAAGATGCTCAGCGACTTCCGCTTGCTGCGCAAAATCAAAATCGACTGATAGTGGCGCCACTTGCAAAATTGCACTTACGGAATTGCAAATCACAAGAGGTAATTGCCGCAGGGGCTAAAGCCCGCTTATATCAAAGCTTGCGGCACGACTAAAGTCGTGCCCTGACGCTTATGCGCTCTCTTTGAATTTTGCAAAAGGCACGATGGACAGTGAACAAAATCGCGCCCGTTTCCTATCCTTTCCGCGTTTTTCTGCGGAAAGGATGGGAAACCGCGAGCCTTCCGGCGCACCTAACTATTTGACGTCGCGTACGAGCAGCGCCCGGCTTGCGTTATCGACAAAATCCTTGGCTTCAGGGCGCGCGAGATCCTTGCCGGAGTGAAAATCGAAGACCGTCGCCGAACCCGGCTTGTCGCTGCGTTCCTCCGATGTCCACATGCGCGTGCAGGTCGCATGCATGAACTCCGACACATGGATTTCATCTACGGAAACACCCATATCGTCAACGGCAGACTGGCAAAATGTTCTGTGCGATTTTGCTTTGTCGTACAACCCTGATAATTCAGCCAGCGTCGGCAGACGCCAGTCGGAGAAGCCTGCTCCGCGATAGTCGGCCGCATATTTCTTGGCGTCGGGCCAGCTGAGCGCCACTCCATTGTCTCGATTCATCCACATGAGCTTCGTCTTGGCATCCACGATGGTTCCGTCATCGTAAGCGGTGAGCCCACCGTCGGTGCCCGTCTCCTTGGGCGCTTTGGGAGCTGGCGGAGGCGGCGGCAGCTTGGGAGCAGGCAGATCCGTGCCGCCCTTGGAAGCCAGAAAATCCTGAACTTCTTTCTGGTTCCAGACCACCGCGGAGTGCATCGGCGACCAGCCTTCGTTGTCGAGCGCATTGATATCCGCCTTGTTGTCCAGCAGAAGTTCCGCTATATCTTTATTGCCTTTGGCGGCCGCCAGGTGCAGAGGCGTCGATCCGTTCTTGGCCTTGGCATTCACATCCGCCTTGTTGGCCAAGAGAAACTCCGCCACGTCTTTGTGATCATTGAATGCGGCAACATGCAAAGGGGTCTGGCCGAATTTCTCGTCCGTGCTCATCACCAGATTGGGATGCTCTTTGACAAGCGTTTGGACCTTTGCCAGATCGCCTGTGCGGGCAGCTTCGTGGATCGGGCCGCAGAAGCCGGGAGTGCCTGCCGCGAGCGCGGCCACTGCGAGCAGCAAGGCTGCAAAACGGCGGTGAAAGTTGAAACGAAAACGATGATTTTGAAGGGAGGTCATTTCAGAGCAAATCTCCTTACGAGGTGTTAATTCGTCCACATTTTATCAAGTTCGCAGACTTTGGCAAGTCCTGGGCCAGGGCAAAAGCATTTTGATTTTTCTTGCGGCGAGCAACTCCTGCACGAGCCGCTTTCAAGCGGAATCTCGGATCGGTTTACGGGCCCTTGGAGCAGTTCCAAAGATGCTCCGAATGTCGTGGCATCCCACCCTAAATCATTCCAACGACGAAGACCTGTCGTTGAGGACCCCGAAGCCGCAATGGTTCAAGAAGCAGGTTCTTCGGCTCCGCTCAGAATGACAGCGGCGAGGATGGGGCACCCGACGTTTGTGGAGAGAATTGGATTCTATACTCGATCCGAAGGTCGAGTTTTGTGATGGCCCACCCTTCGCTAGAAAGAAGCGAAGGATGGGGCACCCGACGTTTTGGGTAGAGCAACTATGCAGGCCGCGGAAAAAGGCTGTATTTTGGGCGAAAAGCCCGAAGTGCATACCTCAGGGGCTAAAGCCCCCGCCGCTCTTATTGGCTTTATGCCGGGGATAAATCCCCGGCCTACCGCCCGAACGGGTTTTTTCGCAGCCTGTATAGACCTGCCTTAATTCTCGTAAAAAGGCCCTTAATCTTGGTAAAATCTGCCCATTTGCGTTCAAAATGCCCCTGTTTTTAGTGGTAATTCGCCACCTATGAATGAGCCGGATCTCACAATTCGGTAAAAAGCATGCGTTTTCGCGCACATTGACGATTTTGCCTGAAACTGAGTTCTGTTCAATAAGGACGCGGGCTTTCATCGCTTTTATCGCTTCGTTTTCTTCCCCCAAGGCGTATTAATCTGCACGGTTTCAAAGTATTTTTCAGGGGTGGGGGGGTGGGGGGGGGTGCTTTTTCAGGGAACAGGGAACAGGGATCAGGGAACAGGAATGGCCCGCGGCTTTGGTCATGGTTCATTCTTTGATTGTGCGCATTGGGATGGTAATTTTCTGCAATTGTCGAGGAAGAAGATCCGTTTGCCCTGAGCCCTGCGCGGTTTGAAATCCAGGCTCGTCGGTATACTGGTATTACTCTTGCTTCCTGTCGAGATCTCTTCTTTGACAGCGGCTTTCGCCATGGAATCGTTTTTCATCCGCTATCGAAATCTTCTGGTGCTGCTGGCCGTGCTGCTGGCGCAGATCATCGGTCTGGCCGTGCAGGTGCGCCGAACCGAAAGTGGGCACAACACGCTTGACCCACACGATCCGCCCGGTGTGAGGCTGATCAGGCTATGGGCCGATACGGTGGTGACGCCGCCGGAGATGATCTTTCACGCGGCCAAGGTGGGAGCGGGGGGCTTGTGGGTAAATTATCTTAACCTCAGAAGCGTCCGCGAACAGAATCAGGATTTGCAGAAGACGATCGACCGGCTCCGCCTGGAGCAGGCCGCCCTGCTGGAGGACGCCAAGCAGGGCCAGCGGCTGCAGGCGCTCGTAGACTTTCAGCAAAAGTACATTTATAAAACGCTGCCGGCGCAGGCCATCGGCTCAAGCGGCAACGATTCCTCGCGCGTCTTTTATATTGACAAGGGCGCCGACTACAAGCTGGAACGCGACATGGCTGTGATTACCGCGGATGGCATCGTAGGCAAGGTGCGCGAGGTGTTTCCTCGGACGGCGCAGGTGCTGGCCATTAATGATCAGACCAGCGGGGCTGGGGTGATTTTGGAGACGACCCGGATTCGCGGCATTCTGCGCGGCAACGCCAATGGCCGGTTGCAAATTGTAGGCCTGCTAGCCGACCAGCGCATCAAGCCCGGAGAAAAGGTGCTGACTGCCGGGGGCGACAAGATCTTCCCGCGCGGTCTGCCGGTGGGGGTGGTGGAAGGCGTGGTGCCTGACCCCGAGCGCGACTCGTTTATCGATGTGATTGTGAAGCCGGATGCTCATCTTAACCAGCTGGACGAGGTGCTGGTGATTGTTTCGACAGAGCCGCGCTTTTCGGCTGACCAGCAACAGGATATGGCCACCAGCGAGACGCTGAAGGGCGCGGAGGTGGCAGCGATCAAGGAGCAGCAAAAGGCATCGCAGATCATGGCGGAACGGCTGCCGGGGCTGGCCGATCCCGATGCGCCTGCTGACCAGCAGCCATTCAAGGACATCTCTCCGCCGGTTCCGGTGGCGCATACGCCGCAGCCGCTGCATCCGGACCGCTTTACGCCGGGAGCGGCAGCGACACCGGATTTGGACGAGCCAGCCCCGGCGCCTGCGGGCCAGGGAGACAAACCGGAATCGACGCCGGCCCCAGCAGACAAGCCGGCCAAGCCGCGGAGGAATCCATAGCCATGAATGTGCTTGGCACGGAATATCGCCGCGATTTTGGGATGCGCCACTACTCGATGCTGGTGTACGCCCTGGTGCCGCTGGCGTCGCTGGTGTTGCAAGCCATGCTGCCACGCTTCTTGCGGGGTTATACGTGGTTTGATCTGCCGATGCTGATTACGGTTTACTTTGCCCTGGTTCGCCGCGATCCGATTCAGGGTACGCTGATGGGCGCGGGGCTGGGCATCTTCGAGGATGCACTCAGCAAAGACGTCATCGGCGTCAATGGCGTTGCCAAGACGGTGGCTGGGTTTTTGGCCGGTTCGGTTGGTGTGCGCATCGACGTCGAAAACCACACCATTCGCCTGATGCTCGTCTTTCTGCTTTCTCTTTTGTGCAGCGTGATTTACGTTTTTATCTATCGAATGCTGCTAGGCCTGAACCTGGATTGGAGCTGGCTGGCGGAGCTGATGAAAGCAGTGGGAAACTCGGTGATCGCGGCGGTGCTTTATCCGCTGCTTGATCGCACGCAAGTCAGGGATTAGAAAGACAGGGAACAGGGATTAGGGAACAGGGAACGGTAATCTCCGAATGAGACGATGTTTTGAAGGGGCATGGCTTTACAGGCTGCGGAAAAAGGCTGTATTTTGGGCGAAAAGTCCGAAGTGCATACCTCAGGGGCTAAGGCCCCCGGCTGATTTTTGGCTTTATGCCGGGGATAAATCCCCGGCCTACTGCCCGCCCGCGTTTTTCCGCAGCCTCTTTAGTCGTGCCGCAAGCGCTGCAAAAGCGATCGGGGCTTTAGCCCCTGGGTGAAATTCCCACGGCGAACAGCTTCCCTTCATCAGCAATGCCGCCCGAACAGCGGTAATCTAAGGTACAGACGATGTATTCCTCCACCGGCACACGCGGCGAAAAGCTACCCACCATCAAGCTCACGGTGGTGCAGTACGGCATTCTGTTGATGATGCTTGTTCTGGCGGGTGGATTGTGGCGGCTGCAAGTGCTGGGCGCGGAGAACTTTCGCCAGCTTGCCGAGCAGAATCGCATTCGCAAGGTTCCGGTGATGGCGGCGCGCGGCAAGCTTTTCGACCGCGAGAATCGGCTGATTGTCGACAACTACCCGTCGATCTCATGCTTTCTGGTGCGTGAACAGAACCGCGCCGTGGACGATGACCTGCCGATGATTGCCCGCGGATTGAACCTGGACCTTGAGCAATTGCGCGCCACGCTGCGCCGCTATCGCGCGCGGCCGGTGTATGAGCCGATCCCCATCAAGCAAGAGGTTACGCCCGATGAGCAGGCCTTCATTGAGGCGCACCGCAACGAGCTGCCTGAGTTGGAGACGGTGGACGTTGAGCGCAGGCTTTATCCCCGCGACGGTTTTGCCGCCCACCTTATCGGCTACGTGGGCGAAGTGAGCGAGGAGATGCTGAACGATTCACGCTATGCCGCCTACGAGCCGGGCGACATTGTGGGCAAGGCCGGCGTGGAGCAAACCTACGATCAATTGCTGAGGGGGCAGGATGGCTCTCGCGATGTGATTGTCGACAGCCACGGCCGCGAGGTGGGCTACCTTGGAACGCAGCACGCCAAGCCCGGCCAGGACCTCAAGCTGACGATCGACATCGATCTGCAGCACGCCGCTGAAGAGGCCCTGGGCGGCCGCACCGGTGCGGTGGTGGCCATGGACCCGCGCAATGGCGAAATTCTGGCAATGGTGTCGCGGCCCAGTTACGACCCCAACGACTTTGCCGTCCGGATCAATCGCACCGACTGGAACCAGCTCATCACAGACCCCGACCATCCGCTGATGAACAAAGCCATTCAGGCGCAACTGGCTCCCGGTTCCACTTTCAAAATTCTCATGTCGGTGGCGGGGCTGCAAGAAGGAATCGCGCAGAACCTGAAGGTGTTTTGCAGGGGCGGGGCCGATTTTTATGGCCACTTCTACCATTGCGATGAACACCATGGCGCGGTGGATATTCACAACGCCATTCCTTTCTCCTGCGACACGTACTATTACACGCTGGCCGATAAGCTGGGCATCGACAGAATCTCTCGCTACGCCAACGCCTTTGGATTCGGCCAACGGACTGGCATCGATCTGCCTGGAGAGCAACAAGGCCTCATGCCCTCTGCGCAGTGGGCCATGAAGAGCGACCACCGCAAGTGGTATGCCGGAGAAACCATCTCTGTCGGCATCGGTCAGGGTGCTGTTCAGGCCACGCCCATCCAACTGGCTCGCATTATCAGCGGCATCGCCTCCGGCGGCCACATGGTCAGGCCCCATGTCGTCATGCCCGACCAACTTACCCCTGACTATCGCAAAGCAGTGCAAGAGAGCTTTCCTGGCTCGGGCGAGACTTCTATTCCCATCGACCCGGAAAACTGGATCACCATCACCGACGGTATGGCTGAGGTCACCCAGCCCGGACAGTTCCACACCGCCGGCTCAGCGCATTTAGAGGGAATTGATCTGGCCGGAAAAACCGGTACGGCGCAGGTTGTAGGCCACGATATTTTAGGCAAAGCGGCCAAGGGCCATGCATTTGTGCCGAATGTCTGGTTTGTCGGCATCACGCCCCGCCGCAATCCCGAACTGGTTGTCGCCGTGCTCTGGCAGAATGGCGGATTCAGCTATTATCCAGCGAGAATTGGCGCGCAAATCGTCTCCGCGTATGTAGAGAAAAAACGGCGCACGGAAAACAACCTGCGCACGGTGAAGGAAACGGCTCCGGTTGAGGTGAGCGCCCTCTGGACAACGCCCTCGTCTGGCAAGAAGAATAGCCCTCAAAATGGCGGGGAAGCCACGCTGCACGCTGGAAATTTCCTGGTCGATCACGGGGAGATTGTCGCGGCCAAAGCGCCCGCGCCAAAGCTTCCGGCGGCCGAGGCAAAACCCTCGGGCGCGGTGCCGTTACGGGGCGGTCCTGCCGGTTCTCCGGTGGCGAGAGTGGCAGGGCGCAACCCGCAATTTCCTGTGCCCTTTACGCCTGGGAGCCCGGCTCAATTGCAAGCCGCTCTGCCGCCTGGTTTCAAGGAAGGGCGACCCTGATGCGCCGCTTTCTGAGCTTTAGGGACTTCGACTGGGTATTGCTGGGGATGGTTCTTCTGCTGTGCGTCATCTCAGTTTTTGAGATCTACTCGGCCACGCTGCATACGAAGTATGCCGGATTCGAAGGCTTCACGAATGATCAGAGGATCTGGGTTCCCGGCCATATTGGCTTCCATACCAAGCAAATCCTGTTTATCGTTGGCGGTTTGGCGGCGATGTTTCTCTTCTCCAAGATCGACTATCACCGCTTGCTCGACTGGGCTCCCTGGGCTTATGGAATCAGCCTGCTAGCACTGGTTGCCGTCAGGCTGGTGGGGCACAGGGTGCTGGGGGCCAAGCGCTGGATCAGCATCGGACCTGTACACTTCCAGCCATCCGAGTGGGTCAAGCTGATCCTGATTCTGGCGGTGGCTCGATACTTTGCCAACCTGGGTGGGCGCTCGCTCACTTGGAGGGATATCTTTAAATCGTTTGTGCTGGTGGGGCTTCCTATGGCGCTGGTGTTGATTCAGCCCGATCTGGGAACTGCGCTCACCTACACGCCGATTCTGGTCGCCGGGCTGTTTCTCGGCGGCATCAATATACGCCAGGCTCTGGTTCTAACAATTTGCGGAACAGCGCTGATCGCCGGCGTCTGGAGCAGCGGCAAGGTTCTCAAACCGTATCAAAAGGCGCGGCTTACCAGCTTTATCAACCCCGACAACGACCCCAAAGGCACCGGCTACCAGACCAGGCAGGCTTTGATCGCTGTGGGTTCGGGTGGAGTTTGGGGACAGGGTGCGGCTAAGGGTTCGCAGACTCAGGGCGCCTTCCTTCCGATTCCGCATGCGGACTTCATCTTTGCCGCATTTGGTGAGGAGCATGGATTCGTCGGCGCGATTTTCGTCCTACTGTTATACTTTTTCATATTGATGCGTTTGATTCAGAACGCACAAACAGCCGCAGACTTGTCCGGCTCCCTGATTATCATGGGAGTAGTGGCTGTGTTGACTTTCCAGATCGCGGTCAACGTGGGCATGGTCATCGGGTTGATGCCCGTCACCGGAATCCCCTTACCGTTAATGAGTTACGGCGGTTCTTCGGTGTTATTCACTTTCCTGGCGCTGGGTGCGGCGATGAATGTCCGCATGCGCCGGTTTGTGAACTGACGGGTGCGCAGTTTCACCTCCTGTGTTCCCCGGAATAGTCCGGTCCGCAGGAGACGGAAGTTCAAAGTTTTAGCCGGCCAGGTCCAGATGGATCGCAAGCCCGGCAGGATTGGGTACATGAGCACGCAGAGACGGGAAATCCGCTCGACCCCAGCGACGAAGACTAGTCGCCAGGGACCTCGGAACCGTTGGCGGCATTCGATTTGCGGTGGACTATCGGGAGAGACAATCTCCGGCTCCAACGCGGGTCTCGGGTGTGCAATCGCCAGCGGTGGAACGGCCCCGCCGGGTTTATCGGCATGGTTGGCCACAATCTCTCTGCTATCGGGTTACCGTAACGTACAGCTTGTTCTGCTTTTTCAGCTTGTCCGACTTGTTGAGCTTGTACAGTTTGTTCAATTCGTCCGGCTGCAAGATCTTCGCCTTGGCTCACCGCCCTTTGGGGCCGGCCTTGGCGCGGTAATCGGAACACGAGCAAATCACGGGTCATCCCTTCCGCACATTCCTTCTCCTTCCGGCCTCGCGCGTTTCCACTTCACCTTGCCGCGGGTCCCAGCTGGCAAACGCCGCTGGGCGGAAAGGTACGATGGCAAAGGAAATATGCATCTCCAGTACGCCGCATGAGACGCGGCTGGCAATCTTGGAAGACGATCAACTCGCGGAAATCTATTACGAACGCGAAAACGAATACACCCTGGCGGGGTCAATTTATAACGGCCGCGTTACACGCGTGCTTCCGGGCATGCAGTCGGCATTTGTTGACGTGGGCCTGGAGCGCGACGCCTTCCTCTATGTAACCGACTTCATGGAGCTTGAAGACCCGGAAGAGACCGACGAGATTGAAAAAGCCGCAATCAGCGGCGCGAACCAGCCTCCCCGGGAAGTTCGCCACACCGCCGCCGCAGAGAACAATGGCGGCCGCAGTGGACGCTCGGGCCAGAAGCCCGATCAAAAACCAGAACAGAGACAAGAGCCGCGCGCTGCCCAGGAACGACAGCCTCAGGAACGTCCCGCCGCTGACGGTCGCCGTCTGACGGTTGAGGCTCTGCCTGATGCAGGCCTCGCCTCCCTGCCCGTCTCCGGCTCATTGTCATTCTCCGAGCCGGCAGACAGCGGTGAAGAGGATTCCGGCGAGCCTGGCGCCAAGCGCTGGCGCGGACGCCGACGCCGTCGTGGTGGCCGTGGCTCCTCCGGCTCGCAGCAAGGAAGCCAATCGGAAACCAGCAGCACACCAACTCCGGCCATTGAGCAAGGCGCCGGAGCCGAGCCGGAGATTGCCTCGCAGATTCAGGCTTCCGTTGGTTCCGGCGACAGGTCTTCGTCGCAGGCTTGGTCTGCGCCTGCACACTCCTCGCCGAGTTCCGACCGCGCGGCAGGCTCATCCACCCCGTTTGTTATGCCCGGCGAATCGCTTTCAAAGTACGGTGGCGCTCCTGGCGACGACGCTCCCAAGACCGAATCAGCCGCAACTCCGGCGCGGCCACAAAGCGCATTCAAGCCGACGACAATGATCCAGTCGCCCATTCAGTGGGACGGCAGCGGATTGATGCCCGGCGAGTCGCTCTCCAAACACCGCAAGCATGAGCCTGATCAACCAGCGATCGAAACTCATGCTGAGCCGCAGAACATGGTCGGCGAAGCTGCTGAGACCAGCTTGGCTGAACCGGAAACGAGCTTCGCCCCAGACGCCATCGAGGAGCAGGACTTCTTCGAAGAGACGACAGAGGCGGAACCGGTGCTGCTTGCTTCCGGTCTGATTACTGAGAACGATCAGGAGATTTTCGAGAAAGAGATTGTCTCTCAATGGACGAAAGCTTCCCTGGCGGATGAAGCATCGGCCGAAATTGAGCCACTCGAAGATGAGTTTGAAGAGACGTCGGAAACCGCCGATGTCCCGATGGCGGCGTCTCAAGCTTCCGATGCTGAAGCCTCCGAGCCGGAGCCCGATGCCTCTGCTTCCCACAGCGTCGATCCCATCGCACCCACCGGGTTCAGGCTGTTTGGTCTAGGCAAGAAGAAGACCGAAGAGAAAGCTGCGAAGCCGGAAGTCAAGTCCGCATCATCGTACGCTCCGGGCAGCGGACTCATTGTAGAAGAGACGATCGAGGAAGAGGAGTTCGACGCTCCTCGTCATCATCGTCACGCCAAATCAGAAGACCAGGACGACTTTGAAGAAGAGACACTGCCGAACCAGCTGCGCACCGGCGACCTGGGTGAGATGCTCCAGGAAGCTCATCTCGATCACCGTATCCAGCTGAACTTCGACGAAAAGACTGGCGACGGAGAGGGCTTTGACGATGAAGACGACGAAGAGCCAACCGCGGAAGGTCAACCCGCAGCGGGAGCCGCGGGCCAGCAACGCCGCGACCACTCTGCTCGCGGAGGGCGCCATGGACGCGGAGGCCAGGCGGCATCTGGCGGACCGGCCGGCAAGGGCCGGGGAATGTCTCGCCGCTCGATGCAGACCTCTGACCTGCCCATTATTTCCGATCTTCTGAAGCCCGGCCAAGAGATTCTCGTCCAGATCGCCAAGGAGCCTATCGCCAAGAAGGGCGCGCGCATCACGTCGCACATCGCGCTGCCCGGCCGTTTCCTGGTCTTCATGCCCACGGTGAGTCACATCGGTGTCAGCCGCAAGATCGCTTCTGATGAAGAGCGCCAGCGGCTCAAGCGCATTCTGGTACACGAGCGCGGCGAGGCTTCTGGTGGATTCATCGTCCGCACCGCAGCCGAGGGCGCATCCGAAGAGGATTTGAGAGCCGACTTGCGCTTCCTGCTGCATCTGTGGGCGGAGATCAAGCAGCGCTCTGACGACTCCAAGTCGCCGGCGCTAATCTATCACGATCTCTCGCTCATTGAGCGCATCTTGCGCGATCAGGTGAGCAGCAACTTCTCTTCCATCTGGGTGGATTCGGAAGCCAATTACGAGCGCATCGTCCGCTTCCTGAATCGCTTTTCGCCCACCCTGGTGCGCCGCGTCAAGCTCTACACCAAGGAGACTCCTCTGTTCGAGCACTTCGGCATTCAGGATGAAATTGCCAAGGCGCTCTGCTCCAAAGTCTGGCTCAAGAGCGGCGGCTCGATCGTCATCAACCAGACTGAGGCTCTGGTGGCGATCGACATCAACACGGGCAAGTACGTCGGCAAGTCGGCCCGCCTTGAAGACACAATCGTCAAGACCAACCTCGATGCTGTGCCGGAGATCGTGCGTCAGATTCGGTTGCGCGATTTGGGCGGCATTATCGTCATCGACTTCATTGACATGGACGACCGCAAGAATCGCTTCCGCGTAATGGCCGCTCTTGAAGAAGCTCTCAAGTCTGACCGCGCGCCGACCAAGGTTCTGCAGTTCAATGATTTTGGATTGGTCGCCATCACCCGCAAACGCGTGAAGCAATCTCTGGAGCGGACGCTCTCGGTTCCCTGCCCCACCTGCCAGGCCACCGGCATGGTCAAGAGCCCGACCACTGTCTGCAACGAGATCTACACCGAGTTGCGCAAAATGAAGAAGCACTTCGAGAGCGCCGACGTTCTGTTGCGCGTGAACCCGGAGACAGTCAAGGTTCTCAAATCCAACAACTCAAGTTGGCTGACCGAATACGAGGAGTTGATCGGCAAGAACATTCTGGTCAAGAGCGATGCTACGCTGCATCCTGAGCAGTTCGATATTCAGGGATAAGCAAACAACCCGCTACAAACACCGAAGGCCGGAGTATTGCTCCGGCCTTTATTGTTTCAACATGAACATTGAATGCGATGATTATGGCGTTATTGGCTTCAATTCTGTTTCCATCAGATGTTGATAGTCCCTCTGGAATGGGAATAGCGCTTTCATAGTGCGATAAGGCACGCCTTTCCTAGTGAACAGAAACCAAATTTGACTCGAATGCATGAACTTATCGAGGAGATCAATATTCGGGCTGCCGTCTGATGAAAGTATTTCGGGATGAACGCGCGCAACACAGGACTCTTCATCGCATGAATTGAAGTCCAGTTGAGGCATTGAATCCTTGTCTTTAACCAATTTCCACCCCTTGCCATCCCTTACGGTATTGGCGAAAGCGATGATTACGCCCTGTTTGTGGTCCGCATCCGGAGGTAAGTCAAAGGAAAAGAACTGCGGCTTTCGGTCGCTTCGATTAATGGCAACGCCAATGGTGATGTACTCCGGATGATCCGGGGTTGCAGGATGATCCGGATCACCAATCAACACATCGGTAAACATCATGCAGCCTTTGTCGCCGCATTTTGAGTCCCATTTTCCCGCAAGAGCTTCGATTGGATCGACCTTGGAATTCTCTCCGGTCTGAGTCGAGTCGGCAGCCTGCACAGGTTTGGACGCAACTGGCTTTTGCTGCGCGGCGCTGTAGCCCTTGAAGCCAACAGCCAAAACAGCAATCAATCCAACGAAAACACATGTCCTATAAAGAAAGCGCACCGTCAGCCTCCAACCATCAATCGACACAATTCGAAGAACAGTTAGTTATTGTTGACTGCTTGCCGACCTTGTATCACCGGATCACATGAATCGGCACGCCCACCTTCAGGTTTCTCCAAAGCTGCTCAGTGGTATAGACCGGAGCCTTGAGCGCGATCGCCAATGCAAGGCACGAGCGGTCTCCGAGCGACAGCCCATATTTCTCCGTCGTCGTGATCAAATCGCCGGCAATCCTGGCTTGGTCCGAGGTGAAAGGTTCAACAGAAGCAACCAATTCGAGAGTATCGTCCCAGCCCTGTGCCGAAGAATACCCATTCTTGACCAGCTTTGACTGAACTTCCGCAAGATTGACTGTGCTGATGACGGCCCGGCTCAATACATCGGAAGTTAGTCGTTCCTCTCCGCGCTCATGTTGAATCACGGCGAGAACAGCTGAAGCATCGAGCACAATCTCATTCATGCTTTGCTGCCTCGCGCCGTTCCGCACTCAACTCGTCGGCAAGACTGACTCCCGGCTTGATGTATCGTTTCGCCCGCTCCTGTATGCGTCGGATTGTCTCTCGCAATGTCACGATGCGCAACTCTCCGTCCACCACGCGCAGGTCAATGACCTCGCCTTCTGCCATCCCCAACGCCTCGCGCATCGCTGCGGGAATCACAATGCGCCCTTTCGCCCCCATGCGCATCCGAACCCGAGGCTCCTGCACAAACTTGGGGCGCTGCCAAACCATGTCTTTCTCTTGAGATTCCAAAACCTCCATCTGTCCCACCTCGCTCTATCAGTGACACTAATCTAGCATAGTGGCACAAATTATACAAGTGGCACAACCTAGAGAATTCCCACCACCCTGAGCCGCGCCAGCCCTCCGGCCAATACGCCGATGGGCGAGAGGGCAACCTGCGCCAGCGCAAACCAGACGGGCTGCTTGCCGCGCGATTGCAGCGCATTCAGTGCGGAGAGAGCCAGCACCACGATGGCCAGCGCCAGCACGTGGATGAGCGGATTGGCCGCTACCCAGGCAGTAACGTAGCCGCCCGCCGCTGCTGCCAGAAACGATGAACCGATATTGACGAAGGCCTGGCTCGGTTGCGGATGAGCCTGCTGGCCGGCCCAACTCGGAACGATGCGGGCCAGGAGCGCCGAGAGTCCAATCGAGAGCAGCACTACCACTGCAAAGCCAGCCAACAGCGCCAAAAATGCGTGGAGAATTACCACGGACGGCCCTTCTCTTCCGGCTGTGCGCCTACCTCGCCCCGCTCAATCCGCTCCAGAAATGCTCGTGCCAGCTTCCGTTCGCCGGGATGGCTCTCACCGTGCATCGAGCACAGGTCAAGGAATTCGTCGCACAGCGCATTCGGTTCTTCCTGCTGAGCAAAAATTCCCTGCAACGCCAGCGCCAGTTCGCGCAGCGTTGCCGCCTCCGGCCAGGCGTTTCCTTCGCCCTCGTCGTCGAGCAGCATGACGTCGGAAAAGAGCCCTTTGCGTCCGCGCGCGCACTCATCCAGGCAGGCCATCAACTGCTCGCAGAAAACCTGCGCCAGCGCTTCCAACTGACCAGGTTGCGGGCCATCTTCGTTCTCGTCGCGCGGGTCCATCACTCACCTCTGTGTTGAAAGAGCGCGGCGTCAGCCACGCCATGAGAGCGATTGGATGGAAGCTGCTTTAGCTGCCGGGGTGAAACGCCGATCGATCTCTTGCCTTCCAGCTTACAGCGTGAGAACTGTCGGTGCATAAACATCTTCCGATGCAATTGGCAGCGCTTTCACTTCTTCCGCCAGCAGGCGATGGAACTCCGCTGTTGGGACCGGGCGTCCGAAGAGCCAGCCCTGTCCAAGGATGGGCTGTGCGCCAGACTTAAAATAGCTCGCCTGAGAACTGGTTTCAATCCCTTCCACGATCACTCGCAGGTGCAGAGCCTCAGCCAAGGCAAGAATCTGCGGAAGAATGGCCGAAGTGACGGCTTCCATACCAATGGACCGGGTGAAACTTCTGTCGATCTTGATCGCATCGACGGAAAGATCCTGGAGATAGGAGAGGCTGGAATATCCGGTGCCGAAGTCATCGATATGGACACAGTGTCCCAATCGGTGCAAATGGCGAATCGTCTCCATGGCCACCTCGTGCCGTGCGGTGGAACTTTCAGTAATCTCAATCGCGATGCTTTCAGCCGAAACTCCCTCCTTATCGAGGGACTGCACAAGCATTGGCAAAAAGCGGGCATCGCTCAGATCGGCGGCAGCCACGTTGATACTGAGTCGAAAATCGGGGTTAGCGCGCAGTACATCTGCAAAATCGCGCACGGCGCGCTGCACTACAAGCCGGGTGATCTCTCCCACAAAGCCGTGCTGCTCGGCAATTTTGACGAAGACATCGGGACCGACGGCATTGCCGTCCTCGTCGCTCCAACGCGCCAGCGCCTCAGCCCCCACAATGGATCGATTGGCAAGATCGACGATTGGCTGATAGGCGACGCGCAACTGATCCTTTTTGATAGCCCGCCGAAGTTGCTTTTCCATACTCGGTTTGCGTCCATAGAGAATCGAACAGAAAGCGCCGATGAAAATGCCGATGAGTCCGCCCAGAAATGTGAATGTATATTGATCGCGGTGGTCGAGTTCGAGTGCTTCGGAGAAGGACAAATAGGCTGTTGTGCAAATGTGATTGATTTTGAGCGACGAACAGCGGGTGGAGAACATAATCTCCCCGATGCGGAAGTCACCGCTTGTGGTCAGTTGGTTCCACGATGGCGGCGAGGGGGCGCCCGCCAGGAGGAGAGAACGATTCTGCTCAGAGTCTGAGACTGTTGTGACCTTCTTGTGGATTGCGGAGATTCCCCGGAGGTTATCGAAATATGGAAACAAAACGACGTAGGAATCGGCGTCCCGGAGGGCGACGACTCTTACATCCGGCAACCTGAACACGGGAATATTCCGGTACGCTTTCACTCCGTCCGTGCCGATGGCATCCGGCTGAGGCAACTCGGCACCGGAAGGATCTTCACGCCCTAACTTAGTGGAACAGACGATTTTGTTGTCGCGGATACGGCCGATTTCTTTCAGAAAATGGGAAGCATAGAGGAGTTTGCGGAGAAGGCCGAGGTCCTCTTCGGAACAATAGGGATATTTTGAAGCATTCATGGTATCCAAAGCGCTATGAACATCGCGGGCATAGGTATTGCCCTCATTGATAGCGCGCGTTGCGTCGAGGCCCAAACTTACCCTGGCAAGCTTCAGCGTAATCTCTCGACCAATCCAATGGCCGGCCAGCACGCCGCACGCCGTTGCGACCAGAATGGTGGCAACGGCTGCAAGAAAGCGATATTTGAGAGTACGCGTCATTGATTGAGATCATCATCCAACTTCGGCGGGCCTCCGAGGGTATGTGACTCCCAGCAGTTGGTATATCTCTCTCATCGGCGAGAAAGGGATTTTCATGAAGAGATACATATCCGAGTCAGGGGCTCAAATTTCCGTCGGCGTGGCGTTATCACCATTGGCCAGCAGGCGATGAAACTCCTCGGACGGGACGGGGCGTCCGAAGAGCCAGCCTTGACCGAATATAGGCTCGGTTCCGGTTGAAAAATAGCTGGCCTGCTGCCCGGTTTCGATTCCTTCCACAATCACTTCGAGCTTAAGTGCCGCGGCCATGGCCAGAATCTGTGGAAGAATGGCCATGGTAACAGCCTGCGTACCGATCGCCTTGGTAAACGATCGATCAATCTTGATGGCATCGACGGCAAGATCGCTGAGATAGGACAGGCTTGAATACCCAGTGCCGAAGTCGTCAATGTGGACGTTGTGTCCCAGGCGGCGCAGATGGTGAATCGCCTCGACGGCCTTGTGGTTCAGCGCGGTCGAGCTCTCGGTAATTTCAATCACGATGCTCGCGGCCGAAACCCCGGCCCGATCCAGTGACTGCTCGAGCATGGGTAGGAAGGAAGGATCGTACAAGTCTGTCGCGGCCACGTTGATGCTGATCCGAAAGTCGGGATGTGCGCGCAGTGTTTCTGTAAAATCAATGAGCACGTGGCGCACCACCAACCGGGTAATGGAAGCCACAAATCCGTGTTTCTCGGCGACCTTGATAAAGACGTCGGGGCCAATCGCAATGCCGTCTTCATCGGTCCAGCGCGCCAGGGCCTCTGCCCCCACAATGCGTTTGCTGGCCAAATCGACAATTGGCTGATAGGCCACGCGCAACTCGTCCTTGCGAATCGCCCGGCGCAACTGTTGCTCCATACTCCGATTACGCTGGTACAACAGCGAGAGCAGAAAACCAAAGAAGGCGCCGGCCAACGCGCCAAACAGGCTGGAAGCCAGCAACAGCTTTCGCTCCGATTGTAGGACCTCGGGGATCGAGATGTAGGTCGAAATGCACTTTGAATAGCGCTCCGAGCAGCGCGTAGTGTACAAGGTATTGCCCACGCGCACCTGGCCTTCGGTGGTGAGCGCGTTCGCATTTGCCTGGGAAGGCGCGTTCTCTGAAGCGCTCGCCGGGAGCGGAATATGGGTTTGCGTATAGGAGAAATGCGAGGTTGTGATGTGTAGGCTCTCCATGACGCGGGGAGCGTACACGACATAGGAATTGCCTGCCCGCAGAAGAGTACCGGTCAGATTGCCGACCCGCAAGGCCGATATGTCCCAATATACGCTGGTGCCATCGGGCTGTGCGTAGGCGGCCCCGAGTGGGGCGCTGGGCAAACCGGTTTTGCCCGCAGTAGCTGAGCAGAGTATCCGTCCGTCGGCCATCCGCCCGCTATCTCTCAGATATTGCGACTTGAAGATGAGAGAGCGGAAGTAGACCATTTCAGCGTCAGAACAAAACGGGAGCGTAGATGCATTCATGGTGGCAAGCACGGCGCGCGACTCTGCCGAAAGATTCTCCGCTGCAACGAAAATCAGCGCTGCATCCTCCTTGAGCTTGCGTTCCGCCAACCTGCATGCGAGCACTTTTCCCAATAAATACCCAGACAGCATCCCCACAGCCGCTACCAGGAGCGTTGCTGCCAGAGTCATCAGGAAGCGTTGTTTAAGGGCTCGACCCATCGAGGGGCTTATCCTCCAATTTCAACGGGCGTGGATGCGCGAGGTATCTCTCGCAAAGACTGCATCTCTCTCATCGGCGAGAAAGGGATTTTCTTCAAGATATTCACATCCGTAACCGCCATTTAAATCTCGGCCGCCGCCGCGATATCGCCTTCGATCAGCAGGCGATGAAACTCTTCTTTCGGGACGGGGCGTCCGAAGAACCAGCCCTGGCCAAAGACGGGATGCTCAGAGGCGGCAAAATACTCCGATTGCTGCCCGGTTTCTATCCCTTCTACAACCACTTGCAGATGAAGGGCCTTGGCCATCGAGAGGATCTGGGGAAGAATGGAGACGGTCACCGCTTGTGTGCCGATGGCTTGCGTGAAGGACTTGTCGATCTTGATCACGTCGACGGAAAGATCGTTCAAGTAGGCGAGGCTTGAATAGCCGGTGCCGAAATCGTCCACATAGACACTGTGACCGCTCTTGCGCAGGTGAATGATTGCGTCCATGGCGACCTGGTGGCGTGCGGTGCCGCTTTCGGTGATCTCAATTCCCAGACTTTCCGCTGGAACTCCCGCGCGATCGATTGATTGCTCCAGCATGGGCAGAAACTCTGGATCGGCAAGATCGGCAACAGTGACGTTGATGTTGAGCCTGAACCCGGGACGAGTACGCAGTGTCTCTCCAAAATCGCGCAGGATCTGGCGGAGAACCAGTTTCGTAATCTCTCCCACGAATCCGCGATCTTCGGCAATTTTGATAAACAGGTCGGGACCGACCTCAAAGCCTTCCTCATCTGTCCACCGTGCCAGGGCCTCTGCGCCGACGATGCGTTTGCTGGCCAGATTGACGACCGGTTGATAGACGACGCGGAGCTTGTCTTTGCGAACAGCCCGGCGGAGTTGATGCTCCATGCCGCGGCTGCGCCGGTAGAAGATGGCAAATGTTGCGCCAAAGAGAGCGCCGATGAGTGCCCCCAGCAGGACATAGATGCGAAACTGGGTGCGATCGGCCTGCAAGGCTTCTGGAATCGAGAGATAGGCCGTGATGCAGTTGGAAAACCTCCGGGAGCATCGGGTAGCGTAAAGGCCGTTTCCCTGGCGAAGAAACCCGTCCCGGACGAGAGACGATGCGCTCATCGGCGGCGGATCGCCCAGATACCAATCGGTTTGGCCGCTGAGAACATCCTTCAGCGCTTCGCTATAGTGCTCGGGCCCCGGACCGGATTGCGTTTGAATAGAGGGGATGAGAACGACATAATAGTCCTCTTGCTGCAACGTGATGGTCGTCCGGTCCCCACTCTGATAGAGGGCGAGGTTCTTGTAGACCCTGACGTCCCCCTTCAGGGTCATGTCTTGTCGGCCCTGCGCCATGGGTTGCTCTGGTCGAGCCAGTGAAGCCGAACACTCAATCTTGCCATCGCTCATGCGCCCGGCGTCTTTCAGGTATTTTGCATCGAAGATCAGCGCGCGAAAGTAGGTGAGCTCAGCGCCTGAGCAGGGAGGAAGCGCAGAAGCCTTCAGTGCGCTCATCACGGCAGCAGCTTCGGTCACGCGTGTTTCCGCCTCCGTCGAGGCGCGGGCGACATTCTCCAAGAGCCTGCGCTGCGTCAACCTCAGCGTGATGAAGCGGCCAAACAGGGCGCCGACCAGCAGGCCGCAAGCCGCCGCAACCAGAGTGACGACAAGGGCTGCAAGAAAGCGATATTTGAGAGAACGTCTCATTCAGGGATTCGATAACAGAGTTCAACTGCTATATCCCACTCATCGGCGTAAGGATGGTCTTCATTAAGCGAATTTGTCGAGTTTCCGCCGGCCGATTCCAATCGCTGGTCCCGCTTGCACGAGGCTGCCCGTGGCAGCGGGCGGAGACGCACTCCGCTGCGGGGGTTGAATTTTCCAGCGTTTCGGGCTATTGTAAAGATGCAGACGAATTTGTCCGCCGAGTTGCCGTGACTACGCCGGCTGGCGGAGAGATGAGTGGGCTTACAGCCCACTTTTTATTTGCGGAAAATTCCCTGGTTTTTCGGGGGTTTTTCCTTGACTTTGGCTCTAAACGAGGCAGATTTCGCAAGCGCAGCACCTGTAACGACGCCGCTTGAGAAGCGGCGAGGGAATAATGGCAGTGAAGCTGGAAGAAATTCGATCAGCGGCGAACCGCGTGGCAGCCTCGCATGGGCTGGACGTGGTTGAGATCGAATTCATTGGCCCGGCAAAGGAACGCACGCTACGCGTCTATCTGGAGAAAAACGCCGAGGGCCGCGCCAAACTGAAGGCAGCCATCGAGGCCGGGATTGCCGCAGAAGGAAACCAACTCCTGCCCGAGCGACTGATCCAGGAATCGCAGGAGGGCACGCTCAAGGTTGAGCGGCTCTCTGGCATCACCCATGAGGATTGCGCAGCGTTCAGCCGGGATTTTGGCGTGCTGCTGGACGTGGAAGATTTGGTTTCGGGCGCGGAGTACACGCTTGAAGCGAGTTCTCCGGGCCTGGATCGCAAGTTGGTCAAGGCGGAGGATTTTCAACGATTTGCGGGAAGCCTGGTGAAAGTACAGAGCTTCGAGCCGATCCGCAACAACCGGCACTGGCAGGGACGGCTGACCGCGAGCGTCGGCAAGAGCATTACGCTCGACCTTGAAGCGGTCAAGCAGAACAGCAAGAGCCGGAAGACCGGCGTAAGTACGGTGGAGATTGCGCTCGACAACATCGAGAAGGCGCAATTGGTGCCGGAGATTTGAAAGACAGCTTCTAGTACCTAGCTTCCAGTTCGCTTGCGCCTGACGCGAGATTCGCGGCAACCGCAGGAACGAGTTGGAAGCTAAAGCTAGAAGCCAGGAGCTAAAAAAGCATGGCCAGTGTTTTGTATCAGAGTATCGAGCTCTTGAGCCAGGAAAAGAGCATTGACCCCGCCATCGTCGTTGGCGCCGTCGAGGAGGCCATCGCCCTGGCCACGCGCAAGTTTTACAAGACCCAGGAGAACATGCGTGGCGAGTTGAATAGGGATACAGGCCAAATCACGGCCTACATTTACAAGACGGTGGTAGCTGACGACGATCCTCTTGAGGACCCGCTTAACCAGATTACCCTCACTCAAGCCAAGGAACTGGCGCCGGATGTCGAGATAGGCAGCGAGATTCGCCTGTATCGTGATACCACGCCTCTGGGGCGAATCGCCGCGCAGTTGGCCAAGCAGGTCATCTTCCAGAAGGTGCGCGAAGCCGAGCGTGACACGGTTTTTCAGGAGTACGCCCACCGCGAAAAGGAAGTCCTCAACGCGACCGTCAAGCGCATCGAGGGCCAGGACATTATCTACGATCTTGGCAAGGCTGAAGCTCGCTGCCCCAAACGTGAGCAATCGCGCCTCGAACAGTTTTCCATCGGCGAGCGCGTTCGCGTCGTTCTGCTCAAGGTGGACCGCGCCGCCAAAGGCCCTCAGGTCATCGTGAGCCGCGCCGCGCCGGAGCTGGTATCAAATTTATTCCAGTCTGAAGTTCCCGAGATCTACGACACCACGGTGGTGATTCGGGCCATCGCGCGCGAGGCCGGTGAACGCACCAAGATTGCCGTCCAGTCGCGTGACAAGGACGTTGACCCGGTCGGCGCCTGCGTCGGCATGAAGGGTATGCGCGTGCAGTCGATCATCCGCGAATTGCGCGGAGAAAAAATCGATATCATCGAGTACTCCGACGAAATTACTACCTTTGCCGAGAAGGCGCTGCAACCGGCGAAGGTCAGCCGCGTCTCCATCGCCGACCTTACGGACAAGCAACTTGAAGTCATCGTGGACGACACGCAACTTTCTCTGGCGATTGGCAAGAAGGGCCAGAACGTGCGTCTCGCTGCCAAGCTGCTGGGCTGGAAGATCGATATCAAGAGCGAAGAAGAGAAGCGCCAGGAAGTCGAGCAGCAGATGCAGGCTCTTACGGGCGGTCCGTCGACGCCCATCGAGCAGGTTTCGGAGCTGGGCGACAGCATTATTCAGAAGCTGGTTACGGCCGGTATCACGACGGTCGAGGCGCTGGCGGATATGACGCCCGAGCAGCTCGAGGAAATTCCGGGCATCGGTGAAAAGACGCTGGAAAAGATCAGCGTTGCGGTACGCCACTATTTCGGCCAGTTTGAAGAGGGCGAGGAAGGGCACGTGCCCCAAAGCGCTGAAGCGGTTGCGACGGAAGAAGCCGGTGAAGCGGAAATCGAGAACGCCCCCGCGGTTGTGGCGGAGGCCGAAGCAGAGGCGGAGAACGCGGCCGTGGTTCTGGATGAAGCCGCAAGCGTTGACGCGGCAGAGACGGACTCCGAGCCTCACTCGGCAATTGAAGAAGCCATCGAAGAGGTTCCAGAGGCCGATCAAGCGCCGGAAGCAGCAAGCGAAATTGAGCAAGAGCAGAGGGCCAAAGAGGACGGCGTGTAAGATGCGCCAAGTCTTTCAAGCCCATTCAAGCAATAACGGTACTTTGAACCACTGCCAATGCCAAGAGGTAGCTATGAGCGACTAAAGGCTTTGGGTAGCAGATTTTGAAAAGAGGCGGATGAGTAAGGTTCGTATCAACGATCTCGCGCGAGAGATGGAAGTCAAGAGCCGACAGGTTCTGGACATATTGGCGGAACTCGGCCTGGCCACCGGCAAGACCCACTCCAGCTCGCTGGAGGACTATGAGGCCGACAAGGTGCGGGCGCATTTTGAGCGTGGAGCCCGGCACGCGGGCCAGACAGGCACGCAGGCCTCTCGCGCGCCGCAAGGTATTGCGCCCAAAATTGATCTCTCCCATATTTCCAAGCCCGGTGACGTGCTGAAGGCCATCCTGGCCAAGAAACAGGAAGAGGAAGAGGAAGCTCGGCAGAGCCATTCGCCGAAGCGGCCAACGGCAGCACCGCCGGTGCAGGCAGCGGCTCGCCCGACACCCCCCGTGGTGGTCGCGGCAGCTGCGCCGCCCGCCGCGCCCGCTCGCCCGGAACCGCGCAAGATTGTTCCTCAGCCCCGCTCCGCTCCGCCCATTATCTCTGTTCCAGCACCGCCTCCGGCCATCGCCTCCCGCCCACCGGCGAACCCAGTGGTCGCCAAGGCGCCGGCTGGAGTTGTTACGACACAGCGTGCCGCGAGCACCGCGACAGCACCGCCCGTGGTGGCTGTTGTGGTCAAACCGCCAGCGCCTCCGGTCGTTCGCGAGGCTCCCGCAGCCGAGCAGCCCGTAGCGAAGCCCCCGGTTGCTGCTCCTGAACCCATTGAGCCCGCTGCCATTGAACCGAGCGCAGCGCCGGACACACCCCTGGCTACTGCTCCCGTCGACTCGGATGCGATGACTGCGCCGACCGTTGACGCAGCTGCCGCTATCGTTGTCGAGAAGGACACTTCGGAAGCCGCGCCCGACTCTGCCGCCGCGGCACGCCAACCCGCACAACGCACCAAGGGCCACACGCATACTCCATCGCCGACGGCGGCACTGCCGGCTCGTCGCATGGTGATGCCGCAAACGGGGCCACGTCCTGTTTATACGGCACCTCCGGTCGTCATCCCCCCGCCTCAGGCCAACACGGGAACGGCGGCCGGCATCCAGCGCGGCAGGCCGATCTTCGACCGCAACCGGCCCTCCGGAGGCCCGGGCAGCTATCCCCCGCGCACCTACTCCGGTGCTCCCGCAGCAGGCCAGCTTGCCGGCGGTCCGCGACCCAAGCACCCCACTCGCACCACCCCCGGCGGTTATGCCGGACCCGGCGGCCCAGGAGCGCCGGGAGCACGTCCTGCGTTTGGCGCTCGCCCCGGCTTTGGGCCACCTCGCCCCGGCGGTCCTCCACGGCCCGGCAGTGCAGCCCCAACCGGCGAAGCGCCTCGCCCGCAGCGTGCCCCTTCGAGGGGTCGCGGCGGCCGTCCGCAGTATCCGAAAACGAAGGAAGGCCCGATGAAGGGCTTTGTGCCGCCGCCACGTTATGGCGGGGTACATTACGGCACCGAGCCGCTGCCCATCACCCGCGAGATCACTGTTACCGAGGGCATCAGCGTCAAGGACCTGGCCGAGAAGCTCGACGTTCGCGCCAAGGACCTCATCGCGACCCTTCTCATGAGCGGCATCTTCGTGACAGTCAACCAGTCACTGGACGCCGAGATGGTCAAGGACGTGGCGGCCAAGTTCGGCGCAGCCGCGACCGTCATCAGCTATGAAGAGGAGATCGCCAACCAGGCTATCGAAGAAGTTCTTGAAGCCGACAACACGGGCGAACTCGAAGTTCCCCGGTCGCCTGTGGTCACCGTCATGGGCCACGTCGATCACGGGAAGACCTCCCTGCTTGACGCCATCCGCGAAACCGACGTAGCGGCCGGCGAAGCAGGCGGCATCACTCAGCACATCGGCGCATACAAGGTGAAGTTCGCCAAAGAGGGCTCGCCCGCCTCCGGTCGCGAGATCGTCTTTCTCGACACCCCTGGTCACGAAGCCTTCACCCGCATGAGAGCGCGCGGCGCCAAGGTCACTGACATTGTGGTGATTGTTGTGGCCGCCGATGATGGTGTGATGCCTCAGACCCTCGAGGCCATTGACCACGCCAAGGCCGCCGGCGTCCCCATCATCGTGGCCGTCAACAAGATTGACAAGCCCAACGCCAACCCCGACCGCGTCAAAAAGCAGCTCGCCGATCGCGGCCTTGTTCCCGAGGAGTGGGCAACCGCTGGCGAGGGCACCGTCTTTGTTGAAGTGTCGGCCAAGAAGCGCATCCACCTCGACCTGCTGCTCGAAATGATCTGCCTGGTCAGCGACATCAAGGCTCCCAAGGCGACCCCCGGTCGCAAGGCTGTCGGCTCTGTCTTAGAAGCCAAACTCGACCGTGGCCGTGGCGCAGTAGCCACCGTTTTGGTCCAGGACGGAACGCTTCGTCTCAACGACAGCTACATTGTCGGCAACACCTTCGGCAAGGTCCGCGCCATGTTCGACGATCGCGGCCGCGCCATTGAGGTTGCCGGCCCCTCCACGCCGGTCGAAGTCCTCGGCCTCGAAGCTATGCCCGACTCTGGTGACACATTTCTTGTGGTTGCTGATCGCGACAAGGCCAAAGGCATCGCCCAGTACCGCAAGATGAAGGAGCGCGACGCTCAACTGGCCAAGAGTTCCCGCGTGTCTCTTGAAGGTCTTGCGGAGCAGATTCGCACCGCCGGCATCAAGGATCTCGGGCTCATCATCAAGGGCGACGTCACCGGCTCGGTTGAAGTGATGGCGGATTCGCTGGTCCTCATGTCCACCGAAAAGGTGCGCGTCAAGATCATCCACTCCGGCGTTGGTTCCATCACCGAGAGTGACGTGCTTCTGGCAACCGCCTCGAATGCCATCATCATCGGCTTCAACGTTCGCCCAGAGCGCAAAGCCGCCGAACTGGCGCAGCAGGAAGGCGTCCAGATTCGACTCCACTCGATCATTTACGAGCTGCAGGACGAGATGCGTCTAGCCATGCTCGGACTGCTCGACCCCACGTTCAAGGAAAATTACCTGGGCCGCGCGGAAGTCATCAACGTCTTCAAGATTCCGAAGGTCGGCACCATCGCCGGCTGCCGTGTACAAGACGGCTCCATCCGCCGCGATGCCGAAATCAAGGTCATGCGCGACGGCGAGCAGGTCTTCAAGGGCAAGGTCAACTCTCTCAAGCGCTTCAAGGACGACGCCCGCGAAGTCACTAACGGCATGGAGTGCGGCATTGGCCTCAGCGGCTTCAACGACATCAAGGAAGGCGATTTGATCGAAGCCTTCTCCACCGAGAAGTTAGCCGCCGACTTAGGCGCACTAACCTCCGCCAAAGCATAGCTCGACTCAATAGCAAGAACGGACCGGCCCGCTTCTCATCACGAGAAGCGGGCCGGTTTGCTTGAACTTGATCCTCCCGCGATTGCCTTGCATTGAGCGGGAAAATCGTGGTCCGACCTCAGCCCTGCGAGCGATCGGCAGTCATGGCGAAAATGCCAGATCGACAGCGGCCTTGCCAATGGATAAATCAATTTAGCAGGAAATATTCCTCATGTTATTCATTAATGTATAGTTATTTGTAAATCTAGATAAGCGCCCATACCCTGAAACCTGCCCATAGAATCATCTTGACATCCGTGGTCTGACCTCTGTATAAATTCGCTTCAGTAAATGAAATAGGATTTCTCTGTTCACAAGCAGACGGGCCTAGATCCTTGATGACAAGATATTCGAGCACGAGCGATTCGAGTGTCGGCCCCAACCGGTTCGCAATCAACAACCATTCGGAGGCTTCAATGAAGTTCACATGCTTCAAACCTCAAGGAACGGTCAACCGCTGGTTGGCCGTTTCCTTTTGCGTTGCTATCCTCTTGTTCGCCACAAAAATGAACGCCCAAACCGCCGGCACCGGCAACATTCAAGGTACTGTCTTGGACTCAAGCGGGGCGATTGTCGCGAATGCGGCAGTCACCGTCACCGAAACGTCAACCCAGGTGAATCACACAACCAGAACCAGCAATGCCGGTGTCTACGTCTTTCCCGGTCTCCCGATCGGCACATACACTCTCGGCGTCGCCGTTGCGGGCTTTGAGACCTACGAACAGACGGGCATTGTCCTCGAAGTCGGCAGCAGCATCGCAGTCAATGCCACCCTCACCGTCGGCAGGGCAGACGTGAAGGTCGAAGTTCATGCCGAAGGCCTGGCCCTGCAAACCGAGGACGCATCCTTCAAGCAAACCGTCGACCAGCAGGACATCACCGAGATGCCCCTTAACTCCGCCAGTCGGCAAATCACCGGCCTTCTGGGCCTTACGGGAGGCGCTAACACGGCTCCCGCTCTCGACTTTACCGGTAGCAAATACTCCTACCAGACCATCTCCATCTCCATTGCCGGCGGCAACGGCAACACCACTCTGTGGCGCCTTGATGGCGGCGACAATCAGGATTACATGGGCAACGGCAACCTGCCCTACCCCTTCCCCGATGCGCTCAGCCAGTTCAGTGTGGAATCCACGGTGCTCGGCGCGCAGGATGGAGAGCACACCGGCGGCATGGTCAACGCCGTCACCCGCTCTGGAACCAACACCTACCACGGTTCGGCCTTTGAGTTTATCCGCAACAACTGGAAAGACGGCACCAACTTCTTCTCCAGTTGCACGCCGATTCCACCGGCAACGACATGTTCGCCGAAGGACCAGTTACACCAGAATCAATTCGGCGGCACCTTTGGCGGTAAAATCATCCGGGACAAGTTTTTTGCCTTCGCCGCATACCAGCACCTTATCTCCAAGCAGCTTCAAGCCAACACCAAGGCCGTCATCCCCACAGCGGCAAACCTGTTGGGCGATTTTTCTACCACCGACGGCAATCCCTTAGTCCCTGGAAGCAATGGCTGCGCAACCAATGGTAAACCCATCCAATTGTACGACCCCCTGACCAGCACACCCACACCCCTTGTGGGCAACAAATATGCCTCTCCTCCCACTTATAACCAGCAGGCGCTCAATCTGCAGAAGTACCTGCCCGCAATCAACCCGCTCTACGACACAGGGAACTGCGGGGATGTCTCCTACGCCATTCCGTTGGATCTCTACGATAACGAGTTTGTCACTCGCGTCGATTACACCATCAACCAAAACAACAACATCTATGGGCGATATTTCGTCGACGGTTATCAGGCCCCAGCCTTCTTCTCGCCGACAAATATCCTGATCACGACCCAGTCCGGCAACATCCAGCGGACGCAGTCCTTTACCCTCGGCGAAAACTACACTGTCAATCAAAACCTGGTTAACTCAGCCCATCTCACCATCCTTCGCCGCGTCAACAACCGGGGATATGCCCCCAACGACATCAACGCCAATACCATCGGAATCACTGACTATCAGATGGAGGCCAGCGGCCTGTATCTCACTACCGGTTCCGGCTCCTCGCATTTCACCATAGGCGGCGGCACCAACTCCATCTCGCACTTCAACGACAATACCCTCGCTCTCGACGATGACGTGACCTGGGTGAGAGGCAAGCATCAGGTCATCTTCGGTGGTGAGTGGGTCCAGAACCAGCTCAATATCGGCAACGTATACGAAGGCAACGGCATCTTCACTTTCAACGGCGAGTACAGCTTTAACGGAGCCAATGGCGGAAGCAGCGTTGGCGACCCAAACCTGGACTTCCTCCAAGGAACCATGAGTGCATATCAGCAGAGCAAGCAGCAGCAGAATGCGATGCGCGGAGCGATTCCCAGCCTCTATGTTCAAGACACCTTCCACGCAACCAGTCGTCTGACCTTCGTTGCCGGTCTGCGCTGGGGCCCCAATTTCATGCCCACGGATTTCTTCTACCGCGGCAGTGTCTTCAACCAAGCCGCCTTCACGGCCGGCAGTGGCAGCTCCGTTTACACGCAAGCTCCATACGGAGTTTTCTTCTATGGGGATCAGGGCGTGTCCAAGGAATTCACTCAGAACTCGCCTTGGCAGTTCTCTCCCAATATCGGCCTCTCGTTCGATCCCTTCGGCAATGGTAAGACGGTCATTCGCGCCGGCGCAGGGTTGGCTTATGACAAACCCAACTTCTTCACCGGTCAGCGCGATCAACAGAACCCGCCCTTTGCCACCGCTGTCTCCAACGCCCAGACAGCGTCAACGGGTCCTTTGAGTTTAAGCGCCCCATGGTCGGTCGGCCAATTCAAGGCGGATCCTTTCCCCCAGCCCCCAGTTCCCACATTGTCTTATTGCAACACCACCCCCTTCCCCGCTCCCGGCCAAAATCCGTGTTTCTTCGCTCAGTCCCAGTACCAGGTGCTGGATCCCAACTTTAAGGCAGCCTACACCATGCAGTGGACACTGAGCATTCAGCATCAGTTTGCCCACGGCTGGCAGGCACAAATCGACTACATCGGAAACAGAACCGTGCATGATCCGATTGCCGAGCCGCTCAGCCCGGCCGTATTCATCCCCGGAACGTGGAGTGGCGGCTGCGCTGGCATCGTAACCCAAGGCCCAGCAGCCGCGACAGGCTCTGGTACCGCCAATTGCTCTACCACCAAGAACCAAGCTTCGCGCTTCTTGCTCACCACTCTTAATCACGGCACGAGTCCGGCTGCGACAGACAGGGGGGGCAATCAGATCCTAGGCGGCGGCGCTGGTTCCGTGGTGATCACGGATGCGGCCTTCGGCGATTACAACGGCATGGTGGCCTCCATTCAGCATCGTCTGTCGTCCACCTTCAGTCTGCTGGCCAATTGGACCTTTTCCAAGTGCCTGGACATCGTCGATGGCCAGGGCGACCCCACCGCACAGCTCTATGAACAGCCCAACAACCCCAGAGCGGATTACGGCCCCTGCGGCTTTGATTACCGGCACATTGAAAACGTCGTACTCGTTGCCCACAGCAACTTCCATCCAACCAATCGCATCGTCAAGCAGACGATCAACAATTGGGAGCTTGCGCCGTTGATTCACATTGCCTCTGGAACAGCGATCAATGTGACCGCAGGTGCGGATTACTCACTCACCGACAGCGGCTACGATCGCCCTAACCTGGTAGCTGGAGTTAATCCCTACGCCAAGGTGAAATTCGGCAGCGGCACCGGCGAAGCCAACCGCGAACTCCTTAACCCCCTGGCCTTCCAGCAAGTCGTCGTTAACTGCACCTCGACTACAACCGGCGCCTGCCCGCAACTGGGAACCTTCGGAAACATCGGCAGAAACGCCTTCCGCGCAACTCCCTCTCTCCAGTTCGATGCGCAGGTCTCCCGATCAATCCAGATGTACAAGTCGCTGGCTCTCCTGCTTCGCCTGGAGGCTTTCAACGTGCTCAACCATCCGAATTTTGGCAATCCAGCCACAAACTTGTCCACGACATCGTCCTTTGGCCAGGTTTCATCCACCACTAATCAAGCCAGAGTCTTCCAGGGAAGCGTTAAGATCACCTTCTAGGAAACTGTTGACTGGCGCGACACAATTCCCCCTCCAACAAGTGCCCCGTTTCGAGCTTTGAAGCGGGGCACTTTTCTCCTCACTTTCTCTGGAAACACAACAAGAAGTAGCTTGAAAAAGAAAAACTTTATGCGTCCTGTTGAATTTTTTCTACGTCTTAAAGATCATGCGCAAGCAACAATGTGCCTTGGGGAGTTATGCGCCGTCTCCTCATTCGCGGTATAGGTTGGAAGATAACCGGACAGGGAGCAATATGACTTTGCAGAACAGTAATCGCAGGGATTTTTTGAAGGTGGGCAGCGCGGCCGTGGCCGCAACCGCCGTCGCGTGGAATGCCAAAAGTTACGCCCAAATTCTGGGTGCCAACGACCGCGTCAAGGTGGGCGTCGTCGGCTGCGGCGACCGCATGAAAGGCGCGTTGATTCCCGCCTTTCAGAAGAACGCCAAAGATTTGAACTTCGAGTTCGTTGCTGTCTCCGATATTTGGAATCGCCGCCGCGAAGAAGGCGCAGCCTACATCGAGAAGCTCAGTGGCAATCCCATCGTCGCCGTCCGCAACAATGAAGAGCTTTATGCCCGCAAGGATGTAGATGCCGTCCTCGTGGCTACAGCCGACTTCCAGCACGCGCAGCATGGCATTGAAGCCGTCAATGCCGGCCGCGATGCTTACGTCGAAAAGCCTACCGCGCACACCATGGCTGATGCTCGCAACTTTCTTGCGGCTGTCAAGAAGACTGGGAAAATTGTGCAGGTTGGAACTCAGCGCCGCTCCACACCCAGTTATCAAAAGGCCGCCGAGTATATTAAGTCGGGCGCCTTTGGCGACATCGTGATGGTCGAGATGACATGGAATGTCAATCAGCCCGGCCGCTGGCGTCGACCTGATGTCGTGCCTCTCCTCAAAGAACAGGACACTGACTGGAAGCGCTATCTGCTCAATTGTCCTTACGAACCTTTCGATGCGCGCAAGTATCTCGAGTTCCGCCTCTTCTGGCCTTACTCCTCAGGCATTCCCGACCAATGGTTGGTCCATCAGATAGATACAGTTCATTGGTTCACCGGACTAACTCATCCGCGCAGCGTCGTCGCCAACGGCGGCATCTATCTCTGGAAAGATGGTCGTCAGAACTGGGATACCATGACCGCCGTCTTTGATTACGGCCCGCTCGACGATCCGGCCAAAGGCTTCCAGGTTCAATATTCTTCGCGCTTCACTAACTCAGCCGGCGGTGTCAAGGAACTCTATTACTCCAACGGCGGCATGATCGACATGGATAAGCAAACAGTTACATCGACCGGCGGCCTGCGCGCCAAAGAAGCCAGTGCCATGGGCCTCAAGCCGAACTTGCTGCCCAGCTTTTCGCTCACTGAAAATGCTGAGGCCGTCTCCACCGCTGCTGACACTGGCGTCGACCCGCAGACCTCGGCCAACATGCGCAACTGGATGGAGTGTGTTCGCTCGCGCAAAACGCCCAATGCGCCTATCGAAGCCGGATACAGCCATTCCATCGCCCTCTGCATGAACGTCGCCGCCATTCAGACTGGTGAAAAAGTTACCTTCGACGACAAAACTCAGCAGGTCATCGCAGGAGGCAAAGTCTATGCCTAAGTTAGTCGCCTTCGTTCTGTTGGCAGGGAGCTTCATGTTAGCGATCGACGCCTTCGCTGCCACGCCTGGCAAGGGCGTAAAAGTTATCGCCGACGAACCCAATCGCCGCGTCGATGTCACCATCGATGGCAAACCCTTCACCTCCTATATCTGGCCCACCACACTCAAGAAACCAGTACTTTATCCGCTCATTACCGATGAAGGAATTACGGTAACTCGCGGCTATCCGCTCGACATGCGCCCCGGTGAGCGCGTCGATCACCCTCACCACGCTGGTCTGTGGTTTAACTACGCCAACGTCAACGGATTCGATTTCTGGAATAACTCCGATGCCATTAAGCCGGAGAACCGATCCAAGATGGGTACGATCCTTCACACCAAAATCGTGTCCACCAAAAGCGGAGCCGACACCGGAGAGTTAGTCGTCGATTCGCTCTGGGTCACCGGAGACAACAAGCAGATTCTCAAACAGACCACGCACTATATCTTTTCGCGCCGCCATCAAGCCAGAATCATCGATGAAGCTATCACCCTGACCGCTCTTGACCATGTCGTTTTCAACGACGAGAAGGATGGTCTGCTCGGCCTGCGGGTGGCTCGCTGGCTCGAGTCGCCTGAAGAAAAGGGTGGGGTCTTCATGGACGCCAATGGAAACCCCACCAAAGTCGATGCCGCGCCAACCAATGCCGGCATCAATCCAGCAACCGGCGAATATCGTACCAGTGAAGGCATTACTGGAACGGCTGTTTGGTCAACCCGCGGCCGCTGGTGTTCTCTCACCGGCCACACCGGCAGCCACGTGATCTCTATCGGCATCTTCGATCAGCCGAAGAATCCGGGTTATCCGACTTACTGGCATGCGAGAGGTTATGGGTTATTCGCCGCGAATCCCCTGGCGCCCAGTATTTTCGATTCAAAGCAACCTGCATTGAATTACACGCTGGAGAAGAATCAAGCCGTAACATTCCGCTACCGAGTTATCTTGTTCTCTCATCCTGTAAGTGCAGACGAGATGAATCGAGAAGCGGATGCTTTCGCTGCCGAGTATAAGTAGTCGGATACCGGCATGAAATAAACGTCCACTCTCTACCCGCGCAACCGGCGCCGCGCGTTACCATGGAGGCATCCTCTGGGGTATCGTTTCGGTGAAAGTTAGCTCCAAATGGCTGTTGCCAGCGCTGCTCGTAGTGCTGCCCATCTCGCTCCTCTTGTTACGCACAGCGAGTTTCAGGCGGCCTCATGCAGCGCGGCGGACAGCGCCGGCGCTAAACTGGGGAGACCGCTTTGGCGACGGAACTCCAGACTTTCTTCGCTTAACCGATCCTGCGGATCAAGCCGCTTTCCGCCGTTGGTTCGCCCTCATCTCCGAATACCAGGCCATCCGTCCCCGCAATGAAGTTCCCGTCGAAATCACCGACTGCGCCAGCCTCCTACGCTATGCTTACCGCGAAGCCCTGAAGAGCCACAATGATACATGGTTTCTCTCGACTGGCATCGACGTCGTGGCGTCGCCAGGAGAAATTCATGCCTGGCATTATCCCAACACTCCGTTAGGCGCAGCACTCTTCCGAGTGCGCCCAGGGAGCTTTGAGGCCGCCGACGTGACCAACGGATCGTTTGCGCAGTTTGCCGACGCCAAGACTCTCGTCGAGCGCAATGCCTATTTTGTCGGCCGCGATGTGCGGGTGGCCCAACCCGGCGACCTATTATTTTTTCGCCAGTTTGGCCAAACGTCACCCTGGCATTCTATGATTGTTGCCGAAGCCGGACAGCATGCGCGAGTGGTTTATAACACCGGACCCGATCACGGTTCGCCCGGCGAATTGCGGCGCGTACTGCTCTCCGAACTTCTCGATCATCCTCAGCCGCAGTGGCGGCCGGTAGCTCAGAATCCTAACTTTCTCGGCGTTTATCGCTGGAATATTTTGCGAGGAAACTTATGAAGCTGCGGTCTGAACTTGTAACTGCTCTCTTAGCCGCTTCTGTTCTATTCTTGGCTTGCACCGCCGCACACGCAGTCGACAAGGACGCCCCGCGTTCCTTCTCGCTTTCCACCACGCAAACTTTTGCGCCCGGTGAGAGCGTGAAGATTCAGCTGTATGCAAAGAACACTCCCGCGCTGGAATTTCGCGTCTATCAAGTGCGCGATCCGGAGAAGTTTTTTGCCGGACTAAAGGATTTGCATAGCTTCGGGATCAAGAGTTACTCGCCCGCGGAGAAAATTGACGAGCGAACCTTCCTTGAATGGCTACACGATTTCAAGGCCGATCTGTGGTGGAAAGTGAGGCGTTTCTTTCGGGGTCAGTTCACAGACGAAGCGCGTGACAGCTTCCGCGAGGGTCAAGGCAAACTGGGCAAACGCAGCCAGGTGGTGGGTGCAAGCGAGTTTGCGCGAATTCCGCTGCTGAATGAGAGTCAGTTAGTTGCACGCTGGAAGCTGATAACTCCGCCGGTCATTGTGAGCGAAACGCAGCAGTTACCCATCGACGGGTTGGGAGCTGGCGTTTATCTGATCGAAGCTACAGACGGGACCTACAAAGCTTATACAGTAGCTATTGTCACTAGCATCGCTCTCGTGGAGCGAGCCAGCAATGGACGGACCGACTTATACGTTGCCGACCGGAAGACCGGCGCTCCCATCGAGAAAGCTGACGTGGCGCTATGGTCCGATGGACATCAGCAATCGACCGGAACGACAGATGCGGATGGCTTGGCCTCGCTCACAATGAAGGTGCGCGAAGGATCTCAGGGCGCGGAGCCGGAGAATGTATGGCTACTAGCACGGCGCGGAGCCGATGCGGCCATCATTACTCCGTATGGATATGCCTTCGGAGCTAGCCGGACGACGGATCTTACTGCGTTCGTTTATACCGACCGGCCTGTCTATCGGCCAGGGCATACAGTCCACATCAAGGCAGTAGTTCGTCGTCAAAAAGATGACGCACTTGACCTGCCAAATGATGACACCCTCGAACTGAAAGTTGCGGACGCGGACAACAAAGCAGTACTCTCGCAAAATGCTAAGGTCTCGGCTCATGGAACGATAACTGCCGATTTGACTTTGGAGACTGATGCGGGGCTTGGCTACTACAGCATCCTGATTACAAAAAATGGGCAAAACGCGGGCGAAGGTAGTTTCTATGTGGAGGAATATAAGAAGCCGGAGTATCAGGTAACAGTGAAGCCGTCGATTCAACGCGTTCTTCAGGGTAATTCGATTCAAGCCACCATCGAAGCTCGATACTTCTTTGGCGAGCCGGTAGCCGGCGTCAAAGTGAAGTACGTGGTGCACACCTCGACACACTATTGGTGGGATGAAGATGAAGCGGATAGCGATGATGCGAATGACGAGGAGAGCGAAGGTGAATCGGATTATAGTTACGGCGAGACAGAGCAGCAGGAGCAGGAGGGAATGCTGGATGCGAGCGGCAGGCTCACCGTCACGCTGCCCACGACGGTAGATGGCAAGCACTACGACCAGGACTACCGCATCGAGGCACGCGTTACCGATGCGGCCAATCGAGAGGTTGCTGGCCACTCGACGGTACTGGCAACTTATGGTTCCTTCCGAGTAAGTGTCGAGCCAACGAGTTACGTGTTTTCACCGGGCCAGACACCTAAAGTCAAAATCACAACACAAGACTACGATGGCAAGGCAATACAGACGCAGGTCCATGTTGCAGCCAACCTGGAGAAGTGGGATTCGACCACGCATCAGCGCACAGAGTCGCTCGTATCGAGCAAGGATGCTACCACTGGCGCCGATGGTACGACGCTGGTTGAGTTGCCCGCAATCACAGGTAGCGGCGACTTTGAGATTACTGCAAGCGCCCAAACCCCTGAGAATCGAACCGTCGAGGGCAAGACCTGGGTATGGATCTGGAGCGGCGCGGGTGAGTGGTACAAACAGAACACGCAGGCACAGATTGTGGCCGACAAAAAGAGTTATCAGGTGGGCGACGTCGCGCACCTGCTGTTAGTCACGGGACTCAAGGAGTCATGGGCAGTAGTTACAGCCGAGGGTGACAGCGTGCAGTCGAGGCAGTTGATTCATGCGACTGGTGAGAGCTTCGCGTTTGATATCCCGATTTCGAAACTCGCGCAGCCTAACTTGGTGGTAAGTGCAGTGATTGTCCATGATAACCAATTAATTACTGCGCAAAAATCTCTCAAAGTCCCGCTGGTCGAGCGGACCTTGACCATTACGGCTACGCCCAGCAGACCTCGGTTCCTTCCCGGCGAAACGGGCAGCTTCGACATTCTGACTCTCGATTACAAAGGTAAGCCGATAGAAGCTGACCTGAGCTTTGGCGAAGTGGATGAAGCGCTCTATTCCGTGCGGCCGGACGAGAGCGGGAATATCGTGAACTTCTTTTATCCCAAGCGGTCCGTTGAGCTGAATCCGCAAACCTCTTTCGAATTCTTCTTTGAGGGTGAGGCGGGAACGAAGAGTCCGTTGCTGGCCAAGCTGGATGATGGACTCTTTCATCCGCGCATGGCGCAGGTAAAGCCAGGATCGGATCTGGTGGTGCCCAAAGTGCGCAAAGCATTTCCGGATACGGCTTACTGGAATCCCGACGTGCATACCGGAGCCGACGGCCACGCGCGAGTTACATTCGCCTTCCCGGATTCACTGACCACGTGGCGGACGACAATTCGCGCCATGACCGACGATGGCAAGGCAGGCGGAGTTGTAACTCGCGTGCTCGTCCGCAAGAACCTGATTGTGCGGTTAGCCGCGCCGCGCTTCTTCCGCCAGGGCGACGAAACCACCCTTCGAGTCATTGCTCATAATTACCTGGAAACCTCCAAGGACGTAACTTTTGCCCTGAATGTTATAGGGGTCGAGGTAATCGCCGGACAAACCCAGAAGGTGAGCATTCCCGCGAAAGGCGAGAGTTATGTGGACTGGCGAGTGCGAGCGCGCTCGACCGGTAATGCGGTACTGACCGCCAGGGCGCTGACCAATGAAGAGTCCGATGCTCTGGAGATGACTCTGCCGATACTGCCTTTTGGCGTCAAGCAACGATCGGCGGGGTCAGGTGTGGTCTTCAGCGGCGAAGGGCAGAGTCAATGGAGTTATAGTTATCCGACTAACTCGGACGCTGGCACGCGCGGGATTACGATTACTGTTGCGCCGAGTGTAGCTGGAACCGTCTTTGGAGCGCTCGATTATCTGACGAGTTATCCATGGGGCTGCACAGAGCAGACCATGTCGAGCTTCCTGCCTGATCTGGTCGTTGCTCAAGCGGTAGACAAGCTGCATATGAAGTCGCCCATTGATCGTGCCACGCTGAACGACATGGTGAGCGCGGGAATCGAGCGACTGCAAAGCTTCCAGCACGACGATGGTGGCTGGGGCTGGTGGCCAGATGATCCCAGCCGGGTTTTCATGACTGCTTATGTGGTTAGCGGGCTTGGCCAAGCCAGGGCCGCCGACTGGGAGACTGACAACAATGCGTTCAATAAGGGGCGCTCTTGGTTGCAATCCAGTTTGGCCGCGCATCCAGACATGATTCCCGATCTTCGGGCCTATGTCGTTTATGCACTGGCTGCCACCGGCGGCGCACCAAAGGATGCGCTCGACAAAGCATGGTCGAGCCGCGACAAGCTCAGTGACGAAGGGCTGGCACTAGTTGGGTTGGCGCTTGATGCAGCCGGTGACGGTCGCGCAAAAGAAGCTGCGCTGATGCTGGAGAAGAAAGCCAAGACTAGCGATACCGATTCCTATTGGACAGGAAGCTACGATGGGCTACTCGAGTATTGGGATGATACCTCCGACGAGACTACTGCCTTTGCGCTTAAGCTTCTGGCCCGCCAAGATCGATCGAGCGGCTTAATGCCCAAGGCAGCTCAATGGCTCGGCAAGCACCGCGACGGCGATTACTGGTACTCGACTAAGCAGACGGCAATGGTGATTGATGGACTTACTGATTACCTTGCGCTGAGCGGTGAGTTGGCTAACAGTTCCGATGTGGAAGTGCTGGTCAATGGCGTTAGCGTAGGCAAGCGGCATTTTGGCCCAGGCGATGCCTTTGCGCTTCCTTGGAAACTCAAAATCTCTGCGGCGCAAGCGGCGAACGGCGGACAGGTGGCCGTCCGCAAGAGCGGCAATGGAGTCACTTACTGGTCCACAGAGAGCGCATGGTATTCGGCGGACCGAAGGCAGTTCCAGCAAGGACAACTGACACTCAACATAACTCGCGACTACTACGTGTTGCAGAAGAATCAGCCCAAGTCAACCGATGCGATTACTTACAATCTGGTTCCTTTGAAAGGTCCGGTTCATGTAGGCGATATTCTCGCTGTGAAGCTGGCTTTGAATGGAACCAACTGGAAGTATTTGCTGGCTGAGGATCCGATTCCGGCGGGCACGGAGTTTTTACCGAACACCGGTCTCTACACGCTGAACAGCAAGCCAACCTGGTGGTACGACTGGTATACGCGCAAAGAATTTCACGACGACCGGGCAGCCTTCTTTAATACTGAATTTGGCGGCCGCCGCGAGTATGTCTACCTGCTCAAGGTCGTTAACCCTGGTAAGTTTGTTATGAGTCCCGCTCAGGCTGGGCCCATGTATCAATCGAATGTGCAAACCACTACCGATCCCGCAACCTTGGAGGTGCAACCGTGATTTTATTCAGAGATCTATTTCGCCGTTTGCACCTTGGCCGGAACTGGGTTGCGTTTCAGTTTGGTTTAACGCTGCTGCTGATTCTGGTCGGTATCGCTTGGACACGCCTGCCGGAGAAGCACATCTGGCAGGTGGCGCTCTCGCTGTTGCTGCCGTTGCTGCTCGCGATTTCAGCGCTTGAGTTACAAGCCGGAACCATGCGTCGGTTTGCCGATGACGACGGACAGCGCGTCAAGTTGGTGTGGGGCGCGATAACTTTGCTGGTGTGGATAGCCGTCGCGTGGATCGCCTGGGCACTGCTGAATTGGTGCGACGAGCAGATTCCGCAGTGGGCGAGTTATCTGAATTCACAGGCGCCGGCGGCCGCGCGAGCGAAGCTTCTCACCTATGAACACATTTATCTCTGGATAACTTATCTGGAGTGGGTTGTGCGCTGGATAATAATTCCGGCGAAAGTCATTCCTTATGCTGTGGCTTCATCGCAATGTGGCTTGCGCCTTCCCTGGCGAAAGGTTTTGCAATTGCTATGGGACTGGCGCTGGTGGTTGGGAGTTACATTGGCTGCACTGCTGGGCGTATTTCTGCCCGGCCTGCTCTTTACCGGAGAACCCAGCGGCTCGGTTCATGCCCAGATTTTGCACGTCGGACTCAAGCTCGCTGCGAGTTACTTGCTTGCTGTTGTCAGTTGGATTTTTCTGCTGGACTGGGCTGCTGTGCTCTTTGGCCATCAGAAGGCGGTTGAAGAGAACGATGCTCTTTCGGAATTATTTGAGCGCCTGAGTCTGAGCCGCCGCTGGGTTTGGGCGCAGTTTGGATGGATGTTGCTTTTTCTTCTGGCTGTTTTCTTAATCGAGAGTATTCCCGATGATCAGCGCTGGAAGTTATGGCTTGCTGTGCCTTTGATGATCTCACTATTCGTTGCGGCCTTGGTGTTGCAGGCAGGAACGCTGCGTTCTTTGTTGAACGACCATGGAAAGCGTGTGCGAATGGTCTGGGGCACACTTGCGATGCTGCTCTGGGGAGTGCCGGGGATAGCGGTGGCATTTTTGCTAAGCCTCTGGTCCACGCCGATTGCGCCGTGGGTCGTGGGATTAGTGGTAGCGCCTGCTATCTTGATTCCCTTCGTAGCGTTTTCGGCCATACGGGGGTTGCGCCTCCCTTGGCGGAGGATTTCGCGGGTTTTGCTCAACTGGCGGTGGTGGCTCGGCGTTCTAGCGGCGGCCCTGATAGGCGTGGCAGTGCCCGCCCTGATCGTCGCGGCGATGCAGAGCGAATCTGGCTCGGCGTCTCAATGGAGCGTGATGTTGAAAGATGTCGTAATCAGCTTGCTGGCAGTGGTTAGCTGGATTCTGCTTCTAGGCTGGCTTGCTGTGCTCTTAGGCCGGCAGCAGCCGTCTGCCGAACAGAAGCTCTTGCTTAGTCTTGGACTGGTAGGGCTAGTGGATGATGGCCAACAGAATTCGGTCAAGCCGCAGTTACCGGAGAATGACTAGCGCACTTGACGGCACGCCAACCCGCAGCCAATTCATCACCTGCGCGCGGCCGAATCGGTCAAGAAGCTGCTGTGCGTACCAACCGGCAGCCAGGTGTGCTGCTTCCGAATCCGCCTCGCTGGTGGCATGAGTTAGCTTTTGACTTACTAACTCGGGAGTTAGCGTGGGCCTTGGCCCTCGCCGCGCATCGCCAGACCAGGCCTCTACCAGGCCCTCGCGCAGCCAGAGGGGTGTTTGTGCGGTTGCCTGCTCCTCTACCAATGCGTGCAGTAACTCGTGGCGCAGCGTGCCCCCAAGCAGTTTGCGCGCCGCCAATATGTGCAGAGGCTGAATCGCAATCTCGTCGCCTTCCGTAAAGGCCGCAACCCAGCCCGGCGCTAGCGTCGCATCGCGAAACGCTGGCGTGGAGCGGTAACTCCGGACTGCGATTGCGGCGTGATGAGTTATCCCGCTGCGGTTTTCCGCCTCGGTCATGGCACGCCCCACGGCTGGGACGTAAGCAGCGTCTGCCGCCTCGCTTGTCTGCAAGGTGAAGCCCTGTCCGGCCAGCGTCTGCCAAGTTGCGCCTGTGGTCACTTCGGCAATCGTTGTGCCTGGAAAATACTGTGTGAGAATTTCGCGGTAGCCGTATCCTTCTCGAGCCATCTCCGCTGCACCGGCTTGACAGAGCCCTACGCCATGACCGGAGCCGCGTCCATGAAATAGAAAGCCGTCACCGTCTGCCGCAACCTCAAACCAATTACTGCGAATGTGATTCCATCCCAACGCGCGACCCACGGCCAACCGAAATTCTTCCGCCCGAATCTTCGTCGAGCCAGCCAGCAGAATCGTAACTCGACCAGACTCACCACGGCTCGCAACGGTAAGAGTCATCCATCCGGGAGCAGCCAGCCCCGCTGCCGCCAAAGCCTGAGTTAGCTCCGGGCGATCGAGTGTCGCCGACCATTCGCTCGATCCTGCTCGCTGGCAATACGGATCGTCGCGCGAAGTCATCGAACCTTGCAGCGCATGACCCGTTGCGCTGCGCGTCGGCCAAACCTCCGATGCCGCTGCCGTACGTCCTCCGCAGTTCTGATGAAAGTATGCCTCGGCGCGATGTCCGTGAACCCACAGACTCTCTCCGGCAGTCGCCAGAGTGGCCGCATGAGCCTCGGAGGTAGTGTGCCAATGCACCCACTGGCAATGGGTCGAGTCACAAACATCGAATCCGGTGTGCCCGTGAGAGGGATGCAGCGCAAAACTGCGCGCCACCACAGCCAGCGCCTTGCGAGATTCGGGCGAATCCGCGGTGCCACTCTCGGCGGCCACGGCAAGTTCCACGTAGCGCTCGACGGGCAGAGTAGCAACCAGTAAAAGCGCGCCTTTTACCGATGTAACTCGCAGTGGATCGGTCAGTATCAGCGATTCCCCATGAGCAGTGAGTCGATAACTTCCAGTTAGTAGCAACACGGTCGAGTTATGCGCGCGACCACTCTCTTCTGTCCAGATCAGTCCGCCGTTTGTAACTCGAACCACTATCTTTCCTAGCCCCCTGCCAGGGCACGTCTCACAAGCGCGAAGCGTAGCTCTAGCAATAGGCAAGATAGTTACATCACGGTCATGCCACAACGCCCACACGCCTACCTGAATCGTCGAGCGCGGAGCCATCTGTGCATGTGCCGCAGCGCAGACCAGAGCCAAACAAACAAGCAGCGTGGCACGCCTCATGGCTTCCTCAACGGCGAGATCGCCAGCAGATGAGCCGCAACCTGCGCGGCGTCCGAGCCGCGTCCCGAGGGCAGATAGACTGCCACCACCACCTGCGGCAATTCGGCCGGCGCAAGGCCCACGAACCAGCCATGCGTTGCCCCGCCAGTTTCCGCGCTTGCGGTTCCGGTTTTGCCGGCAGTTGGCACGCCCCCCAGCGACGCTGCGCCGGCCATACCGAAGCTGGCCGAGTCCGTCAGCCCGGCTCGAACGACCTCTGCCGCCTTTGTCTTCGGATGCTCCGCCAGCTCAATTGCCAGCGACCGGTAGGCCTCCGCCAGTTCCAGCGGCGTCACACGAATGCCTTCCACGCCTAACGCGGCAAGCTGAACTTGTTCCCTGGTGCGCGGCTCGCGGAAGGCCGCTAAATTCTCCGCCGGCGCAAGGCCCGTCGAAGCCAGCAGACCCCGCACGCTCAGCGCCCTGCGCAACTCCTCCGGCGAAAGTGTTGCGGCTAACTCTGCGAAATAGGAGTTGCAAGACCAAGTTAGCGCTTGCTCTGCGTCCATGGGATCAGATGCTGGATGGGAACAATTCAACAGATGACGGCCAAGTTGCAATTGACGGCTACAGGCAACTCTCCGCTCCGCATTCCATCGTTCTGAAGCAATTGCAAAATAGAGGACCAGTGGCTTAAGCGTCGAGCCGGGAGTTGCTAGTGTGCGGCTTGCCTCAGCCAGATGAGCCGACGCAAGCAAGCGCCCTGAGCCTAACTCCAGCACCAGCACCCGCGCATCAGAAGTTTTGTTGGCAGCCTGATCGACTGCGCTTTGCCAATGCGCGGCGGCCTGAGTCCTGCCCAGGGCAACGTGGTTTGATTGCGCCCAAGCGGCTGTTCCCACGATTGCCAGCCCAGCCAGCAATATCCCCGTTCGTTGGCCCAGTTGCCGCATATCTCAAGTATGAACCATGAGATATGAATGCATCTGTCAGGATTGCCGATCCCCTACGCCAGCAAATAGTCGACACCTTGATCGTCCAGCAATTGACGATGCTCTGCGGCAAGTTCCCGGTCAGAGATAATCTGATTCAGTTCGTCCAGATCGGCAACATGAATCATTGCATTTTTGCCAAACTTGGTATGGTCGGCAACGATAATCACCCGCCGCGCGCACTTCATCATCGCTCGAATGGACGCCATCACAAGAGAACTGCTGTCGCTGAGACCATCTTCGGAGATTCCGCCGATTCCGAGGATAGCCAAGTCAGCTGAAACGCTTTGCAGCATCCGTTCGCAAATTGGGCCAAACTGAATGCCAAGCCTTGGATACAGGTATCCCCCGGTCAAAGTAACCTCGGTTTGCCTGCACTCCCAAAAGACCTGCGCAACCGGAATCGAGTTAGTAATGATCTGAATCGGGCGCGATAACAGACACCGGGCCACTTCGGCCACCGTCGATCCGCCCCCCAGAATGATGGTTTGCCCATCCTGAACCAGATCCGCCGCAGTCCGCCCGATTCGTATCTTCTCTTCGTGGCAACTCACCGATAGCCGCATGAAGTCTAGAGCTTCCTCGCGGGAAGAGGTAGACATCGCTCCCCCGTGGACGCGCCGGGTATTGCGGCTGCGTTCCAGCTCTATCAAATCGCGGCGAACCGTTGCCCTGGAAACATCAAGTCCCGCACACAAGTCTTCCAAACTGACGAAGTCTTGCCGGGATAGAACTTCCTGAATGTATCGGAGACGCTCAACCTGATTCATATTGAAGAATACCGTCGAATAATTACCTGCGAGTTTGAGCACAGGTGCAACATTCTGTTCGATTATGCGCTAATTGCTCAGAATACTGCAACAATCTTCGCACTATTTGAACTCAGGATCTAACATCAAGGGGCGGCTGCGATGATGGACAAGTGAAGCACAGAACAACGATAACCAGCAGAAGAACAGGAATGCACAGCACGCTGCCTTCCGGGCCCGCACCGCCTCCAGACAACAGCGGATTGCCAGACGCGTGCGTGGCGAATAGACGGCCCTCCATAAGTCCTCCGCTGTCGGGCACACCGTAAAGGAAAGACTGCGCCCAATCCCAGGCCGTGTGAAAACCAATAGCCCACCACAGCGAGCCGGTACGCCAGAGCGCGGCAAGAAGAACAAACCCGACGACGAAAACCTGAAGGAGCCTGTCTGCCTGAAGGCTTGCATTCGTCTTAGGGATTCAAACTGGCCCACGACCCGCCATTGTCTTTTCGGATCGACAAAACAGGGGGAACTACGGCTGGCCGGGCGCGGCGACTGTTGCGACGGCTGTCGTGACGACGGATGTAGCGGTGGGCTTCGAGGCAGGTTTGCCGGCGATCTTCTTCGCAACGGGTTTCTTGGCAGGAGCCGTCGTTGGAGCGGTCTTTGGTCCGCGTGTGTCTGCAATAGCCTGGTCGATGATGCGGTAAAGATCTTCGTCAGGGTGTTGGACCTCGATGAAGGGAGCGCCCTTGCTGTTAGCGGTCACGATGAAGATGGTTGGCGTGTGCTCGATGCCGACGCGCTGGCCAAGAGCGTAGTCAGCCGTTACGTCGGCGGCCAGTTTGCCCTCAGGGTCCATGGCAAAGGGAAGTTTGATCCCGTGATCCTTTGCGAATTTTTCTGTAAACTGGCGCAGCAAATCTGGATTATTACCCAGCGACGCTTGGTTGGCAAAGACTTCGTCGCGGTACTCATCGCCGTAAGCCTTCCCTTTGTTGGCGTCGAACCACCGAGCATTGACTGCGGCGGTGAAGCTCCAGGCATGCATGGGCAGCGGAAAGTCATGGCGTACCCAAGGAATGTGGTAGGTGGCCGCAGCTGCTTTAAGGTTCGGATTCGTCTTGCCGCACATCGGGCACTCCATATCGGCAAACTCGACGATGGCCACGCGGGCGCCAGCAGGCGGCTTGAGCGAAGAGGAATCGTGGACCGGGGTCCCGGGCGACGGCGCGCCAAATTGAGCATAGCCATGGGTGGCAACAACCATGAGCATCGTGGCAAGACCAAGACCCAGCAAAAACCCGGTCCGTTGAATGAAGGACTGGGTGCGATCGACAAGTGCAAACGAACATGGCATGGCGGTTAGACGGCTCCTTAAGGTCATTGTAACGGGAAAAACCGGTAAAGTTCCTGGACTATTGACGGTCGCGGCGGCGAGCTGCGATCCACTGACGCCATTTGTAGTCAGCAAAGACGGAGGCGGCAACGAGAAGTACAGCTGCTATGCCGAGAATGATCTTCATGACGCCTCAGTATCTCAGGATCACATCCGATGTGTCCGAATTCCACTGTTACTCAGAAAGAACGGCCTCCGCAATTCGCGGAGGCCGTTGATGACTCTTTGTGCGGGCCGGGGCTTACTTCAATTCGCCATTGTCGCCCATGGTGATTCCGCCAGGGCCAGCATTCTTCTTGGCTTCGTTTTGCTTGCGCACACCCATCGCCTTGGTACGCCATTCCTCGGCCTTGGCCACATCGTCCTTACGCGCTGCCTCGTTGCCATAATCCAAATCGGCCTTGCGCCGATAGATCAGGTTCAGATACGCCATCGCGTCGTCGTAGTTAGGCCGGTTCTCATTTGCCTGGGTCAGATACTGCAGGCCTTCTTCGACCAGCGGAGCATTCTGCGCGATCAGCGGGTCCATGATCTTCTTGGGAGCTTTGGCATTGCCTTCGCCGTCGTCGTTCAAGCCGGCCGGCGCCAGAGCCGCCAACGTATTCTTGTGCGCCTCCATCCAGTCAATCAGGCCAATATACAGAGCCGCCTCGGGATCCTTCGGATCTTCGGCCAGCACCTTCTTCTGCCAGGCCTTCGCTTCATCCAGCTTCTTGATCTCGAAGTCGATGCTCGCGATCTGCTTCATGCTTTGCACATCGTGCGGATTCTTATCCAGAACCTCCTGGAAGATGTCGATGGCCTGCTGCGCGTTCTTCAAGTTCTCCGGCGTGTCCAGGCCGGCAACCACGTTCTGGGCATACGCGGTAGCCAGATAGCTCTTCGCGTTGGTCAGGGTCGGATCAAGCTCCATAGCCTTCTGGAAGTGCCCGATCGCGTCTTCATAATGCTGGCCCTTGTAAGCTTCCACTCCCTTGTTCAAATGGTCACGGGCTGCAAGCTTGTTGCACCCGCTCATGGAAATCACCATGCCGGCCAACACAACCGCGAGCGCCGTAATACGTGCGGGTCCATTCATGTTCGTATCCTTCTCCTTCAGGCAAGCCCCTATCGGTCACAAGCCTGGAATTTCAAGTACTACTGGCCGCGGGCGGGAGGCGCCGAAACCAGAATGAAAAAATTCTACTCCCGCTTCCGCCCGGATCAACCGCTTCCGCGCGGGGCTGGCAGCCCTGAAGTTAACCGGGAATTCCAATCGTCCCAAGCCCTTCAGTCGGCCAGCCTGAATCGCAAGCAGCTTCTACTGACCGGCCATGATCTTCGGCGTCATCAATCCGACGTGATCCACATTCGCTGAGCGGCCAATATCAATCACCTCGGCTATATAGCGAAAGTCGATATTGTCGTCGCCCTTGACAAACATCACGCGCTCGGCGCGATTGGCATAAATCTCGGTCAGGCGAGCAAGCAGCTCTTTCTGGGCGGCCGGGCCGCCGTTGCCACCATTCACATCCGTCTCGTTGATCTTGTAGGACGGAATTCCGCCAGCGTGGCGCAGAACCTGCACTACGATCGTGCGGTCGCTCTTGTTCTCCGTCTGTGGGTTCTTGGGCGGCTGGGGCACCAGCGCGGACAAGCCCTTCGGTGTCACCGGCACGATGACCATGAAGATGATCAGCAGCACCAGCAGAACGTCAATCATCGGCGTAACATTGATGTCGGACGAGTAGCCTCCCCCGCCTCCCATTGTCATTCCCATGGCTTCAAACTCCTCGTTTACTCAAAATTGTGAATCGGACGGCGCACAAGAAACTACTCGCCACCCGCCATATTGCCTTCTTTTTTCTGGGTCAGCAAACCAACATCTTCCACGCCGGCTGTTCGTATGGCGTCGATAGCATCTTCCACCGCGCGGTACTGCGCGCGCGCATCGGCGCGTATAAAGATCGTCTTGCCAGGCTGATCGGTCAGCTTCTCGCGAACCTGCACGCCCAGTTGATCGACGGATGTCTTGTTCTGTCCCAGAAATACATCCCCGCTCCGGGTAATGGCCACGACGACGGCGTCTTCCTTGTCGGCATCCGGCATGTTGGTGGGATTATCCACCTTGGCCATATCCACAGACACCTTGTTCTGGAGCATGGGCGTGATGACCATGAAGATGATCAGCAGCACCAGCATCACGTCCACCATCGGTGTGACATTGATATTGGAGCTGACATTCTTGCTTACGTCGCGAACTGCTTGTGACATGGTGTGTGCTCCGTTGCCTGAAAATTTGTTATCCGGATGGCCTTCCGCAATGCTCGAGATCCACCCAGCGGGCGCGCGCTTGAAACCGGCAGGCAGGAGAGAGTGCTCACTCTCCCGCCCACCACAGCTTCCCGCTCTCGCCCACAGCCGCTTCGCTTAGCGCTTGTGGCTTTGCTTGATGAAGTAGTCAACCAGCTCGCTCGAGGAGTTATCCATCTCCACGTCAAAGCTCTCGACACGTCCAGTGAAATAGTTGAAGGCCATCACAGCCGGGATGGCGACGAACAGACCGGCAGCCGTGGTAACCAGGGCTTCCGAGATGCCGCCCGCAACCGCGCCGATGCCCGAAGTCTTCTGGGTGGCGATGGCCTGGAAGGCGTTCAGAATGCCGATGACCGTGCCGAGCAGTCCGACGAACGGAGCCGTGGCGCCGATTGTAGCCAGAACCGCCAAGCCTCTCTTCAGCTTGGCATGGACGATTGCCTCTGCGCGTTCCAGGGCGCGTCCCGCGCTCTCGATGGTTTCATCGGTAGGCGCGCCGCCAGATGAGCGGAACTCTTGCAAGCCAGCCGTCACAACTTCAGCCAAATGAGACTTCTTGTTGCGGTCGGCGATCTTGATGGCTTCTTCCAGTTTGCTGTCCTTCAGCGCGCCGGCAACCTTGGGCGCGAATTCGCGCGACTGTTTGCGGGCTGCCGAGAAGTACAGGTAGCGGTCGATCATCACGGCCAAAGACCAGATCGACTCAACGAAAAGGACGAAGGCGATGCAGCGCGCCGGCCATCCCATATTGTGCAAAAGACCCATGAGGTTGAAGCTGACTGCCTCTTCATCGAAGAGAAAAGCCAGATTGGCGGATGCGTGCGAAGCAAAGTGCATAAGCTGAGCGAGAATCACTGAATCGTTCCTCCTAAGGAGTTTTTTCTTGTGGACTGAGACTGCCTTGCGGTTACTGTGAATGCAACTCCTTCCGGATTCACATTCAGGTCAAAAGCGAAGCCCTTTCCCCAAAACAGCGGAAAGGGCCAAGAATATTCGTCATCCGCCCAGAGTGAAGATCACGTTGACCGTGGTCTCCACCTCTACCGGCTCGTTGTTGAGCAGGTAAGGCCGGTAGCGCCAGGACCGGACAGCATCTAGTGCGGCCTGCTGCAACATTGCTGGGCCACTGACAACTTTCAAATTCTCAATTGCGCCCGTTTTGGAGATGGTGGCCTGTAGCACCACCGTGCCCTGAACGCGGGCTGCCTTGGCGATAGGCGGGTAGGTAGGCGTTGTCTTTTGCAGCAGCATACCTACTGCGACACCACCAGAAATCGTGACCTTCTTCGGCACGGCCGCCTTTACCTGGGGAGCGCTTGAGCCGCCAAAGAAGCCGCCTACAACGCCACCCTGGGAACCGCTGCCAAAATCCGCTCCAGCCACGCCGAACGAAGGCGCAGCGGCTTCCTTTGTGGCAACCATCTTGATGTCATGCGGAATATGCGTTGGTGCCGTGAGCTGATTGTTCATCATCTCCGACCTTACCGGCGCCGCATGGACAACCTCGGGCGGTGGGGGTGGAGGAGGTGGAGGAGGTGGAGGAGGTGGTGCTACCAGGGCCATCTGCATGGCAGCCATGGGTAACGCCTCGGGGTGGATCAGCGGATAGAGGATCACCAGAATCACGAGCACAATCTCAGCGCAGCTTGTCGCTAGCGCCCAAGGTCCGCTCCTGCTCTTGATCCTGCCTCCGGATTCAAACGTGGAATCTTCAAACATGGCCAGCCTCGAATCAGGTGTTTGCTTACTCTTAATTAGACACCGGGAATAATGAAAATGTTCCCAGCATCAAAAACCCTACCACGGAAATGTTCGATCGATCGATCAGAACAGCACATCTCCAGAAAACGCACAAAAAACCGGCTAACTGCCGGTAAATCCCTACATTCTGGCTCGTTTTGCGGCCGGAAGAACTGCGGCGTTGCCCTGTTTTGCGCGCCATTCCTGCCATGCCACCAGCATCGGCGCTGCTACGGCAATCGAAGAGTACGTCCCAATAAGAATACCTACCACGAGCGCAAATGAAAAGCCTTTTAGTACTTCGCCGCCGAAAATATACAAGGACAAAACCGTCAGGAAGGTCAGCCCCGACGTAAGTACAGTCCGGCTCAGCGTCTGATTGATGCTGCGATTGACCACGTCCGGCAGCGATTCCCGCCGGCTCATGCGCAGATTTTCGCGGATGCGGTCAAAGACGACAATCGTGTCGTTCATCGAATAGCCAACCAGCGTCAGAATGGCCGCAATGACGGTCAAACTGATCTCCTTGTTCAGCAGCGCAAACGCGCCGACGGTAATCAGCGTGTCATGGAAGCAGGCCACCACCGCGGCCACGCCATAAATCAATTGAAAACGGAACCAGAGATAAACCAGCATGCCCAGCATGGAATAAAGCGTGGCCAATAAAGCCTGCTTTTCCAATTGTTTGCCAACGGTCGGACCGACCACCTGCACATTGCGCAGAGGCAGCATGACCGGGTTGTCGTAGTGTGCCTGGAGAGTACTGACGATCTGCTGACGATCTGCGTCAAGATGGGTCTCGTCCGTCTGCTCGGGCAGGCTGATCAGCACCTCATTGTTTGAGAGTTCGTCGTATCGTTGAATGCGCGCATCTTTGAGACCCGCCGCATCCATGGCACTGCGAATCTTGTTGATATCCGGCACCTGCTGAAACTGCGCCTGAACCTGCGTGCCGCCCTTGAAATCAACTCCAAGCGGTACCGGGCTGCCGATCTGCGCCCAGTGCGAGGCCATCGAAATGACGCCAGCAACGCTAAAAATCATTGAGAAGGCGAGGAAGTACCACTTCAACCTCAGCCAATCCACATTTACGCCGCGAAAAAATTCCACTTGTTTCTCTCCGCTTCCTGGGAGGCTGAAACCACCACCGGTTCCAGCACTCAACGTATTCCCTGTTCTCTATTCCCTGTTCTCTGTTCCCTGCCCTTAGATCGAGACCAGATCGCCTGGCTTCATCTTGTTCAAATGGGCGTCAAAGATAACCCGCGAAACATACACCGCCGTAAACAGGTTGGCCAGCAAACCAAAGGTCAGCGTAACCGCAAAGCCCTTCACCGGTCCTGAACCGAACATGAAAAGAATGGCCGCCGAGACGATGGTCGTCACGTGCGTATCGACGATGGTCACCCAAGCGTGAGCAAAGCCCTGATCCACAGCAGCCGAGGGCGCCTTGCCGGCTCGCACCTCTTCCCGGATGCGCTCAAAGATCAGCACATTCGAGTCCACGCCCATGCCGATGGTCAAAATCACTCCGGCAATTCCAGGCAAGGTCAGCGTCGAACCTGTAAAGCCCATAAAGCCCAGCAGAATCACCAGGTTCAAAAACAGCGCCAGATCGGCATTGATGCCCGAACCGCGGTAATAGATGAGCATGAACGCCATTACCACCAGCACGCCCACAATAGCAGCCAGCACGCCCTGGTGAATCGAATCCGCTCCCAGGGACGCGCCCACTGTCCGGTTCTCAAGCGGCTTGAGCGAGGCAGGCAGCGCGCCCGTGCGCAGCATCTTCGAGAGAATCTCGACTTCATCCGGTGTAAAGCTGCCGGTGATTTCGCCCGAGTCGCGAATGGCGCTCTGGATGGTAGCCACTTCCTTCACCCGGCCGCCCATCACGACAGCCATGCTCTGGCCCACGTTCTTGCTCGTGTATTCGTAAAACTTGTCGCCGGCTTCATTGGTCAGCGTGAAGCGCACATTGCGGCGTCCGTTCTGATCGGTGCCCTGATCCGCCGAGCGGAAGTCCTGCCCTGAAACCACCGAGATGCGACGCACAATATAGACGCTGTCTGCGTCCGAACCCGCGCCCACCGTGCCGTTCCCGTGAACCAGCATCTCATCCGGCGGAACCGCCCCGCCCACGCTGCCCAGGGCCTCCTGGTCGTCTTTATAAGGACCACCAACCACGGCGTGAATCTCCAGCCGGGCCGTGGATTGAATGATATACATCACGCGATCCAGGTCGTCGATGCCGGGCAGCTCAACCAGAATCTGGTTCTTGCCCAGACCATACGGCGCAATCACCGGCTCGCTCACGCCCAATGTGTCCACGCGGTCGCGGATGGTCTCAATAGCCTGCTGGACCGTTTTGTCCTCAAGGGCCGTCTTGATCATCGGCTTCATCGTCAGCGTGAAACTGTTGTCCGTGCCGCCGCCCGTTACATCGTATTCGTTGCCGTATTTGTTCTCGAGCGCCGAACGCACGTCGCTGGCTTTGCCCGACGAGGTGCCCTCCACGCGGATCACTTCCGGCTTGGTTGGATCTGGCTTGTAGATCTGCGAATAGCCCAGGTTGGCGGTCTTCAGATCCTGCTCAATGCGACCCACCGTGTTGTCGGTTTCGGCGCTTACTGCCTCTGAAACCACCACTTGCAAGATCAGGTGAGCGCCGCCGCGCAGATCAAGACCAAGGTGAATCCGCTTGGTCATGGCCTCCGTCAGGGCTTTGCCGGTGACGCCCGAAGGCACCCCGATGATCCCGTAAATGCAGACCAGCAGCACTGCGGCAATCAGGAGAATTTTGTTAGTAAGATTCTTCTTCATCGTCCCGTTTCTCTAGTACGAAAATCCAAAATGTAGCTAGTAGCTTGTAGCTAGAAGCTATGACCCCGAAGGCCCGTCCACTGTTACTGACGCAATCGCACTCTTCGCCACTTCCAGCTTGATGCCGTCCGGCGCCACGCGGATCACAATCACGTCATCTTTGATCGAAAGAATGATCCCGCGAATCCCGCCCGCCGTCGTAATCCGGTCTCCCGACTTGATTGAAGCCAGCATCGCCTGCCACTGCTTCTGGCGCTTTTGCTGCGGGCGAATCATCACAAAATACAGAACCGGAATCAACAGCAGCGGCAGCAACATCGGCAGGCTCGTTCCGCCACCCATTCCCTGCTGAAACACCATCAATGCAAGACTCGTTGTCACACGCTTCCTTTACACGCCCTGGGCCGCAAAAATGCCATCCTTCAGGGCACAGGCATATCCGGCCATCTGCCGGGCGCCTGCAAAAAATTTCGTCTCCGGGAACGGTCCAGACTTATCCAGGCCACTGATTGCTTCGGCCCAGGCTGTGGAAGGAGGGTTAATCGACGCTGCCAGGGAATCGATTCCCTTCCCGCGCCCGCAACCCAACTGCCGTCTGCTTCCTGTTCGACACAGCCCCCTTCTGAAACCCTGCAACCGGAGGCCGCGCAACTTCCCCGCGTCCGTTCCAGCCGGAATCCAAAAGAGTGCCTTGATAGATAAGATACGCGCGGACGTGGGCGTGTCAAGGCGTTTCGTTCCCGGCCAGCCCCGGCGCCCGCCCGTGCCTGCCCCTTATGAAGCTTTTACGTATCCCATCGGCCTTCTTTAGCTCTTCGGATTTCTGATGCGAATAGAAGGTTTTCTGCTCCCCATATGCCAGGCAAACCTGGCCCTGACAGCGGGCAAGCAGCGAATGGAGGCAGACAATGCTGCACATCGATCTTCGCTACCTAGGCGTCATTCCCGTCGCCCTCGCCGAGACTTTTCTCATCTGGATGCTCTGGAACCTATTCAAACAAAGCAAGCACACCAAAAGGTCGACACCCAACGGAAGACGGCGATAGCGCTGGATCAAAGATGAGAACCGTGCATCGGCGCCTCGAAACACGATCAGCACGCCGCATAGCTAGATGACACCGAGTAGCGGTATAAGGTATTCCCGGGCAAGGTCGCTCTGCCTCGGGCGGCGCTTGCGCGGCGATGAAATGCCCGCTGCCGTCGCCAACATACATTTAAAAGAGCGAGGCCTGATCGTTCACAAGCGCCTTTCGAGGCCCAGCGCAACTGGCGCAGGGAGGCGCCCGTATCCGGTAAACTTGCGGAATCCTATAGTGACGCTGAGGAACCCCGCAAATGTCCCTGCTTTATGTCGTTGTCCTGGCCGTAATTGTCAGTGTGTTGCTGGCCGTGGCGCTCTATCGCACGTCCCAGGTGAAGACCAAAGCCGACTATCTGGTGGCCGGGCGGTCGCTACCGCTTTGGATTCTGGTGCTCACGCTGCTGACTTCGTGGATCGGCTCAGGGAGCCTCTTTGCCGGCGCGGAGAATGCCTACAGAAATGGTTTTGCCGCGCTGTGGCAGCCGGCGGGAGGCTGGCTGGGCCTTCTGCTGATCTACTTCATTGCGCCACGGGCGCGGAAGTTCGCGCAATTTACGCTGCCAGATCTGCTCGAAGTGCGCTACAACCAGACGGCGCGCGTGCTGGGCACGATCGCCATCCTGTTCGCCTATGTCGGCATCACCAGCTACCAGTTCAAGGGCGGCGGCGACGTGCTGCACCTGATTTTTCCTGATACGGTGACGGCGGAGTTCGGCACCTACATCATCGCCGCATTCGTCATTCTCATTACTGCGCTGGCCGGCATGTCGTCGGTGGCATTTATGGATGGAGCAATCGGTTCGCTGGTCATTGTTATTTGCGCGATCGCTGCGCCTTACCTCTTTTGGCAAGCCGGCGGCTGGGCCGGGCTGCATACGGCGCTTCCGCATCAGTACTTCGAGGTGCTGGGCAACTACCGGCTCGACGCAAATGGCGTGCAACAATCCGTGGGCATGGGAATTTTGCGCGGTATGGAGTTTCTGGTACCTGTGCTGCTGCTGATGCTGGGCAACCAGGTGATGTATCAAAAGTTTTTCTCCGCCAAGAATGAGAAAGACGCCCGCCTTTCAGTCATGATCTGGATTCCAGCCACCATCGTGCTGGAGACGCTGATTGTGGCCATCGCTGTCTTTGGGCGCGCGCTTTATCCCACCGGCGAAGTGGCGCTGCATCCCCGCGAGATTATTCCTTACACGGCACGCCACGGATTGCCCGCGGTTCTGGGCGCGCTGCTGTTGGGTGCGGTATTCGCCAAGGTCATCTCAACGGCCTCGAACTACTTGTTTTCGCCGGCCACGAACCTGGTCGAAGACGTCTTCGTACGCTATATCTCGCCCGGCGCGTCGAACAAGCGAGTGCTGATCGTATCTCGGCTGGCTGTCGTACTGCTGGGTTGCTGGGCGCTCTACCAGGCTGTCTACGCCGAGAGCATTCTGCAGAAGATGCTTTGGGCTTATACCATTTATTCCGCGGCGCTGACACCGGTGGTTTTGGCGGCTTTTTACTCGAAGCGCGCTACGGCTTGGGGCGCTGTGGCGGCTATCGGCACTGGCACTGTCGTTACTCTTGCTTGGGATTTTCGGGCAGTTCGAGAGCACTTTCCCAGGATTCTTGCCGACCGCGACGCCATTTTCCCAGCACTCTTCGCGGCGGTCGCGGCGCTGGTGATCGTGAGCCTCTTCACCCCCAAACCAAGGCCGGAACAGTTGGCACAGTTTGCCGATTAGAGGAGCCAGCATTCGGGCGGAGTTTTTCTGAAGAAAAAGTGGTTATGGTTGCCGGTTTCGGCATTACACTGTCGGTGTAAACCCTTTGACGCCATGCCTGTCGCCCAACTTACCCTCGAAATTCGCATTGAGCACGCCCAGTCGCTCAAGGACCGACGACAGGTTGTTCGCTCGCTCAAGGACCAACTGAAGCAGGCCTTCAACATTTCGGTGGCCGAGTTGGACGGAGCTGTGACTTGGCAGAGTGCGACCATTGGCGTTGTGGCCATTTCCGGCTCGCGCTCCTACCTGCATGGACTGATCGAAGAAGTCGAGCGCGCTGCTCGCCGTATGCTCAACGAACTTGGCGCGGAGTTGGCCGACGCTTTTTGGGATTACCTTGAGAGCTGAGATGGCGCGGGATTAACTAATTAAGTTATTTGTTTTAATTAAGTTAGATGCATTCAGGGAGTAACGAGAAAATTACCTGCAAGTTTTCGATAATAAATATAGGGGGGGTGGGGGTAGCCCTGTTGGGTTCACAAACAAGCCTGGCTAGCGGCTTGAATGCGGGCGCGGCAATTGTGGTGGTCTTCATCATTTCTTGCACCTAACCCAATTGTGCGCCCGCGGAAGGTAATTCTCGGCAAAAACTCGCGCCTCAGGCAGCTTGCATCGGCCGCTCGTGAATGATCATCCACGAGGTACCGAATTTGTCGCGAAGCATGGCGAACCGTTGGGCAAAGAAGGTCTCACCGATTGGCATGAATATCTCGCCGCCTTCCTTCAGCAGGGCATAGAGGCTCTCCGCCTCCTCGTTGCTGTTTACACCCAGGGCGAGATAGACGCTGCGCATGGGTTCGAATTTATCAGGCGGGCCGTCGCTGGCCATGAGCATGGTTTCGCCGATCATGATGCGGGCGTGCATCACACGCTTTTCGAATCCGGGCGGGAAGTTTTTCGGTTCGGGCATTTGGTCGAAGGTGAAGATTGTGAGGATTTTTCCGCCCAGATGCTTTTCGTAGAAGTGGAGAGCCTCGGCACAGTTGCCGCCATAGTTGAGATACGTCGTCAGTTTCATCGTTTCGATTTTCCTTTCGGGGAATGAATTGGAGAAGCGAATGGTGGTATGAGTGGTGTTGAATCGCGCTGTTCCCAGCGGCGATAAGTCTCCGCGAGCACGGCTTTGCGGTTTTGCTCCATTTGCGCGATGAACGAGCCTGGTGCGCCGGTGTGTTCGTGATTTGCGGCCCAGATCAACATTTCAAGCAGAACCGGAGCAAGCGCAATGCCCTTGGGCGTGAGACGGTAATGGGAGCTGCGGCCGTCTTCGGCTGCGGGCTCGGTGGTAAGAATGCCGGCCGCTTTGAGCTTGTGGAGGCGATCGGCAAGGATGTTGGTGGCGATTCCCTCGCCAGCCTGCTGGAACTCACGAAATGTCCGGTAGCCGCGCACCATCATATCGCGAATGATGAGCAGCGACCAGCGGTCGCCCAGCAGATCGAGCGAGATACTGACCGGGCATTCGGAACGGTGTTTCGGGATGGGTTTCCCGGCCATGAAAATAAGTTACATATTTTTACTTGTCTTTTGCAAGTATTATCCGTTTTATGATTCAGCACACGTCGCGCGATCCAGAGTCGAGATTTGGGCTGCCTGTCTTCCATCCCCGGTCCCCAACTGCGAGCGACCGGGAGCACCCTCATCGTTGTCGGGAGAGGTCACCGGGAGTGTGGCCACACGGCAGGCGCGGGAAAGGAAGGGAGGATTGCCATAAATTGACAAGAATTGCCATCTCTGCTAGGTTGTCGTTAAAGGATTCGTGATGCAGACCATGAACATCTCGCTTCCCGACCCCATGAAGCAGTATGTAGAGGAGCAGGTCGTGGTCGGGGAGTATAGCAGCGCAAGCGAGTACATGCGCGAGCTGGTGCGCGCCGACCAAAAGCGCAACGCGAAGGAACAACTTGAACGGACTTTGCTGGAATCGCTGCTGGAAGGTGAGGCACAGGAGGCCACACCGGAATTCTGGAGCACGCTCCGCGCTGAGTTGAGCAAGCGAACGAGGCCCGGACGAGGGACGCGACCGGCGATCCAGGTTTCCTGAGTTGGCGGAAGTCTTTGTCCGTGCTCGCGCTCGCAGGGACATCCTGTCGAATGGTCAGTGAACAGCGGTCAGTTTGGCCGGTTGAGGTTCGAGGTTTCCCACCCTTGAATCAAAGAACGATTCAAGGATGGGGCACCCTCGACAGGATTTGGAGGGGTCATTGAGACCGGGGCCACCTGCCACTATTGCGCAACTACAGTAAGATTCTGATTCGACTCGCAAATGATGTCTATGAGCCCGCCACCATCAGCGGGGGGGCCGTCAGGAGGACTCGGCCTTTCTAGGTGTGTAAGGACCCAATTCTTGTCAACATCCTTTTGGAAAACGAATGTGAGCGCGAATGGATTCGTGAACCACCGGGTAGCCGGAGCCGTATCATCCTTGAATGACACAATAACTGAGGCCTCGTCTTCCTTGAGTTGCCTCACTGGCCCAATTTTGGTGATCGATGCGACGTTGAAACGGTTCTCATCGAAGGAACGACTTATCGTGTGGTGGCCAATAACCGTCATGATCGCTCGATTTGCCTTCTCTTGACTAAGTTTCTTATTCGAGTCGCAGGCTACGAGCCCTGCACACAGTGCAATAGTCAAGGCCATCGCACTAAATGAATTATTTCTCATCGTATTTCTTCCTTTCATGTTGACTTTACAGCGAAGCCCAATACCTATGGCCTCATTTAGGCCGGATACCCCAGGTCACTATGTTATGAGACCTGGGAAACCACGAACCCTGTGCGAGCGGACAGCGAGCGGCTGGCCGCACCGCAGGTGGTTATTCTTCCTCTTCTTCGACGGGGCGTTTGGCGTTGGCCAGGATTTTGTCGGCTACTAACTGGGGGACTATGTCGTAGTGGTCCATCTCCATGCGGTAACTTCCCTTGCCTTGGGTCATGGATGTTAGTAGGGTTCCGTAGGTCAGCATTTCTGCCATGGGGACCTGGGCGTTGATTAATGTTGTGCGTCCCTTGGAATCGGTGCCTTGTACGCGGCCTCGGCGGCTGCTTAGATCGCCCATGAGGGTTCCGGCGAATTCGTCGGGAGCTTCGATTTCTACTTTCATGACGGGTTCCAGCAGGCAGGGCTTGGCTGACTCCATGGCTTTGCGGAAGGCCAAGCGGCCAGCCATTTTGAAGGACATTTCGTTGGAGTCAACGTCGTGATAACTGCCATCGTAGACGGTGGCTTTGAAATCGACGACGGGGAAGCCGGCGAGATAGCCGCGGGCTGCGGACTCGACGATTCCCTTTTCAATGGCGGGGATGAAGTTGCGGGGGACGGAGCCGCCGAAGGTTTCGTTAGCGAACTCGAAGCCGCCGCCTCGGGGCATGGGCTCCATGCGAATTTTGCAATCGCCGAATTGGCCGTGGCCGCCGGTCTGCTTTTTGTGACGGCCCTGGGCTTCAGCCTTGGTGCGAATGGTTTCGCGGTAAGGAACCTTGGGCGCCTTGAGAGTGACTTCAGCGTGGTAGCGCTTTTTGAGGCGGTTGACGATGGCCTCGATGTGGGGCTGGCCTGCTCCGGCGATGAGGAACTCATTGGTCTGGGGATCGCGATAGAAGCGAATGAGCAGATCCTCTTCCATTAACTTGTGGATGGCGGGGGCGAGCTTGTCTTCGTCGGCGCGGGTTTTGGGCTCGATGGCGTAGGTCATGGCGGGCTCGGGCAGCGGGAAAAGATCGATCTGGACTTCTGCGCCTTTTTGGCCGAGGGTGTCGCCGGTGAGGGTGGCGCGAAGCTTGGCCACTGCGCCGATGTCGCCGGCGTGCAACTCAGGAACTTCAACGGCTTTGCGGCCTTGCATGATGCTGAGATGCGCCATGCGCTCCTGGTCGCGACGGGTGTAGTTCTCAACGGTGACATCGTTTTTGACGACGCCGCTGATGACTTTGAAGAAGCTGATGCGGCCGGCGAAGGGGTCGGTCATGGTCTTGAAGACCATGAGAGCCAGGGGCTCGCTATCAGCGATTTTGCGAGTGACTTTGGGAGTCTCAGCTCCGTCTTCGCTGGGCGGCGCGGCATCGATGGTCGGGGTGCGGACGGCGATGGGGGCGCGCTCGATGGGCGACGGGGTGTAGGCCTTGATGAAGTCAAGCAGGTGATCGAGGGCCATGTTGGCAAGGCCGCTGGTGAAGAGGACGGGGAAGATGCGGTCTTCGCGAATGGCCTCGTGAAGGGCGGCGATGAGGTGGTCTTCAGCGATGGTTCCCTTCTCGAAGTACTCTTCCATGAGCTCGTCTTTGCCTTCGGCGACTAACTCGACGAGAGCTTCGTGGCGGGTCTTGGCGTCGGCTGCAACGCTGGCGGGAATTTCGCCGGTTACTTTGCCGCGGCCATCGCCGCCGGGGGTGTAATAAAAGGCTTCCATGGTGACCAGGTCGACGACGCCGTGAAAGCCCTGGGCGTCGGATATGGGCAACTGGACGGGCACACAGTTGCGGCCCCAGCGGTCAACCAGGTCGTCGATAAGGGCGCTGAGTCCGCCGCCGCCGCCGGCCTTGGGGTGGTCCATTTGATTGATGACGACGACGCGGGGGACACCGGCCTCATCGGCATAGCGCCAGACGCGCTCGGTGACGGGCTCAATGCCGCTTTGGGCGTTGACGAGCACGATGGCAGCTTCAACGGGCAAGAGAGCCGCGCGAGCTTCGTGGGTGAACATGTGAAAGCCTGGGGTGTCGATGAGATTGATTTTGACGCCTTGCCACTCAGCAAAGGCTACGGCGTTTTGCATGGTTGCGCCGCGGGCAACTTCTTCTTCGTCATAGGCGGTGACGGCCGTGCCATCTTCGACGCGGCCCTGGGTTGGGGTCATTTTTGCGGCATGCAGCAGAGCGGCGATCAAGGTGGTCTTGCCACTGTGCGCATGCCCCACTACAGCTACGTTGCGGATCTCACTTCCTTGATAGGTTTTCATTTGTTTCTCCTTGGATTTGCAGTGAATTGCGGAAGATTGTGCTGGGAAAGGTCGTGGAATCCCACCGTTGGCGCAAGAACAAAGACGCGCCAAGGACGGGGCACCCATGGTGTATTGACTGGGAACCGAAAAGCAGGTGCTCTGAGTGCCCTTGGCCGCGCTCAAGATCGCTCAGGATGAGAGAGAATTTTGGGGCGGAGAATGGGAGGGACAGGGACGCCTTGGGGACGCGTTGGTGAGCGTCCAGGTGGCCGAATTGGAGGGCCACAGGTCCCGGTCTGCCGTCTGCCTCGTCCATCAGGAGGGTCTCGGGCCGGCGCTTTGCGGTGGAAGGTCTGACGCGTCCGCAGAGCGTCTATCTATGAAAATCGGATGCTATCACATGCCGAGTGTTAAAGTCTTGTGACTTGGCGCACGGGGCGGCTGCGGTGGGACCAACTGCCCCCTGCGGCGGGACCAGTGGCGCTGGGTGAGGTTTATCGGCGACAATCACTGCCATGGAAAAACTTTCTCGCCGAGGGTTTCTGAAGGCCGCTTCCGTGGCCACGATTGCTGCCGCGGCTTCGCGTTCGCTTGCCGCGCCGCTGATTGCTTCGCACGGCCGCCAGCGAGTCTTTGTTGCTTCAGGCACGGCCGATGGCATTCTGGCCTATGTATGGCACCCGGCCAATGGCGAGCTTGCTCCTGATGGCGTGGCTGCACAGCTTGGCAATGTGGCATGGATTACGTCGTCGGGCGATGGGAGATTTCTTTTTGCGGCATCGGCGGCGAGCAGCTTCAACGGCAAAGCGACGGGTGAGGTGGCCAGCTTCCGCGTGTTGAATGGCGAACTGCAACCGATTTCGGCGCAAAACTCAGCTGGTGCGGGCACCTGTCATGTAGCTCTGGATCAGACGGGGCGCGTGCTGCTGGCGGCCGACTACAACGGCGGAAGCGCGGCCAGCTTTCTGGTGACGGATGGGAAGCTTAGCCCCGCGGTGTGGAACGAGATCTATATTGGCAGCGGGCCCAACAAGGACCGGCAAGAGAAAGCGCACGCGCATTTTGCTTCGTTCTCGCCCGATAATCGTTTTGCGTATATCAACGATTTGGGTGGAGATTGCATACACATCTACTGGCTGAACTCAGAGACGGCGGCGCTGACTTCTGCGGGAAGTTACCGCGCCAGAGCGGGCGCAGGGCCGCGAACGCTGCATTTTTATCCCAATGAGCATACGGCTTACTCGGTGAACGAACTGGATTCTACGGTGGATGTGCTGGAGTGGCGGAGGGCGGACGGGAGCTTGAGATTGATCACGCGAATTGAGCTGCTGCCGAAGGGTTATGACGGGCCGACACGGGCTTGCGACACGGTGATTTCTCAAGATGGACGGTTTGTTTATTTTGCGAATCGCGACAATAATTTTTTATATAGCTTCCGAGCTAACTCTGCGAGCGGCGGGCTCACTCCGATTGCGCGGAGCAATTGCGGCGGGAGGACTCCGCGGAATTTTGTGTTGGACCCAACGGAGAATTGGATGCTGGTGGCGAATCAGGATTCGAATTTGATCAGCGTGTTTCGGCGAGATACGGTGAGCGGGGCACTGGCTGGAGATGGCAAGAGCTTTGCGGCTGCTGCGCCGATGCGGATTTTGTTTGCTTGAAAGTATTTTTTAAGAATGTCAGGGAGCTTTTGCACAAGTTCCTTGGCTCAACAGGTGGTTCCTCAGGGACTATCGGTTCCTGCATAAATAATGTCCTTGCGCCGTCCCCATGGGACTCTCCAACGAACTTGTGGAATATCTATTCCCACGCTTAAAGCGCGGATCTAGCCAACTCTGCGGCTTTGGCGCGTTTGTGCGGACATTACTCATGCAGCCTTCAATAGAACCCGTACCCTTCACAAAGCCCGAGCCTTAGGCGGATTCTCAGTTGGTTTTTTGAGATCAGCGATACCGCAGAGTATAAAGCCTCCTGTCTTGCTGCCCATTGCGGCACGACTGGATGCTGTTGGCGAATTCCCGATGGCGCCTCTTCAAATCACCGTAAACCCCTTGCCTCGTGAAGAGGGGTTCCGGGTTTTGATCGAGAGTTTCAGGTTGCTTCCGGTTTCGCGACCAACCGGCCAGAGCACAGTTCTAGGCGTTGTGACAGTTTAGAAAGTGTCACAATCAAGGCACATTGCCCGGCAGGCAAGCGCCACAATCAATGGCATGAAGGTCCATTGCCGACGAACGTCATCAGCTGAAGCAAAGGGGATGAGAACAATGAAAGCCTGTCTACGCGCAGGCAAACACCTTCTTGTCGTTATACTCCTTGTTTCTTCCTGTGCGATGACCGGATGCGTGGAGGCAAACTGGACTTTGGCGAATGAGTCGAGACTGCCAAAGGGCATAGAACCCCCGCCGGGACTTACGCGCAAAGACGTCTCAGTCGACATGGTCACGTACGCGCCGCTTCGAGGCCCGGATGTGAAATTCATAATGAGAGACAGGAAAGGGAAAAAGCTCGCAGTGGTAAAAGGCAATTCCCAGCGGTACCCTCATGACAATATTGTCGTCATTAATGGCATCACTGAAGTACTTGCACTCGTACCGTGTAAAACAGATCAATGCTGGAAACAAGATGGGCACCTTGTTGCGCTGTTCTATGTCCTTGATGATTCTTGCGCAAGGAATGGGATTTTGTCCGAAAGGCTGCCCATGTGCCCAAAGAATGAGACGAACCCAAGAAGATTGAGCCAAAACTCGGAGGGCTGCCCATGCCTTCTCGCCCCTAAATGATTGGGTGGTCCATTCTGGTGGAGCGACCGGCAATCCGGAAGTTTCTCCGAAATGTCTGTAGAGTCCCCTTCGAGCGACTTGAATGTGTCACTCTGAATTCGCCAACAGCATCACGACTGGAGTCACGCCCCAGATATGAACCCCGCAAAAATGCGGAACGTTGCAATGTATGGCATGGAGGAGATTTCTTTGCCGATAAAGCGCATAAGCGCGTCTAAAAAGGCAGAACTGCGTCTAATAAAAGAGGAGCGATATGCGCAGGGTGAAGTTCTGTCTCTGAGTGGGGTCTGAAGTTGAATGGAATACACACAGAGATGATTTATCCTGAGAGGTTGTCCTTGGCTGGTCCGCGCTTGATGACGGACAGTGTTAACCGAGTGTTTTTTACGACTGGTGAACGAATGCGTTTTAGCTGTTGTCTTCTTCCTCTAACAGTTTTTACTGGATTTGCCTTGTTGGTTTCGCCCTCCGGTGCTTGTGCGCAGGAGACTGGCTCCGATTTGTCTGCAACCGTGGCCGCGCAACTGCCTGACGCGCCGCGTCCGCAAGTTGCGATGGCTGCAATCGAGACTGAAGACCAGAAGCTGGCCGCGGCTTCGGATCCACAGACCGGCATCATCAGCGGCACGGTTCTCGATTTGAACGGTGACGTGGTTCCTGGCGCCACGGTCGTTCTGGATGGCGCTGCGGCAAGCGATCACCGCACAACGGTGGCGAACGACAACGGATTGTTTGAATTCGGCGGCCTCACGCCGGGAACTTCTTATCATGTGACCGTGAGCGCTCCAGAGTTTACGACCTGGAAGTCGCCTGCTCTCGTTTTAGCTCCGGCGCAGACCGTGATTCTGACGGATATCAAACTCACGCTTCAAGCAACTGTCAGCTCTGTCACTGTCTCCGCCGCGCCTGAGGAGATCGCCGTCGAACAGGTGAAAATTGAAGAGCAGCAGCGCATATTTGGCATCATTCCTAATTTCTATGTTGTCTATGATTCGAATGCCGCGCCGCTCACGACAAAGCTCAAGTACAAGCTAGCTTTGAGAACCGCCCGAGACCCTCTCGCCTTTCTCGCGACAGCATTTCTTGCCGGCCTTTACCAGGCATCTGCTACGCCAGATTACGTTGGCGGCATGAAGGGGTACGGTCAGCGCATGGGCTCTATCTATGCGGGAGGCTTTACCGACATTATGATGGGAGGCGCGGTTCTGCCATCGCTTCTGCACCAGGACCCGCGCTATTTTTACCAGGGAACGGGCACGAAGAAGTCGCGGGCTCTTCATGCAATGTCCAACCCGTTTGTCTGCAAGGGAGACAACGGGCATTTGCAGGTGAACTATTCGAGCATGGGTGGCGATCTGATCGCGGGCTCCGTTGCAAATCTCTACTATCCGACGTCGAATCGGGGCGCGGGATTGGTATTCACTGATTTTGCAATCGACACAAGTGAGCGCTTGGTCAGCAGCCTGGTGCAGGAATTTATTCTTGGCAAGTACACGCATCGACCGCAGAAGAAAAATTAGGTTGGGGTCTCCCAGGTTCATCGAAGAAATCCAGCGTTGGAAAAAGCGGGTCGTTCGACTGCGTTCGAGCACGATGACAGATTTATTATGAAATGAGTTTCAGAGGCTGGATATCAGAGTTCTGAATGAGTTAGTTTCTGTCATCGTGCATTTTCGCAGGAGCTAAAGCCGTTTTAGGGTTCCCGTAGAATGACCTGCTATCCCCACCCTGGCCCTAAAAACAACAGCGCGGCGGGGGTGGGGCACCCAGACCTTACGCGATCAGTAAAAACGTTCTACGGAGTGGTGGCGGCGTCACGCGCAGCGGCAAGACGAGCCATTTTCTCGCGGTGCTTGCGAACAAAGTGTGCAGCCACATCCGGATAAAACTCGCGAATGGAAGTGAAGCCCACGTCGCGCATGGCGGAGTAACCGAACTTGGTGGCAAGAACGCTGAATGGAGTCGAGCCGGCGGGATAGTAAGTTTTTGAAACTATCTGGGTGAGGACCTTGCCACCGAGTCCCGCAATGTTGGGAAACTGGCGGCCACCATAAGTGCGAGTTACACCTTGACGGCTGATGATATAGAGAGACCGAATCATGATGCTGTGATTTGGGCCGAGCGCATAGTAACGAGTGTCCTCGTGAAGAAGGCTGGGCAATAGCCACGCGCCGAGATAAGTGCCATCGGTTTTATCGAAGAGGCCGCGCCACGAGTAATTGTAAAAGCCATTCACGCCCTTGCCGAGGGAGGGATGCATATTCATGCCTTCGGCAGTGAGAGAAGTCATCGCAAGAAAGATAAATGAGGAGTAATCGGTGGCTTGATGAGTGGCGATTGTAAAGTTGTATTTCCAGCCGGGCGGATGGGGCGCGGAATCGCTGGCGACCGAGCGGAAGTTGGGCATGAAGCCCAGGATGCGCTTGGGCTGTTGGCGATTGAGCGGGATGGGATTGCCTTTGTCGTCGAGAGGGTCTTGGTGAGTTGCGGGGGGACGCGTCGCGCCTGGGCCGCCACTCGGCGTGGTCTGACCGTTCTGTGCGAAGTCGGGATAAAAGTTCAATTCAAATTTCTGAGGAAGATCAAGCGAGGAAGAATCGCTGCTGGAATCAGGAGCAGCGGCGCTCGCGATCAGATAATTGGCCGATGGCTGCGGAGCATCTGGAAGCTCCACCGACTGAGCATGGCCGATCATGGCGAGGCATAAAAAGAGAGAGGCGATCACTAGACGCAAATTTGCCATCCTTCGAATGCAGAGAAAGCTATCACTCATCCATCGGGGTCCGGAGTTCTGTATTGATTAGAACAGAAAAATCAGGCGGATCGATCGAAACGCTGATGAAGAGTTGAATTGTCAGCAAATTCCTGTTGGTCTTCATGCCGCGCCGGTCAACATGATTGTTGCCAGTTCGCGGCCCCGCGCCAGGGCTTGTTGATTCAATTCGGTCCAGCGCGGGTTTTTGACCAGCCGCTTGAGAGCTGCGTCGATGTTCACGTCGTGCAAGACGCCGGTGATCTGGAGCAGCGCGCCGAGCATGACCATGTTGCCTGCTCGCGGATTGCCGAGTTCATTGGCGATTTCTGTGAAGGGCCGCGTCAACACATGCACGTTTTTTTGTTCGCAATCGGGCGGGAAGTCGTCGCCGTTGTAGAGAACCCATCCCCCGGCAGGCACACTCTTCACAAACTTTCTGAGCGATGGTTCGTTCATTGCCACAAGCACGTTGGGATTGGTGACCATGGGCGAATCGATGACGCGGCGAGCCAGGCGCACATGACAGTTCGAAGTGCCGCTGCGCATCTCAGGCCCGTAGGATGGCAGCCAGGAAACTTCAAGACCCGCATCGAGTCCGGCCTCTGCCAACACTTCGCCGAGGAGCAAGACGCCCTGCCCACCAAAGCCCGCAACGCGTATGCCAAGATCCAACTCAACCGCTGTTTCCGTCGCGATGGGATTGCCTTCAGGCAGGCTCTCGTTGTCAACGCCAAGAATTTGTGGAATGCGACTGAGCTCGGGAGCGGTCTCAGGCAATGGCCATGGCTGTGCCTCTTTGGTGTGATCGCGAAAAACGCCCAGCGGAAAAGTCTTCTGCATAACATCGCGAACCCATTGCTGCGCCTGCACGGGAGTCATCTTGAAGATCGTGGGACAAGGCGAGAGCACCTCGATGAACGAGAAGCCGAGGCCGCGCACTTGATTCTCGACGGCGCGCTTGATGGCGCGCGTTGCCTGCACAATCTGTTTGGTGTCACCGAGTCCGACGCGCTCGATGTAGACCGGGGCTTCAAGCGAGGCGAGCAATTCGCTGACGTGCAGCGGATAGCCTTCGTTAGCTGCGCGTCGTCCATTCGGCGAGGTCATGCTCTTTTGTCCGAGCAGGGTGGTGGGCGCGGATTGTCCGCCGGTCATGCTATAGATGGCGTTGTTGACGAAGATCACGGTGATGCTCTCGCCGCGATTGGCTGCGTGGAGAATCTCCGCCGAACCGATGGCCGCTAAATCTCCATCTCCTTGATAGTCGATAACGATGCTCTCTGGGCGGCTGCGCTTGACACCGGTGGCTACGGCAGGCGCACGGCCATGCGCGGCGGAGATGTTGCCTACGTCGAAATAGTTATACGTGAAGACGCCGCAGCCGACGGGACCGACCAGAATTGTTTTGTTCTGGATGCCCAACTCATCGATGGCCTTGGCCAGCATTTTGTGAATCTGGCCGTGTCCGCAACCGGGGCAAAAGTGCGTCTGATGCTGAAACTCTTCTTTGCGCTCGTAGCGTTCATAGAAGGCCTTCGCTTTGCCGTGCGACACCTCGTAATCTGAAACCATCTCGCTAGACATTAGCCATTTTCTCCTCTTTTGGCGACCCTGCTTCGAGATAACGCTGCGCCTGTTTTCGCACGAAGGCGAGCACCTCGTTGTGCGACGGAACATTGCCGCCGACTCGGCTCAGGAATTCGACAGGCCGCGCGCCATGGAGCGCCAACTGGACGTCTTCGAGCATTTGACCGTTGCTCATTTCAACCACGACAAAGAGGCGCGCTCGTTCGGCCAGCCGCTTGAAATGCAATTTAGGAAACGGATAAAGCGTGATGGGACGCAGCACACCGACTTTGAGCCCGTTGGCGCGAGCTTCAGCCGCCACGGCTTTGAGAATGCGGCCGATGATTCCGTAGCCGGTGAGCACAATTTCCGCGTCGTCGGTGTGCCACTCTTCGGCACGCACTTCGCACTTTTCAGCGCGGCGATACTTGGCTTCGAGATGGCCCTGATGCGCCTCCATGTCATCAATGTTGAGATGCAGCGAAGTGATCAGATTGGCGCGAGTATCTTGAGTGCCCGTTACGGCATAAGCGGGAGTCTGTGGCGCAATAGCTGTCTGGGGAAACTCGACAGGCTCCATCATTTGCCCGATGAACCCGTCGGCCAGGAGCACGACTGGATTGCGATAGCGGTCTGCCAGTTCAAAGGCCAGCGCAGTCAGGTCTGCCATCTCTTGCACGGAATGCGGAGCGAGAACGATGGTTCGATAATTGCCGTGGCCGCCGCCCTTGACCACCTGGTGATAGTCACCCTGCTCGGCGGCAATGTTGCCCAATCCGGGACCGCCGCGAGTTATGTCGGCGATGACGCAAGGCAACTCAGCGCCCGCCATGTAACTGATGCCTTCCTGCATGAGACTAATGCCTGGCCCGCTCGATGCTGTCATGGCGCGCACACCCGCGGACGCCGCGCCGTAGAGCATATTCATGGCGGCGACTTCACTCTCCGCTTGCAGAAAAACTCCGCCGGTTTGCGGCACATAGAGCGCTGCAGCCTCGGCAATTTCGCTGGCTGGTGTGATGGGATAGCCGTAGAATGCGCGGCATCCGGAGAGAATCGCGCTCCTGACAATCGCTTCGTTTCCCTTCATCAGTTGCTTGCGCATTCACTTCCTCCCACGATGACTCTTGCGATGCTGGGAGCTTTATCGACTGAATGACGCGCGATTCTCAGGACCGTAATCGCGCCCGGCTCGGGACAAACCATGAAACAGATTCCGCATGCGCTGCAGCCTACGCCTTCGTAGACAGCCGTGCGATAGCCATAGTGATTCAGGCGCTCGCTGAGCGCGATGAGCTTGGGCGGGCAAGCGTCGACACAGAGCCCGCAGCCTTTGCACTCATCCACATCGACGCGCATCAAGCCCCGGTCCTGCTTCTCCGCGTTGGCCATTGTTGCTCCTCTCCGGCGAGCCACTTGCTCTCAGATATTGTGGCCGCGCATTTGCGCTGGGGCTCACAATACCGCATCGCTGGTCTCGATAAAGGTCTTCCCTGGAACCACTGATTCTCGACTTCTTCGACGGCCTCCGGCAGTGATACACATCACCTTGCACATGCGCACCGCATTCGATGGTTGGGTCCCAGATTATTGAAATAAAAGTAATTGCAATCCAAAGGAAGCGGGGAAATCATTGTGTTCGGATGAGTCAACACGACCATTTCATGGCTGGAGGCAACGCACCGGCAGCGCGGGCAGTTCTGATGCTGATTGGGTTCAGCGCGTGCGGTCACAATTTGTGTTCGTTGAAGACAACCGCTGTGAAACTGAAAATGTCTGTATCGTCATCTTTCCAGCAGCCAGAACTCATCTGCGCTTTGCGGCAGGTCTGCTCGAGAAATGTTTGCCGATCCCACTTTTGTTCCACCGGTACTTGCGGAAGCAGGAGGCCTTCGCTATTGCCGTTCTTCATCAGGAGTCCGTGCTCACCAACTTTGATTTGTTGAATGTCTGTGACGCGGCGCAAAGGCGAGAGCACGGAGACTTCATATTCGAGACTGGGCAACTCCGATGCCGTCACGGGGTGGAATCGGGGATCGTGCAGAGCGGCGTGCGTGGCCATGTCGCGCACGGTCATATAGAGAGGCTTGATCGCGGAGGTGTAGCCGATGCATCCGCGCAAGGCGCCAGAGACAGACAGAGTTACGAATGCGCCGCGCTCCTGATTAAGCGCTGCGCTGGTGCTGGCCGGCGGCTCATACAATTCATTCTTCTGAACTGCATTCTCGACCGACTTTCGCGCCAGGGCGAGTAACTCTTTTTTTTCTGGATCACTGAGCGAGAAGGGAGTTTCTTCCGCCTTTCCGCCTGCAGTTTTCACAAAAACATCCGCGCTATATCCGACTACGCGTGAATGATCGCCTGTAATGTCACCGGAATTCGCGTACTTTAGAACACGCGCCTGATTGGCTCCCATGCGCTCGGCATAGATCATTGCGGCTACGATGGGCGCGCCGCCGCATGCCTCCCACACACGCGACTGGAAGTTGCGCGACATGCTGAAATAGTCCCATGTCTGAAGCGCATTGAGGGTCTTGTGATCGATAGTCACCGCGTCATCGTAGGGGTGATAGTGGGATAGATCGGAGCTGGCGAGGACGAGCGTGTCACTCTCTTTGCCATCCGCTTTGATTAATTTTGCAAGAGCTACTCCCAGCGCGCGGCTGTTCTCATAACTTTGGTCTCCCATGATGATGGGCACAATTTCAAAATTCCCGAGGACTTTTTGCAGCCATGGTAACTGCACTTCAATTGCATGTTCTCCACCTGCGGGAGTGGCATCATGCCCTTGACTGGAAAGCTTCATGGTCGGACTCATCCTGGCTAACTGATGCGCGAAAGCTTTGTCGACAAGCACGTTTCCGAGAGGGGTTGCGTAGGCGTCGCCTTCATAGACCGAGGTGTAATCGAAGCCCTCGTAGTGCGACGGCGCAATGATGACGATGCGCGTGTACTTGTGTCCTTTTAATTGTGCGTAGGTATAGGCGGCCACGGGGCCGGAGTACGGATAGCCTGCGTGCGGCGCGACGACAGCGAGGATTGGATCGGTGATTGGCGGCTCGGAGACATGAGCCAGCATTTCGTCAATTGTTGCGGAAAGAACTTTGGGGTCGGCGGGATAAAAACTACCGGCAACGGCCATCTGACGCACCTTGAGCGGATCGCCGACATGCATCTGCGCGAGTGGCGTGAAGACTAGCAGAGCGAGCAGCGGCGCCGCCAACCAATAAACGTTTGGAGTCAGAATCATATTCATTTGCCAAACCTCTTTTGCTTTCTCATACGTGCCAGACGCCGGGAATCGGCTGTTGACAGAATGAGCAGCAGCTCTTGCGAATCAGCATCTGGCCGGCAGTAAACCCGACGCGCTCGACTAACATTTTGCGGCATTTTGGGCAATAAGTGTTTTGCGACGGATGACCCGGTACATTGCCAATATAGACGAAATTCAAACCTTCGGCGTCGGCAATCGCTTTGGCGCGTTCGAGGGTGGGTATCGGTGTGATGGGCAGATTTTTCAACAAATATTCAGGATGGAACTGTGTGAAATGCAAAGGTACATCCGGGCCCAGGTTTGCCTTGATCCATTTTGCCAGGCCTCGAAACTCTTCATCGCTGTCGTTGAGCGCCGGCAAAACAAGAAAAACAATCTCGGTCCATTTGCCGAGTTTGCGCAGAGTGACGAGCGAATCGAGCACCGGCTTCAACTGGCCAGCGACGACCTGACGATAATATGACTCGGAAAAAGATTTGAGATCGATTTTGACGGCATCCATTTTTCCGTAAGCGGTTTTCAATGCTTCTTGCCGGATGAATCCGTTGGAGACAACAATGCTGCGAATGCCGGCTTGGTGGCCCGCATCGGCTGCATCCATGATGTATTCGGCGAAGACCACCGGCTCGCTGTAGGTGTAGGCAATCGTCGGACAGTTATATTGTTTGGCGAGTTCCGCTACGCGTTGCGGAGGCATGTATTGGGCGGGAACCTGCTCTGGGCGCGATTGCGAGACATCCCAGTTCTGGCAGAATTTGCAGTTGACGTTGCAGCCGGCGGTGGCTATCGAAAAGGCAATCGTGCCCGGCAGATAGTGGAAGAGCGGCTTTTTTTCGACGGGGTCAACATGCGCCGCGCAGACTCGCGAGTGGACCAGCGAGTAACAAGTTCCGCCGCGATTCTCGCGTACGCCGCAGTAGCCGCGCGCTTTATCGGCCACAATACATTCGCGCGGGCACAGCTTGCACTTGATTTTGCGATGGGGAAGCTGCTGATAAAACTTCGCTTCTACGACGAAGCGCGCATCGGCCCCAGTTTCAGAGGCCGTGCCGGATGGCATTGCGACGGCTGGCTGCGCAACGCTATTGATGTCGAGAGCCGCGCCCGACGCAGGGGCGCACATCGGAAGCGAGCGGCGATCCAGTGGATTGTTTATTACTTCTTGCGCATTGAATCGCTCGAGGAAATTTCGCCCGCCGTCGTTGCGCACAATGCTCATTGGTGAACTCCCGTGGCTACAGTGCCACATTCAACGCCTACGGCAACCTGCGAAAAGTTGCAGTGACGGCCAGCACTTTCAGGCCGTTCTTGGCGAGGTGCTGCCGGCGGACTCACTGCTTGCATAAGTGGCTGTGAACGATGAAAATCAATGGATTGAGCGGGAAGCGAAGAGCTTGCGCTTGAGAAAGCCCATGCGCAAACCAAAAACCGCTGAAATTGAATTTACGCGTGGCCGAAGCCGTTGGAGCTTACGCGATCTGATTGCGTCGTTCACGTTTTTTCTGATTAGCGCCGCATTGGTTTTGTGGCAGAACGCACGTCTGACGGTCCTTTGGGACGCTAGCTACACGCTGGATACCAGCTTCCGCATCGCTCTTGGGCAGATGCCGTATCGCGATTTTCCACTGGTTCACTCGCCGCTTACGTTTCTGATTCAGGCCGCGATCATGCGGCTTTTTGGACGGGTCTTCTTTCACCACGTTTTGTATGCCGCGTTGGTTGGCGGCCTGGGAACGGTGCTGGCGTGGCGGATTGTGCTGGAGACGCTGCGCGGAGGCCTGCGGTCAGCGTGGACGGTCTCCGTGCTGCTGACCGCGCCGCTGACGATGCTGGGCGTGTACAGCATTTTGCCGTTCCCCTCTTACGACTGCGATTGTGCATTTTCGGTGCTGCTGGTCATTTTTCTTTTGCAGCGGTTGCCTGCGAATTGCGAGGCTGAAAATCCCAGAACGCTGGCGCGGTTTTTTCTTGCGGGCTTGGCGCTTCCGCTGCCGCTCTTTTTCAAGCAGAACATTGGATTGCCGTTTCTGGCCGCCGCGCTGGCGTTGATTTTTCTGCTTTTCATCGCGAGGGTTGTCAGGCGCGACGCGACTTCACGTGGGAGTTTGGCAGGCTTAGGCGCAATTCTTGCCGGCGCTGTTGCAACATTGATTGCCGCAAGCCTGCTGCTGCACTTTACCGCTGGAGTTGGCAATGCCTTTCACTGGATGATTCAGTTCGCGGCCCAGCGCCGGTTGCCCGGCCTTCAATCGATGCTCGCTATCTTTGCGGAGCCGTCGCTGCTTTGGTGGCTGCCGTGTGTCGCTACTGCCCTGGTGTTTTTGCGGTGCGGCTACGCGAAGACCTTATGGGCGCGCATCGTGGCTTTGGGCCTGCTCTCCGTGCCGTTTGTCTGGACGCTTTGCGGCCTCTTTCTTTCGACAGACGCGGACGACCGCGCCGACAATCTTCTCGCACTGTGGCCATTGCTGCTCGTTCTCGCCGCAACGCTGACTCCCTACAATCTATTTCGCAATTTGAGTCTGCGCGCTGGCCTGCCCGCTATGGTGCTGGCTGCAATGTATGGGACCTTTCTTTCGCAGCAGTTGTGGGGATCGACCTATGCTATTTGGCCGTTGCTGGTGTTTCTCATCGCCGAGATGATTGCCTTTCTGGCTTCTATTGAGCAGACCCGCACAGTCGAGGAAGTTGCGCCGCGAAGACTTCTTCTGACGCCGGCTTTGGCCACGATCATCTCAGTAACATTGCTCATCTGCGGAGGCCTTTACACGGCGAGCGAGGAGCGTCTGTCTTATGCGCAATTGCCAGAAGGCGAAATCGCACATTCGACGATTTCCGCGCTGAGAGGAATGGCAGTCTCGGGGCCCTTTCTGCCTGAGTTTGAAGAGTTAATGCGCTTTGCGGCTGACGAAATTCCGGTCTCCGACGGGCTGATTCTTCTTCCTGGAGAAGACCCGTTCTACTTTGCCACGGGCCGCGTTCCGCAGTTTCCCGTATTGCTTTTTGACAAGGCCACCGATCCCTACTCGCCTGCGCAGTTGGTCGCTGAAGCGCAACGGCGCAGGATTCGCTGGCTGATTGTCAAACACGATCTACAGATCAAAGAAGATGTTACTCCGCAGCGCGAAGCCACGCTCGAAGCGCTCGAGCAGGTTTTTTTACCGTATCGCAAGCTGGCGAGCTACGACATCTATCGCCGTCCCTAGGACCGTTTCACCGCGCGTCAATTTGCCGTCTCGAAGGAGTTGGTGGTGGTGACTTCATGGGCCGGTGGCGGCGAGAAAGCCAGTATGTGCATTTCGGCGTTACGGAAGACGGCGGGAGTGCGCGCCGGAACGAGGCAGGCTAGAAATGTCGCGCCGATCAAACGCATGTCACTCCAGAACGTGGCCCGGCACATATAGCGCACATCGATACGTGCTTTGAGGGGACGGATATGGCGGTTATAGAAGGAATCGAGTTGGGTGGGGTGAATGCGGCTCAGAATTTCTTCTTCGCGGCGGAAGGCGAGGGTAGCCGCGCCGGTGATGCCGGGACGATAGGGCATGTTGGCTATGCCCGCATACTGCGGCAATTTTGGCCGGGGACCAACCAGACTCATCTCTCCGCGCAGGATGTTATAGAACTGCGGAAGCTCATCGAGTTTTAATTTGCGGAGCCAGCGTCCGATGGCGGTAATGCGCCCGTCTCCGTCCCTGGTGAGGGTGGGACCGCTCTGGACCGGGACAAATGTCATACTGCGGAATTTGTAGATGCGAAAGAGACGCCCTGCCCTTCCCACACGATACTGAACAAAGAATGCAGGCCCCTTTGAGGACAAACGCACACACAATGCGATCGCCAGAATGGGGAGTCCAAAGATAGCAAGAACCGGAAGAGCAACCGACAGATCGAGCAGCCGCTTGGAATAGGACAAGCTCCAGGCACTGGCCGATGGGCCGTCGAGGAGTGCGTCTCGATCAGACGCGCCATAGCGAAGAGGCGGCAATGCGGGGATAAGGAAGGTTGGGGCGGAGACAGCGCTCGACTGAAGCGCGCGGTTCGATAATGGCATGAAGGCTAACCTCGAAAACGCAATGGAAACTCGGAGGGTTGGCAAAGACCGGCCGCGCATCAGCCGCGTGTATGGCTGGAGAGCTGAACCGGAAGGCAGAGCGGCTTCACTTCACATCGGAGTTTTGCTACACATGCATCATCGGTTGTTTGGGCTGTGGATATGCGGGTAAAACGGAAAACCGGAGGGTCCGAGAGACGGTATTGGGAAGAGTCCCGTAATCGAACTACAATGAGCAGAAAAATGCGCCGGAATCAGAGCGATTCTTGAAGATGCCTGGCGCGATTGTCTATTTGAGTACGCTGATCGCGGCGGCGCCCAGGGCGAACTGCGAGAAGATCTGCGTCCAGGCCATGACCGAGTGCATGGCGCCCGGTCCTATATTCTTCTCCGGGACAACGATCGTATCGCCGGGGTAAATGCGCGCGCTTTCGAAACTGGAAGAAGCAAAGAATGGTTGGCCCGCGTTATGGCCGGTCACCGATCCATCGGCGCGCAGAATGAAGATCTGCCCGCGATCTGCGTCGCGGTTCAAGCCGCCAGCCAGGTGAAGGTATTCGCCTGCGCGTGCACCTTGACGGTAGAGAAACGCATTTTGATTAAGCACTGCGCCCATGACCTGGACAGTGGCAGGAGTGGATGGGACCACCAACGTGTCACCGTCCTCCAGGGGAGTTTCGGGAAGTTCGCTCTCTCCGGCGCTGCGCGGATGCAGATTGAGCACGATCCTGCCGGTAGATTGCAACAGACGCAACCGTCTGACCATTTCGCGGTTCGCGGCGGAGACCGGATCTACCGGACCTTTTTGCTGACTGTCATTTCCAGAGATGCTCAACGCCTCGGTGCTATCCATTTTGATCGAAGCGCGCAGCAGTTGATGTTCGAGCCGATCCGCGTACTCGTTCAAACGCTGCTGCTCGACTGCTTGCGTGCTGACGCGGGTGAACTGCGACCCATAGAGATATGCCTTGTTCGTAAGGCCCCCGGCACGCATGACCAGCGAACGCAATGTTTCGCCGGGCTGAACGCTGTAAACACCGGCATGCGCAATCTCCCCTTCCAGACTCACGTATTTTGTCTGCTGTTCCATGGGCTGGGGAATGTCGTCCTGCGAGAAGATCGTGACCGTATCGCCTGGCCGAAGTTCAAGGTCTTGTGAAGAATCGTGCTGGAGGACGAGCTTGCCGAGATCGAAGGAAATCAGCGAGGTAGCCATGGTGGTTCTATCCAGCCGCTCAATCACCGCGTAGTTCCAATCGGTTTCAGAAGTAGGACGTTGAATCCCCGTTCCTTTGGCCGCCTGGTTGTTTTTTGCGATGCGGCCTAGAGTGCTCCCAGTCGCCTCCAGATGGCTGGCCGTGTCTGCCTGAGTTCCGTTCTGGGCAGACGGATGCGGCACTGCGCTCGGGGCCGCGAACTCTGGCGCGGAAAAACCGAGTTGAGTCCGCTGCCACCAGTAGCCGCGCGTTTCCAGCGAGTCGCGATCCGGCATCAGTTCACTGAGCCGCATGCCCTCATGCCACAGGAAACGTCCTGGATTGGCCAGCGATCCGCGCAGCGTAACCGTATCGCGATAGCTGGAGACGATCGGATCGATGCGCACGATGTCGCCGTCGGCCAGCGGTGTTTGAAGACCCGCCGCATCCGGCGTCAATTGGAAGGCGCGGCGTTCGGTGTGGTCTACGATGCGTTCCACCGAGATGCGCCCACCGGAGGCGATCGCCGTTCTGCCGCCGGCCGCGTCCAGCAACTCTTCGAATGACTGCTGACCGCGCAGCTCGTAGATTGCCTCTTGGCGCACGCTGCCGAGCATTGCCACCTGCGCTCCGGTAGCGGGAATGAAGAGCACATCGCCCGATTGCAATGGCATGTCGCCCGTCTTATCCCCTTTGACCAGCAGCGCGTAGAGATCGAAGTCGGTGAGTACTTTGCCTTCCCGCTTCAATTCGACATGACGCATGGAACCGGCTGCGGCCGGGCCGCCGCTCAAAAAGATCGCATCCACCAGCGTGCTGAGCGCGCTTACCGTGTACTCGCCCGGTTGCCGCGCCTGGCCGGTCAAGTAGACCTGAATGGAGTGGATCTCGCCCATATCGACGCTCAGATCGTAGTTGCGATAGATCCGGTCCAGAGACTGGCGCAACTGGCTGGCAACCGCGGAAAACGGCAGTCCGGCAACATGTACGGTGCCTGCCTTGGGAAGGTAAATCTCTCCCTCGCGACTGACATGCAGGTTGGCGCTGAAGTTGACCTGTCCCCAGATGCGGATACGCAGCTCGTCTCCCGCGCCGACCACCATATTCTGCGGCGCAGGCGCCTGATCGATGGGGCCGAAGGATGCTTGTCTGTGATCAAAGAGGCCGGTGCCATAGATGGGAAGCATACGTCCCAGGGTGGCAGCCACGAATTGCTGAAATTCCGTGGGAGGCTCGGCGACAAATGCGCGCCCGCTCTGCAGACCGCTTCCCTTGGGCCCGCTGTGCATGATTCGTTCGGTGTAATTCGAGCCGGCCGGAACGCTGTTGTCGGCCGAGGCCTCGGTAGAGCTGTCGGCCCTCGCAGTTTCCTGCGCGGGCTGCTCTTGCGTCGAGATCACAGCCAACGACGCCGGAGAAAGGGCCGTGGATGATGAAGGAGAAGCTTGCTGCGACTGGCAGCCGAAGGAATTGGGATTGTCGTTGGAAGAACATTGCGCGTGAAGATTCAGCGCGGAGAAGGCCAGGACAACGGCACCAGCAATCCAGAAAAGCATTACGCGGCAAAGGCCAAAGCGGATGGATGAATGGTTTCTCATAGACGCCCTATTGTTCACACATGCAACCGTCGAAACGAAGGGAAAAACGGAGATGAAAACTGACCTTGTTCCGAAATCGAACAAATCGATAAGCGTCTTCCCACAATTGATTCTCCCTGCGAGGTTTTCTCGTGTTTCCCGTTGAAGCTCATCTTTTTGCGGGTAATCTGAGCGCAGTTTCAGGATGAGCGGCCGGACAATTGATTCCCGGCCAGGCGCTTGTTGCAGCGATCGGCAGATGGTGGCGACGGGTGTCCTTCACCACCGCGGCGGGGGGCGACGGCGTACGACTTCAAGCCGGAAGCGCCGTGCAATTCAACGAAGGTCCGACTCGCATCAAAAGGAAGTCCAGCGTGCCAACTGTCGAAGCAGATCGGGAATTCGACTCACTCGCGTCCCATGCACATTCCGTCTCTCTGCCACCTGTAATCCGCGTCGCGCTCGAGCGGAGAAAGCTGATCGGGATCACCGCGCTGGTCATCGTTGCTCTGACCTTGATGGTTATTTTGCTGCTGCCCAATCGCTATACGGCCAGCATTGTCATCTTGCCGCCTCAGCAGGCCGCGTCCGCGGGTGCGGCCATGATGGCGCAATTGAGCAGTATGGGAGCCATGGCGTCGGCGGGCGGCATGGGCATCAAGAATCCCAATGATTTGCAGGTTGCCCTTTTGAAGAGCCGCACGGTGGAAGACGCAATGATTGAGCGTTTTGCTCTGCAGTCGCTTTATCACCGCAAATACCTTTCAACAACCCGCAAACGCTGGGAGCGGGATACGCTGATCGACAACGGGATCAAGGACGGCTTGATTCGGCTTTCGGTGACCGATGAGGATCCTCGCCGAGCCGCGGAGCTGGCCAATGGATGGGTGGAGGAGTACCGCCGATTCACGGCGACCCTGGCGGTCAGCGAGGCATCGCAGAGAAGGCTTTTCTTCGAGCGGCAACTGGGCATCGCACGTGAAGATCTGGCGCGCGCCGAAGAGGAGCTGAAGCAAACCGAGCAGCGCACTGGCGTGATTGAACTCGACGGGCAGGCCCACGCCATGATTGCCGCGGCGGCCATTTTGCGCGCCCAGGTGGCCGCCAAGGAAGTCGAGATCCAGGCGATGCGTCAGTTTGCCGCCAACGAGAATCCAGACCTGGAGCGTACGCAGAAGGAGTTGTCGAGCCTGGAGGGTCAACTGGCGGCCATGGATGTGGACAGCGATCGCCAGAGCGGCGATCTGGTGGCGCCCAAGGGCAAGCTCGGCGACGCGGGACTGGAGTATGCGCGGGCCTTGCGCGAGGTGAAGTATCGCGAGGCTGTGCAGGATTTGTTAACGCGCCAGCTTGCGGGGGCACAGCTGGACGAGGCGCGGCAGGGTTCGCTGGTGCAGATTGTCGATGCTGCGGCCGTTCCCGATCGCCCCGACTCTCTTTACAAAATCTGGATCGTGGTGACAGCTCTGCTGCTTTCGCTGCCGGCGGCATTGCTGATCGCGCTGGGAGCGGAGGTCTTCGCTCTGGTCGGCAACTATCGCCGCCGCACGAGTTCATGGGCAGAGGCGCTCGAAGAAGCCTGGACCGAAGGGGTGCAATGATGGCTCCGAAGGTTTTGAAGGCGCTCGGCATGGACGGCGCTGTTGCGTACACGTTTCTGGCGCGGGCCGTCAGTATAGTGGGCAGCACGGGCACGGTGTTGCTGATCGCGCGCTTTCTGTCGCCTGTCGAGCAGGGATACTATTACACGCTGCTCAGCCTGGTCTCATTGCAGGTGGTCTTCGAGCTGGGCTTCTCGTTTGTGATTCAGCAATTGGCCGCGCACGAATGCGTTCATCTGGAGATCAAGGCGGACGGCTACGTGAGCGGCGACGCGAAAGCTCACGCGCGGCTGGCCTCGGCGCTTCAGCTCAGCTTGCGCTGGTATACGGTAGCGGCCTTGATGATGGGCCTGATCGTGGCTCCGTTGGGATGGGTCTTCTTTTCTCGCCAGGCAGTGCCAGGGGCGACGCCGGTGGCCTGGCACGGGCCATGGCTCGTGGCTGTCGGCGCGTCCATGGTGGGCTTGTGGTGTACGCCCTTTTACTCATTCCTCGAAGGCTGCGGCGAGGTGCGCGCGGTAGCTTCCATGCGGTTTTGTCAGGCCATTGCCACATCGGCATTTGCCTGGGCGCCCTTGCTGTTCAATCGCGGACTCTATTCGCCGGCCATGGCGATTGTGGGATACGCCGGCGCCGGGCTTATCTTTCTGGCTACGCGCCGCCGGCTGCTGACTGGGTTGCTCCGTCATCCGGCGCTGGAGGCAGCCATCCGATGGGACCGCGAGGTCTGGCCCTTCCAGTGGCGCATCGCCGTGAGCTGGATGTGTTCCTACTTCACCGTGCAGGTCTTCGTTCCGATCGTCTTCGCGTTGCGCGGGCCGCTCGAAGCCGGGAAGATAGGCATGTCCCTCAGCATCACCAGCTATATGACAGTTCTTGCGCTGGCCTGGACCTCAACCAAAACCACGCCCTTCGGCCGCTTGATCGCGCGTCGCAAATTCCTGGATCTTGACCGGCTCTTTCGGCGCACACTGGGCCAATCACTGGCGGTTTTTGCCCTGATTGCACTGGCCGCCTGCGGCGTGTCCGGACTATTGCCCGTGGCTGCTCCTCGATTGGCGGCGCGCATGGTCTCTCCGCAATTGTTTGCGGTGCTGGTGCTGGCTGCCGGCGCCAACTGCGTGGTGCAGAGCCTGGCCATGCTGCTGCGCTGCTTCAAGAGCGAACCCTTTCTGGCGCAGTCCCTGGCTGTGGCCTCGCTCACCCTTCTGCTAGCAGTATTGACGGTGACTCGATGGGGCAATGCCGCCGCTGCCTTCAGTTACTTTGTTGCCACGGCAGTCATCGGACTGCCGTTCGCGTTCGCAATCTTTGCGCGCGCCCGCCGGGGCTATCTGGTCCCGGGAGCGCGAGCGTCATGTGGAAACGAGGCTGGATGAGCGCAATGGGATGAGGATTTTGAATCAGTCAAAGCAATTCATCCGTGTGGGAAGACTTATCACCAAGGAGAAAGAGATGCTTTTATCGAAATGCCGAAAGACCGTCGATACATTCGCGCCGCCACTGGGACGGCTTTTCCGTTTGTCGCGGGATATGACAAGTCGCCGCCGGTCGATCCAGACGCAGTATGGCTTCTGTTTGGCTGGAGACCCGTCCATGACCAGCAAAGATTGGGAGGTCGATGGCATTCAGACCTTTCTTAGATTGCTGGAAACCCATGACGCGGTGATCGATATAGGGGCGAACGTGGGGTTCTACTCTTGTCTGGCAGCCAGTCGGGGCAAGTCGGCCATCGCTTTTGAACCAGCCTCCAGAAACCTTTACTTCCTCTACAAGAACTTATGGGAGAACAGGCTTTCCGATGTTGAGGTCTTCCCTCTCGGCTTGGCGGGACAATGCGGCCTGAAACGCATCTACGGATTTGGCGGCATTTCTTCGTTTGTGCCCGGCTGGGCTCAGGCGCGCGAGGCGGCGTCCAGTATTGTCCCCGTAACGACCCTCGATACGATCGCGGCCGGAAGATTTCAGCACCAGAAACTGCTGATCAAGATGGACGTTGAAGGTTTTGAACTCGATGTCCTGGCGGGCGCGGAGAAAATCCTGGGCATGAACCCAAAACCGACATGGCTGGTAGAGATACTGCTCCGCGACGAGGTGATCCCCGGCGGAGTGAGCCAGAAGTTTGCCGAAACCTTCGAAGTGTTCTGGAGGCATGGGTATCAAAGCCGAATGCTCAATGCAGCGCGGACCCCGGTATTACAAACCGATGTAAGCCGCTGGATTGCCAATGGAGTCGTGGACCCGGAAACGCATGACTTTATCTTTTCCGCGAACTGAACTCATATGGACGCTTTGATTGGGCAGACGGCGAAGACAAGCCGCGGCAGGAGAGCAAGGAATGAAACACGATTATCCGTTGAAGGTACTGATCACGGGCGGGCGGGAAGTCGGCGGCCTGCGCAGTTTTGCAGAGGGACTGCGCATGGGCTTCACCGAAGTCGGCATACCCGTAGAAATCATTCCGCCCATGAGAATTTTTCTGCGCTGGCGCGAGTTGCGCGATCCGCGGGTGTTGAAGATTCTCAGCACCACGGCGGTCTTTGCCGCGCCGTTTGCGCGTCGCGCCATTTGCATGGCCCACAGCGTTTCTCGAACCTACTTGCAAAGCTTCTGGAAGATACTGGCGGTCATCATCACCTTCAAACTTGCCAATCTCTCGCGTGGTGCGCAACTTATCGCCGTATCCGATTACATTGCGGCCCACCTTCAATCCATCTTTAACGTAAGAATCGACGCTGTGATTCACAATCCATTGCGGTCATTGTTTCTTGAGAGCGATGGAACTTCTGTCGTGAAACGCAATTACATCACTTATGTCGGCAGGTTCGATCCCGTCAAGAATGTGCATCGGCTTCTGCCGGCTATCCGCGACGTTTTGAATGAAAACCCTGGCCTGCGCGTGTGCATTGCGGGCGATGGGCCCCAGCGCGAAGAGTTGAAACATATGGCCGGCGGGGATGAGCGGATCGAGTTTCCGGGAGCGCTCGATTCTGCCCAGGTTCGAGCGCAACTGCGGCGCACACGTGTGTTTATTTCCGGAACGCCTACCGAGGCCCTCGGCATTTCATACATTGAGGCGCTCAGCCAGGGATGCGCAGTGGCCATGCCTGCATCGGGCGGCGGCCTGGAGATTGCGCCTCAAATGATCGGTAACGGAATTCATTTGTTCTCCGTCTCCCTGGCGCGCGAATCGGTAGCCTCGGCGTTGCGCATGGCTCTAGCTGCCGCGCCCAGGAATGTATCTTTTGCCGCCTACGCGCCACGCGTAGTGGTAGAAGCCAATCTTGCCGCCGATGCCCGCTTCTCGGCGTGGGGCAAATTTCAGGCAAAGCCCGCAGAACTGTCACCGCACAAGAACATCAAGCCCGCCAAGGCAACGGTTCGAGGAGTATCCCCATGACGGACTGCGCTCCCTTTACAAAGAATCGGGTTCGAGGGAAATGGCTCTTTCTCGGCGCGTTTATCTTTTCCTGTTTTTTCTTCTGGTGGCTGCGAAGCCTCATTCTTCGAGAAGTCATTCATTTGCTGGATCCGGTGAATGACGAAACCATCGTCATCAGCGTGCTGGCGCTGATGATCTTCATTGCCGGCTACCTTCTGCCAGCATCTGGCCGTCCGAGACCCGGGATGCCAAAGCAACTACTCGACGCCTGCGGGGATTTTGCCTACCGGGCCACGCTGGTGATCTTCTTTCCGGCTCTGCTCATTGCCATTCGAATTCTGTTCAGTCATATTAACCTGGACTATGGCTCGGGCGACGCCGTCCCGAGGCCGTATCAAGCCCTGCTCTATCTCCACCTCTTTTTCGGCTTCATGTGTTTTGGTGCCGCCGATCCGGAGAAACAGGGATCGCGCCGCCTTTGGATTGCCGTGGCGCTGGTTACTTTGCCGCGCCTGATCATCTCGATTCATGGAGCGCGGTTTATCCTGGCCCAGGCTGTTATTCCCGCCCTGCTCATCGCCGTCGCGCGCGGCTGGATTCACTATTCGCCCAAGCGCATTCTGCAGATCGCCGCTCTGACCCTGGTGATTCTTTTCGTGCCGGCGATCACCCGCGGAGACAAGGTGACCGGACCTGGCAACGACATTCCGCAGTTTATGTCCAGCAATATTCTGGGCCTCTTTCAGGACAACACCGACTTGAGCATCGATGATCGATGCCCGCCGTTTCTTGTATCGTTGACCGCTAAAATTATTCCTTACCATATGCTTGGCGTGTGCGTGATGGACATTGGCGGGTTGAAGAACATGCCCGCGACACTGGAGCGCATTCTCACCGACAATAACCCTGAGTCTCAGAATGGAACGAGGTCAGGAACTGGATCGATCTATCTGCTTGAGCTATACGTGACCGGCGGGATTTTCGCCGTGTACGCCGGCTCGGCATTGTTCGGCTTCAGTTGCCGGCGGTTTGTAGGATGGCTCGGCAAGCGCTCGCTATTTTCCGGGATATGGGCCGAATGCCTGACTCGTGCGCTTCTAGCGCCAAGAGGCAATCTAAGTTACGTCTATGAGCGGATTCCTTCCCTGATTCTCGCCACCTTCCTGGTTATCGGCATCGTGTGGGCAGGACGATTGCTGAAGAGCGAACGCGCTTTAATTTCCGCAAGGCCCTGTCGCTCTCTGCAACTTCGCCAAGAGGTATAATCGGCCCCATGGCGGCAGATATTCAAGTCAATTTATTGCAGACCGCGAACGCGGAAGCCGCACAGGATCGAGAGTTCGGCGGCGACGCGGATGCCGGGCAAAAACTGCACACACTGGAAGCGCGGCTTGAGCAGTTGGGCAGCCTGATGGTGGCGTACTCTGGGGGCGTGGATTCCGCCTTCCTGGCGGCTACGGCGCATCGCGTACTGGGCAGACGAATGCTGGCCGTGCTGGCTGACTCATCGAGTCTGGCGCGGCGCGACTTTGAGGCCGCGCGCGCCTTTGCCGATGCGCAGAAGATGCCGCTGCACATTCTTGCAACTGAAGAGCTGAGCCGGCCCGAGTATCAGCGCAACGATGCCAATCGATGCTTTCATTGCAAGGACGAACTCTTTGCGGCCATGGAAGCGCTAGGCCCCAAGCTGGGCTTTGAGCGCATTGCTTATGGCATGAACGCCGACGATACGCGGGATTATCGTCCGGGGCAACGGGCGGCCGAGGAACACGCCGTGCTGGCGCCGCTGGCCGAGGCCGGACTGACAAAGATTGAGATTCGCGCGCTGGCCAAGGCAGCCGGCTTTGCGCTCTGGGACCGTCCGGCAGCGCCTTGCCTGGCCTCGCGCGTGGAGTATGGCCGCACCGTGACGCGCGAGGTTCTTGAGCAAGTGGAAAAGGCCGAAGAGAGCCTGCGCGAATTGGGTTTCATCGAATTGCGCGTTCGCCATCACGGCGAACTTGCCCGCGTGGAATTGGCTCGCACCGAATTGCCGCGCGCTCTTTCGATGGTGATGCTGGACGCCATCACGGCGGCTCTCAAACTGGCGGGCTTCAAGTACATTACGCTCGATTGCGCTGGCTTTCGCTCGGGCTCGATGAACGCGATTTTGCCGGCGGAAGTGTTGGCGCGGCGCGGCGCATAGGCGACAGTTTAGAATCACATTGCTATGCGTATTGGTTATCTTGAATGTTTTTCCGGCATCAGCGGCGACATGCTGCTGGGCGCTTTGGTGGATGCGGGCGTTCCCTTCGATTCTCTTGCTGAGACAGCCGCTGCATTGAACGTAGGCGCGCGCCTGGAAGTGCGCAAGGTGAGCCGCGGCGGACTGGCCGCAACCAAGGTGAATGTGATTACGCCCGACACGCCAGCGGTTGAACCGGCGCACACACACGGCGATCACGAGCACTTGCATCCTGGTCATCACGAGCATGAACACCACCATCCGGCTCATATTCATGCGCCTCATCGCTCGCTGTCGGCGATTCTCGCAATCATTGGCTCCGCGCCGCTGAGCGACACTGTGAAGCAGCGCTCCATTCGCGCCTTTCAGATGCTGGGCGAGGTTGAAGCCGCCATTCATTCCGTCCCCGTTGAAGAAGTGCATTTTCACGAGGTGGGCGCGGTAGACACCATGATCGATATTGTTTGCGCGGCAGCCGGCGCGGAGGCTTTGAGCGTTGGTCGCTGGCTTTCGTCGCCGCTGAATGTGGGCAGCGGCACGGTCGTCTGCCAGCACGGCACTCTGCCTGTTCCCGCGCCAGCCACGCTGGCTTTGCTGGGCAATGCGCCGGTCTATGCGGCTGGCGAGCCGATGGAGCGCGTGACTCCAACCGGCGCGGTGCTGCTGCGAATGCTGGATGTGCAATACGCAAAGCTGCCGCAAATCCGCGTTCTGAAAACGGGCTATGGCGCGGGCGGTCGCGAGACTGAAGGGCAACCCAACCTGCTGCGCCTGCTGGTAGGTGAAGAGATTGGCGATGCGGCAGAAGACGCCATCGCGGTGATTGAAACGGTGATTGACGATTGCAATCCGCAGTTGCTCGCTTATGTGAGTGAGTTGCTGCTGGCCGCCGGCGCCTGGGATGTTTATCGCGCCTCTGTGCAGATGAAGAAGGGGCGCAGCGGCGTGCAGGTGACTGTGCTTTGCAGGCCCGATCTGGTGCCCGCGCTTCAGGAGGTGCTCTTCCGCGAGACCACCACCATCGGACTGCGCTGGCGGCTGGAAAACAAAGTCGCGCTGACACGCGAGTTTGCGGAGGTGGTAACAAGCTGGGGCAAAGTGAAAATCAAGATTGCTCGCTTGCCTGGTGGAAAGATTGCCAATGCGTCGCCGGAGTATGAAGATTGCCGCAAGATCGCAGCGGAACATTCGATTCCGCTCAAGCGTGTGATGGAAGAAGCCATGCGAGCCTACGCCGGCAGTAACAAGGAGACGCGCTGATGGATCGTGCTCATATCGAGAAGCTGCTGAATGAAGTGCGCGAGGGCACGACGGAGGTCACTGAGGCGCTTGACCGGCTGAAGCATTTGCCGTTCGAGGATCTGGGTTTCGCCAAGGTCGACCATCACCGCGCGCTGCGCACCGGCATGCCTGAGGTGATTTTTGCCGCAGGAAAAACCGCTGCGCAGGTGGCGCAGATCTTTGCCCGCATGGCGAGCGCCGGAGGCAATGTTCTGGCTACGCGCGCGACGCGTGATATGTATGATGCCGTTCATGCGGTCGAAGCGCGGGCTGAGTTTCATGAAATGGCTCGCGCCATCACGCTCGCGCAGGCACCGGCTATTCCCGGTAAAGGAAGCATCGCCGTCGTGTGCGCTGGCACCAGCGATCTGCCGGTTGCCGAAGAAGCCTTGGTGACGGCGCGGCTGATGGGCAACACGGCCGAGCTGATTGCCGATGTGGGAGTGGCTGGAATTCATCGCCTGCTGGCGCAGAAGCATGAGCTGCAATCGGCGCGCGTGTTGATTGTTTGCGCTGGCATGGAGGGCGCGCTGCCGACCGTCGTTGGCGGACTGGTAAACGCTCCGGTGCTGGCCGTGCCAACGAGTGTCGGTTATGGCGCATCGTTTGGCGGCGTGGCCGCGCTGCTGGGAATGCTGAACACTTGTTCGCCGAATGTCTCCGTGGTCAACATCGATAACGGCTTTGGCGCGGCCTGCATCGCTTCGCTCATCAACCACCAGTGAGGAATCAGAGCCGGCATCAAGATATTTTCATAGTTCCCGCAATGCAGTTATTGTGGTATCCCACCCTAGCCGCAAAAACAAAAACGCGGCGAGGATGGGGCACCCACGTCTGATTATGTAAGGGCTAAAACCCGTACCCTTCACCAAATCCGAGTTTTTGGGACAGACTTTCAGAACCAGCGGCCCAACGTCACGAAGACTTTGCGATGGCCGGCGTCGCCTGCCGAAATGCCGAAGGTGAAGAGACCGATGGGCGTATCGGCCAGCAGTCCAGCAACGCCATCCTGGCGCAAGATCGCTGATCTTTCCGGTGACCAGATCTCGCCCGCCTCGTAGCTGACGACTCCATAAAGACCTTGTCCACGACCGATGGGCAGAGCCGCGATACGGTGCAAGTAGCCCGCGCGGGCGAAGTACGTATCGGTGCCTCGGAACTCGTCGAATGAGGAAGCGGAAAGGCGCATAGGCCCGCCGAGGGTGAAGCGATAAGGCTCAGCTACGTTGGCGCGCAAATAGGAGTTGACTTCGCCGCCGATGCCAAAGATGTTGGTCTCATTCCATGAGCGGGTGGTGCTGAATGAGAGCTTCAGCAGCGGCGCGTTCGCGCTTGCGACGGCATGGTAAAGCGCGCCGGTCGAAATCGCCAGCCGGAATCCGTTGGGCGAGATGGCGGCGGAAGATGCTTCATCGATCTTGAGTTGGAGCAGACCGGTCTGCGAGGTTCCAGAGAGATATGGGCCGCCGCCCGTACCCGCTACGAGACTCCAGCGCGTGTCCTCGGCGCGCCACACGGCGGAGATTTGCAGTTGACTGGAGAAGGTGCGTCCGGCTTCGATGCCCGCATCGAGATTTTGCTGGAATCGCTCGGCAACACGCTTCTGGTTGACCCAGATGTAGACCGGTGCGCGGAGAATGCCGGCACGCGGCTCAATGAAATAGCCGCCGGGGACGATCAGGCGGTAGTACTCGGCGGAGAGATCGGTCATGTAGCCGATGCGGGCGTTGGCGCGCAATTCGGAGCCGAAGCCGCCCAGATTCTGATCGATCAAACGCAGAGTCATTTCTCCGCGGCTGATGTTGGATGTTGAAGCGGCCACTTCGGGGCTGACGAGCAGATAGGGCGGGCCGGTGCGGTCGTTACTGAGGCGAACCAACAGGCCGGTGTCGGGCGCGGACGGGCCGGATGCGGGCGGGCCAAAGGTCTCCCATGTGGCGCTGATTCCTCCGTCCGATTGAATATGCGTGAGCGCATCGAGGGTGGGGACGGGCGCGATAGGCCGGCCTTCGAGGGGCTTCAGATCGCTGATGACTTCGCGAATGGCGCGGGGTTCGGGGCTCGGCTTGGGGCCTTCAACACGAACCTCGCGCAGCAGACCGAGCGGCGGGCGGCGGCGGCTCGCGCGCGCGGTCACGTAGGCTTTCCAGCCTTGATCGTCGAGGGCGTAGCGCAGCAGCGCGGCGCGGTTCTGCTCGGCGGCGTCGTAGCCGACATCGATCAGTGGGCCGACATTCGCGTAGTCTGTGGCGGAAAAGCTGCCGGTCGGCACATTGATGACCAGATCTGCCAACCGCTCAGCCTGCGTTACGTTGCGTTCAATGCCGGCATCGAATGCGCGGTTCAGCACACCGACAATCGATAGAGTATCGGCCTTGGTCAGCGGTGCATCCTCAAGGTGAATGGCGATGACGATGCCGGCGTGCAGATCGTGCTTGAGAACGTCGGTAGGGAGGTTGTCGAGGATGCCGCCATCGACCAGGTAATGGCCGTCGCGACCCTGAACCGGGGGAAAAATGCCGGGGATGGAGATGGATGCGCGCACAGCCTGAGGCAATGGACCAGAGGCAAAAGTGACCGATTCGAGAGTATTGAGGTCGGTCGCCACGCAGCGAAAAGGAATGGGAAACTGGTTGTAGTCCAACTCCTCCCGGTTGTAGTCGGGCATGTTGCCGGTGAGGAATTCGTTGACGCCGCGGTCGGTTAGCAGCGCATTTTGCAGTGTGAGGTGATGGCGGAGACCGATGGTAAAGGCGTCAGGAAGTTCGCGGCGGTCCTGTCGGCGGCGAAAGCTCGCATCGGCGTAAGAAGTTTGCAGGGTAAAGACGCGGGAGAAAGCGTCGCTGACGGCCACCGCGCGCATCTGGGTGGGGGTGCTGCCGGTGGCGTAAAGAGCGCCCACCAGCGAGCCCATGCTAGTGCCGGCGATGCGGTCGACGGGGATCCGATGCTCTTCAAGCCATTGCAGGACGCCGATGTGCGCCAGGCCCAAAGCGCCGCCGCCTTCGAGCGCGATGCCGATGACAGCACGGCCCGGGGGCTGAACGGCGGGCAGATCGGAGCCGGCGGTCACCGGTTCCTGCGCAGCAGCAGTCAAGAGCAGGGTTGCGGCAAGGATGATTGCGACGGACTTCAAGCGCACGGGTACACCCCCAGTCGAAGACCATCCTTCAAGGTAATGCTTTGCGGAGGGAATTGCAGTGACGAATGGCAGCTTGACGATGCCGCAATCGAGCCGAAGGCGCAGAATACCCTTCCCCTGGCGGGGGTCACCTTTCCGCGTCAAAGGCGCGGCGGAGAGGAGCGGGCGTCTATTTAGGCGGGGCCGGCGTGAAACCTTCGCGCCTTTGGGTGGGTTCCGGTTTTGGCTTCGGCTTGGGGGCCTTCTTGACTTCTTTTCTGCCTTTATCTTTGCTTCCCATGTGTGCAAGTGTGCCACAAAAGGGTGGGTTGGGGGAAGGCAGGAAGGCTGAATCGTCGACCCGTGTGGCATTTCGTTGACTCAGAGGCTTGATTCGGGTATTCTGGAATCCTTGCGCGGTGTTGCGCCTGGGGTCTGTGTGAGTCGGGGCCCCCAGCGACGGGTCTTCGTCGATGGGGTGAGTGGACTCATCCGGATCCAGCTGGTTGATGCCCCTGGTGGATGTTTTGGGGATCGACTGGAACAGGCTGTCGGCTGCTGGATTCGAGTTTGCGTGCGCTTTTTTGGCGCGAATCCAGGCAAGCCAGAGCCTCTTCGAGGGGCAGCTCGCGCATTCCTCACCCGAACAGATTTGTTTGGAAGTGGGTGGAAATCAGGCCCGTGCGCGTGATTGGCGCGGGCAAAACGCTTTGTGTTGGGCTTTTGCAGGGCTATTTTGAAGGCATTAGAGGGCAGGAGAGCGATGGGCACCTTTATTCCGAGCGGCAAGAATGTTGACCGCAAGTGGTTTGTAGTGGACGCCAACGGCAAGACGCTGGGACGCTTGGCGACCAAGGCCGCTGATGTGTTGAGCGGCAAGCTGAATCCCCAGTATGTGCCGTACATCGATGTGGGCGACCACGTGATCGTCATCAACGCGGAAAAGGTTCGCCTGACCGGTTTGAAGGCGCAGAGCAAGCTCTATCGCCGCTACACGGGTTTTCCCGGCGGGCTGCGCGAAGAGTCGTACACGCGCCTGTTGAATCGCAAGCCGGAGATGATTCTGGAGCAGGCCATCAAGGGCATGCTGCCCAAGAGCAAGATGGGCCGGCAGATGGCGACCAAGCTGAAGGTCTATCGCGGCGACAAGCATCCCCACGAGGCGCAGATGCCGGTGGCATTGGAAATCGCGTAAAACAGCTTTTAGCTTTTAGCTATTAGCTGTCAGATTTTTATCGGAATTTGAACTTTTTGGCTTCGGTTTTTAGCTAAAAGCTAAGAGCTAAAAGCTAAAGGCTAACGAGGAAAAGAATGGCAGATTTGGTTCAGTATTACGGGACAGGGCGGCGCAAGTCGGCGATTGCCCGCGTCTTTCTGCGTCCCGGCACGGGCGAGTGGAAGGTTAACGGCAAGGCATTCGAAGTGTACTTCGTGACCGAGCAGCAGCGCGTGGCAGCCAAGCGTACGCTGGCGCTGGTCGAGCTGGCCTCGAGCTTTGACGTTGTCACTACCGTGCGGAGCGGCGGCGTTTGCGCGCAGGCCGATGCCGTCAAACTGGGCATTGCCCGCGCACTGATCGAGTTCAATCCTGAACTGCGCAAGGTGCTCAAGGCTGAAGGCCTGCTCACCCGCGATTCGCGCATGAAGGAACGCAAGAAGTACGGACAGAAGGGCGCTCGTGCGCGCTTCCAGTTCAGCAAGAGATAGCTTTCAGCTTTTAGCTGCTAGCTTTTAGCTTTTTCTTGGTAGTGCCGGCCGCATTAAGGTCAACGGACGTTGATTAGGGCACGAACAAGCTAAGAGCTAGAGGCTAGAAGCTAGCGGCTGAGTTTCACACAATCTCCCGCGTTAGCGGGTTAAATCCGGGCGCCGGCATCGACCACCCGGATGCAATCCACGAAGGAGGCCAATGGCCACGATCACAATGAAGGAGCTGCTCGAAGCTGGAGTTCACTTCGGGCATCAGACCAAGCGCTGGAATCCCAAGATGAAGGAATACATCTTTGGCGAGCGCAACGGGATCTACATCATCGATCTGCAGAAGACGCTCAAGCTCTTTAAGGAAGCGTCGAAGTTCGTCACAGAGCTGTGCGCTAGCGGCAAGACAATCTTGTTTGTCGGCACCAAGCGCCAGGCGCAGGAAGCCGTGGCCGAGGAGGCCAACCGCGCGGGGATGCCCTACATCAACCAGCGCTGGCTGGGCGGCCTGTTGACCAACTGGGTGACAGTGCAGAAGTCGGTGAAGCGCCTTCAGGAACTGGATGAGATGGCTACAGATGGCCGCTACGAACTGCTGACCAAGAAGGAAGTGATTCGCCTGGAGCGGGAGCGCAAGCATCTGCAAGCGAACCTTGCCGGCATCAAGACGATGAAGCGGCTGCCTGATGCGCTCTTTATCGTCGACTCGAACAACGAGGCGATTGCCGTGAAGGAAGCCCGCAAGCTGGGCATTCCGGTGGTTGCAGTGGTCGACACCAACTGCGACCCGACGGTTGTGGACTATGTGATTCCGGGTAACGACGACGCGCTGCGCGCCATACGCCTTTTCACCTCGAAGATTGCCGATTCAGCCTCTGAGGGCGTGAACCTGGTGGGCGACAAGGCCTTTGCCGAGGAGTTGCCGGAGCCTGTGGAAGTGGCCGCCGAGGCCGCGCCCGCAGTCGCTGAAGAAGCTGAGGAAGTGGATTTGGAAGCGGCTTTGGGCGGCGGCATTCGCAAGGCGCCCGCTGTGGTTGCGGCGCTGGACGAGGCTGCAGTGGCCCAGGGTGCTGCTCTTTAATCATTCTCGCGCATTGCGGTGCGCATAATGAAAAAAGCGTGGCCGCCTCGGTTGAGCGCCACGCTTTTCGTTTGCCATCTGCGCTGGGGCAGACTCCTTCGGTCGAGTCGCGAGTCGAGCATCGCAGATGTAATTCAAATTTGAGAGAGAGACAAAAACAGTGAGTGAAAAGATTGATGCCAAGCAGGTAAAAGAGCTTCGTGAAAAGTCCGGCGCGCCGATGGGCGATTGTTTGAAGGCGTTGCAAGAGTCCAAGGGCGACATTGAAGGCGCATTTGTGGTGCTGCGCAAGCGGGGCATGGCCTCAGCGCAAAAGAAAGCCGCGCGCACAACCAACGAAGGTGCGGTGGGAACGTATATTCACGCCGGCGGCAAGATTGGTGTGCTGCTCGAACTGAATTGCGAGAGCGATTTTGTGGCTCGCACCGAGGATTTTTCGGAGCTGATGAAGGACGTTGCGATGCATATCGCTGCCAGTGATCCGCGCTATGTGAAGTCCGAGGACGTGACCGCGGCCGATATGGAGCGCGAGAAGGATATCTATCGCGCGCAAGCCGCCGCCACCGGCAAGCCGGCCCCGGTAATCGAGAAGATCGTCGAAGGCAAGATGGCCAAGTTCTACGAAGAGGTCTGCCTGCTGGAACAGCCTTTCATCAAGGACCAGGCGATCAGCATCAAGGAACTGATTGCGACCAAGGTAGGCAAGCTGGGCGAGAACATTACCGTGCGGCGTTTTGCGCGCTTCAAGGTGGGCGCGCCCGACTGGACTGTTGCCACCACCAAGCCGGTGGAAGCGGCAGCCGAGTAACGAACGACATTCAGAAATAGAAAAGGTCTGGGCGCAGAGCCTGGGCCTTTTTGCTTGTCAATTGCTTCTACTCCTCAGCATTTTGCTTGAGCAACCCCAGGTCCTCATCCTCTTTCGCGTGCGGCAACTCTCACAGCGGCTAGCCAGGCAGTTTACCCGCCCAGCGCAAACCCGCGGGCCGACTCCAGCAGTTTCGCCACTGACTCCTTCGAACACGATTCAGAATAGATGCGCATCAGCGGTTCGGTGCCACTGGCGCGCAGCAGCAGCCAAGTCTCGGCTGCATTGGACTTGGTCTTGGCCTCCGGGTTGTCGAGATAAAACTTGACGCCGTCGAGTGTATCCTGACGGATGATCGGCATTCCCGCAAAGACCGGGTCTCCGGGCTTCAGTGTTTTGGCCCGCGAAATCGCGCCGTTCTTCACATCGTCCGGGATGCTCAAGTCGATGCGGCCATACTGATGCTCGCCATACTCGGCTTGCAGATCGGCTACGAGTTGGCCGAGCGTCTTTCCTTCCTCGGCCATCACGTTGGCGAGCAGCAGCGAATTCAGCAGGCCGTCGCGTTCGGGCAGGTGGCGCTTGAAGCCGATGCCGCCCGACTCTTCGCCGCCCATCACGATCTCGCGCTCAAGCATGTAGTCGCAGACAAATTTGAAACCGATACCGTGCTCGATCAGTTCGCGGCCATGCTTCTTGCAGATGCGGTCGAGCATTTTGGTGGTATTGAATGCGCGCGTGACGGCGCCGGGCCAGTCGTTGTGGCGCTTGAGCACCCAACTGAGCAGCACAGAATAAATCTTGTGCGGATCGACGAAGTTGCCATGCTCATCGGTCGCGCCAATGCGGTCCGCGTCGCCATCCGTGCAGAGGCCGGCCTGGCAACCGTTGGCGACAACCGCCTCGGCAAGCGCGCGAATGTGAGGCTCGATAGGCTCGGGATTGATGCCGGGAAAGAGCGGATCGGCGTTACCGCGAATCTGCACGTGAGCCACGCCCAGGCGGGCAAAGATGTCGGCGATGATCGTTCCGCCAGCGCCGTACATCGAGTCGAGACCAAACTTCATGCCAGATTTTGCGAGCGCGTCAAGACTGGTGAAGCTCTCGATGGCGGTGAGATACGGCGGCAGGAAATCGACTTCGACAATGGCGGCGGGTTGAGCCGCGCGCGTCACCGGCTGACCGAGACGCGCTTCGATATCGGCGATCATCGACGGCTTGCCCGAGCCGCCGTACCAGCCCTTGTACTTGACGCCGTTCCACTGCGCGGGATTGTGCGAGGAGGTGATCATGATGCCGCCGGCGCAGCCACGCTCTTTGACGGCCCAACTGAGCGCCGGAGTGGGCGTAATGCGGTCGGCCAACTGCACCGGAATGCCCGTGGCGACGACGACTTCAGCGCATGTGCGGGCAAATCGCTTCGAGCCGAAGCGAGTGTCATAGCCGATGCAGATGCCCTTGGCAGGATCTTCCTTGGCATGGATGTAGGCCGCGACGGCCTCTGCGGCGATGCGCACGTTGGCAAATGTAAAGTCGTCGGCGATGATCGCACGCCAGCCGTCGGTGCCGAACTTGATTGGAGAAAGGGTCATGGTCGAGTCGTTGTGCTCCCTGAAACTAGGGTACCCGACCGCCCCGGCTTCGGTCTCCTCATTGGGCTTCGCAACTGGTGTCGGCATGCATCATGCCAAAAGCAATTCGTTTTGGCTGCTTCCGATCGAGGGCCCGATTATCTTATGTAGTTTCAGGGCCCACTCGCAACAACGCGGGAGCAATTCGTCGCTCCCGCATTGTTTTGGTCGGATCGGTGCGAAACTTCTACTGCACGACCACATTGATCGAATACGGTACAGACATCTGGTTTGCGTTGCCATACAGAGTGACGGGGCCCTGACTTCCAGGAATCACAACACTCCCAACCTGTTGCGCGGTTACCATCACCGAGTAAGGAGTTCCCGACGATGGCGGCGTATTGAGAACCGGCGAAGTTCCCAGTACCTGAGTACTGCACGCGGTGGTCATGCTTCCAATGACGCCGGTAAGAACCAGCAGACAGATCATCAGCAGGAAGCGTCCCTTGCGTCCAGACTTGCGGCCAAATGCCAGACTGAGCAGACCCACGCCAAACATGGCTGCCAATTCGAAGGGTGCTGAATGCGAATTCTGGCTGGTTGTGGTCCCGACGGGCACATTCGTGGTGATGGTGACCTTTATTGTTCCAGGCAGCGACGGATTTGTATTGACCACCAACTCGTCCGGATGGAGAACCCCGTTGATGTCGGTGTAGTTGCCACCGCTAAATGTACAGGTTGCATGAGCCGGTAAACCCTGGCACGAAAAGCCCAGCGGAAGGGTGTAGTTATTCAAAGCCAGAGTCGCCGTAGAAGCGGGCCATGCAGCATTGGTGCTCACGCCATACCCCATTAACGACGTGACGGTGAGCGTGGTGGCGACCGACGCCTCGGCCGGATAAGTGGCAGCTGGGACAGCCACCGTCAGCGGACTGGGTGTCAGCAGGACACTGGGTTGCCGGAGTTCCTGAAATAAGATGGGCGAGCCGTTGTTGGTTGTTGTTACAGTTACGGGCGCATAATTAGCGTCGCCACTGTACACGATACTCGTGATCGTCTGCGGCGTAATTTCATTCGGTGCAACACTGTTCTGTGAAATCTGGAGGCAACTGGTTGGGAAGGTCGCACTGCCAGTAGCATCCAAGCTGAACGAATTTGTCGGGAGCGAGTTGGTAGGCGGACCATTTGGGCCGCACAGTACGGTTGATCCCTGCATAAAGGAAATTGTTCCAGTTGGCATCAACCCACCGACACCGTTCACTTTCACTACATAGTTGGTGAGGTAGGAATCGAGCGAATTGTCGTAGGGCTTATAAGCCTGGCTAAGAACGTACGCCGGCTGGGTAAGGTTCGGCACAGTCAACACCGGAGCAGCGACCTTTCCCACCACTCTAGAGACAGAGGCTGAAGATGCGCCATACACTCTGTCGCCGATGTACTGAACGTTGAACGTGTAGTTCCCGGCGGGAATACCAACAAGAGTGATGGCATACTTGCCATTGGTTAGGGTGACGGGCGGCTGCGCTACACCGTTCAAAGAAATCACCACGTTCCCTGTCGGCGTTGCGCCCGTTCCGCTCGTCGAAGCCACCGTGATAGATATCGGGATACTGAGAACCGTCACTGTGCTGGGAATGGTAAGGGTCGTCGTGCTTCCCGCCAGGGCCCCAGCGGTTCCGGAGGCAACCACACCTACAGGGGAATTTGCCGCATTGCCCTGAGCTGTAATCACACTGGAAATCGGGCCTTGCACTCCAGGTCCCTCAGGGTCCATGGTGACGTTAACCGTGCATGTGGCCATCGGCGCTACAGGAGCGGAGCAACCTGACGCGCTGAAATCCACCGAGTCACTCAAAAGAAACCCAGTAACGTTCAACGTGGAAGTTCCGATATTCGTCAACGTAGCCGACCCGGATCCCGTAGACCCTAGAGCGGGTGAGCCGGTATTGGCCCACCCGCTGGCACTTACCAAATGCAGATTCAGGGCCGTCCCATCCGCCAGGTACGCGTTGTCCGCCCTATCGAGAGCCACACTGGTTGGATCGGTAACCGTTGCGCCAATCACAGTCTCGGTGCTCGGGGATAGCGCGCCGCTCACATATGGAACTCGTTTCGTACCGCCGTTGGACGAGATGTACACAGCGCCGGATAGATCAACCGCCAGTCCGGTAGTGTTGCTCAACGTAGTCAGCAGTGTCGATCGCGTGCCGTTCGGCTGGACTTCGATGAGATTCGAACCGTCTGCCACGTAAAGACTATTGCTCCCATCCACGGCCACCGCAGCGGGAGCGGTGAACCCGGTCAGATCAATTTCCGTTTGACTCAGGGCGCCAAACATTCCGCCAAGATTGCCGAGTTTCACCACCCGGGCATTGTTTGGATCAGCCACATAGAGGTTGCCCAAAGCATCTGTCGCAAGATTCAGCTTGGCGCCCAATCCAGTCTTCAGCGTGATTTGACCAGCAGTGTTCAGGCCGGTGGGCGTATATGGCACCTCATACACCTTGCCGCTGTCCGCTATAAACACATCTCCGGCGCCATCCACCGCGACTCCCGTCGGCGCCGTCAGCCCCGTACCCACAGAAACGCCTGCGGTTGTTGCAATGGCTCCAGCAGGATACATCAGAACTTTCTTGAGGCCGCTATCAGCTACATACAAGCTGCTCGCGGCATCGGCTGCCACTTGACCAGGAACCATCAAGCCTGCGCCGATCGACTGTTCAAAAGCAGGCGTACCAGAAATCACTGCCCCCTGAGCGGTTCCATACAACGCCATCGAAGCTATTACGTTGTTCGTCCCATCCAGCATCAGCAGTTTGCCAGATACACCGCCTGCGGCATGGGGGCTCAAGGCAACATTCACGGAGCAGGTACTCAGCGCCTCATAGGCCGTTCCCGCCACGCAGCTTCCGCCGCTGGCAACAACGAGGTCGGGAGCTGCTGCGCCAGCTTCTTCAATCGTAAATTTGGCCGGAGTCACGCCTGCGCTCAACCCGAAATTGACAGTTGACGACGCTCCTTGCGAACCAGCGGCGGCAGACCCAAGATGCACATTCGCCAAGGCAACTGCCGCAATGTCGTTGATTCCGTTCCAGCCTCCCGATGCGCCCGGCGCAGTTGGGACATACATGATTCCACGAAGTACATCGAAGTCAACATTGGCGAAGGCTGGGACCGCAGCCAGCAAGTACGCGTCACTAGGATTCACAGTTCCGTTTTCGTTGGGAACAAGGTACACACCGGCCTTGGAATCGCTCACATAGATGTTTCCATTGCTATCGACTGTGACGCCGTCTGGGCTACTGAGATTCGGATCCACGCGCGTCAATTTTGTGTCCGTGGCGTTGGTCGTGCCAGCAGGGGCAAGCAAAACTCCGGGAGTGCCACCTTGTTCTACAAAATAGATGTTGCCGGAATTATCAACGGCAATCGCCTCAGCTTTGGAGCCCGCGAGCGTTGAGACGACAACTGTTCCACTCAGAACATTTCCTTTGCTGTCGACGGCGAAAGAGTCGATCGCAGGCGAATGAAAATCACCGACGGCCATGGTTGCCGTGCCGTTGCTTGCATTGGTTACTTTGGAGCTGAAGCTGAAATCAAAGACTTGCATGAAAGGAATTGAAGTATTGACAGTGTTAAACGCTTGACTACCCGTAAGCCAGGAATACGCGTAGGTAATAATATTCGGGTCCGACATATTCCAGGTTGCGTTCGCATACGGAATCCTCTCGAATTCATCGTTCCAGGTTAGCCCGATCCACAGGTTATCCCACGGATCAAGGGCTATTCCCGTGCTGCAATATCCGCAGCTACCCCCAGGGATCAGCGTGACCATCGCCCCGCCGCCTGCCGGGAACAAGTACAAGCCGCCGTTCTGAAAATCGACCGTGAACAGATCGCCCTTGCTGGAGATAGCGGTTTCCCACTGCTGTCCCCATGTTGCTGGATGCGAGGCAACGGCGCTGATCGGACCGGATACAACCGCTGGGACCAGGCCGATTCCAGAGAGCGAAAGCGAAGCAAGAATATTGCCTCCCGAATCCAGTAATTCGAGTTTGGCGGACACGTTTCCAATAATCTTCGAATTCAATGCAACTTCTACAGTGCAGGTCTCGCCTGCCTTATAGGTTGTCCCCGTCTTACACGTGCCGCCGACGACGGTGAAATCTGTACCGCCGCCTGCTTCTACAATCTCGATATTTTCTAAGGTTGTGCTTGCGGCGAACCCGACATTGATCGTCTCGGGCGCACCTTGCACTCCAGTGGCAGCATCCCCTAATCCCACGTTCGACAAGGCAACCGCAACAAAATCGTTGTAGACTGTGCCGCTGGGTGAAGTCCAGCCACCACCTAAGCCGTAGGTGGTCGGAACATACATAATGCCGCGAACAAGATCGAAATCGACGTTGGCGAAGGCCGGAATCGCGTCCATCAACACCGCATCGCTCGGGCTCACAGTTCCGCTAACATTGGGAACCAGGTACACACCGGTTTTGCTATCACTTACATAGACGTTTCCATTGCTATCGACAGTGACGCCGTCCGGGCTGCTGAGATTCGGATCCACGCGCGTCAATTTTGTGTCCGTGGCGTTGGTTGTGCCGGCAGGAACAAGCAGGACTCCGGGAGTGCCACCTTGTTCTACAAAATAGATGTTGCCGGAATTATCGACGGCAATCGCCTCAGCTTTGGAGCCCGCAAGCGTTGAGACGACAACTGTTCCACTCAGAACATTTCCTTTGCTGTCGACGGCGAAAGAGTCGATCGCACCCGAATTAAAATCGCCAACGGCCATGGTCGCGGTGCCGTTGCTTGCGTTAGTAACTTTGGAGCTGAAACTGAAGTCAAAGGGCTTGAGCAAAGGAATTGAAGTATTTACGGTGTTAAACGCTTGACTCCCCGGATTCCAGAAATACGCGTAGGTAATAATATTTGGGTCGGACATATTCCAGGTGCCGTTCGCATAGGGAATCCTCTCGAACTCATTGTTCCAGTCTAGCCCGATCCACAGATTATCCCAAGGGTCAATAGCTATTCCCGGATTAGTCCAGGTGTTACCGGAAGCGATTAACGTGACCATCGCCCCGCCGCCTGCCGGGAACAAGTACAAGCCGCCGTTCTGAAAATCGACCGTGAACAGATCGCCCTTGCTGGAGATCGCGGTTTCCCACTGCTGGCCCCAAGTTGCCGGATGGGAGGCAACGGCGCTGTACGGGCCGGTGGCAACCACTGACATATTTGTTTGCGCTCCAGCTCCCTGGCACAGACAGACACTGAAGAGCAGCGCAAGAGCAATTCTGGCAGACCCGCGCAAAGAGATGATCGACTTGGTGGCCATGACAATCCTCCTAATAACTCATATCGAGCAACATCGCGAGTGGCGTAGTTCCACCCGGGCATTGAGGCTTTGTGCTCCCTACTTCTGGAAGGCGGCCTCGCGCCTCCCAGATGCATCATCCTTGCCGCTCGTCTTCTTGATCAGCCTCTACTGCACAGTGACAGGCAATGTAAACGGCAGGGAAACCAGCGCCCCATTCCATGTCGTGGTGACTTCGACGTTGGAAGTACCTGCCGGAGTCGTGACAATCGGCCTTGGTGGTGTATGGGTATAACCGTTATTGGTGCAAGCGGTGATGCCGAAGACTGTGCCAGCGAATAACAACAGCAGGCAGATCATGGTGAGTGCGCGCCCGTTGAACCGGGCCTTTTTGCCAAAGACCAGACCGATCAGACCGAAACCGAAGATACCGCCAAGGGCCCAGGGAGCCGGCCCTGATCTAAGCGCAGCGGTGCCACCATTGACGGGCACATTGGTGCTGATAGTCATAACGACTGTTGCCGATGCTCCGGCGGGACTAATCAGGACCGTGGTGTTGTCGAAGGTGCACTCTGAGTATTGCGGGAGCGAAGCTTGAACGCATCTGATAACAACCGCGTCCTTCAGTCCCCCAAATCCGACCAGTCCCTGCAGGTTGAGAGAAACCGAACCAGGTACGCCGGGAGTCAGCGTCAGCGCCGGCGGAGTTGACGTGATCAGCACACTCTCAGGGATGATATTAAAGGTGGCAATCGTAACTGTCGTTGGTGCATAATTCTGATCGCCAGAATAAACAGCCTTGAGAGTGTAAGTGCCGCGCGCAAGATTGGTGGTATTAAAGGTAGCAATTCCCAGTCCAGTTAACGTGATCGGGGGTTGGGTTGGATCTGCCAGGCTCGTTCCATTCATAAACGCTACAGTTCCGGTCGGCACTCCAATACCAGAACTCACATTCGCAGTTATGGTATAACTGCCTCCAAAGAACACGTACGCGGCTGGCGTGCTGACGGTCATGACTGGGGCAGCCGGGTTAACGGTGAAGGTGGCCTTGGTGGAACTCACGGCAAAGTCCGGAGCAGTGCCAGACGTGCCGTAGCCCTCGTAGGCCGCGTTGACGTTGTAGACGCCGCCTTGGAGACCCGAGAAGCTGAACGTAGCGACGCCACTGCCATTCAATGTCGCGGAATGCGTTCCTTGGCCGCTGACACCCAGTTTCACTGTTCCCTGCGGTGTGCCTGCAGTCGAAGTAACCTTCACGGTTATGGTCACGCTACCAGGGTAAGTGGGGGCTGTGATTGGCGAAATGGTGGTAATGGTCGCCGGACGATTCTCAAGAAATGGACTGGCTGAAAGCCCAAGAGCTAAAGAAGGCGCATTCGAGGCATTGCTAAGAATGGCAATCGAGGCTGTCTCGGTTCCCGATGTCAAGGTGGGTGTTATGCCAAAGCCGAAGTAACAGTAGACACCCGCATTAATGGGAGTCGTGCCAGAGCAGGTGGGGTTATCGCCAGCTGTCACAACCAGGTAGTCGGCCGCATTGGCTCCTGTGGGCACATCGCCGGACAATGCTGAGAGCGTCAATGGCAGATTGCCTATATTGAAAAGTTGAACTTCCGCGTCGCTCTCTACCGTGGGAGTCGCTACTGGCACTACGCCTAAGTCAAAACTGCCTTTAACGCTTAATTGAGCAAAAGCGGGAGCTGAACCGCTGCCCACATAAGAGACATATAGATTCCCTGTTCTATCCAGAGCCACGCCCGATGGCGAGTTAACGGTACCAAGCCCAATGCCAACGGCGTCATTGAATGTAAGCGTGCCAGCCTCTGCGGGAATGCGAATCAGTTGCGTCCCTTCGGCAACATACACCGACCCGGAAGCGTCCGTGGCAAGCCCTGTGACGTTCCCAGAAAGTCCCGTGGTGATCGTGGTCTGCGCGCCTAACGGCGTTACTTCATCGAGATTTGTTCCATCGGCTACAAAGACATTTCCCCATGCATCCACGGCCACGGCGGACGGCCTGGTGAATCCTCCGAGGGCGTAGCCGGAATCGAGGCTGAGGGTCGAGCCGCGGAATAGCGTGGACTTCGTTGAGGGATTGGAAATCTTAACCACTTGCGCATTAAGTTCGTCGGCTACGTATACGTTACCCGCGCCATCGACCGCCAAATTGAGAGCTGTGCCAAGGCCAGACTGAATGACGGTTTGCGCATCTGAATCTAGCGCTCCCGATACGTATGGAACCTCTGTGACTTTGCCGGAATCGGCGACATAGACGTTGCCGAGCCCGTCCACGGCCACTCCGGTAGGTGCCGTAAATCCGGTGCCAACAGATATGGGTGTGGTCGCGGCCGTCGAGCCGGCAGGATATTGCAGAACCTTGCCATGGCCCGAATCCGCCACGTAGGCGGCGCCCGTGGAATCAACCGCAATCTGCTGCGGCGTGACAAAACCGGAACCTATCGGCAACGTAACAGGGGAACCAAGTAGAGATATCTCTGGCCCTTGACCAACACCATAAACGTAGGCAGCACCTTGGCCAATCACATCATTGCTCGAATCCAGCATCTGCAACTGGCCCGATACCGCTCCAGCCACACGCGGATTCACAGCCAGCCAATAAGGGCAACTGGTGTAGAGCGGAGGTATGCTGGTGTAAGTGGTGCCAGCCGTACAGGGAATCGCCGTGGTATCGACCGTAGGAGGCGGGCCGGGATTCTCCAGTGGGTTTGTGGTAACAACAGCAAAATCGGAACCACTGCCAGGCTGCGAAAACACGATCTTGGCCGGCGTAGTCGAGGGCGCGTTAAATGAGAAGAAGACCGTCCCCGCGGCGCTCGGGGCGCCGATTGGGGAGGCGCCAAGGTTTACGCTGCCCAAAGCGTATTGCACCCAATTGTTTGTACCGGGATAAGCGGGCGGATTCGGTTCGGTTGAGTTCGGAGGTACCCAGCCATTGGTCTGAGTTGGTATCCAGAGGAACCCGCGCGGATCAACCGCAATTGAAGCCGTAGCGGAAACCGGCGCCACCATCGCCGCGTGACTCCAATTGAGAGTCGCCGCGGTAGCCGTCGTTGGGCTCCCGCTCTCGTTCGGAACCATCAATACCATGCTGGCATTGCCGTCGCCGCCGGTGCTTCCGCCTGAGTCGACAACGCTGGAGAAGTAAAGATTTCCCGCCGCATCGACGCTAACTCCCTTAAAGTTGTACCCAAGCGCTGGAGGATCGATGCGCACAAGAGGCGATACCTCGCCCACCACCGTGCTGCTAACGCCCACGCCTTTTGGGATCATCCACACACCCACGGCAACTTTGTTACGCGCCGACCAGCAATCCTCGATAAAGTAGACATTCCCAGCATGGTCGACCGTCATTTTGGCGGCCTCGGCCTTCAGATTCTTTACTAGAGTTGTTGCGGGCCCCGCGATCCCGTTGGCGTCGACGGAGAACGTCAGAATCGAAGGGCTGTTTTCGGTGCTTACATACATATTGTTGTTATCGTCGAAGGCTGCTTCGCGGCTGCCCGAATCTCCAACGATCAGATCGCCAGCGGCCCAGTCGCTGGAGCCGGTTAGGTTCCAGGTTCCATTTGTTCCATTCGGACCGGGGGTATAAGGTACGCGGTAGAAATAAGGAGTGTTGTACTCGCTGGTGATATAGAGGGTATCGTAATTGTCGAGCGCCATCCCTGAGTTCCAGAAATTATTGCTCCCCTTGAGTACCGAGCCTGGCGCCGACAGGGTGGTCAGCGTGGTCGCGCCCGGCGCCAACTGATAAAGAGCGCCGTTTTGCGCATCGAGAAAGAGAACATTCCCATTCTTCGCCACAACAATCCTGTATATCTGGCCATACTCGTTCGCGGCGTTTTGATTTTGCACGACCGAGCCGACCATGACGGCAGGTTGCGCCGCGGCGAAAACGCCCCCGAAAAGGGCGACGATCAGAACCAATGTTACGATCCGGGCAAGCCGGCGAAGAAAAGTTGCGGACTCGATGGCCATACTATCCCTCCCAAACATATCCACTACTACCAAGCCGTGAGCGGCGATCTTGCTGGCATCCATTCATCCTGCCAGCGTACTGCGATGCCAATCTCTTTTCAATGAAAAAGCGGCAAAGTTGCGTCGCCTCTTCCTATCAAATTTCTTGACGGCCAATTGCTTGCAGGCACAGGCCGCCCATAGAAAACCCGTTAGAACGAGAATTTCGCACTCAGCTCCAACAAACGGCTTCCGTACTTGATTTCGGCAATGCCGAACCCTTGTGTCGTCAGATCCGCCTGTGTGAGCGTTTGACCGGCCGTGCCTCCCTGTTGAGACAAGGTAAGGTCGGTAGTAGTGTCGTTATTGTTGAATGAAACCAGCGGATGGTTGAGGAAGTTGAAAGCCGCCGCCCTGAATTGCACATTCTTCTTCTCGCCCATGTTGAAGTTCTTCAGTAAAGTCAGATCATTGCTCATGTAGGCCGGGCCGCGAAGGTACGGAGGCCGCAACTGGCCATTAGTCTCGGGAAGCGGAATTCCAAAGCAAGCCCCATTAATGAACTGATGCTTGCCCGGGCCCCCGGCGGGGTTACAGGTAATTGTCGGCATCAGTTGAATGTCAGGAGTGCCCAGCCAGACGACGGGATTCAACTGTGTCACGCAATAAGTGTTACCATTCGCGTCTTGGGGAATGTTATAGACGTCGCGGCAGGGTGTTGTCGCCGCTTGAGCCCCCGACTGGTTCTGATACGGAACCTGGACCGGCTGAATCTGGCCATACCCGAAGCCGAAGTTCTCGCCGCGAATGGATGCCAGCGGAGGTCCGCTCTGCAAAGATGAAATACCGGAGATCTGCCATCCGTTAATCACCTCGTTCAAAGGCTTAAGACCAAGGTGGTGGTGATTGCCTAGTTCGATCAGGTAATGCACGTTGACTACGTGAGTATGATCGAAAGATACCGGATTGTAATCGTTACGCAGATTGAAGGGGTCCGCGATGACGCTGCTGTATGACGAGGCTGTGGCCAGATTCTTTGAGAAGGTGTAGTTTGCGCCAAACTGAATGCGGCCCGTCGACTTGTTCCAGCTGAGCTGCGCGCTGTTGTAGGTCGAGTAGTAGCTGTGCTTGAGTTCGTAAATATTGGTGTAGAAGGGGTAAGGGCGGTAGAAGTCCTGCTCCGCTGTGGTCAGCCCGCTGAGGTTGGGGGTTCCTCCCTGGGACTGGGTCAGGATCTGAGGAAGACCGTTGGGGCCGCTCAAGTCGACGTTGAAGAGGCCTCCCTGGGGGATTAAATTGACATTCGAGGCGGAGTTATAACCGTTGTTGTAAGTACTCAGGTGATGACCGCTATTGCCAACGTACGCGACCTCGAGTTGCGAATGCCAAGGCATGCTTTGGGAGAGCGTAACGTTAGACTCCAGATGAACGGGCCGATCCCTATCCGCTGCGGAGATCGTATAGGCGCTGAAATCAGGGGGATTCTCTGGCGACTGATTATCGATCGAGTCAAAGGTAAGCTGATTCTGAAGGAAACTCGTTTTGTAACCCTGGGCCGTTGCCGCCGCCAAGGCATACGGATTGAATTCCTCCTGGCTGCGATAGACGCCCCAGCCGCCGCGCAATACGGTCTTTCCCTTGCCGAAGATATCCCAGGCAACGCCAAAGCGCGGCGTGACCAAAAGATCCGGCGGCTGATTCACGCTATTCACCACGCCGGAATCGATGCCATGCCAGGTGACGCCAGGCATTTCCATACTGTTGCAATATCGGCCCGCCGTGCCAACGGCGCCTCCACTGCACTGGCTGCTATACAGAGATGGAGAGAATGTCGCCAGACCATTGCCGTGACGATCTTCCCATGCGCCGATATGCTCCGCTCTCACTCCCAACTGGAGCGTGACCGTGTGCAGCTTCCAGGAATCGTTGATGAAAACTGAGATGGTGTTGTACTGCATATCGACCGTCGGGGAGAAGTTTGTTTGCGTATACGTATCCGCATAGCCTAAATACATCAGAGCATTCGGATTCATGCATAGGCCAAGATAGGCTGCGCCGGAAAGACGCAAGTTTCCGGCCGGGTCAGAACTCTCGCAATTGGTGAATTGGGTGGTGGAGCCTATCGACAGATTCTGGTTGTACTCGAAATACGTGGTTCCAGGATTGAAGGTAAGCTCGCCCTGGGGATAAGCCCCGAAATCCGCAAGTCCGTTGAGAATTCCCTTCTCGGCGTAGATACCGATTTTGATCAAATGAGTCCCCTTCGACACCGTCAATACGTCTTGAATGTCGGGGACCACCTTCTTCATCCGAATTTTGTTGTCATAAAAGCCGCCCGGCATCAGCATGCTCGGATAGCCAAGACCGCTATAGTCCGAGAGGGCCGGCACTGAGTAATCACCGGCATTCTTGTACATGCCCAGATAGTCGAAGTTGCCGTTGCCGCCGTTATAGGTATTCATCTCGAAGCGATCGACAGCCGCGGGGGTTCCCATATTTCCCGGCGACGTCACGTAGGACATTGCAATTGAAGCTTCGTTTGTGATGTTCGATTTGAAGTTGCGCGTGTAGCTGGCGAAAAGAGCGTTCGAAATGTCGCCCGAAGTCACAGAGCCGGGATAGATGATTGAGTTAGTCGGTATGTAGCCATAATCGACCGGATCCTGCTGGATCTGTCCCTGCCGGTTATAACCCAGTGTCACCAAGTCGTTTTCGGTGATGTGATAGTCAAGCTTAGAGTGGAATTGCGTGCCGTTCTGGGTCTGTAGCACTTCCTTGATATAGTTGAAGCCGTTCACGTTGGTGAATGGATCGGCATTGGGCGCCGGAAGCCAGTTGATCATCGCCACACCGCCGGGGTTGGCTTGGCCTGCAACATTGCCGTCAACGACCCCCGTCCCATCCGGCAGCCAGTTTTCCGTCTGGCACATGGGCAGAATGGAATTTGGGTTGGCCAGACCATCCGGACGCCCGCCGCAAAGCTGCGCATTCAGCGTGGACTGGTCGAATTGCCCCTTGCGTTCAGCCTGAGTGGGTACCCAGGAGCCCAGAGTCTGTGGCGAAAACAGCTGGTTCGAATATTCAAACAGTACAAAAAAGAACAGCTTGTCCCTATTATGGTTGAAGCTCGTGTGAGGAATGAGTACCGGTCCGCTGATGGTGCCACCGGGATAGAAATACCGTCCTTCCGGCCGGGTCTGTTGCAAAAAATTGTTATACCAATCGTTGGAATTCAGCAAGGTATCGCGGGCGAAAAAATAAGCGGAGCCGTGAAAAGCCTCTGTTCCCGACTTGCCGATAGCGTTCACAATCGTCGGTCCCTTGGCATTCTCTGCGCCGAAGTTGGCGGTCGAGACTTTGATCTCCGAGACACCATCGATGTTCACGTTCTGCACTGTGCCAGAATTGCTGGCAATATCGGTGAGTGAGACGCCGTCGGAAACAACAGTGATGCCGTTGGTTCCGCTACCATTGGCCGAAAAGCTGCCCGTAGGCCCGCTCAAGCCAACCACGGCGGTATTGTATCCGGCTTGATTGTTGACTCCCTGATTACCAGAAGACATATCGAAACCGGGCAGCATGCGCACCAGTTCGGTTGCGTCGCGGCCGACCACGGCCAGCGTCTGAAGCTCTTTCGAGGTGATGACATCGGAGCGTTCGCCCGTGTCGAGATCCTTCATGCCCGAGGAAACGGCCTCAACGGTCACCTGCTCGGTTTGCGTTCCCACTTCCAATTTAATGTCACTAATGTTGTACAGATCGCCAGGACGCAGAGGAAAAGGCTGGGATTGCCAGGGCCGGAATTTCGCTACGATAACGCTGACCGTGTAGTTGACGCTGGGCTCTACGGATGCAAACGCGAAATATCCAACGCCGTTGCTGACCGTCTTGCGCGAAACGCCGGTCTCTTGGTTGATCAACTCCACAGCGGCGTGAGGAATCACGGCGCCGGTCGAATCGGCAACAATTCCGGTCACGGTGCCGGTGGTCGCCTGTCCAAATAAGGAGGACGGTAGCAGCAGAAGCGCGGTGATAAGCAGCACTGGCAACGCGGCTGTTGGCCTGACCCAAGGAAACGAACTCATAGCGAATACCTCCCGTCGACTACTTTCAATAACTCCTACCACACCCTGACCTCGCTTACGGCAAGGCTCCTCCGTGAGCCCGCGCGAGCGAAGTCATTCTGCTGCGGGTTTGATCTAGATTGGGAACATATCTCGGTGTGTTGATTGGTGTCAAGCATAAAATTTAGATTTTTTGGGAGATGGGAGCGGTATCATCGCAAACCCGCTTAAACGCAGGGCGGGAGCCCACGGGGCGCGCAAGTAAGTCAGTCGAATTCGCGCAAACGTTTGAGTTCGGCAGTCGCTTCAACTGAAGGGAAGAGACGACCTGAGGGGAAGAGATGGCGCAGACCTAAAGTCGGCACCGCCGGATAGAGCACCTGGCCAGATAACGATTCCCCGCTCGGGGAGACCAGTAACGTCTCTGTCGCCGCCGTTCAATCGACCGCAGCAACTTCCGCTGTGTGGCTGGCAAAGTGATTCTTTTTAATCAGCCCGTATTCCTCAGCCCGGCCGCGATGCCGCTTATGGTTGCGGCGATGGCGCGGTTGACCTCCGGCGACTCTTCTCCTGCGCGCTTGCGGCGCAATAGATCGACTTGGATGAGGTGCATCGGATCGACATATGGGTTGCGCAGCCGGATCGATCGGGCCAGCACCGGATTCGATTCGAGCAATTCCTTCTGCCCGGTGATTGCCAGCACCGCGCGCACGGTTCGATGAAACTCAGCCTCCATCATTTCGAAAATGCGCTCGCGTAGCGCCGCGTCTTCCACCAGTGAAGCGTAGAGCCGCGCCGTCGTCAAATCCACTTTGCCCAGCGCCAGTTCCACATTGCGCAAGAGATCGATGAAGAGGGGAAATTCGCTGGCCATTGTTTGCAGCAATTCGAGTGAGCCCGGCCGCTCAAGAAATTCGCCCATCGCAAAGCCCACGCCAAACCAGGCCGGCATCAGCAGGCGCGACTGCGTCCAGCCAAAGACCCACGGGATCGCGCGCAGGTCGGTGAGTTTGGTTGACGCATTGCGCCGCGACGGCCTCGACCCGATCTTGGCCTGCTCCAACTCGGCCACCGGCGTGGACTGCTCAAAATAAGTGACCACACCAGGATCGTCGAGAATATGTTGGCGATAAAAACGGAACGCGGTAGCGGAAAGCTCGTCGAGTGCGGCCTCCCACTCCGGCTTGAGTACGCCCGTGAAATGGCCTTCAGGGTCGCGCGCATTAGGCCTTGCCAGCGCGTCGAGCGAAGCGGCGATCATCAGTTCGAGATTGCGCTCGGCCAGCACCTCGTCGGCATACTTGAAGTTGAGCACCTCGCCCTGTTCGGTGATGCGCAACTGGCCGTCGAAGGAGTTCATCGGCTGCGCGAAGATGGCGCGATGCGTGGGTCCTCCACCACGGCCCACCGTGCCGCCGCGGCCGTGGAAGAGGCGCAGTTTGACGCCGGCTTCGCGGGCCACAACGTGCAGGTCGCGATGAGCGCGGAAGATCTCCCATGTGCTGGTCAGCATGCCGCCGTCCTTGTTGGAATCGGAGTAGCCCAGCATGACCTCCTGCCAGTGATCCCAGGTGGCCATCAGCTTGCGATAGTCGGGCCGGCTCCATAACTCGCGGCAGATAGCGGGAGCGTTTCGCAAATCTTCGATCGATTCAAAAAGCGGCACCGGTAGCAGACCGGGGTCCCCAGCGACGGGTCGTTGTCGCTGGGGTGGGAGACCGGGATCACGATCCGTGCCTTCAACGCGCACGCCTCCAAGCCTCGCCAGCCGCACCACCGCCAGCACATCTTCCACGGTCGACGCGCCGCTGATCACATATTGGCGAATGGCTTCGGGCGAGCATCCGTTTTTGATTTCGGCCACTACGCGGAAGGTGTCAAGCACACTCGATGTTTCATCCGACAAGCCGCCGGAGAGCGAGGCAGCCGCTGTGTCGGCAATTGCCTCCTGCAAGGCCGCGGCATGAACTTTTGCATGCTGGCGAATGTCGATTGTGTGCAGATGAAGCCCGAAGGTGCGCACCTGCAAAATCAGCGGATCGACCAGCGTGCGTGCAATACGCAGCCCGCGATTGGCGGCGAGCGACGTGCGCAGCGTTTCCAGATCGTCGATGAAATCCAGAACATTGCAATAGGCGGGCAGCGCCTGTGCCAGCTTGTCGTGACTTCGCGCCAGCGTATAAGGCATCACCGGTAACGCCGCAGAACCCGGCTGCTCCACCGCTTTCTCAAGCGTGCGCTGAATCCGCGCCTTGAGGCAGATCGCGAAACGCCGATAGTATTCAAACTCGTATTGCTCGCCAAAGACTTGCGCCTCGGGCGTATGCACCAGCGCCACATAAGCTTCAAGCCGCTCCAGCAGCGCATCGCTGATGGCAATCTGCTGAGCGCTTGAAGTTACCAGGTCGATGATTTCATCCAGTTGCCGCTGGTAGTAAAGCAGCAAATGGCCGCGCGCAAGTTGAATGGCATCGCGTGTAACCTCTGGAGTGACGAAGGGATTACCATCGCGGTCGCCGCCAATCCAGGAGCCGAAGTTCAGCACCAGCGGCAATTCGTGCGCCTCGATCTCCATGCCATAGGTGGCGCGCAAGGCTTCGGCGATCTCGCGATAGAGGTTGGGCAGCGTGGCGAAAATCGAGACGTCGTAGTAATCCAGCCCCATCTTGATTTCGTCATATACCGTGGGCCTCCGGGAGCGCACCTCGTCCGTCTGCCAAAGGCTGGTGATCTCCGCGCGGATGCTGTTTTCAAGGCGCGCGATCTCTTCCACGGGAAGAGGAATGCGGTCGAGCGCCGCGAGATATTCACCAATGCGCCGCCGCTTGGAGAGCACCGAGCGGCGCGCCACTTCTGTCGGATGCGCAGTGAAGACGGGCACAATCAGCACGCGCTGCAAGCACTCCAGCGCTTCGCTAGCGCTGATGCCTACGCGCCGCATTTTGCTCAGCGTGCCCATCAGCGAACCGCGCTGACGATCAGCTTCGCCGCTCAAATGCAGCGCTGTGCGTCGACGCTTGCGGTGGTTCGTTTCCGCCAGATTGATCAGTTCAAAGTAGAATGCGAAAGCGCGAGTCAGCAGAATCGAACGCTCGATCGGCAGCGAATGCACCAATGCCAGCGCCGTGGCAGCCTGATGCTCTGCGTCTTCGTCGCGCCCGCCCGCTTCGGCGTCGCGGCGGCGAATCGTCCCTTGGCGCAACGCTTCAACGTGGGAAAAGAGTTCGTCCCCAGCCTGCTCGCGCAACACCTCTCCGAGCAGCGTGCCCAGCGAACGCACATCGCGGCGCAGCGGAGCTTCCTTCAGCTCGCCCGATTGCGCTTCCAACTCCGAGAGACGCCCGCTCCAACTTTCAGGATTCCACAAAAGTGCCATTGTCTATTTAGGATGCACCACCGCACCTAAGGATTCCCTATGGAACGATTACCTTCCTTACTGGAGTTCTCTGATAAGAATGTCTTTGGGCGCATCACGTCAGACACGTTTTGCCGCGCGGAGTTATGCGCCGACAACATGTTGGGACTCGCTCCTTGACGGTGTCTATGCGGCCTATCAATCGATCTTGCCGACGCGCAGGAACGCGGCTGCAGTCTAGACGTGTTTGTTCCCGCCCAATCTTGACTTTGACCATGAGTCCACCCGTACTTATTCCATGGCGTACACTGTCCAGCAAGCGAAAAGCCAACTCGACCAGCTTTTGCAAGAGGCCGAAGAGGGCAAGATCGTCGAAATCGCCCGCGACGCCAAGCCAGCCGTGCGGCTGGTACTGGTGGAGCATACCGCCAAGCGGCGGCGGGTTGCTGGGAAGTATGCGGGACTGTGCCAGTACTCCGATGACGTTTTCAATCCGCTGGAAACCGATGAAGAGCTGCGAGAATACGGCTTCGACATTCTGGCCGACGCGAAGGTTATAGGCGACCCTGCCGCGTGAAGCTGCTGCTCGATACCCACACAGCAATCTGGTGGCTCGACGCGCCCAGGAAACTCGGCAAGGACGGCTACAGTCTGATTGCCGATCCTGAGAATGAAGTTCTGATCTCCGCTGTCATCCCCTGGGAAATCGCAATCAAGATCAATTCCGGAAAGATGCCCCAGCATATGCTGGTCACTGACTTCTTGCGAGTTCTTCGCGAAGAGGAATTCACCTTGCTCCAGATCCATCCTCTGCACGCCATTCGCTCCGGGCTGCTGCCGTTTCGTCACCGCGACCCCTTTGACCGTATTCTTGCTGCCCAGTCTCTGGAACTTGGTCTGCCGCTAATCAGCGTTGACAAGGTCTTCGATTTATACGGTGTCGAGCGAATCTGGTAGCCTCGCAGCTAGCTCAAGGCAAGGCCTTCTAATTCAGAATCCGCTCCTCTTGACTTGACTTGACTTGGCAGGTAAAGAATGCTATCTTTACTTTCAAGAGGAGAGGTAAAGATGCCCCCGTCCAGCACCATCAGCAGCAAAGGGCAGGTCACCGTGCCCATCGAGGTCCGACACCGCCTCGGCCTCAAGCAGGGCGACCGTGTCGAGTTTGTCTTTGAAGATGGCCGGACAGTTCTGCGCCCCGCGCGGACAGAAAAGAATCCATTTACCGCATATCTTGGAGCCCTGCCTGCTTTTTCTTCCCTGGAAGAGATTAATGCCTGGATTCGCGATCTTCGTGATGATGATCCTTGGGTCGTAAAGAACCCGGACGAGGACAAGCAGTGAGAACGGCAATCGATGCCAATGTATTTTCGGCAATTTGGTCATGTGAGTCGTCGGCAGAACGGGTAACGGTTCAACTGGGTGAGGCAAAGATGGCGGGCTCATTGGCCATATCCCCGTTTGTTTTTGCGGAGTTGCTTGCCTATCCTAGAGCGACTGAGGCATATGTTCGCGGATTTCTTGAAGCAACGGGAGTCGATCTCGATTTGAGGATCGAAGATCGGGTTTGGACCGAGGCTGGGCGGCGTTTTGCACGTTACGCTGCGCGTCGCAGACAAGCGACTGGGCAAGGACCACGACGATTACTCGCCGATTTTCTTATTGGCGCGCACGCCTTGGTGCAGGCGGATCGTCTGCTGACGCTTGATCCGAAAGTCTATCGTCAGGAGTTTCCCGAGTTAAGGCTACTTCAATAGACGCCCGGCTCTCACAGCAGAAAGACATAACCATACCAGGATGGCACTGTTACTCCGAGCGAGTCTCCCGCGGAAGCTACATTGAGTGTCATGGGACTAACATCCGCGTCAATCTGCTCCGTCCAGATTCCTGCCTTCGGAAATGGAATCGTAATAGTGCCGGAATCCCCGCTGAAATTAAGAAACACGATTGCATATTGCTCAGGCGCAGTTGCTGTAGCGGGAGCGTGGCGTTGGTAGGCTACGATGTTATTGCCCTGAAACGACTGTTGATTGAAGAAGAACGATTCGCGGCTGCGCAGCGCCGGGCTTGACGCGCGGAGTTTGCCAAGAATGCGGTAGAGACGAATCAGAGGCACTCCCGCGTCGTCGTAGAAATACTCCCAATTTACGTCGCGGCGCAAATTAATGCGTGCAGCGCCACTCTGCGGTAACTCGTAGTTATCGCCGAATTCCTCGCCTTCCCATAGCATCGGCACGCCTTGGGCTGTGTAAAGCGCAATAGCAAAGGGCTGGAGCTTATAGAAATTATTGCGATTTCCCCAGGGTAAGGGACCGTCTCCGGTCGTGCCGGCAAAACAAATCAGATGACTATGATCGTGGGAGTTAAGGTATTGAAACGGAGCTACAGGCATATCAACCGGATTGCCCACTGAATCGACCACGGTTTTGGTCGCGGGATAAACACCACCGAAATAAGGGTCGAGTGAATGTGCAATCCCCGTCAGTGTGCCGGCGTCAAGCGCGCCGCCCATCGCCGATTCCGCGCCATTCAGCAATGCGTCCTGCCAGGCTGCGGTAGTGTAGGTGAACCGCAGCACTGTGGGAGCAATCGAGAGAGCTTCGGCGGTCTGAATGATCCGGCTATAACTCCCCGGAGCACAGGCAAAGCGCGAGATCGAGCGCGAATAAAGATAAGTCTCGTAGGCTAGCAGTGCATATCCGGTATCAGTTGGCGATTGATAAAGATCTGTAACTTCGTCATATCGAAAACCGTCAACATGATAGTGATCGAGCCATTGCTGATTGGCGACTTGAAAAAACTCCTGCGCAAAGACTTGTGAAAAATCCACCACCGGACCAAAATTGCCGCTGGCGCCAATCATAGGGCTTGCTATACCCGGAATACCGGCGTCCGCAATGTCCTGATAGACCTGACTATAGGGAAATGAAGGATCGACGTGCTGATAAACCAGGTCCAGAATGATAGCGAATCCATTCGCATGACATTGGTCGACTAACTGCTTCAAACCCTGCGGCCCGCCATATGCTGAATTCGGCGCAAAGTACTGAATGGGACCATAGCCCCAATCGAAATCAAGTTTTGTGCTGGTTACCGGCATCAGTTCAAGACAATTCACGCCCAGGCTCTTTAGATAAGTTAGCCGGTCCGCAATACCCTGAAATGTATTGTTGAATTGATCCGCATGCAGTTCATAAACGACTAAGTCATCGAGCTTCGGAGTGACCCAATCGCCATCTGTCCAGGCGAACGGCGCAGCGGGAAGGTGCGCACACGGCACGGCCGCGAGCATTCCTACGTCAGTCTGCGCGGCAAATGGGTCAGTAAACCAGCGCGAGATCAGCGTTCTCGCTCCGCCCGCGGGAGTACACCATAACTGGAAGCGATAAAGATAAATGCCGTCCTGGCCGTAGTGACTCTGAGGGTTGGGCTCAAGCTGGGTCGTGGCAGTCCATAGGTCCAAGACGCTTCCCTGCTGCCAGATGAGACTAACATCGACCGGATTGATTCCGGGTGTGAACCTATCTAACTGGTGAATGATCCGAACGAGCACCTCGAAGCCGCCCGTGCTTCTAACTCCGGGAAGATACACACCGAAGCGAATCGACATAACTCCATTCGCATCGACAGAGCTGAACGCTCCCACTTCATTCACGTTGATCTGCATAACTGGATAACCTCATTTTCGCGGGATCGCACATTGGGAAAAGAGATTGCAGATACAGCAGGCTTTAACTTAGTGGCAATCGGAATGGCTGACCAGGAAGCTCCCGAACGAAGCAACTATAGCACACTATGGAATTCAAGTTCATCAATGCTTCTATATTTTCCGGCACAGACCTACTTGGAAAAATGTTCCCAGCCACGCCGTTCTAATGCTTCTGAGCCATGCTGTGTGATGAGCGTAATCGTCAGCCGGCCTTTGCGAGTTCTGACGATGCGGCCGATTCTGGTCACGGGAACACCAGCGATGGAGCCTGGCACGCGGACGGCAGGCGGAGCGGCGAACAGCAGTTCGTAATCTTCACCGCCATGAAGAGCCTGAGTCAGATTTGCTCCCGGTCCAAGCGGCAGCAGAGCCGCATCGACCTCGGCGGCCACGCCTGACTCCTGGCAAAGATGAACCAGATCCGTTGAGAGGCCATCGCTCAGATCGAGAGCGGCAGAGGCCGCGCCATAGCGCTGAAGCCAGAGGCCCTGAGCAATGCGCGGCTGGGGATTGAGGTGCGCAGCGAGCAGGCCTTCCAGCTTTTTTGGAATGCGGGGCGGATTCGAGCCGCCTCGTGAGCCCAGTTCAGCCAGACTGGCGAGACCAGCGGCTGCGCCGCCAAGAGTGCCGGTAACATAAAGCAAATGTCCGGGGCGCGCGCCGGAGCGAAGCATCGCCCGGCCTCGAGCAACCGCGCCGACCAACACAATGTCAGCCAGAGCTATGGGCGATTCGGCCAGATCGCCGCCCGCCAGCGGAGTGTTGTGAGCCTCAGCCAGAGCCAGAAAGCCGTCCAGGAAGCGCTGCACCCACGCCCTGCGGCGGCCAGAGGTAATCGTAAGCGGACGCGGCAACCCCAACGAAAGAAAGGCGGCTACAGGTCGAGCGCCCATGGCGGCCAAGTCGCTCAACCCACGCGCCAGCACGCGATGGCCAACAGCCTCAGGCTGATGCCAGTCGAGCCGGAAGTGGCGCCCGGCAATCGACAAATCGGTCGTCACCGCCAGTTCTTCGCCCTTGCGCGGCGTCAGCAGAGCGCAGTCGTCGCCGATGCCCAGGCGCAAACCGCTATGAGCGCGCCGGCCCACCCGCTGGCGAATCTCGGCAATCAGGGCCAATTCACCCCCTCCGGCAATGAATTCAGAATGAGGACGCATCATACGCATATTATTGAGCATAGGGCTCTCAAGCCAGAAATCTGCACGATCTCGCTCTCGCCAGCATAGTTTTGAGCCGATATAATCCTCAAGAGAGGCAATCGTTGCCTGAGTGAAATTTATTGACTGCACGCAGGTAATTTGCTAACCTTGACGAACGTTCCGAGAAGCGTGCCCGTTAGGGCTTTTATCTCTTGTTGTAGAGTTCGACGGCTCCCGTTGCCTTGGACTTTCTTGAGAACACAGCGAATTGCGGCCCTGAGACAGCAGGGATGAAAGGCGAACATGCTGCGCAAACGCTATTACATCTTATTTGTCGCCAGAGACGAAGACGGAGAGATTCACAAGATCCCCCTGCCGCTTCACTATGTATATGGGTTTGTGGCCGCGGCGCTCGTGGGCGCATTCACCATCGTGGGACTGGCCGGCTCCTACACTCGCATGTTGCTCAAAACAGAGAGCTTCAACCAGCTCCGCCAAGATAAAGAAAATCTGAGTAAAAACTACAAGCACATGGCGCAGATTGCGCATGACCGCAACGTGCAGGTGGCCTCGCTGGGAGCTTTGGCGAATGAAGTGACCGCGCTCTATGGTCTGCGGCAAACCAGGCTAGCCAAGCCTGCGGCAGCCAGCGCCGCAGCCGAATCCACGCCCACCAGCATTGCCCTCACAGACGACCCAGACCAGCAGCAGGTGAAGCTCTCGATCGATCAGTTTTATGTGCTGCGTACGCAAGCTGTTTCGGGCCGAGTAACCCGCGCCCTTGAAAGTGGCCTCTCTCCCAGCTTTGCCGGCGACTGGACGGAGTTGGCTGACGCGCCCTCCCTTTGGCCGCTTGAGGGCCGCATAGCATCGAGCTTCGGTGAACGTCAGGATCCAATCAATGGTGAAGGCGCATTCCATTCCGGCATCGACATTGACGCGCCCTATGGCTCGCCGGTTCGCGCCTCTGCGGACGGAGACATCGTAGACGCCTCGATGAACGCCGGCTACGGCCGCGAGATCGTGATCGATCACGGTCATGACGTGCTCACTGTTTATGGGCATCTTTCGGCAATGGCAGTGGTGCCGGGCCAGCATGTCAGCCGCGGACAGGTAATCGGGTACGTAGGCCAATCGGGCCGCGCCACCGGTCCGCACCTCCATTACGAAGTCCGCGTCCACAGCGTTCCGGTCAATCCTTACAAATATCTGCGAACCACCTATGAGCAGATCGCTTTCAGCGCCCCCGACGCGGCCGGAGCACAAACAAACTAACTTCCCCTTTGTCTTCTTCCTTGGCGAATGTAAGCTGGACATCCTCTATGATCCATCTATTGGGCCTCGCCCAGAACGCGCAGAACCCTGGAGAGATTGTCCTTGACTTCCGCATCGTCGTCCCCCAGGGCGATGGCCTTTTCCAATTGCTCCTTCGCGCCGCGCATGTCATTCAACTGAGCTAGAACCACGCCCAGCGCATCGTGAGACAAAGCGAATTCGGGGTGAAGCGTTACAGACTTCTCCAGGTGATCGCGCGCCTGTTGTAGTTTGCCGTCCTGCATTTCGAGAACGCCATTCAGATACAGCAATTTCCAACTTGCAGGCGCGGCCAGCAAGAGCCTGCGACCGGCTTCCTTCGCTTTGCCGGGGTCGATGCCTATCAGCATTTGCAGGTAATGGAATCCCGTGTCGGGATCTCCCGGATGTTGCGCGAGTTCGAGATCGAGTACCGTGATTGCTTCTTGAGATCGGCCCAATTCCACCAGTAAATCGGCAAGCTCATTGGCCAGCGGGAGCGAATCGGGTGAAGTATTCAGGCCATCGCGCAGGGCTTTGACTGCCTCTTCGAGCTTCGCCATTTTGGCATACGCCAATCCCAGGTTCAAGCTTTGCTCCGCAGTTCTTTGCCCGCTGATCATGGGATTTTCCAAAAGCGCGATGGTTGCCGCGTAGTCGTTGTCAACGATGAGGTCGTTCGAGAGGCCATCCAGGGCCTCAGACGACTCCCAGTCCTGCGCCAGAGCCGCGCGCCATTCAGACTCCGCACTGCCGATCCATCCCAACTGATCGTATGCCGCTGCAAACATGAGATGCAGTTTGACGCTGCGCAATTTGCGCCGCTCCGCCTCTGAGAATGCGGAAATCGCCCCCTTCGCATCGCCTGAAAGATAAAGGCTCGATCCAAACATGAAAGCCACGTTACCCGCTTCCTTCTGGTCGGGCTCCATTCGAAGCGAAGTGGCAAACGCATCCGCCGCGCATTGATACTGCTTTTGACCGGCAAACCAGACTCCCAGATCGCTGTATGTGGCCGCGGTCGGGCCATTCAGCAAACTGGCCTTCATCGACTCAAGAGGTACGCACGAAGATGAATTCGCAGAGAGTAAAGTTCCCGGCGTCAGCCAAAACAGCAGTGCAAGCCGGCTTGCGCACCGCAACATCAGGATGCGGCCCTTCAAGGTCTTTCTGATCGTTCCCCGAATCGCAGCGAAGATTCCTGAGTTTCTCATATCGTCCATCTGCCTTGCCCATCCGGCCTATTTTGAATCATCGGCAACGTGAACTTCTATCTCCTGAATACCGTCTGCGTCGATGTTGACGAATTCAGGAAGGTTGACAGCGCGGTTGGCGGCAGTGGCATTATCAATGAGAATGGCCGGGCTGTCGTCGCCATTGGCATCCAGGTGCGTCAGGTACATCTGCGTATACGGTGAACGGGCCTTTGAGGAAAAAACCATCCAGTGTCCGTTAGGCGAGAAGCTATGCCAGGAGTTCATCAGGGGAGTATTCGCGCGCATACGCCGCGCAGCGCCACCACCGAATGGAACAATGAAGAGCAGGCTATCGGGACGCATCAATTGACCATTGTGGCACTCCACAAAAACAATCCAGCGCCCGTCCGGAGAGACTCGCGGAAAGTTATTGCTCATCCCGTTCTGCGAGGCGCCCTCAATGCGCTCCGGCGTGCCGCCCTTTCCGTCGTTGAAAGGAATGCGGTAGAGATCATACTGAATGGGAGTTTCATTCGGATCGTTGGCGCGCAAAGCCGGTCCTTGACCCGGCTGGCGCGGATCTCTCGCCTCAGCGCGCGCAAATATGATGTACTTGCCGTCAGGGCTCCACACTCCATCCGTCTGCACAAATTGCGGATCGTCCGCTCCCGGCAAAGGCTGGCGCACCCCAGTCGCACGGCTGTACCACTCTAAAATGCCACGAGTCGGATAAAAAACCTGCAAGAATCGGTAGTCCATGAAGTTGGTCACGTAGTAAGAGTCCAGCAGTTTGAGTGCGGGGCCGGCGAAGGTGCTCAGAACATAGCGGCCATCCGGCGACACCTGCGACATGAATCCTACCCGAACCTGGCCAACCCGGCCATCGACGTTCCAGTGCACCAAATCCTTGCTCTGAATCGACATATGCTTCTGCACGGGAACAACCGCATAGAGGCCCTTGTCGTTGCCCGGCCCGTCGATATCCATCCCAAAGGTCTTGCCGTCCGCCGAGAAGGAATGGCAGTTGGCGCAAGTCGGCATATTTTGAAGAACGGTGTGGCTCTCAGGTTTGCGAATATCGCGCAGACGCCAATGAATCAGATGGATCGTGGAAGGAGCCAGTGGCTGCACCACTCCATTCACGCCCTTGGTCGGCATCAGAGGAACATCACGATAGAAAATCGGCGCGTCTACCGGATCAATCGATGTAGACAGAGATATACTCGCGCGAGAAAAAGGTATCTGGCCGCCCCGATAGCCAGTGATGGTAACTCTCGCTGAATGCCCACTCGAATGGGACTGGATCGCGGCCCATGTAGCTGCGTCGGGAGTCCAAGTCCAAGTCGCAGCCTGGCGCAGAGTCAACTTCGGCAGATCGTCGGTATGACTGATGCAATCCTGATCGATCGCTCCAATCTGCATCCGCACTCCTTGGGTTTGAACATGAATACCTGGAGTGCCGTCGGCAAATGAAATATCGATACTCCACGCGATTCCTGCCGCATCTCTCCACAAGAACGTAGGCGGAGTAATGCCTGGCGGAAAGATGGAGCCGTCCTCTGGATAGTCGATCGAGATGGACGACAAACTTTGGCCGGAATCCAGGTTGGCCAACACCGGCTCGGAATGTTGGCCAATCCCCGAGGCTTGCATGCGCGGCTGTGGAGCACCCATCCAGAAAAATGCGAAGGACAACAACATCCATGCGGCCCGGACCGCCGGCTTTATCCGCTGAATCCATCGCAAATCCCGTGTCGGCATTTTTCTCTCCCCCAGCTTCAAGCGTCGCTATCGACCTTGCACTGCGCTGGCGGCATGGCCAAGGTTTGACAAGAACGTGTTTTAAAAATCCGTGCTGTCTGACGGCATGGCTTCTGTGGTGCCAAATACAGCCAGGCAACGAAGCGCTTTAACCTTTCGAGGAACTGAACCCAAATCCATCAAGCCGCTTTTGAAACACGTTCTAAATAAGCAAAACCGCCGCGGCCCACATCTCGATCTTAAAACGTCGAATGTGATGAACTTCGACTGGCCCGGGCGCTCACCTTCTCCTAGCATAAATCAGATGTCCATCCTGCAATCACGTTGCAAAGCGAAGCAGGCGCTGCGATGAATCGAACCGGGATTCGCAAAGAGGGCCTCGCTGCCCAATACAGAATCGATCATCGAAACGATCGTTGTCGCACACAACAACCTTCACGCTCACCGTGAACGACTAACGGATCGCAACCGATACATCTCCATCAAATCCACGGGGCCTCACCCGCCACGAGAGGCTCCGTCGCATCCAGCATACGAAATTCAAAAATCGTCCGAGCGATATAGCTCGACAACTGCATCTGCCCTCACTAGAATGGTGGGGAATCTCCCCTAAAGGACAATCCCGTGCAAACCAGTAAGCTTCGCTCGCCATCATGTTTTCTGTTCGGACTTCTTTTCGTATTTGTTTCCCTCTCACTCAATGCTGCCGCGCAGACCACCGCTCCCAACGAATGGACATGGGTAGGCGGGAGCGACAACTTGTCCTGTCCCAATGGTTCGATCTGTGGTGCTGCTGCAACCTATGGCACTTTGCAGTCGCCCGGTGCGGGAAACATTCCTGGCGGCCGTTATAGCCCCGCGACATGGACAGACAGCACTGGCAATCTATGGCTGTTTGGTGGCTGGGGCGTCGACTCCGCCGGGCATTATGTCCCGCTGAATGACCTGTGGGAGTATTTCCCTTCCACCAATCAATGGGAATGGATGGGCGGAAACAAAATAGAGGTATGGGGCCAGAAAGGAGTCTACGGCACATTGGGAACGCCGGCCATAGGCAACATCCCCGGAGGACGTTCTGGCGCATCAAGCTGGACTGACAGCAAAGGCAATCTATGGCTCTTCGGTGGCGTCGCTTACGACGGCTCTATCACATTCTATGGACTCAACGATCTTTGGGAGTTTAATCCTGCCACGAACGAATGGGCATGGATGGGTGGAAGCAGCACGGTAGGCTGTGCGGAATACGTGTGCAGTAATCCCGGGGTATACGGCTCGCTGGGAATTCCCGCAACCGGAAACATCCCCGGAAGCCGCAGTAACGCATCAACCTGGACGGACAAAAACGGTAATTTCTGGCTCTTTGGTGGCGATGGTTTCAATGATCTGTGGGAGTTCAATCCTACGCTTGGCCCTTACGGCGAATGGACCTGGATGAGCGGCAGCAACACAGCCAGCCAGGTGGGAGTTTACGGCACATTGGGAACGCCATCCGCCGGAAATGTACCTGGAGACCGTGCGTCCGCTTCGAGTTGGACCGATCAGAGCGGGAATTTATGGCTCTTCGGCGGGAGCATTGTTAACGCTGCGGGCGGGTTGTCTTATTTCAATGATCTTTGGGAGTTTAATCCTTCGCTAGGCTCGAATGGCCAATGGGCCTGGATCAGCGGAAGCAGCGATGGCAACGAGGCTGCAGTATACGGCACGTTGGGAACACCTTCCGCTGGAAGCGTACCTGGAGGCCGCTATGGGGCCGAAAGCTGGACCGACAGCAGCGGCAATTTCTGGCTCTTCGGGGGCTATAGCTACAATGGCAATGGCGGGGCTGGCTGGCTCGACGATCTTTGGGAGTTTAGACCTTCCTCCAACGAATGGACATGGATGGGCGGAAACAGCACTCCTGGCCAGCCCGGAGTCTACGGCACGTTAGGAACGCCATCCGCCAGAAACATCCCCGGAGGACGCTCCAGCGCATCAAGCTGGGCCGACAGCAAAGGTAATTTCTGGCTCTTTGGTGGAGAAGGTGAAATAGAAGGCGGATACTCTTACGGCTTCCTCAATGACTTTTGGGTATATCAAGCATCTTCTACCCCCTCCTTTCCGACAACTGCAAAACCCGTTATCTCGCCTGGTACGGGCACATATACAACATTTGAGCCTGTAACCATCACTGATTCGGACTCGGCGTCTGGAGCTGTAATCTACTACACCACTGACGGTTCTACGCCGACAGCCAGCTCAACGCAGTACACGGGCGGAATAACGGTATCTACAAGCGAAACCATTCAGGCTATTGCAATCGCAGCCAATTATCTGAATAGCAACGTCGCTTCGGCAACGTATACCCTGAACCTGCCCACAGTTGCCACGCCAACTTTCCCCTTGGCCCCAGGAACTTATTCGGCATCGCAGTCGGTCACTATCACCGACTCGACACCGGGCGCGGCGATCTACTACACCACCAATGGCTCCACACCGACAACCAGCTCAACTCAGTACACAGGCAGCTTATCGTTATCGGGAGCAGTAACCATCAATGCCATTGCCGTGGCGACTAACTACTCTAACAGTGCGGTTACTTCGACGACCTACAATTTCACTCCAGACTTCTCCGTCCCATCCACCCTTCCGCCTGTCACAGTCGCGACGGGAACTAGTTGGAATGAGATGATCGCAGTTAAGCCATTTGGCGGATTCACCGGCACGGTCTATTTCAGTTGCTCTGGGCTCCCGACCGAGGCCACGTGCAGCTTCTTGCCGAATACCATCACAGGCAGCGGTTCGACACAGATTACCGTCACCGCTGTCGCTCCGAACACCGCATCTCTGCGCCGCGATAGGTTTCCCGTTCTCCCAGCGTCGGCGCTCGCAGCCCTCATCTGCTGCTTCGGGTTGAAGAAGCGTCGGCGCTTGCAAATGCTGATGCTGTTGGTTGTGAGCGTGGCCGGCCTGAGTCTGGTCACCAGTTGTGGCGGCGGCGGAGGTCAAACCATCGTCAAGCAAACGTACACCCCTCTGCCCAACACAGAAACAATCACTGTAACAGCAACCTCAGGATCGTTGTCGCACACAACCACCTTCACGCTCACCGTGAACGACTAACGGATCGCAACCGATACATCTCCATCAAATCCACGGAGCCTCTCCCACCTCGAGAGGCTCCGTCGCATCCGGCCTCCGAAGTCCTCTGTTTTGAGCCGCCCATTCCACCCTTCCCGTTCCCCATTCGCGCCCGTATTTCGCCATTCGCTGCACCTCCTTTGGCTTGACCGGCCCCTACGTTTACCCTAGAGTTGGGTTTTCAGACCCCCAGGCTGCCCCGGATTGGGTGCCCAAGGGTCAGGCCGGGCAGACCATCGCCGCCGACAAATTTCTTCGAGGAGATTGCAAAATATGTCGAAAGCAGTCAAGTACGCCGAGAAAGCCGTCGTCTACGCGGCCAAGGGCGCGTGGGTCGTCTTTGAAAAGCTGAACCGCATCAGCCCCAACCCCTCCTTCACGCCCAAATGGAGCGACAAGCCCCTCCAAAAGAGTTACGAAAAAGAAAAGCCGCCGCTAGGTTGGCCCCGCGCCACCGACTCGCTTTGTCCCAAGTGCGTGCCTGAAATTCGCAAGCAGATTCTCGACGGCAAGCTGCCCTACGAAGTCCTGCTCAACGAAAAGGTCGGCGAAATCAAGGCCCAGATCATTGAGCGCGACGGCAAAATCCTCATGGTCAAGGATTGCCCCAAGCACGGCCACTTTGAAGACGTCATGTCCATGGACCCCGCCTTCTTCAAGCATCTCGAAGAGAGCTTCCCCGGCCGCGACGTGCGCTCGCACAACGACAAGCGCCTCCACAATCACGGCACGTCCACCATGACTCACGGCCGCGGCGCGGTCCTCACCATCGACCTCACCAACCGCTGCAACATGATGTGCGATCCATGCTTCATGGACGCCAATCAAGTCGGCTTCGTCCACGAGCTCACCTGGGACGAGATCAAGACCATGCTCGACAACGCCATCACCCTCAAGCCCAAGCGGCAAATGAGTGTGCAGTTCAGCGGCGGCGAGCCAACGCTCTCTCCGTACTTCCTTGACGCGGTGGCCTACTGCCGCAAAGTCGGCTATAACTCGGTGCAGGCCGCATCCAATGGCATTGAATTCGCCAAGAGCAAAGAGCTTTGCCGCGCCGCCGCTGAAGCCGGCCTCCGTTACGTCTATCTTCAATTCGATGGCATCGGCAACGCCGCTAACTCGCATCGTAAAGTGGGCAATCTCTTCGATGTCAAGCTGCAGGCCATCAACAATCTCCATGAAGCCGGCGTAGAAATCGTTCCGGTCACGACCATCATCAACGGCATTAACAACGAGCAGGTGGGCCGCATCATTCAGTTCGCCCTCGACAATCCCAAGAAAATCAGCTTCCTCAGCTTCCAGCCCGTCAGCTTCACTGGCCGCGATGAGGACATCAGCGACGAGCGCCGCATCGCGCAGCGTTACACGCTCTCCCACATGGCGCACGACATCAAAAATCAAGTTGGCTTTGGCATACCCGAGCGCGACTGGTTCCCCATCAGCTTCATGTCCACCTTCTCCGATTGGGCCGATCTGATTCACGGACCCAGCGCCGAGTGGGGCCAGCTCTCCTGCGGATGCCATCCCAACTGCGGCATCGGCATGGCCATGATGATCGACAAGGAAACCAAAGAAGCCGCGCCCGTCACCGCCTTCCTCAACATGGGCCAGGTAGCCAAGGATCTCGCCAAGGTCAACGACGCCGCCCGCGGCAAGTGGCTTTCGGTCATCGGTTTCGGTCTTGCCCTTCTGCGTAACTACGATCCATTCCAATCGCCCACTCACTTCAAGATCAGCGACATGATGAAGAAGATGGATAAGACCTTCAACGCCACCGGAACCAACTACGGCAGCGTCAAGGGCGACCGCACACTCGAAGACATTCAGAAGCGCCGCCAGGATCGTTGGAACTTCCTCTTCATCGCCGGCATGTGGTTCCAGGATCTCTTCAACTACGACTTCCGCCGCACCGAGCAGTGCATCATTCCCTACGCCACGCAAGAGGGTGAAATCAGCTTCTGCGCCTATAACACCGGCGTAGGCTGGCGCAACATCATCGAGAAGATGCACATGACGGCCACTCTAACCAAGTGGTATGAAGAGCATGGCCGCCACGAGATCTTCGCCGGCGGCAAGAAGGTCAACATGGAGCACGTCGGCCACGACTTGCAGCTGAATATGGCGCACGTAAACTCCGAAGCCAACCACACACTCGACGAGTTAGGCATCGCCAAAAACGCACGCGAAGAAAAGATTCGCACCCGCGACGGCAAGCAGCTAGACGCAGCAGAAAATGCCCGCATGGCCAAGCTCTATCGCGAACACGTGCTAGGCGAAAAGCCGGTAGAAGGCATCGTGCCGCTATCCGCCATAGCTCCCGCCGCCAAGCCAGCAGTGAAGAAAGAATCAGAGCTGGTAGCAGGAGACTGAGTTGCTTACCTTGGTTCACTGAATGTACAAAGGCCGTTCCCGAAGGGAACGGCCTTTGTGCGTCAATGAGCACCAGAACGCAGTAATGAAGGAATAGGGATGACCAGCCATGCGCCGAGCTATTCACTTTGAAAAATTCGATAGCGGAAGAGTGGCCCGAGAGAGATAATGGGTGCAATGCAATGTCGGAAGAAGAGCAAATGATAAAGGTCGATTTTTCAAGCGCGTTTTCACCGCGATTGATTCCCTATCTCGCTGGTGTGATACCTGGTTTGTTTTTTGAGTCGAGTGTCGCATTTGGCGCGCCCGAAATTGCCCGGAGCATCATCTCCCACATAGAACAGGTGTTCCCATTTCCGCCATACACCCTTGTCATTTGTTTTATCGCTTCGGGGTTCGTGCTCGGGCAGGTTTTCATGCAACTTGCCTGGTTCGCTGAATTGGTCATGAGAGCGGCTTATTGGGCTTGGCGATTCGGAATCAGAATCACGTTTGGGTCTCACATGTTTTACAGGTGGCTTGCCAAAATTCAACAGCCCCCTAATAAGCGTGGGTTCTTCGTTCGCCTTTTTTCGTGGGCAATCTTTGCTGCCCGAATGCCAAAGCGATACGAGAGCGCGCGGCCTGTAATGACATGCCTAAGTCTCGCCTCGAAAGAGCTGCTGAAGAAGCGATACGGAATTGATGTGATCGATTCGTTATCTCCGAACGGTGAAGAATGGCACGTTTGGTACTCCGTTCTCGGTAAACCACTCAAGAGGGTCACGGAGGGAATAATTATGATGCGATCATCGCTTGGTTGCGGGCTTGCTGGGTTTCTTGCTTTGCCATTCGCGCCAAGTCTCTGGACGAGGTTCTTCCTGGGCGTTTGTGGCGTTTTCACGGCCACGGGCTTATACATGACTTGGAGCCTATTCCGTTGGGGAACTGATCCGGCAAGGCTGAACCAATTGAGGCTCAAGTCAGTGTTGTTAGAACTCGCTGATGTTGGAGAAGCGAAGCCGGTGAAAGCGGACGGAGAAGAATAGTTCGGGTGTCCCAGGTCCGGATTCTCGGACCCGGGATACCTCGGACCCAGGCAGTTCACAGACCTTCAACTTCGTCTCCGAAGGTTCCGCTTTTTCGATTCTCCGCCACGTCAGGCGTCAGCTTATTGGGTCGATCTAAACCAAGAATCCACCGGACCGCGATCTGCGCCGCCTCGGTTCTGGACTTCACTCCAAGGACGCGCATCGCATCATCGGCAACCTCCCGATCAACTAGCACTCGAGTCATTTTCATGGTCATGGTATTTATATTATCGGCGCAATCGAAAGTTAGTGCAGTGCGAGTCTACCCCAACTGGCTGACATGCATCTGCTGCGAGACCACAAACCCGATGCGCGAAGCGCGTCCGCCTGGAAAGCCTGCCTGAGCGAAGTCGAAGGGGCCAGTCCCCGCAGGTGGTGGTTGCAGATAATAACCCTTCGCCGGCGCACAATCAAAGCATGAACCACGACCAGAGCCGCGGGCTTTTACTGTTCCCTGTTCCCTATTCCCAGCTGACCCCCACCCCCCCTATATTTATTATCGAAAACGTGCAGGTAATTATTCAGTTAACCCCATAGATCGCCAAAATCCATCCTAACCAACTCATCATCAGCAGCTTCGATCGATCTTTATAGTCCGCAAACTCGAAGCCGGAAAGACCAAGGTAACCATTCAAGAAAGCTCGTGTCGGCTCCAGCGTCGTGCGCCAGCTCCGAGCACGCCGCAATCCAGGCCGCGCTCAATGCCAATCCTGCGTGCTGGCTGATAGAATTTCTTGCATGGAAACCATCCAATACAACCTGCCGCCAAACCGTATTCCGCTTGCCTGGTACAACATTGCCGCCGACCTGCCCAAGCCCATGGCGCCGCCGCTTCATCCCGGCACGCTTCAGCCCATCGGTCCAGACGACCTGGCCCCGCTCTTTCCGATGAGCCTGATTATGCAGGAAGTCAGCACCGAGCGCGAGATCGAGATTCCTGGCGAAGTGCGGCAGTTGTACGCGCAATGGCGTCCTGCGCCGCTCTTCCGGGCCCGCCGTCTGGAAAAGGCCCTCGACACTCCCGCGCACATTTACTACAAGTACGAAGGCGCCAGTCCGGCCGGTTCGCACAAACTCAACACCGCCGTCCCGCAGGCTTATTACAACAAGAAAGCCGGCACCAAGCACCTCTCCACCGAGACCGGAGCCGGGCAATGGGGTTCGGCTTTGTCTATGGCCTGCGCCTTCTTCGACCTCGATTGCAAGGTCTACATGGTGCGCGTCAGCTACGACCAGAAGCCGTATCGCCGCGCGCTGATGGAGGCCTTTGGAGCCACCGTCACCGCCAGCCCGAGCATTGAGACGGAATCAGGACGCGCCATTCTCGCCCAGCATCCAGACTCGAATGGCTCACTCGGAATAGCTATTTCAGAGGCCGTGGAAATGGCCGCCAAAGATCCGAACACCAAGTACGCGCTGGGTAGCGTACTGAATCACGTGATGCTGCACCAGACCGTAATCGGCATTGAAGCCATCGAGCAAATGGCGCTGGCCGGCGATGAGCCCGATGTGGTGATCGCTTGCGCAGGAGGCGGATCGAACTTTGCTGGCCTGGCCCTGCCGTACGTCGGCCGCAAAATCAAGGGCCAGAGCAAAGCCCGCATCGTGGCCGTCGAACCGGCCGCGTGTCCCAGCCTGACCAAGGGAAGGTTCACTTACGACTTCGGCGACACCGGCCACTTGACTCCGCTCGTCAAGATGCACACGCTGGGCTCTACCTTCATTCCTCCGGGCATTCATGCCGGCGGCCTGCGCTATCACGGCATGGGCCCGCTGGTTTCGCACGTCATGGACCTGGGATTGATTGAAGCCACCAGCGTGCAGCAGTTGGACGCCTTCGCCGCTGGAATCCAGTTTGCCCGCTCCGAGGGTATCATTCCCGCGCCAGAGTCCAACCACGCCGTCGCCGAGGCCATCAGTGAAGCCCTGCGCGCCAAGCAGGATGGTAAGCAGCGCACCATCCTCTTCGGACTAAGCGGTCATGGCCACTTCGACATGGCCTCCTACATCGCCTACCAGGCCGGGAAACTGGAGAACTACGAGTACCCGGAAGAAGAAATTGCAATGGCATTAGCCGGACTGCCCGTCGTCGGATAAGCCGGAGGCATTGACGGTATTCTCCAGTCAACGGGCAGTCACTAATATCGCTTGATTACTTCATGCGGAGGCGGGCTTGTCTTGGCGCTCAGTAGCCACTCCACTGGCGCCTTGACATCCTCCTCGCGGGCTTCGCCCAGAATGCGGGCTACCATCCCGCCTTGCTCGTCCAGAACCATCGTCGCGGGCACCTCATTGCCTAACCCAGCGCGCTCCAGCATCTCCAGGTCAGCGCCCACCCACACCTCCATGTCGAGCAGCTGCCGTCTCAAAAACTGGTCGATCTTGGCGCGGTCCTTGGGTTCGTCTACCGAGACCGCAACAAATCGAATCTTCTTTCCGGCATACTCTTTGTTTAGCTTGGAGAGTGTTGGCAATTCTTCCCTGCACGGCACGCACCATGTGGCCCAGAAGTTGATCACCGCAATTGATCCCCGCAGCTCCGAAAGCTTGTGTGTGTTTCCCGCCAAATCCTTCATTTCAAGGTGAGGTGCGCGCTTGGCCTGCGCCACCGGAATCAGGCAGCATACGGTAAAAGCCGTCAGGATACTAAGATAGATTCTCATCCTGGTTCCTCTTGAATGTGTCGAAGAGCAAACGTCGAAGACCCCGTCGGCATTGCAACCCCGCCGGGGTCATCCCCGCATTTCAGAGTGCCATTCAAAAGCGGTGCTGGAAGCTGGCCAGCCAAAGCCAGTCGGCAAACGCGGCATCGCCATGCTGTCCCAACTGCAGATCCGGCACACTGGCAATTCGGTTCCGGTACACCGCGCGGTCAATGTTTGCAGTGATCAGGTCATGACCGCCGTGCATCGAGTAGATCACTCCAGGCTCGAGCGACACTGCATAACCCGGTCGCCGGAAGCCTTCGTCGCCGCCAATCAGATCGTGCGCGGGCACGCCCTCTTTACGCAATCCGCCAGTCATCGTCAGCCCATGCACCTTGGCAAACATATAGCCAACTCCGGCCTGCAGAAGATATTCGTCAGCCGCCGAAACAAATGCATTCTGCGGCGCAGGTGCGGGAAATCCCGGCGGTGAGCTGTTTGCCACGCCGTTGGTTTCCGATGGCGTGATCAAATAGCTTCCGTTGAAATAAACCTGCATCGCGCTGTTCAGAGCTTGAAACGACTCGACGCTGACCGGGATCGCCCACACTCCGATTCCTGGCTGGACCGAATAATCCGCCGTCGCGTTGACTGCAGGCTGCCCTGGAATCTCCACCAGATCGTTCTGGATGTTGTCGCGCCCGGTGGGCATCTGCACCCCGAAGCCAATCTGGATGTTGTGTTTCGGGTTTTTGGTCGGATCCCAAATCCAACCCTGCCCCATGAGGCTGATATCACCCATTCCAGAGACACCCCAAGCTCCGATCAGGTCGGTTGCCGGTGCGCCGTTGATGCTGCCCGCGGCGATGAAGTAGCGCCGGCTGGCAAACTCCGCTGGTACGACTCCAATCACACTGAAGCGCGGCGTGACCTGGTAGGTGACTCCCATATCGATCAGGTTGATGCGATTGCGGACCTCGGAATTTCCCTGCTGCCGATACTCCTGCGCCACCGAACCAACAAAATGCCGAAATGAATACAAGTGCCGGTAATCGAGCGTGAATTGCCAGTGATTTGGCGCCAGATAGCCGCCATCAGACTCGGGGCCGCCGACCTCTCCCACCGAGTGCGCGACAACGCAACCCTGCGCGTCCAACTGCCCTGCAGAAAAGCATAAGGTAGTCACTGCCGCAAAAAGCACTGCCAAAACTCTGACAGTGCCATGCTTTCCTGCTTCGTTCTGATTGTTTCGGGGATTCTTCGATGTACTGAACTGCATGGGTCGTGACCTCTCACAATTGGGGAATTTGCTTACAGGTCACGAACCGAGACTCTGCGCGGCGGAAAGGGGCCCGGCGCTCAGACGCATCCCACAAGTGTTTCTTGCCGGCCGTCGTCCCCTGCCGTGCCCTGCTGCTAACCCTAATAGCAGAAGCCAATACATGCATCCAACATTGGGATGACCTTTTATTGCTCCCTTCGGTGCAGGCAGACTAAACAACGGCGCATCCTTGTGTGCACAAACAAAAGTTGGGCCCCATCCGCCTTCGCATTCAAGCGAAAACAGATGCGGCCCAACTTTTTGAAACTGGTTGTTTGATCTAACCCGCTCGCCGGAAATCCCGAAAGGGATCAACGCCTGCTTTAATTCACCGTCAGCGCAAAAGTCGTCGAGTTCGAAACTGCGTTAACGCCGTTGTTGGATTGCGCCGTGACAGTGATGGTATAAGTTCCAGCCGGGGTCGCTGGGTTGGGAGGCGGGCCGTGGTGTTCGTACGCGTAGCGCGGATTGCATCCGGTGGTACCGAGCAACGTGACCAGCCCAATCAGGGCCACAAGCGAAAGCCGGCTGAGCCAGCGACGGCGGCCGCGCGATCCCCAGGCAAAACCGCCCAGTCCCAGAGCGCCCGGCAGCAGCAACGCCCAGGCGATAGAAGAGGAGTTCCGCTTCGCCGGCAAGGCCGAGGTAGTGGAGGCCGCCAGCGTCTGCACAATCATTGTGCTGGTGAGAGGTTCCGTTGTCGTCGAAAGTATCTCCGGGCTTTGCGGGGTGAAGCTACAGGAGGCTTCATCGGGAAGCCCCGCGCAGGAGATCGTGACCAGCATAGGTTGCGTCAACGTCGATGTGAACTCCAGCGACGGCGTAATGCTCACCGTGACCGTTCCTGCGTCGCCCGGTGTGAGGATAAGGGAGCTCGAAGTAGACGTGCCCCCCAAGAAGTTCGAGGTCGTAACCGTAAACTCGCACTGCGTCGCGACGCTCACCGCGACAGCCGGCGTTGAGGTCGATGTCGCATAGCCGGTAATGCCGCTAAAAACAGCGGTCAAGCTATGGCTACCTTCAGCCAGGGAGACCGTCGGGCTGGCCGCGCCTGCCGAGCTCAGAGCCATGCTGGCCAGCGAAACAGCCTTCCCATTAAACTCGTCGTTGATCGTTACCGTACCGCTAGTCACAGGCTGCCCATTTGCAGTCACGTTCACAGTGAGAGGCTGCGAGCATCCGCTTAGGGTTCCAGCAGACAGCGTCGTTATTGTGGCGACACCGACACCCGCCGCCAGTGCGGGCATCGCCAGCGCAATGCCCAGTCCTGCAACCAACTCAAGCCGCAGAATGCGGCGGTTCATGCCTCTCACGTATACCTTCCAAATCTCAAGAAAAATCGTCTGCCGCTGGTCTGCCGCAGCCCAAACACTATTGTATCTGGCGCAGGCGGACCAGAGCCATTGCCCGCCTGCTCTTTGGACGCGATTCAGACAGAATGGTCTTCCTTTGAGCGGCTGGGGATTCTACAATAAGGCACCATGATCGCTCATCTGCGCGGCAAGCTCATCTATAAACAGCCCGGCCAGGCCATCGTCGAGGCCGCCGGAGTGGGCTATGACGTTACCATTTCCGTCCCCACCTTCACCGCTCTGCCCTCCGTCGGCGCAGAGGCCGCGCTCCATATTCACACCCAGGTAAGCGACGATCAGATCGCCCTCTTCGGCTTCCTCGACTCGCAGGAAAAACGCCTCTTCGAGCGGCTGATTACGGTCGGCGGCGTAGGACCCAAGCTAGCTATCAAGATGCTCAGTGGGCTTTCGCCAGAGCGGACGGTACAGGCGATTCGCGGCCAGGACCACGCGCAACTCACGCTCATTCCCGGCGTCGGCAAAAAGCTGGCCGAGCGGTTGGTCGTCGAACTCAAAGACAAGCTCGATGACTTTGCTGTTGCGCCCATGCAAACCTCCGTGCGCGGAGCAGCGGTGGACGATGTGCTCTCCGCGCTCGTCAATCTCGGCTACCAGCGCCCTGCCGCCGAAAAGGCCATCCAGCAAGCCGTAGCCAAAGAAGCCGCGTTGGCCGCCGACTTCGACGGTCTCTTCCGCGGCGCGTTGAAGGTCATCCGATAGCCACCTGCGATGGGGCCAGCGGGCTTCATCCGGTTCGCATCAATGAGCTGACCGTGCCCAAGACGCCGATTCGCGTGGTGCTAAGCGAACTCTTCGCAGAGTTGGATCGGGCGTAGCGGGCCGGGAAACGGATGCCGATTGCGATGGGACAAGCGGAAGCTCCCGCATGGCCACCCATCCAGTCAGAGCTTCCAAGGGCCTTCGCGCCACGTCAGCCGTTGCATCGGGTCGCAGCCCGTTTGGAAACCATGCAGCGTCGGATTGGCGCACCCATAGGTAGCTATCCAACTCGGTGATTGTCTTGGCGATGATTCACTCGTCCAGCGATAACTGTTAAGGCATAGCCCTTCCCTTCGTGCATTTGTTTCCTTCTGTCAGGCGACGCAGATTACGGCTTGGTCGCAAAAAAATCCTGGTCACCCCCGGAACGAGCGGCCCACGCGACACGTATTCGAGTAGGTGATGAATCGGGTGGCTCGGATTTCGCTAAGGGTTTTGTTGCGTTGGGGAATGGTTCTCCTGGCGATCGCGATAGGGCGCATGGCCGCACTCGCGGGGCCTCCACAACCCGCGGTCGCCATAGACACACTGATGACAACCTTGCAGGAAAGAGGTCAGTTCAACGGCGCCATCCTTGTCGCGGAGCAAGGAGACATTTTGTACCGAAAGGGATTTGGCAAGGCGGACATCACGTCGGGAACCGTTTTTGCGCCCGACACAGTCTCCGACATTGGGTCCGTTACAAAGCAGTTTACAGCCATGGCGATCATGATTCTCGCTGAACGCAGACGATTAAGCTATGACGACCTCATTTCCAAATACATCCCTGAGTTCTCCGGCGCATCGCACCTTGGCAGGATCACGGTAAGACAGTTGCTGACCCACACGTCGGGGATTCCTGACTACGGGGACCTGGGGATTGACGATTCCGGCCTGAACCAGAGTGCACTGATCGTGGCACTCTTGAAGAGGGACGCTGACGTTTCCAAGGCCGGAATCAAGTACCGGTACAGCAATGCGGGATATGCGTTGCTCGCCATCGTGATTCAGAGAGTTTCGGGCCAGCGATTTAGCGACTTCTTGGCTAGAGAAATCTTTTTGCCGTGCGAAATGAGGAATACTTTTGTTTACGACGATCATGCCGTGAAGCGCCCCGGAATGGCCGTTGGTTACGGCACGTTTGGGCAGGTCGATGATGGCGGCCCCACCTCTGTTCCGGGCGACGGCGGCATCTACTCGACGGTTGATGACCTGTTCAAGTGGGATCTGACTCTTTATACGGAGAAACTCGTGACGCAATCGACACTTGCCGAAGCGTTCAGACCAGCCAGTGTGGAAGTAGGCAAATCAATTTACGGCTTCGGATGGAATGTAGGCTCGGACGGCGCCAACAAGTATATCTGGCACACCGGGAGCCACGCCGGGTTTCGGGCATTCATAGAACGGCGGCTGAATCAGCGGTTAACCGTCATCATGCTTACCAACATGGGCAACAGCAAGCGCCAGGAGATAAATTCGGCAATTCAAAATATCCTTGCTGGCAGGCCCTATGTCCTGCCAAAGCAATCCGGCGCCCAGCAGTTATATCGGACGATCGGTGAGTCTGGGATTGAAAAGGCACTCCAGCAATACAAAGCCTTGAAGCGCAGTAATGACTATGATCTAGGTGAGCCGGAACTGAACTCACTCGGATATCAACTGCTCTATGGAGACAGGAATCTCAGCGGCGCAATTGCCATTTTCAAGCTGAACTCACTTGAGCATCCCCTATCCTCCAATACTTTCGACAGCCTTGGCGAGGCCTATCAGGTGAATGGCGAAAGACGCCATGCCATTGTTAGTTACGAAATCGCCGTAACACTCGATCCTTTCAACGGACATGCGAAGGAAATGTTAAAGAAGCTACAGTTTGATTATCGGCTTGGATGGTTCACTTGCGTCCTCGCGGTTGTCGGAGCCGCGGTCCTGCTTGGGAGCGTTGTTTTGCGTAAGCGCAGGATGGGTACTCCAAGCCGAAGCGGCAGGCCTAGCTTTATACGACGGGATAGCTAGATTGCGAGAACAGCTCAAATCACTCATCCAGCCGAGTTTCCGTGGTCTTTATCGGATTAGTACTCGAAAACGCCGAGGGGTCTTAGAATCAATTTGGAATAATGCAATTCGCCAAGACACGCATTGACTACTTACTGCTGACGACGATGAAAATCATATAACTTCGCTTCAGCAAGCAGTTGGGAATCTGGCAGCCGGCTCTCTGCAATTCGAACCTCGCAAGGAATTGAAGCTGCGATAGACTGGCATACATATGCCTCGCGCTGCCAAATCTGTCGCATCTGCACCCGCCGCCCACCTTCGCCCCGAGGGCCTAGCCTTTCTCCGCAATCTAGCCCGCCACAACGACCGCGAATGGTTCGCGCCGCGCAAGGTTGTCTTCGAGGCCGAACTGAAAGAGCCGATGCTGGCCATTATCCGCAAGGTCACCGATGCGATGGCCACTTTTGCGCCAGCCTTTGTTCGGCCCGCGGAGAAGTGTCTCTTCCGCATCTATCGCGACACACGCTTCAGCGCCGACAAGAAGCCCTACAAGACCCACGTCGCCGCCTGGTGGTCACATCAGGGCCTGGAGAAGACATCCGGCGCGGGCTACTACTTCCATATCGACGCCAAGGAGGTAGTCGTCGCTGCCGGTGCCTACATGCCTGAGAAAGAGCAACTCGCCGCCATCCGCCATTGGCTCCTCGACCACCACACAGAGTTTCGCAAGCTCATGCAGCGGGCCGCGATCCGCAAGGCATTCACCGAATTTGAAGGCAATGCCCTCACCCGCCCGCCCAAAGGCTTTCCCAAGGAGCACCCAGCGCTCGACCTGATCCAATGCCGCCAGTGGGGGCTGGCGGCCACCCTGCCCGCCTCGACGGCTCTCGATCCCCATTTTGCCGCCACGCTCATTCGCCACTTCCGGCTGGCAGCGCCGCTGGTAGACGCTCTGAACACCCCCATCAACGCAGCCCTCGCGCCCCGCAAGAAAGTGCTCTTTGGTCTGGATTAGCCACCCAGATTGAGCCGGCGCCAGCCGAGTGGATGATAGGCCTCTCCGGCCGCTTGCCTCGCAGAAAACCCCATCAAAACCTACAATTTCAGACAAAAATAGCTAAATATCGGCGAAAAACCCACAAATACCGAAGAAAATTGTGGAAATCGCGGTTTTTGCCTTGACTTTACCCCCTCAAAAGCTGCATTGTAACGAACGACGGGGTCTCCGAGCCCGCATGAACACAGGGGTTTTGTGCAAGTGTTGCCAGGGTTGCACTCCCTCCATGCGGTATGCGCCTCGCGAAACCAAGCCCAGGCAACACCGGCGCGCCCAAGGGCCGCCCAAAAGGAGAGCAACATAATGGCAACTGGACTCACAAAGACTGCCCTGATTCGGCTTCTTGCCGAAAAACTGGAATTGACCAACAAACAAGTCGCAGCCTTTTTGGACCTGCAGGCGGAGACCGCCGTCAAGGAAACCAAGAAGAACGGCGTCTTTGTAATCCCCGGCATCGGCCGCCTCGTGAAGGCGGAGCGCAAGGCCCGCATCGGTCGCAACCCCCAAACCGGCGCGGCCATCAAGATCAAGGCCAAGACGGTCGTCAAGTTCCGCGTGGCCAAGGCCGCCAAGGACGTTATCGCACCAGTCAAGAAGTAGTTTTCCCGGACTGCGGACAACAAAAGGAGAGGGGCCTATGGGCTTCTCTCCTTTGTTTTTGTGCGCCAATTTGCGGCGGGAGTAGAATTGCTTCTTGTCATCAGCATCGCAGCAGCCCGGCAATGCGGCCGCTGAAGGATCGGAGATCGCGATGAAGAATGTTCTGTTGGCAGTCCTTCTTGCGGTGATGGCTCTGTTGCCGGGGCGTGCAGCCGTGGGCCAAGCTCCAGCCAGTAGCCCACAGGACCAACCAAGTCTGAATGACCAACTGTTGGACGCCACCCACAATGGCAACGCCGCGGCGGTGGAGCTGCTGCTGGCAAAAGGGGTCAGCATTGATGCCAGGGGCAAGGACGGCCTTACGGCGCTGATGGTGGCCGCCGCATTCGGCAAGCCGGACCTTGTGGAGTTGCTGCTCAAGAAGGGCGCCAGCGTCAACCTTCAGGACAACCGCGGCGACACGGCGCTGAACTATGCGGTCATGGCCTCTAACATCGGCGAAGCGAAGCTGCTACTTGATAAAGGCGCTAACCTCGAAATCCAGGAGGAGGGCGGACTGACGCCGCTAATGCTGTCGATCGTCTCCGGCTCGGCGGAGCTGGTGAAGCTGCTGCTGGACCATGGAGCCAACACCGAGGCCAGGGACAAGAACGGCTTTACGGCGCTGATGGGAGCCTCCGGCGGGGGCATGATGGATGCGATGAAGCTGCTGCTCGATAAGGGGGCCAGCATCAACGCCAAAAGCAGCGACGGCACCACCGCGCTCAAGTTGGCGGAGAGCAACGGCAAGAACGAAGCGGCATCGCTGCTGCGCGAGAAGGGTGCACAATGATCCGAATCAGCCACCTGCTATTTATCGCCTGGTGTATATCTGGAATGGCGCCCAATAAAATGGTAGATGGAACCTATTTTGTGAATGAAGTAGTGTAAGTTTTGCGTTGCGTAGCGCACCGGCTGGATCCTGGCCGTCTTCCAATCCCTGATAGAGGGTATCCATCAGGCGCGGCGTCGATTCGTCGCTCACTTCCCACAGTGCGCCGATCACGCTGTGGGCTCCGGCGCGTAGAAACGCCCAGGAGAGTCCCACCAATCCTTCGCCCGAGTAGGAGCGCGTTCCGCTGCCATTGCAGGCCGAGATGGTTACTAGCCGGGCGTCGATGGGATGCTCCATGATGTCGCGGGCATAGAGCTTGAATGCACCATCGGTTCCCGTTCCCGAAAGCGTGGAACCCGATAGTATGATGGCTGAATCCAGTGGGTCCATGCGGCTGGCTATTGCATGAGAAACAAAATGAATGTAGGAGTACTGGGCGGGATTGCTGCTGAGATATGCTGCCGGATTGGCTTGCTTTCCGGCAAAGGTGGTCAGGTGATCGGTGTCAAAGTGCTGCTGAATCCTGGTCATCTCGGCCCCGAAAAGGGGCAGGCTCGGGTAGTCCGCGCTGGGCGAGACCGGGTTACCCAGCAGAAGCAGCTTTCGATTGCCTCCCCGCACAGCCTTGGCCGTCGCAAGCAGTTCCAGCGATGGGGCTGAGAGTAGGGTTGCGTCCTCGATCCAGTAATGCGTCTCCGGAGCGGGACCGCGTATGACCTCCGGACCTGGGCCGGGAGCCAGCAGAGTTTCAAAGTTCAACTGGCTCAGCGCTCCGTCAGCCAGAATCATGACGGGCGCGTTGGGGCGGATGAGCTTCGCGGCCGGGGCCACCAGTAACCGATAGAGCGCCTGCCCATCCGGATTCTCTGTCTGCCGTGGATCCTCCATGTCGAGCAGAACTTTTTGGTAGCGCTGGACGCGCGAAATAATCTCTCTCTCGGCAGGTAGAGAAATTTGCGTAATTTTGAGCGGATTGATGACCCAAAGATAGGACTGCTTTTCGCCCAGCCAATAGAACAGGAGTGTTGCGCCAGTGTCCTTGGCAATCTGGCGTGGGTTGGTCACGGCTGGATGGAAGGAGGTTTTGCTCTCGATCATGCCCAACCCCTGCGCCAGTGTCCGGGCACGGCTCTGGTCAGCTACGGCCAGGGCTTCGTCGCTTCTGCCTTGCTGCACCAGCAGGTGGATGTAGTTGTCATAGATGCTGGTGGCATTGTGGCCGAATGGAAGCCGCGAGTCCGCGTTTTTGAGTTGCGCCCGGGCAGACTCGAATGCCGCGAGCGTGGCTTTATAGCTCCGCTCCGCAGCCTGGGTATTGTTTTGCCGCTCGAATAAGAGGCCTAACTCATTTCCGGCGCCCAGCCGCGTTGTAGTGGGATTTGACAGGTTGGTCTGGATGGCGCGAAATAGTCTCTCCGCCTGCTGATCCTGCTGGCGCGCGGCTGCCAGCATCGCCCGCGTCAGCATGATATGCGCGAGCAGGCGATTGCTGCCCGCGCTGACCATCGGCGTGACCTGATCGAGATATGCGCTTGCCTGGTCCAATACGCCCATGACAACCGAAACTCTGGCCAGGTCTTCCAGAGCGTTGATAATGTCTTCTTTGCTGTCGATCTGCCGAGCCAGATAAAGCGCTTGACGATAGGATTGGGCGGCACGGGGCCAATCACCGAATTCGTTATAGATATATCCGACGTTACTGGTCCATTTGAGTTCGTCGCGGATGTCTCCCAGCCGTTCTGCGCTCTTTTCCGCTTGAAGAAACTGCTCCAGCGCCCTTTCATCATCTCCCAACTGGAAGTAGGCCCATCCGAGATTGCCGCCAATAACCTGCACCCAGTAGTCCGAATTCAGCTCATCAGCAAATTTGTGAGCGGCTCGTAGCCAGTCCACGGCTTCGTCGAAGTGGTCGATCTGCATGGCGGCAAATCCGAGGTTATTGAGCGCACCTACCTCCGCCCATCGGTCTTGATGGGATTTGGCAAACAGAAGACTCTCGACAAAGTACTGACGCGCTTTGAATGGGTCGCCTTGTCTCACGGACAAGAGACCGCGCGTCCTGAGCAGGTATCCACAAGAGATATAGTCGCTGCTCTTGCACAAGCTCTCTGCCTGGGTGAGTCTTTGATCAGCCGAGGCCAGCTCTCGCTGGTGAGTCAGGGCGTCGGCTTCGATCGCCAGTTTGTGAATGGCTTCATCTGAATGGTTGGAATCGGGATGATAGCTAGCGAGAAGGCGCTGAGCATCGTCATACATCCCGCGCCGAACCATCGCCTCCGCCTGCAGCAGTCGAAACTTTGCTGCCAAGTCGGGATTCGCCAACCGAAATTGCCAGCTCCCCAGTTCGGCTTCGTGCTGACAGGCTGCCAGATTCCCTCGCTGAAAGATATTGGTCGCTTGGTCATAGATATCTTGAGCGCTGTCGGGACACGTATCCTTCAGAGGAAGCATTAACAATAAAGCAAGCGCCCACGCAAAAGGGAAAACCCAACGTCGCATATAACGCAATCTAGCTCTATATCTTCCCTGAATGCCCGCCGGAACCAGATTAAAAGTTAAAATCCGGCGAGCATTCGGGAGTTCCCTCTGCGAAACTATCCACCAGTTCCGTTGGAAGTGCCATCGCCAACCGGCACATTCCCCTCGGCCGCGCAGCCCAATTTGAGGTCGATCATGGTCAGGTTGAAGGTTGTCTTTTTGTGGACTTTCGTATCCCCGATCGGATCCTCGTGCCTGACGGTCAGCTTGGCCAGCGTAATGACGCCAAAACCAGGAATAGTGATCACGTTCCCGGAAACTGTTCCAGGGAAGAGCCCAGCTACCCGATTGACCAATGAACATTCAATTTTCTCCGGAGCGCCCAGAGTCGAAGATAACTGATTGTAATAACTCTTGACGGCCGTGGAAAGGTTCTTGTTCTGGAGGATGCGGTCGTACTGCCTGGAGACGCGGCTGACAACGCCCGGATTTGAGGCATATGGGAGGTCGTCGATGGGCCTTTGGCCAAAGATGTCGTAATCGAATTCCAACTGTACCGGGAAGCCGGCGATGCGCAAATTGTCGAAGCGCGTGCCTAGGAAGGAGATTGACGGCAGATAACCTTCGAGCGGGTGATCGGTAATGGTCTGGCCCACCACGCGGTCGGCTGTGACCACTTCCAGCACATTCAAGCCTTCGAGAACGGTTGTGGTCAGCGTGGTGTGGCCCTCGCCCGGCTTTTTGCTTTTGACGCCGGCGACGTGGGAGTAGGCGGCGCTGTAGGAGATGATCGACTCAAGGCGGTAACCGTCCGAGCGCTGGGTGAAGTATCCGCCGGCCGGATCGAGCTTGGAGTGCGTCTGGGGTTCGATCGGCTGGGAGACTGGAAGCTCCAGTTTTCCCGAGAGGACCATTGCTTCAGCATTGAATGTGTGCTTTCGTTCATTCACTTCGGACATAGCGATTCGACTCTCCTTGTTGAGATAGGGGGAGATATGCGACGTCGCTGGAAACGCGTCAATCGATCAAATGAAGATCGAAGAGATACTGGTCGATGACGGTATGTTCCCCATGCGGCCCGACGCCGGACACGGCTACAGTATAAGCGCCGCTACGCAGCATTGCGCCAGGAATTACCAAGGAAATTGGCTGGTCGCTGCTGGGGCCTTCGGCGGGGGCGGCAATGGAGCCGGTCCAGGCCAGTTTTCCTTGCGGGTCCATCAGATCCACAGAAAAGGAAGTGTAGGCGCCGGTGCTGGGCTGCTCAGGTAGCAGGATGGGAAGCGCGACCCCGTGGCGACGATCGGCGGTGATCGCCTGGTGAGCGCCCCGCGTGGCCCCGTGGAGGGTGGCCGAGGATAGAAGCCGCGGCTGGTTGACGGCTGCCCGAAGCGCGGGATAGGTGACCAGATTCTGGTAACCGATCACCAGCAGCAGGGTAGCAAAAACAGGCGCGGCAAAGGCCGGCTGAAGCCAGGATATCCACCAGTCCCGCTTGAGCTTGAGCTTGGGCTTGCGGGATGGGAATGGAATGGGAGACGGCAAGGCGCGGGTCAGTCTAGGCAACTGAACCTTGGCCTCTTCTACAAATGCAACACCGGCTCGAAGATCAAGAGCGCACTGAGGACAACCAAAGAAATGCTCTTCGAAAGCCTCGCGCGCCTCTGGCGCCAGCTCGTTCAGCAGATAACGCTCAGCTGCCATCTTATTTACAGCTTCACTATGATCCATGAATCAACCCTCAATACTGCCCAACCTCCAATAGTGGTCCCGGTTGGCAAATCGTTACAGATCACTCGCACATGGCGCCAAAGGGTACCTGATCTCCCATTCGCTTGACGAATTCGGTTTTGAACTCCTGCTTGGCCCGGTGCAACAGCACCCTCAGGTAGTCGCGATCCACGCCCAGCTCACGACAGACCTCGTCGCGGTCGCGCTCGTCTAGAAACACGGCTTTGAGCAGGGAACGATCACGCGGGGCCAGGTCGAGCAGGATCTCCCGGACCTTCTCCCTCATCTGGCGAGCAGCCACAATCTCCAAAGTATTCGCTCCTTTGGCAGGCGGCTCAGGCCGGCCTTCCACATCCAGCGATTCGCTGCCGCTGGCTGAACGATAATGCTCAAAAAGCACATGGTTACAAACCGTATTCACCAAAGCTCCGAGCCGCTCCGGCTGGCGCACGCCGCCCTCTTTGCGCAGAACCGAGAAGACCCGGGCGAAGGTCTCCTGGCAGACATCTTCGATGGCTTGTGGGGATTGGAGGCGGGAGCGGAGTTTGAGCTGGAGCAATTCCGAAAAATAGCCGACAAAGTGCTCCTGCGTCTGAGGTTCACACGCACGGAGATTCTCGACATAAACCGCATCAAATGATTGAAATTGCACCGCTGACCCCGCCCAAGCTGAGAGAAACAAAGTATAACATTGCTCACTTTGCTGGCGCACGCATTTTGTTCGCACTTGGCGGTGCATCGAACCGGCTACCGTGCGGCGGAGCCGTGTTGCGCGGCCGTGGGGGTTACTGGGATGGCGAGAATAACCGGCTGGACAGCAGCGATTGTGCGTCTCGCTCGTCCACCGAAATGACTGGCTGCGCGGGGGAAAACTTGTAGACACTCCCGGTGACCGGGCCTCGAACGCACACCTGTAATGGCCCGGAATATCGAAGATTCAACGCCCCATTCTGCGTGGTCCAATGGGTTTCAACATGCCTGTCTGTTGGCCATAACATCTGATCCTTCTCCTTCAAGACTGAAGATGCCCCGGCAGAAGTGGTACCAAACGGCGGCCGCGCCCTCGATACGGGCCTTCTGGCAGCCGTTTCAGAGCAGAAACAGCCATAAAAACAAAGGCAATGACAAACACAACAGGGGAGCATTTCGCTTCATGTCAAACTTCGTTGGTCGCATTTCTGGATGGTCCAGCATCATTTCCTGCCCCCTGTTCTGGCTGAGCCTCTCAAAACCCGCCATTGATCCCTGTATCTCTTGTGCATGGCTTCTGCACTCTGCGCATTGCTTCATCAATGATTACGAGATCGCACATTTTGCTATTGCCAATGAGCACTTTGCGAATCACCTGGCAAAAATTGTTTTCGAGCATCTCGAAACTGCATTTTCTTCTGTGGCCACAGACGGGAACTCGCTTCTGAAAGCGAGCTTCCGTCTGTCTTGGGGAAGCCACTTGATCCCGCGGGCTTTTCGCTCACCGGGAGACATCCTGACATTGCATCGTTCAATCTGAATTTCGCGAAATGGTTGACGGTGTTTTGCTTCCGGCCACTTGCACCGGGGCCTTTGCGCGTCAGTGCACGGATAGCCGCATGGAGGAACCGCCGACAAACGCCAATCTGGCTGACCTTGAGGGCCCTGAGCACAGGAATCTGACAGTTCCTGGAGGCTGCCGGGCCGGGAGGAATAAAGATCAGCCCATTAAGCGGTTCGCCCCGTGCGGCTGCAGCCTTCGGATTGGCGGTCGAAGGAGATGAAATCCACGAGTATACCGCCCGCGTCTTCATTGCTTTTGCGATCCTAATGTAAAGCTGCAACTGGGGATGGGGAACAACCGGCAACAAGGCGATGTTACTCTGTGCCAGCTCATGAGAAAGCTTGGCCAGAGTAATGGAGACTTGTTCTGCCGGATTGGAAGAAAACGCTCTCATAGGGTCTGGGAAAAACACAAGTTGCTCTTGCTTGTGAAAACTCAGCGCGCTCTGCGCTCTGGCAAGGCACAAATGCACGCCCAACTCAGCACGGAAATCCCGCTGCTGATGCTGGTGTGATCGAGGCTTCAACCCGCGGATAGCTTTGGATCGAGTCTCCGCACAATGTATTGTGCGCCAAACCTCGGATTCGTTTCAGTACATCGTTAAAAATATTCTCGTTGCCAATCAGTATGGGGAGATTTATTCGATTCGGATCAAGCTGGATAAAAAATCAAGAGCTGGCAAGTAACTCAAGAGGTCTCTTTAATGCTAAGCGGCGCATCCCGGGTGGAATGCGCCGCTTCGTTTGTTGCAGAGTTACTTCACCGTTGACTTCTTTACTGGACCGCTGGCTTGGTCGCGGCCTTCTTGTGAGGCGCTGGAGCCTTCTTGTCGAGCAGTGTCAGGGAGTCGGCCGCATTGAATGGATACAGACGCACCGATTGTTCTCCCGTGGTGCTCAAGGTGACATCAACACGACGGTTCTGAGCCAGCACGATGACGGGCAGATCGTGGAGAATTTTATTCCGATCGGTCGCACTTAGTTCGGAATTCTGCTCGACTAACTCTTTCACCTGGTCGGCGGTCAGCTCTTGCTCTTTGCCAAGGCTGCGGGTTTCTATGCTGCCTTCGGGAACGCCTTGTTCAATCAGGAACTGTTTTGTGCGGGTGACACGGCGTTCAGTAAGTGCCTGGTTATACTCGGCAGATCCGCGAGCATCCGCATGTCCACTCAAAATCAAATGAGCGTCCGGCTTGAAAGTGAGGTAACTCTTGAAGTCGGTCGCGAGAGTGGTCAGAGTTCCTTCTTGACTGGCCACTAGGCCGCCATTGGGTTTCTCGGCGCGGGGCTGAGCGGTTGGGAAGAAGATGCTGTGCAACGCAAGACGAACCTCGAGCCGCACTTGCTCCGCGGGCGGAGCCGGAGGCGGCGGAGGCGCGAGAATGGTCACAGTAGTGTTCGCCGTGGCCATCTGACCTTTGTCATCCGTTACATTGCAAGCAATAGCTACAGAGCCAGAGGGCGCGCCGGTCGAGTTATAAACTGCCGTCGCGCCGGTCCCGCTCACCGTACCTGGCGCTGCCGAGTAACTATAACTCAACGGACGGTTTTGCGGACTAAGTCCGCTGGCGGTCACCGTGCTCGATTCACCCGGCTTGATGGCGCTGGGCGAGGCTGAGCAACTGATGGTCGGCGGCTCGAAGGCTTTCACTGTGTAACTGGCTGAGGCATCAGCTAACTCCCACGGCTTGATGCCTTCCTTGCCGGGCTTGCCTTCCTTCACGCCGCACTTCACGGTATAACTGCCGGGCGCAAGCGTTGCGGTAGATACAGTGGCTGTCGCGCCGTTGCCGGTAACTCCCGCGCCGGACCAGTTATACACGACATTCATTCTGGAATCCAGGTTGCCAGCTGTCGCTGTCAGGTTGACCGGATCGCCGGGAAAGATAAAAGACGGATTGGCGGCGCACGCAAGAGTCACAGGAGGGCGCGGCATATCGATTCCACCGAATCGAAAGACGATACCGGATGATAGACGCATGTCATTCTGAGACGCGCTCTTGCCAGTATCGTGATTTTCGAAATTGGTCATCATGTACTCCGCTTGGATGATGCGTAGAGCAAAATGACGGCGCAGGTTGATATCCAGTCCGCCGCCGGCGGTCATGGCAAACGAATTTTCTGCTGGGAGGGGCGTGCAACCTGCACCCGTGCAACCAGAGGAAAGCGTCACGTCACTAGCATGTATGCCCCCAAACAGAACCTGAGCAAATGGAGTGATTTTTTCATGGTTTCGGAATGAAAGGCGCGGGCCAAAAAGATACGTGTAGGCACTTCCGCTTGCGTCTGACGTGGCATTGGTCCCTGCCAGCCGGAACTTCGAGTTATCGAAGCCGCCTAAGTCAGCCACAAGCCCCAGGTGACGGTTGAAGTTATAAGCGATGGATGTGCTGCCGCCATTGAGCCACACCAGGCGGTTGCCATCGGCCGGCGCCGGCACAGAGCGCAGATACGAGTAGCCCAGAAACAGCTCGACCTTAGGGGTGGCAGCGTTCAGACTTTTCGAATCCTGCGGAGTTGCCGATTGCTGTGCGTGAACCGCAAACGCAGGTATGAGAGAAATGGCAAATGCCGCTGTGGCAATTTTTCTTACACTCAATTTCATTGTCGTCTCCTGAACTACACGTCGCTACGAGTGGAAGATCAGCGGCGGGTTAACTGAACGCGAACCGAGTCTAACTGAGACCGCCCTTGAAGGGCGGTCTCAGCCAGACCTTATGGCACATTGATTACGGTGTTCACCATCGTGGTCGAGGCATCCAGTGCCAGCACTCTTCCGTTGATGGTTGTTACTGTGGATGAGGTGGACTGGCCGGGACTGGAAACCGTGATTCCCGGTTGAGAGATGATGGTTCCTACCATCGTCCCGCCTCCACCGTAATTGATGATCGTGCCGGGAAGGCCACCGACCGCCCAGAAGACGTTGCCGGCTTGGGCGCCATTGATCAAGATCACGCTTTCAGCGGATGTCGGTGTTCCTACGGTCAGAGATGATCCGATTTGGAAAACCCAGGACGCGTTGGGATTTCCCTGTGCGTCGAGCGTTAGATTCCCAAGAGTGATGCCTACGGAGCTGGCGTTTTTATAGACACCGGGATAAATGGTGGTACCGCCCAACTCCGCGGCAAGAACGCCGGTTGTGGGCAAGCCTTGAAGCGTTGTGTAAGCTATGCGAGCTTCGAGCGCGGCCTCTGTGGCGACGGCCATGGTGTGAGCCGTTCCTTCATTGGGGCAATTAATCGTTGGAGGCGGCGTGGCTGTATCAATGACTCCGTTCACCTGGCCAGAATTCTGCGGCGTTTCAGTATACGTGCAGGGCCACACAGCGCCGACAATCGGAAGGGTCGTGTCGTGGAATCCGGTGATCAGTGACGAAGCGCCGGTCGTCGCAATGCCTCCGTTGTTGATGACCGTATGGAGACCCTGGTTAGTCATTCCAGCGCCGCCGCCAAGTCCGCCAAATTGCGCGATGGTTGGACCAAGAACAACTGGCGGCTGAATGAGTGCCGTACCGGTCTTGAAGGTCCAGGGATTGGAAAACGGCGATGGAACGATGGTTCCGAGCGTATTGCCTGCCAGGTCCATTGCTCCACTCACTGTCGCTGTATAACTCGAGTTGGCGGTAAGCGGGGCCGTGGGCGTGAAAGTGGCAATGAACGTGGTCGCATTATAAGAGACCGCTCCAGCAATCGGAGTGCCGCTCACTGCCGTACCCGGATAAAGCAGGAAGGTGGCCGTGGTGAGGGTCAGCGGATTCATCGCCTCGTTGAACGTTGCGTTGACGGCCTGATTCAAAGGAACGTTTATGGCCTGCACAGCGGGAGCCGTATCTCCAGGGACCGTCGAAACCAGCTCCGGCGAGGTTGTGTTCAATGTCGTGCCGGTCTCGAAGGTCCAGACGTACTTATTGGCCAGTGGTTGATCGGCTGCGTTCTCAACGCCGGTTGTGATCGTAGCTGTATATGTCGTGTTAGGCTGCAAATTCCCCGATGGCTCAAACACCAACTCATTTCCAATCGCCGCATAATTAACCAGGCCTGAGACTGAAGTGGTGCCCGGTCCTGTCAGTGTAAAGTTGGCGGAGATGATCGAAGCGGAATTCATCGGCTCGCTGAACGTGGCGCTGATGAGTTGATTGAGGGGTACGTTCATGTTCTCGGGCGAACTTACGGGGCTGGTTATTGCCACCGTCGGCGCTGCGGTAATCAAAGGGGGAGGAGTGATCGGAGTGAAGGTCCACACGTAGCTCGCAATCAGCGGAGTGCCGCCGAGGCCTGTAGCTCCGGTGGTGATGGTGGCCGTATAAAGAGCACCGTATGCCAGGTTGGCGGAGGGCGTAAAGGTAGCAGTGGTACCTGAGTAGGTGACAGTACCGGCCACGGCTCCGCCGGAATTAGTTACGCTGAAAGTTGTGGCATTGATCGATGCGGGGTTCATCGGAATGCTGAAGGTAGCATTAATGGCCGTATTAATCACAACATCGGTAGCGCCCTGAGCTGGAGTGCTGGACACCACGGATGGGATAGTGACCGTTTCCTGGCCGCATCCGGCAACGAAAACGACCAACAACGACGCCATGAAACACGTAATACCAATCCTATATTTGCACATTTGTAACCTCTCGTTTGACTACGATGGCAGGGTGTCCAACACTCGGTTTTTGCCATTGAAGTGAGAATGCTCACATCACGTGGCATGTCCAAGTTAATGAGCGGCAGCCAGACTTGGCTGAGCAAGATCGCTCAATTCTTATTGGAAATTGTGATGCGTTGCGAAAACATAGCGAATTCAGGCGCAGTGCTAATGGTCATCTATGAATCGATTTCTGGGTTCATTTGGTGCTGCTTTACGGCATCGTAAATCTACATTGGCTGGGTGGTGCTCTCGAATAGTACGAGATCATCTTTCCCATCAATGTCTAATGGATAGTTTGCGATGTGAGTGAATCCCTGTATACTCCGCACGTACCGGCGCGCAAACTCGTCAACTGAACCACTTTGCCGTCCTGGGCAAATCGAATGTACTTTCGCTCAGCGCCCAACTGGGGCCACTCCGGCAGGCCTGCGGAGTTTGGATTTCCGGTCTTGGCAAAGTTGGTCCAATAACTCACCATTAAACTGGAGAGTTGACTGTCTGTATCGGTAAATTTATTGCCATAATTGCCCCACTTGGGGAAGTCTCCGAAGATATAGACAAGCTCCGCTCCGTGGATGGCGCCCTGCGCTTCCTGGCCGGGAATTGCGTGGGCAAATTCAAATTCATAGGTTGGATGATGGGCGGCGTAGTGCCAGCCCCCTTGTGCCGTGGCCGGGCAGCGAATAAAAAGATCGGCGGCCCATTGGTCGGCCTGGGATCCGTAAAACATGTCGTTGCTGGGCGGTGCGCCCTCGGCCAACCCATAGGCAGCGAGCGCTCTCGGAGCAAGTTCGCCAAAAAAATCCGCGATGGCCTTGCGCAATGGATCCGGGGCCGAGGGCAAACGCCAACTTGCGGCACCGAGCTCTCGCGACGTGGTGCCGAAGAGCAATGGAATCGCGGCCTCTTTACCTGCGGCAAAGACTGATGCTGGCTGATGGGAGATGACCCATCCATCGATATCTGCACCGAAGTGCGAGTACGGACTCTGGCTGAACTTCAATGTCAGCAGTTGCTGCGCCGTCAGTTGACGCAACTGCTTCAAGCCCTCCGCGCCGGCGGGAAGCTTGAGGTTAGAGACAAATGCCTCGCCGGCCTTTTCGGCAGCGTCGAGCGGCAACAACGGATGACCGAACGATGTGCCGCTTTCGGCAATGGCGCGCTGAAAGAGGCCTTTGGAAAGATCGGAAGTCATCAGCAAACCGGTGTCGATTGCGCCCGCCGACTCGCCAAAAACGGTAATGTTGTTAGGATCTCCGCCAAAGTTCCCGATGTTTTCGCGCACCCAGCGCAAGGCAAGAATCTGATCCATGAGGCCATAGTTTCCCGAGCTGCGATGCGCTGATTCGGCGCTCAATGCGGGATGCGCAATGAAGCCGAAGATACCCAGACGGTAGTTGACAGTAACCAGCAGGACGCCGTGATTGACCAGCGTTCCGCCATTGTAGAATGCATTCGAAGCCGATCCGCCTTCATTGCCACCGCCATGCAGCCAGAGCATGACCGGAAGGGGCTGCCTGGCCGGCCAAACGGCGGTCACCACATTGAGAAAGAGGCAATCTTCCACGCCTGCTTCGGCGTCATGCCGGTTCCAGTCCGCCATCAACGGCTGCGCGCAGGGAGCGCCGAAGCTGCCAGCCGCGCGAACTCCCGCCCACGGCTTGACGGGCAGTGGCTCACGCCAGCGTAGATCGCCCACCGGTGGTTGAGCGTAAGGAATCCCGAGAAACTCCGCACCACCGTCTGGCCGCGCCACTCCTCGCAGTGGGCCGCTGGTTGTCTGAACGAGGAACGCGTCGGGGAGTGTCCCGGTCTGGGCTGCACAGGTCGAAACCGCTGAAAGGCCTGTTGTGATCGCCAACAGTAGAAGTGCTAAAGGCGAGACGGGAAGCGTTCTTAAGCGGCTCAAAACCTGACTCTCAAGACTGAGAGTCAGCGGCGCTGCCACACGTTTTGGACGACGAGTAAACCACCATTGTCGTGACATGGAGCAAGAGTAGCAAGATTTGAAATAAATGTCTATAATTAGATGATATTATTTTAGAGTGAATGGAGGCGTGTTTATCCGTGCCGAATTTGAAAAAACAGCTGCGCGTCGATTCACCATCGCTGACAAGCATCGGCTTTTTGCTGCACCTGGCCCAGTCGCACTTGCGCGATGCTGCTGTTGAAGCGATCGAGGGCAGTGGCCTTCATCCAGGCCAGCTTGCAGTGCTCGGCGTATTGTCTGACCGGGGCGGCATGAGCCAGAGACGGCTGGGAGAGTTGACGCGGATCGAGAAATCCTCCATGGTCCTCTACCTGGATGCCCTGGAGTCTGGGGGTTGGGTGCGCAGGGAGCGTGATCTCGAAGATAGGCGCACCCATATCGTCCGATTGACCGCGAAAGGCGCCAAGAACTTTGCCAGGCTTGGGCCTCGCTTGTTGCGCGCGCAGCAGCGTTTTTTGCAGCCGCTGAGCGCTGCGGAAGTCGCAGTTTTTACGGATATGCTGACGCGGTTAGGCGGTTCGCTTCAGACCGATGTTGATGCCGCTCCAGGAGCCTGAACGGTTCGTTGCCAGCGGAGAGATTGCAGAGAATTTGAGATTTGGTAATCTAACCGCAGGAGTCTGCGCAATGAATCTTGCTTCCCCTTTCTTCGTCGTCTCTCTCATTGTGGTGATTTTTGTGGTGGGGATTCTTTTCGCCACCAGCAGCAAGGAAGACGGACCTTCTTCGCACTGAGGGAAAGGGTCTTCATGCCGTACTTTGAAGCATTGACGCAAAGCCGCAGACGGTTCCTTGCAAGCGCAGGAGCAGCCGGGGCAGCACTCGCATTGCGTCCGCTCCAATTTCTTGCGCAGGATGGGCTGCAGTCTTTGAAGCCCGCCGGGCCTGACTCGAACGATCTGTCATGGAAGCGCACATGGGACGCCGCTGTGGCCGTGCTGGCTGCTAATTTGCGAGCCGTCCCCAACTATCAGCGGACGCTTCTCTTTGAAGGCAGCACCTACCAGGGCATTTGGCAGGAATGCGGACCGCATGAGGGCTTGGTCTACGCAACTCTGGCCAAATATATTCCTCCGGCAAAGATCACTTCGCTTGAGGCTGCTCGCAATAATCACATGGCTTTTTTCGAGTTGCAACGGTCGGACGGCCAACTGCCCGCGAGCGTGAAGACTACCGAGATCGGCTACGGACAAATTCAGATGGTTGTGCCCATCGCCGCTACAGCATGGGAACTGGCCCAACTGACCGGCGATGAGCAACTGCTGAATGTGGCTTACCGCGCGTGCAGCCGTTGGGATGCCTGGCTGAGGCAATATCGCAATACGCGCAAGACCGGCCTGGTGGAGGGATTTTGCACCTATGACACGGGCCACGATAACAGTCCGCGATGGAGTGGGATTCCGAATCGCTGTCCTGATGCCGATGCGCGCAAATGCCCGCCGCTGGCCTCGATGCCGCGGCTTTGCCCGGACCTATCGGCTACGGTTTATGGCGGGCGGATGGCACTGACGGCGATGGCCCGCGCCCTGGGCAAGAGCGGCGAAGCAGATCGCTGGCAAGCCGATGCTGAAACCATACGCCTACTGATTCTCGGCAAGCTTTACTCGCCAGAAGATGCGGCCTTCTATGATTTAGATGCGCAGGGCAACTTCGTTCGCGTACGGTCCGACGTCATCAGCCGGGTTCTCGGCGAGCATGTTCTGGACATATCGCAAGCGCGCGACAAAGCGATCTTCGAGGCTCTCTGGAGCCGCCAACTGCATAACCCCAAGGCCTTCTGGGCTCCGTATCCATTCTCGAGCATTGCTCAAGACGATCCTGCCTTCGTTCGTCCCATTCCGCGCAACTCGTGGGGCGGCGCTTCGCAGGCGCTGACGGCTTTGCGCGCGCCGCGCTGGATGACGCACTACGGCAAGCAGGCAGAACTCGACCATCTTATGCGGCAATGGTGCGAAGCCATCCTGCGGCACGGCGAGTTTCGTCAGCAGATGGACCCTCTGACGGGTGACTTTACGCAGCCCGATCCAGGCGGATACTCGCCGGCGGCTCTGGTCTTTCTGTCGTTTGCGCGCGCTCTGGGAGAATGTGATCGGATGCCTTGTGCGCAATCCTCTCCGTCGCGATAAGGCATCGCGCAGAATTGAAAAACTCAGAGAGGAAAGCCGGGAGTTTTGGTTGACTGAAAAAAACGGGCCGCCGCGCTCTCTCGTAGCGGCCCTTGATGCAGCTACCCTGATTTCGCTCTAGTGTTCTGGCCTCTTGTCGTCCTTTTTCTCCTTGTCGTCCTTCCTGTCTTGCGGCGGCTTGGGCGGTGCTGGCGGAGCAGGTTTGGGAGCAGGCTGGGCCGCGGGCGGCATCGGAGGCTTCGGGGCAGGCGGCGCAACTGGTTTGGTTGGTGGCGGAGGAGGATTCTTCACCACTGGCGGCGCAGCCGGCTTCTCCATTGGCTCGGCCAGAGGCTTTGCCGCAGGCGCGGTCACGGGTGGCGCAGCTGGCTTAGCTCCTCTGTCCATCGGCCTGTCGATTGGTTTGGAAGCTGGAACCGCAACCGGAGGAGCGACCTGCGCAGGCTTTGCCACTGGAGCCATCATCACGGGAGGCGTTATGGGCGGGGTTTTGGCTCCCGGCGGCGGAGCAACCACGGTGCGACCCGGCAGAACCCTGACGGGAGGCGCAGCCTTCACCGGCGGTTCCACGGGTGGAGCTCCAGGCTTGGCCGAGGTGAGTTTGCCTTTCTCGTTGATGAGAACCGGGCGCGCGATATTCACGCGCACCGGCCGGACAGGCGGCGGACCGGCAAAGACGTGCGGGTTCGGTTGGACTTCCGGACGCTGCAGCACCTGCACATGGTCGAAGAGATGAACATCCACAACGACCGTGGCCTGGTGCGCCGAGCGGCCGGCGGCAAAGTCCGCATGGTTCATGGCCGAAACGCCGATGGTGCGATTGACATAGGTGACGTTGACCACATTGATGTTTACGTAGGTGGTTTGCACGTGAACACGCGGACTCTCAGAGATGTTGGAGATATTCACCTGATCGATGTAGCGAGGGCTGCACGGATACCAGGGCCGGTAAGCCTCGCCAGGGCCCAGCGGGAACCAGGCCGAGACGCCCATGCCGCCCACATGAATGCCGCCAGCAAAGACGACTAACGCGGGTGACCAGACAGGATGCGCAGCCGGAGGTCCGGGAATCCATCCCCAGCGACCAGCGAAGGAAACCCAGCGGCCATAGTGGAAGGGCGCGTACCCCCAAGGCTCGTCCTCGACCCATACCCAGCCCCACGGTGCGTGATTCACCCAGTGGCCATAGTGGTAGGGCGCCCAGCCTGTGGGAACGCTATTGGGGAACCAGATGGCGCCGTATTCGGTGCCCGGCAGCCAAACGCCACTGGCGTCCAGCTCGTAGGCACCCGGAATCTCGGGGCTCACATAGCGGTAAGAGGCGGAGTGCATGATTTGCTCATCGCGTCTGTGGCTCCACTGGTCCAAATCATCCCAGTCCGCGGGTTGCAGCCACTGCGGAACAACGGGGTTGGAACCGGCCAGCTCCAGGGCCTGTCCTCTGCCGATGTACTGCGCGAATCCTCCCGCCCCGGAGATGAGCACATCGTTGGAGTAGTTGGTGAAGAGCGTCGCATCCTCATCGGGCATCACATCCACGCGCAACTCTCCGGTCTGAGAAAGGCCGGCGCTGCCGCTGGGCGTATTGACGTGCAGCCACTGGTCCTGCCACAGGCCGTGGCAGTGAATATGGACCGAACCCTGGGCGACGCCAATCGAAAGACCGTAGGGACTGAGATCGACGAAACTCACGTCGGTATCCGGTCCGATGTGAATGAAGGTCTGGCCCACTTGAATTTCGGCGCGGCCATCAAAGTCTGTGAAGACGCGGTCGCCCGGACCTATCGGAAGATTGACCGTAGCCTGCCCCCAGTCGTCTGAGCCCACCGGCTGCACGGACACCGCGCCGGAGACAAAGGAGAGCCTGCCTGCCTGCGCGGGCGGATCATCCTGGGCTTGCAAAGGAGCCGTTAATAGCGTCAGAAACGCGGTCGCTGCGGCTGCCAGCAGCAGTCTCCGCGCGGATACAAGAGTAATCGATCGCATTGAGTTATCCTTTCGTACCATGTCGTACCATGCTTGAGTTTTTCGTCCAGGCGAATCCGATTGCTGAAGGGAGGCGGATTCATCCGGCGCGTTCCTGGTAAGGTTCGCGATTCGCCACTGGTGCAAACCGCCGCGGCCTTGCGGGGTACAAGACCCATCATGCTGAATATTAACCCTGTTTAGCCGGAAAAGTCGTAATTAAGACGTGACCCAGGCGTTGCGATTCAAGGAACCTTTCTCTTGACGCAGGCGTATAACGGGACTGGAGGGCAATTGACCCCATGAATTCCACAAGAATGCGGAGTGTGGCGACTTTGTTTGTGGGCCTGGCGTTGGCTGCTGCGATGGCCGGATGCCGGGTCCATGTGGATAAGGACACCAACGGCGAGGACAAGAATGTCCAGGTGGATACGCCATTCGGCGGCGTGCATGTGAATGCCGATCAGACCACGGCGGCAGACCTTGGCTTGCCGGTGTATCCGGGCGCCGAGCTCGTGCGGGGCGACGACAAGCACAAGTCTGCGGATGTACATGTGGGCTTTGGCGATTGGCAGCTGCGCGTGAAGGCGGTTACCTATCAAACCCCGGACTCTCCTGAGCAAGTGACGGCCTTTTACAAAAAGGCTCTGGGCCGCTATGGAGACGTAGTTACCTGTCAGGGAAATTCTCCGGTGGGTCTTCCAACTACTACGCACGAGGGGCTCACCTGCAACGACGACAGTCACTCCAAGGTGCAGCTTAACGAGGGCGGATATGTCTATGGTTATGATTCCAGCAAGAATGGCCTTCAGCTGAAGGCCGGGTCAAAGCGGCACCAGCACGTTGTGGGCTTTGACAGTCCCAGCGGTGGCCGGACCCGGTTTGCCCTGGTAGCGCTGGACTTGCCTGCTGAGACGAGCTCAAACTCCGGGAAGAGCGATTAGTTCATCCCTGGCCTTCCCTTGGAGTCGGCATCCCGCTATCCAACCCTCGCCGCAAAGTTGCACGAAGCAGGTTCTTCGACTCCGCTGCGCTTCGCTCAGAATGACAGCGGCGAGGGTGGGGCACCGAGACCATGCACGATCTGTAGAAATGTACTCTTGCAGGGGATCATGCCACCTTGGCAAGGGCATTATTCACCGCAGCCAGAGTGATCCCACGCAAAACTTCATTGCGTTACAAGATTGGGTGTTCCAGTTCGGTGTTCATATTTGCCCCGACCAAACGGGCACAACAAAACCCCGTCCAGCCTGGACGGGGTTTTGCGTCAATCTTGATTTTCTGCGTTTGCCGGCTTTACGCCTTGGCGACCTTGCCGTCCTTGATACAACCGGTGCATACCCTGATCCGCTTGGCGTGACCATTGACCAGCGCTTTCACTGCCTGTAAATTAACGCTCCAGCGGCGTCGCGTGACGTTGTGGGCGTGAGAGATGTTGTTGCCGAACTGCGGACCTTTCCCGCAGATGTCGCATACCTGTGCCATGACTTTGCTCCAGACTTCATTCTTTCGCGCCACCGCGACAAGCCGTCTCCGAACGCGTTAAAAACGCACTCCATCCGGGTCTGTCCAACGGGGCGGCCAACGGAGTATATGTAGACACACGACTCCGGCGGCTTGCCGAATCTCCATTATACCCGGAAACGGCCTACCTGGCCAAGATCACGTGACTCCGGACAATTGCCGGAGTCGGGAAATGCGGCGCAGGCGGCGATCTGCTCCTGCCATGATGGCGGAAACTACAGAATATAAAAACATTTGCGGTTCCAATCTGGTTTCTCTTCCCGCACGGTGAAAAAGAAAAGTGAATCCTACTTTTGGCAGATGCACGGCCTTCTTGCGGGGGTGTAACGTTCCTCTTAACTCAGCAGGCACCATTGAACAGCTCTTACGGGATGGCCCGAAAGTGTGTGTGGCCTTCTGAGAAGCGCACCGGGGCGGGCGCGACTCAATGAAAAACGGTTTCATCTCAGCGCCAAATCGCTCTGGGCGTTCGGCTTAACTCACTCACAGGGAGGCAGTTTGTGAATTGTTTTCACGCGAAATATCTACGAGCTCTGCTGCTCGTAATCGTCGCCGGTCTTATTGGATCAGGCATTCTTGCCCATGGGCAAGGCACCAGCGCCAGCTTGACGGGGCAGGTCACCGATCCATCTGGAGCCGCCGTGGCCGGAGCAACGGTCACCGTCACCAACATCGACACCAATTTAGCGCAAACCGCGAAAACGGATAGCGTAGGAATTTATCTGATTCGGCCTTTGCCGATCGGCAAGTACACACTCGCCATCTCCGCAGTCGGCTTTGACGGCTATCTGCAGAAAGGCATCGCTCTGACGGTAGGCCTTGCCGCGACACAGGATGTACGCCTCAAGATAGGCGCGGGCAAGTCGGAGACGATCTCCGTAACGGCTGATGCCGAGCTGATCAACACCTCCTCAGCCGAGTTGGGAACTACTGTCGGCGAAGCCGCCATTGCGGAGTTGCCGTTGAACGGCCGCGATCCGTCTTCACTGGTCTTCCTGGTTCCGGGCACGGTTGACGTCAAGTCGCATGGCGGTGAGGGAATTCAGGCAGGATTCTCCTTCTCGACAGAAACCGGCGCAGCCTCTAGCGGCGGACGCCAGGGCAGCACCTTCTATATGCTCGACGGCGTCTCCAATATGGATAACTATGATGCCCTCACCTCGCCCTTTCCGAATTCCGACTCGACCCAGGAGTTCAAGGTCATCACCAACAACTTCAGCGCCGCATATGGATTCTCTCCTGGTGCGGTGGTCATCATCGCCACCAAGTCCGGCACCAACCAATTCCACGGCGGAGCCTTCTGGTTTGTCCGCAACAGCGATCTAAACGCCAAGGACTGGTTCAGCACTTCCGTCGATCCTCTGAAGCGCAACCAGTTTGGCGCATATATTGGTGGCCCGGTCATCAAAGACAAGCTCTTCTTCTTTGGCAACTACCAGGGAACCAAGCAAATGACCGCATCAACCGACCTTGCGACCAATACACCCACCGCCGCCATGCTTACTGGTGACTTCAGCGGATTGGTGACTGCGGCTAACGCTTCCACGCCCGGCTGCACGAGTCCGACTTATTGGGCCTATCACGCCCCTGGTTGCGGATGGCTCACAGGGCCGTTCATGACCGTCGGGGGAATTCCCAACCAAGTGGATAAGACCAAAGTGGGAACAGGCATTTTCAATGCAAACGGGCTTAACACCGCAGCCTGGACCATTGCCACTACCGGACTACCGGGCCATACCGCCGGCGTCACCCAGGCAGCCAATGGCGCAATGCATTACACAGAAGCCGCCGTCAGGAATACCTTCAATGAGTACACTGCCAAACTCGACTATGATCTCTCCCCATCGCAGCGTGTGACTCTACGCTCTTTTACCGACGAGATGACTGCACCATCCGGCGACACTCCGGGCGATATGCTCTCCGTCATCAACGATGTGGGCAACTGGACGTATAACTTTGGCCAGCGCATGTATTATTTCAACGACGTCCTATCGCATACATGGACGATCAACCAGACGACGGTCAATACATTCTCCGTCTTCTGGACTGAGATGAGCGCGCACAATTCAGCTGCGGTGTTGGACAGCAATAACAAGGCCATGTGCCTATCCCGCTATATCAACGTCAACGAGTTGCCGGGACAGTGCTACATGGAAGGCTTTACCGTAAGCAATGGCGGCTTCAACGGCGGCTGGACCGAACCGTCGCAGGAAGTGCGCAACACCTACGGCTTTACCGACACCCTCAACAAGACCGTTAAGCGGCACACCCTTTCGGCGGGCGTCAATCTGATGCATCAGTTCGCCGAGGAATTCACGCAATACCCCACCACGCCCATTGTTGGCTTCAATGGACAATACACCGGCAACGGCCTGGCGGACTTCCTGCTCGGTTATATGAGTTCGTATGAGCAGGGTGGCGGCGAGATCGCGGATGTGACCGGATGGCAGTTCGGTCCATACTTCCAGGATGACTGGAAGGCGCGTCCAAACCTGACCTTCAACCTCGGTCTGCGCTGGGATCCGAACACCCCTCCAACCTCGGCGGGCGGACGTGGCGCGGCATTCGTCGCCGGTCAACAGAGCACAATGTTCCCCAATGCGCCCGTAGGACTCATTTTCCCTGGAGACAAGGGAATTACATCTACCTTGATGCCCGCCTCTTACGGCTACTGGGAGCCGCGCGTGGGCATGGTATGGCAGCCGAAGAATCTACCCAAAACCGTGGTTCATGCAGGAATCGGTTTGTTTACCGGTCCGCTGCAGTACTCTTACTACAATCACTCGGCCGATATTGCGCCTTTCAGTCCGACCTTCAACATCAATGGAGGCAACGCGACTTGTACTGGCGGTTGCATATCAGGAGCCGCGACAAATGGCGACCAAGCGATCACCGGCCAGATGAGCTTCGACAATCCCTGGTCTACCTTCGCGGGTACGGGGGGCGTAAGTCCGTTCCCCCCGTTCACCTCTGTATCTTACAAGCCGGCGAGCAGCTCGAAGTTTGCAACGCCGGTCTCTCTGCTCCAGTCATTCTCCCGCGACTTTAAAATGGGCATGACACAGAGCTGGAACCTGTCGGTGGAGCAACAGCTCAGCCCATCGATGGTCGCCAGGCTGGCGTACGTGGGCAGCGAGTCTTATCACCAGACCGATGCCATCGACCAGAATGCCGCGACCAAGGATGTGCGCCCGTTCTCTAACTACGCGCAGATACTCCAAGCTGTCAGCAACGGCACTGCAAGTTACAACTCTTTGCAGGCTGGATTTGAGCGTCATATGTCGCACGGCTTGCAGGTCCAATCGAACTTCACATGGTCGAAGTCCATTGACACGGCCAGTTCCGGCAATGTCACCTTTGGTTCTCCTTACCTCGGAGATCCTTTCGACCTGCGGTGGAATCGCGGTAATTCTACGCTCAGCATGCCTTGGAATTGGGTCACCAACTTCATCTATCAGTCGCCCAGCTTGAAGTCGAAGAGCAAGCTGGTCCAGGAGACAGTCGGAGGATGGGAACTGAGTAGTATTATCACTTTCCAGACCGGCAATCCTTTCACCATCAATGCGGCTGGCCCCACTTACAACAATGACGATTCCGGCTCCCTGCAGAAGGGCGATCGCGCAGATTTTGTGCCCGGCCAAGCTATCAATGCCGGCAAGGGATCTCATTGGGATTGGGTGAAAACCGGATATTTCAACCAGGCTGCCTTCCAGAACAATGCCGCCGGAACCTTCGGCAACACCCCAAAGAATCTCATGTATGGGCCGCGTGAGTTTGGTGTGGACGCCGCAATCATGAAGACCTGGAGCTTGGTGGGAAGTACCAATCTGCAGTTCCGCTGGGAGGCTTTCAATGCCACCAATCATCCCAGCTTCGCCAATCCCGCTGCTCCCTGGGGAGCGGATGTAGGTTGGGGTGGCTTCGGCGATATCGTGCAAACCGGAAACATTCCGGCACGCGTGATGCAGGGCGCTCTCAAGCTCACCTTCTAACCATGCAAGAGGAGGCCCGGACGATGAGAGTCGTCCGGGCCTTTTTACGTCTCGCTACCCTATCGTTACCCTTCGAAACATAGAAAGCCGATCCTTCCTCGGCGCAGTGCGCGAGAATGATCAGAGAAGCATTGTTGTTCGTCGAGCCATCGTTGCGTGGGGGCTATTTTCTGAACGTCGTCTCAAATTCGTTTTGCTCTCCTTTATGGGCACGAAGCAATCCATCCCCTGCCCGGCTGCTGGCTGGCCTTCTGCTGACGGTCGTCGGAATGCTCGCGCCGATTGCTCCGAGCGCGCAGGCTCAGCAATCTGCCGTTGAAACAATCACGGCGGGCAGCGAGGAGTGGAATTACACCACCCGATCCTGGCAATCGCAAGACGGCTTGCCGGAGGAAACAGTACAGTCTTTCGCGCAGACCTCCGACGGCTATCTCTGGGTCGGCACCAGCGGCGGCCTCTTGCGGTTTGACGGAGCGCGTTTTCGTTTGTTTGCTCACGAAAACACACCCGCCTTCGGAGAAAATAGTGTTTTTTGCCTGCTGGCCGCGCGCGATGGCCGCCTGTGGATTGGCACCGATGGCAGCGGTCTGATCGAGGCGCAACACGGCGTCTTTCATGCCTATCCCGCGGCCACAGGCCAGACCGCCAACTTTGTGCGGGCCTTGGCGGAAGACCATAACGGCTTGCTGTGGGTTGCCACTGACGACGGCTTGTTCTGGGCCAAGAACGACCACCTGGAGCGGGCAGACAAACCGCTTGGCTTGCCCATCTTCAACGTACATGCTGTGATGGAAGATCATACCGGTCGCATCTGGGTGGGCGGCTCGCGCATGTATGCATTGAAAAATGGCGTCGCTCACGAGTATTCGCTTCCCGAGAATGACAGCCGCAACAAAGTGAAATCATTTTTAGAGACTCCCGACGGCGTGGTCTGGGTGGGGACGGTTGGCGGACTCTACCGCCTGCAGCCTGGAGCGAACCGCTTCGAGCCATTGCCCGGAGTCTTCGGCACCATTCGCTCCCTGAGCCAGGCGCCCAACGGCGAGTTATGGGCGGGTTCAATCGGCGAGGGGATTTTCAGAATTCGCGAAGATCGCGTGACGCGCTTGAAAGCTCCGTCGCCACTGGTCAGCAACACCGTGCTTTCCATTCTCGTCGATTCAGAAAGAAACTTGTGGATCGGCACGCAGGCTGGCATGATGCGCCTGAGCCGAACGCCGGTGCGCGTGGTCGACCTGCCCGCATCCGCCGACTCGGATTTCGGCACCGTGGCTCTGGATACGGACGGTTCGCTGTGGGCCGCTTCAAACCAGTTAGTGCATGTGCAGGGCGGTCATGCCGCTCCATTCAAGTTCCCGGGTCTGGCGGACGTGCGAGTACGGAATGTGCTGCGCAGCCGCGACGGGTCGCTTTGGATTGGAACGGATGGCAGTGGCATCTTTCACATTCCCGCCAAAGGAACCCAGCATTTCACCACGCGCGAGGGACTGGTGAATAACTTCGTGCGCGTCTTTCTCGAATCGAGAGATGGCAGTTTGTGGATAGGAACCGATAATGGCGTGAGTCATCTCGATCGAAGCGGCTTCCATAACTTTACCGGACAAAATGGGCTGGCTTACAACAGCATCCGCTCGCTCTTGGAAGATCGGGATGGAACAATTTGGATCGGCACCGAGCACGGTCTGAGCCAATACAGAGGCGGCGAATTCGTTCACAATGCGATGACCGCGGCGCTCGGCGAAGAAAAGGTGTGGGCCCTTCATCAGGACGTGGATGGCGGAATTTGGATTGGCACGCGCGCCCACGGACTCTATCGCTATCGCAATGGGCAGTTATCCCACTACACCACGGCCAACGGGCTGGCCAGCGACAGTATCTATTCCATTCTCGAAGACAAGCTGGGACATTTCTGGTTTAGCGGTCCTTCGGGCGTGATGCTGCTCAATCGCGCCGAACTGGATGCTCAAGTCAGCGACAAGGAGCAGCTTCTTTCTCTGCGGATATTCAGAGCCAATGAGGGTGGCAAGCCGGCGCAGTTCTACGGGGGAACGCAGCCCGCCGGCGCGATTACACGGTCTGGGGAAGCCTGGTTTCCCACCAGCCAGGGGCTATGGAGCATTCGTCCGGATGAATTGGAGCATCCGTTTTTTTCCAGTTTGAACATCGATGCGGTCACGGTGGATGGACGCCCCGCTCAACTTTCTGGAAATCTGAATCTGGACGCTGGCGCGGGTCGCGAGGAGATTGCCTATGAGCCGGTGTTGCTGGGCTCGCAGGAAGGACTTCGTTTTCGCTATCGGCTCGTCGGGTATGACCGCAACTGGACTTACGCAAACGCACAACAGCGGCTTGCAACCTATACCAACCTCCCGGCCGGCCAATACAAGTTTGTTGTCGAAGCCTGGGAGACCGATCAGCCCGGCCACGCCGCCCGCGCGTCCATCGGTTTCACCAAGCGGCCGTATTTCTACCGCACACCGTGGTTCATTGCCCTCTGCGCGCTGACCATTGCACTGCTCTCCATTCTTGCCTATCAGGCACGAATGAAGCATATCCATGACCGCTTCAAAGCAGTCCTGGCGGAGCGAACGCGGCTGGCGCGCGAAATGCACGACACGCTCATTCAGGGCTGCGTGAGTATCTCCGCGCTGCTCGAAGCAGCTTCGAGCCGGGAGGTAGACGATAACGAGTCCAGGCTCCATCTGATCGACTATGCCGCAACGCAAATCCGCTCGACCGTTGACGAAGCGCGCCAGGCGGTATGGAACCTGCGCGGTGAAGAAGGCGCCATCGTCGATCTGGAAACCGCGCTGCGACGCATGTCCGAACGGATCGGCCGCGAACATGATGTGGAGATGATTTATCGACTCACTGGAAGACCCTTCGCGCTCAGCCTGCCGGCCGCCCATGAATTGATGATGGTGTCCCGGGAAGCCGTCTTCAACGCAATCCTGCATGGGCACGCCAAGCGAGTGGAAGTGAATCTCAGCTTCGCCGATGGGTCGCTTTCACTGGCCATCAAAGACGACGGCGAGGGCTTCGACGCCACCGAGGCCTTTTCGGAGGGACATTTCGGTCTGCGCGGAATGCAGGAACGGATTCACCGCTTTGAAGGCAAGTTTGAAATTGACAGCAGACCCCATCAGGGAACCTGCGTGCGCCTGGAGATTCCGCGCGTAGCCATTGCCACTTGAAGCCACTCCGGCGCTGGTTCTCCGCGTCCGCACTGACGGCCGCACATGCCAGGAACTATAATCGGATTGCTTATGGCGTCAATCCGCATCCTCATCGTCGACGATCACCCGATCATGCGCATGGGGATTACGGCCCTGATCGATTCCTGCAGCGACATGGAGGCAGTGGCCCAGGCCGGCAGCGGCGAAGAAGCGCTCAAGATGCACGCGCTTCATGACCCTGACATCACGTTGATGGATCTGCGCCTGCCTGGCATCAGCGGCGTCGAAACCATTCGCCAGATTCGCATCCGGTCTCCCAAAGCGCGGTTTATCATCCTCACCACCTACGACGGCGACGAAGACATCTTTCAAGCCATGGAGGCCGGAGCCACCGGCTACCTGGTCAAGGGTATGCCCAAAGAGATGCTGGTCAACGCCGTGAAGAGAGTTCATGGGGGCGGGCGCTATATTCCTCCGCCAGTTTCGCAGGCGCTCACCGCGCGCACACCCGATTCCAACCTTAGCGCCCGCGAACGTGAGGTGTTGGGACTGGTGGCGAAGGGTAATTCCAACCGCGAGATTGCCGGCCAGTTGGGCATCACCGAAGCTACCGTCAAGTGCCATGTAAGCGTGATCCTGATGCGGCTCAACGTCAGTGATCGCACCCAGGCCGTGGTCGCCGCCTTGCAGCGCGGTCTGATTCATATTTAATCGTTACTTTTGTTCCAGCATTGCCCCCGCACGTTCTTTTCTAAAAATAATCCAGCCTAATCCGACTTTCCGCCGATTCGCGCGCAATTCGCGCGGCGTAGCATCCGATGCAAAGCTTGTTCATGCCGCTCCCTTCTCGATACGCAGAGAGGTGGTTCCAGGCTTGCCGCTCCTGTGCTGGGTCTGACGCACGTATGAAAGGTATCAAGGTAATGCGTTCACTTTTGGCTTTTTTTATTCCGTTCGTCTTGATCTGCACTTTGACCGCTCAACCGTCCGTGCGTCCCTTGATCTTCGATGCGGCCGGTTCCAATCCAGCTCCCCGGCCCGTATCCGCTCAGTTGGGCAGCAATCGCTCGCCCGATGGAGCCATTCTCGGAGCCAACAGCCAGTACCTGACACGCGACGGCAAGCCTTGGATTCCGGTGATGGGCGAGTTTCATTACTCCCGTTATCCTGAGGCTTACTGGGAAGAAGAGATTCTAAAAATGAAGGCCAGCGGCGTGCAGGTCGTCGCGACCTACGTCTTCTGGATTCATCACGAAGAGATCGAAGGGCAATTCGATTGGAGCGGTCAACGGAATCTGAGAAAATTTGCCGAGTTGTGCGCAAAGCACAATATGCTGCTTTATCCGCGCATCGGTCCCTGGGCTCACGGGGAGGTGCGAAACGGCGGGCTGCCTGATTGGGTGCTTGCAAAAAGTCCTGTGCGCTCCAACGATCCGGTCTACCTTGCCGAGGTGCGGCGATTCTACGCGCAAATCGGCCAGCAGCTTCATGGGTTGCTGTGGAAGGATGGCGGGCCGGTCATCGGTATCCAGATCGAAAACGAGTATGCGCTCAATGGCCCAGGACAGGGACGCGAACATCTGGCCGCTCTGCGGCAAATAGCAATTGAGAGTGGGTTCGATGTGCCGCTGTATACGGTCACTGGATGGGACAATGCGGTGGTCCCCGCGGATCTGTTTCTGCCGGTCTATGGAGGGTATTCCGACGCTCCATGGGATCCAGGAAAAACAACTCTTCCGCCCGCCGAAGTCTTCGCCTTTCGCTTTGATAATCGCGTGGCAAGCAATCTCGAAGCGTCCGCCAGCTCAGGAGATCGCGGTCTTCGAACCACTGCTCTGGATGCCGTGACGCCATTTCTGACCGCCGAGGTGGGTGGTGGCATCGAAGACACATATTATCGCCGGCCGCTATTGGCCACCAGTGACGTCGCCGCGATGTTTCCCGTCATGGTAGGTTCGGGCGCCAATCTGCTCGGCTATTACATGTACCAGGGAGGCGAGAATCCCGACGGGCTGAAGACGACGCTTCAAGAGTCCCAGCGCACCAGCTATCCAACCGACGTTCCAGAAAAGAGTTATGACTTTCAGGCGCCGCTGGGCGAATTCGGACAGATGAATCCTTCATTGCGAGAGCTGAAACTCTATCATTATTTTCTCAATGATTACGGCGCGCAATTGGCCAAAGCGCGCGTCATTCAGCCTTCTCAGCGTCCCACCGGGCCTGGCGATCAAACGGTCGTTCGCGCCTCGGCGCGCTTCGATGCAGAGCGCGGCTTTCTCTTTGTCAATCACTACGTTCGTCATCTCGATATGCCCGCCAGGCCGGGAACGCAATTTGAATTACGCCTGCCCGGCAGTTCCTTGCTGGTCCCGGCCAAGCCTTTTACTCTTCCCGCGAACAGCTATTTCTTCTGGCCAGTGAATCTAGATGTCGATGGCGTCACTCTGATCTACGCGACGGCCGAGCCCATTTTGAAAATTTGCTCGGGCGGTGAAACGTATCTGTTTTTCTCGGCGATCCCGGGCATAGCCGCGGAGTTTGCATTTCCCACCGGAAGTCAGTCCGCGCTTCAGGTTGAGAAAGGCTCACTGGCAAAGGACGATCAGCTCATCCGAGTGCTGAATGTTGAGCCGGGCCTGGGTTCCGCAATCACCGTTCATGGCAAAAAAGAAGCCACACACATTGTGCTGCTCAGCCGCGATGATGCATCCAATTTGTGGAGAATCAAGATCAATGGCCACGACCAGTTAGTGCTCACCAAGGGTCAAGTCTTCAGCGATGGATCGCGGCTCGCGCTGCGCCAGATCGGCGACCCATCCTTTGACGTTTCGTTCTTTCCCGCCGTTCGCCCGGCGGCCGGCAACGGCGCTGTCGCCGCCAACACAACAGAAGCGGCAGGCATCTTCCAGCATCTGGCATGGCGTGAAGCCGAGCGCAAAATTTCGCTTCAAATCGAGCAGACCAGGGGTGTGGGCAAAGCGCCTGCGCCGGAGCTAAACCCGGAGTCGGCGCGGCCAGGATCTGCTCCGGTTCGGGCTCCGGAGGAATCAAGCTTCACGCAGGCGGGCGAGTGGCGCGTTGTCTTTGCCCAGAGGTCTCTTGCAGGACTGAGCGATGCATTTCTCCGCGTAAGTTATCAGGGCGATGAGGCGCGTCTACTCAACGGCAATCATCTGCTGACCGATAACTTCTTCAATGGGACGCAGTGGCAGATCGGCATGAAGCGATTTCTTGCCGAAGGCGCGGCGAAGACATTTACCTTGCAGGTGCTGCCGCTTAGTCAGCAATCTCCGGTCGTCTTTGATCCGGGTAAGTCGCCCGCCATGGGCACAGACGGTCAAGCCGGTTCGCTCCAGTCGGTCGAAGCGATACCTGAATACGAAATGGATCTGTCTTTTTGACGCGTTCCCGGCGTGAAGCTCAGACTTTCCGCAAATTGGCGAACTTTTCCATCAGTTTTTTCATGCCGTGGCTTGAGAAGAGAACGGTGAGTTTTGCATCTTCGCCATCGCCTTCGCGCATCAGGATGGTGCCTTCGCCGTACTTCGAATGGCGCACGCGCTGACCTTTTTTCAAGTTGACCGCGCCGCTCGGTTCGGGCAAATCCAGGGCGGAGTTCGATGACGCGGGCCGGGCGAGTGAGCCGGGTTTGATGGCACCCAACTTGCCTCCGAAGAAGCGAGCGATGTTGTCGATCGATTGCGGAGCTTCCGCGCTTTCTCCCTTTGCACTTGCCTGCTTCCCAGTCGAGGTTCCCTTGGCAGTCATCCAGGAGGCGACAAAGGGCTTGCTGTTTGCGCTCGTGCCATGGCCTTTGTTTCCGGTGCTGGCAAAGGCCTTTGCGCTGGCCGCAAAGCCGTTGGCCGGTGAGCGCGGCGCTTCCTGACTTTCATCTTCGTAGTTGTAGTGCCGGTCGCCAAAGTCGCTGGCAGCGCCGGGTCGGCGGTTGAATGTATTCGGATAACCGGGAGTGGACCAGGCTGAGGATTGCGGCTTGACACCAAGATTTTCTATCAACGAGATGGGAACTTCTTCGAGGAAGCGCGAGGGGATGCTCCTTTCGGGGGCGTCGTTGCCGTATCTTCTCCGATAATGCGCGCGAGTAAGAATCAGCGAGTTCATAGCCCTGGTCATGCCGACGTAGCAGAGGCGGCGTTCTTCCTCGAGTTCGTCAGGATTATTGAGGGTGCGGGAGTGAGGAAAGAGACCCTCTTCGAGGCCGGCGAGAAAGACCAGAGAAAATTCCAGGCCCTTGGCGGCGTGCAGAGTCATCAGGGTAACGCGGGCCTCGGGATCGAACTGATCGGTATCAGAAGAGAGAGCCGCGTGGTCAAGGAACTCAGCCAAAGTTTCGCCGCGGGCTTCGGCGTCGTGCGCTGCGTTCGCCAATTCCTTCAGGTTTTCAATGCGACTGAATGCCTCCGGCGAACCTTCGGTTTCGAGCGCTTTGATATACCCGGTCCGGTCAATGAGAAAGCGAATCAGCTCGGGCAGTGTAGCAGCATCGCCGGGCGCTCTGAATCCGCTCACGCGCCCTTGCTCGTCAGCCGCGACTTCTTCCGCGTCCGACTCAAAATCGGGGTTAGGCGGGGCAGGACTCGCAGGCTTCGGCATGGTGAGAAATGGCCGCTTGGGTTGCGTGGCGAAGGGCGAAAAGCTGCCTGCGTCGAGAGACGGAAGTTGTGCCTGATCGGTCGATTCGCCAAAGTCGAAGCTGGTTGCGGATTCGGCGCTGTCTGAGTCGGCGGTCGCCGTCCCGAACTCGAAGCCGGTGTCGGCCTCCGATTCTGCTCCGGCGGCCACATCAGCTGAAAGCTTGCCGGCAAAGTCAGGGTCCATCATGGCCTGGGCATCGAGGATAAGCTGGCGGAAAGACTCAATGGCCATCAGCGCGCGAGTGGGAATGAGGCGGTTTGCGATCGCCGCGCTGAGCGCGTCCCAGGTCGATGCGCCTGTTTCGAGAGCCAGCCGCTCCAGCGTTTCGAGGGTTGTTTTGCCAATGCCGCGCGCCGGAATGTTGATCACCCTCTGCAAGGCCATCGAGTCGTGCGGGTTGCGGATAAGCCTCAGGTAGGCAAGCAGATCCTTGATCTCCGCGCGCTCATAGAAACTGAAACCGCCGACCATGGTGTAGCGAATGTTATAGCGGCGCAGCGCCTCCTCTACCAATCGCGATTGCGCGTTCGTGCGATAAAGTACCGCGCAGTGAGCCGCTCCGGGCTCGTGCGTTTCGGTCGTATCTCCCTGACGCAGAAAAGTCTGAATGCGGTCCGCAATGAAGAGAGCTTCGTTCTCGCCGTCGGGAGCTTCATAATAGCCGACCAGCGAGCCGCCTTGGCGATCGGTCCACAGCTTCTTGCCTTTGCGTTGCAAGTTGTTCGAGACTACAGCCCCCGCCGCTTCCAGAATGATCTGAGTAGATCGGTAATTCTGTTCCAGCCTTACGATGCGAGCGTTGGGAAAATCCTTTTCAAACTCCAGAATGTTGCGAATATCGGCGCCGCGCCAGGAGTAGATGCTCTGGTCCTCGTCGCCCACCGCGCACACGTTCTTGCGCTCGCCGGCCAGCAGCTTCATCAGCTCGTACTGCGGACGGTTTGTGTCCTGGTATTCGTCGATGAGCAGATAGCGATAGCGGTTCTGGTAGCGTTCGCGGGCCTCGGCGGAGACCTTGAGCAGCCGTACGGCCTCCAGCAGAAGATCGTCAAAGTCGAGAGCATTGCACTTGCGCAGTTCGGCCTTGTAGCCCTGATAGATGTGGGCAATGCGCTCGCTGTTGGGGTCTTTCGAGCTCAGGTAATAGTCCTGCGGATCGACCATGTGATTCTTGGCCCAGGAAATTTTGCCCAGCACAGTGCGCGGTGTGAGCTGCTTGGTGTCCATGCCCATGCGGCGCATGATCTGCTTCACGATGGCCTGCTGATCGTTCTCGTCGTAAATGGCAAATGAGCGGGTCAGGCCTTCACCGTTCACCTTCAGGGCTTCGATGTCGCGGCGCAAAAGGCGCACACAGAGCGAGTGAAAAGTACAGAGCAAAGGCTTGGCCAGCGAAGAGTGATCGAGCAGCCGATCAACGCGCGCGCCCATCTCGCTGGCGGCTTTGTTGGTGAATGTGACAGCGAGAATCGAGTCGGGTGCAATGCCTTTTTCGCGGATCAGCCAGGCGATGCGGCTGGTGATGACGCGAGTTTTGCCCGAGCCCGCCCCGGCAAGAATGAGCAGAGGTCCCTCGGTGGTTTCGACGGCGGCGCGCTGTTCGGGATTCAGATTAGAGAGCTGCGGCTGCAAAAGGCAAGTCCAGGCGGGAAGAGTCCTGTCTCTAGTGTACCGTTTATGGGAGTTCGGCGGGCGGAAGACGATTTCTTATGAGTTTAACGGTACTATGGGCGTGGTAGGCACAATCTGCATGCCCCGAGTCGGGATGAATCGAAACGTGCTCTGGCGAAAAGTATATAAAATAGATAATTTGCATAAATTCAATAAATTATCGATAATAGGGATTATGCAAACGATCTCCGCCACCAAGGCCAGCCAGAACTTTGCCGCCATGATTGATGCCGCTCAGCGGGAGCCTGTTAAGATTCAGCGCCATGATCGGGACGTAGCCGTCCTGATCTCTGCCGAGGACTATGCGCGACTGAGCAAAGATCCCTGGGCTGAGTTCAATCGTCTTTCGGCAGTTGCCGCAGAGCAGGCGCAGGCCAATGGACTGACCGAAAAGGCGCTCGCTGAGATTCTGGCCGACTGATGCCCCGTGCCGATCGACTGGTTCTAGACACGAACGTCGTCTTGAGCGGAATGCTCTTTCCGGGATCAACCCCGAGTATGGCATTGCTCAAGGCGCAGGCTGGCAAGGTGTTGGCGTCCGATCCAACATTGCTGGAGTTGGTCGAGGTCATGGGGCGTGTCCGTTTTGATCGCTACGTCGAGCGCAGTATTCGACAGCAGCTTGTGGCCGAATTCGCAAACGCCTGCGAAAGGGTCCAGATCACATATCCCATTCGCGCCTGCCGCGACCCGCGCGATGACAGATTTCTCGAGGTCGCGGTGCATGGCCGCGCCGATCTGATCATAACGGGCGACGAGGATCTGCTGGCGCTCAATCCCTTCCGTGGCATTCCGATTCTGATGCCTGCCGAGTACCTGCATCGCGCCTAGGTCGCCCCACTCGCAAGTTATCCTGAAGACACCATGACATTGCCAGAGAAGTCCGAAGTTCCCGGCGGTCACTCGCCGTTGCTGAGCACGAAGCACGCTCGCCGCGCGGCGGTTTACTGCGGATCGGCCAACGGAAACAATCCCGCCTATCTCGCCGAGGCTCGCGCGTTGGGTGAGGCGATTGCCTCCGCAGCACTGGGGCTGGTCTACGGCGGAGCGTCGGTCGGACTGATGGGCGCAGTGGCCAACGCGGCGCTCGCGGGTGGCGCTGAAGTGATTGGCGTGCTGCCCGAAATTCTGGTAGGCCGCGAAATTGCCCACCACGGGCTGACCCAGTTCGAGCTGGTTCCCACCATGCACGAACGCAAGGCGCGAATGGTCGAGCTGGCCGATGCGTTTCTGGTGCTGCCGGGCGGCTACGGCACCATCGAGGAATTGTTCGAGGTGGTCACCTGGGCGCAACTAGGCTTGCACGCCAAACCCGTCATCCTCATCAACACCGCCGGTTACTGGGACGGGCTGCTGGCATTTCTCGATTCCGCTGTGGCAGCCGGGTTTGTGAAACAGAAGAATCGTGATCTGCTGCTTGTGGCTCCCAACGCGAAAGAGGCTGTTGCGATGGTGGTTGCGAGAAGAGTATGAGTAGGCAAGTGCGATTGCCGTTACCGCTGCAGCAAGTCGATGGGCTTGGTGAAATCTGTGACGCGGATGTGCTGCGCCAGGGCCGGATGCTGGCGCTTGAAGACGAGGAACATCTCCCAGGCCACGCGGCGATAGCTGAAATGGCCGGCAGGACCTGAGCGAAGTTCGATGATGTACTGCGCCTCGGCGAAGTCCATTTTGAAGAGCGAGCGAATGCGCGTCGCGAGCGGCAGCAGATAGAGGGCGGATTGGGCGGCTTCAGGGGCCTGGCCAGCAGCGATCTGCGCGCTGGCGGCGTGAGCCTGCTTGACCGCGGATTGGAAATCAGAGAGAACGCCGGCTTCGGCCAGGATGCTGATGTCGGGACCAAGGTCGCCGGAGGTGGGAGTTTCATAGCCGTGCAGGGCTGTGAATGGCTGGATGATCTGCGTGCAGCGGCGATGGCGATGCATGTCGCGGAAGCCGCCGATGTCCATGAGAATGTCAAAGCGAAGCGCTGCTCCGGCGTGAAACGAGCGCAGGGCCTCGTCGTGCTTGCCGCGATGGCGCAGGCCTAGATCGATGATCTCGTTGATGCGCGACTCGGGCAGCGCGGCGACCAGGTCGCGAATCTGGCGGTAGGGGTGGTGGCTGGCCGAGTAAAGCAATGTCGAGGCCACTTCGACTTCAAGAGTTTCGGTGGGCTCGACCAGATCGACGACCGCGGCTGCGGCGATGGGCTGGCAGGCGAACAATTCGGCGGCGGCCTGGGTCAGTTCGGTCCGGGTCTGGAGATCGTAATCGTTGAAATGGGCGTACTTGACCAGGGTGGGCGCGCTGCGGAGTTCGCGGGTGAGAAGGCTGGCGGCCTCAGCGGCCAAATCCGGCTGGCCGGCCAGTTTTTCCACCAGCGCGGCCCCGGCCTGGCCGTTGACGTTCCAGGCCGCACCGGTTGCAGCTTCGCGGAGTTTGGTTCCCAGGTCGCGCACTTCGGCGACCGGGTGCGAGAGCAGCCGCGAGACCTGGGTCTCCAGCGTGCGAGCATTGACGATCTGACCGAGCGACGTGTTGGTCGCAAGCGGCAGCAGGTAGCGGGCCACATCGAAGGCGCGAGCTTTGAGGGTTCGCTCGTAGGCCTCGAGCTTCATCGTTTCCGGACAAGGAACGCGGCGGCGCAGGGCTTCAAGGGCGGCTGCCGTGGTGCGCTGGTAGGCGGCAAAAAGATTGGTAACGGTGTCGGAATAAAGCTTTGCGGAATTGGATTCTGAACCAAAGTCAGGAAAAAACCAACCGGATTTGAGAAAGTTTTGGTATCTTGTGGAGCGCTCCTGGCCGTCCCACCTCTGCTCGTCGACCAGAACGATGGCAGCCAGCAGGCTGAGCCGCTCGACCGCCATGGCGACATGCGCCAGGTCGGCGATAGAACGGTGACCGTATTGAAAATAAAAGGTGTTCAGGAATTGTTCGGCGCGTTGGCTGCTGATTTCCGCCAGCGACTCCCGCATCGAGAGAGCGGAGCGGGAGTACTTGGCCATGGCATAAGCCAGCACTTCGGGGTCAGCGCCGTGGACGGCAAAAACATCGGTCTGGTTCCGTGCGCCGGGGGGCAAAAAAGATTCACTGGACATAATTGAGGTCTCGCGAACAGAATACGGCATGGGGGTGGATTGAGGCGCGCATCCTCGATCCCGTTCCTACCGTCTACTAAATGAGGATTGAAGAACAATCCCGCCGGGGCGAGCGTCCGCGTGAATCTGTTCCACTGATCAAAGTTCTTTCGGAGATGAATCTCCAGCCTTCCGGGCCGTTCCTTTCATCGGAGCGAGAACCATAGCGACAGCCAAGACAGGAGCAAGCCAGTCATATGCAGGAGTTTCTGGTACGCACGTCGCACAAGCCGCGGCCCTTGCCGTCGGGTCGGTGGCTGATGAAACAGCGCTGGAACGACCTGCTCTTTGCCCACTGGCCGGTTCCCGCTTTGTCGCTTGCGCCGCTGGTGCCCGAGGGCTTGCAGGTGGACACGTTTCAGGGTTCGGCGTGGCTGGGAGTGATGCCCTTCTGGATCGATCGGATCAAGGTACGCGGCCTGCCCACGATGCCAGGAGGGCAGGGCTTTCCCGACTTAAGTCTGCGCACCTATGTCCGCGAAGAGCGGACGGGAACACTGGGAGTCTGCTGCTTGTCGCTCGATGCCAGCAATCTGCTGGCGGCGGCGTTGGGGCGCGCTCTTTACCGCTTGCCCTATCACTGGGCCGAAATGCGTCTCGAACAGCGAACCGAGCGGGAGTTTTCGTTCTATAGCCGTAGGCGGTTTGCCGACCGTCCCGTGGTCTTCAAAGCGCGTTACCGCGGACTGGGGCCATCGCGGCGGCTGGCGGAGAGCGGCGTCGGCACGCTGGAGTACTTCCTCATGGAGCGCCATTGCCTGTTCTCGAAGAATCATGCAGGCCAGGCCATCCGGGCCAATCTGCATCATGTATCCTGGCCGCTTGAAGAGGCCGAGGCAGAAATTGAGCGCAATGATTTGGCAGAGGCGCTGGGGATACGGCTTCCAAACCTCGAGCCGGTGCTGCACTATTCGCGGCGGCTGGCAGTTTATGTGTGGCCGGCAAAACTGGCGAGGCCGGCGCTTCTCACACGCCCGGTGACAGTCGCTGCTGCGCCCTCATGAGCTCGCCCTCACTTGGCTCGCAGCGCGGTCTTCTATCCGCATCTCTTCATTGACCAGAACTTCCTCCGCAAGACGGGTGATCAGGTCTTCTGGGTGAGCAGAGGGCCGTCCCATAAAGAATCCCTGTACTTCATCGGCTCCCAGTTTCCGCAGCATCCTCAGTTGCTCCAGGGTTTCCACGCCCTCGACGATCACCAGCATCCCGATATTGTGAGCCAGCATGATGAGCGTATGAACCATGGATTCGCTCTCCGGCCGCGTGCCCAATCCCCGAACAAACGAAGAGTCGATCTTCAGTGCGTCAAAGGGAAGCAGCGGTAGATAGCTGAGGCAAGAATATCCGGTGCCGAAATCGTCGATGGCCAGCCCCACGCCCAGGTCATGAAGACGATTCATGATCACGGTTGAGTCGTCGGGGTCTTTCATCATGACCGATTCAGTCAACTCAATTTGCAGCAACTCCGGCGGAAGCCCGGTCTCTTCCAGAACCGCGCTGACTTCTTCCACAAAGCCGCGGCGGCAGAACTGGATGTTGGAGACGTTGACCGCGACCTGAATCGGGTACGGCAAAGTCTTCCGCCACGTCACCGCATCCATACAGGCCTTTCTCATGATGTAAGCGCCTAAGCCCACAATCAGTCCGCTCTCTTCCGCGATGGGAATGAACTTGCCAGGCGGAATTGAGCCCAGTTCCGGGTGCGTCCAGCGCGCCAGAGCCTCAAACCGGGTCAGGCGGCTGCCGAAAAGTTCGAACTCCGGCTGATAGTGAATGGAGATTTCATTCCTTTGGACTGCCCCTCGCAACTGGTTCTCCAGGGTCATCCGCTCATGGAACAAGGAGCCGATCTCCGGCGTAAAGCGCATCAGCCGGTTCTTGCCTTCCCGTTTGGCCGCATACATGGCGCTGTCGGCTTGCTTCATCAACTCTTCGGCATCGTGCGCGCTCTCCGGATACACGCTGATGCCGATGCTGCCGCTGACCGCCACCTCGCGGTCCCCCACCATGAACGGGCTCGAGAGAGTCTCCAACAGTGTCTTCCCAACTCTCACCGCTTCCTCGCGTTCATGCAGATTGCCCAGGATCACCATGAATTCGTCGCCGCCGAGCCGCGCCACAACGTCTTCCTGGCGAACCCGCGAACGCAATTGATTGGCCACATGAATCAGCACCGCGTCGCCCACGCCATGGCCATGAGTGTCGTTGATCGCTTTGAAGCCATCCAGATCGAGATAGAGAAGGCCGATGATGCTGTCCGTCATTTTGGCCTCGGCAAAAAGCGAAGCCAGCCGGATCGAAATCATTCTGCGGTTGGGCAGGCCAGTCAGCGGATCGTTGAGCGAGTCGTGGACCGCCGCATCCTTGGCTTTTTGCAGTTCGGCCTGGTGGTGGCGCTGCTGCGTTACATCAATCGCAGTCGTCTCATAGACCATTCCCTCCGGCGTCTGCACCGGCGATATATTCACCAGCAGATAAACCAGTGCGCCATCGTCACGGCGAAGAATGGTTTCGTAATTTCTCAACGTGTCTTCATGAGAGATTTGACGTATCTGCTCTCGTTGTTCCGGGTTGGCATGAAAATCCCAGAAGGAACGCCCGGTCAGTTCCTCATGGGTTTGAAGCCCGAGCATTTTGACAAATGCCATATTGTAGTCAACGATGACTCCATCCGGACGCCAGCGGAATACAGCCGCAAGATTACGCTCAAACAGCCGCCGATACCTGGTCTCCAATTGCAGTTCATTTTCCAGCCGCACGCGATTGATGGCCGTCTGTTTCCGCACCGTCCGCCGCAGCATCGCGATCCAGATGACGGTGGCGATGACGCAAACGCCCATCAACCCCAAAATGCTCAACACATGCCGGAAAGTAAACCATCCGGTTTGACTAAGCACCACCATGTCGGAGGGCGATTCAATCAGAAGCTGAAACGATTCGGGCTGCTCCGGACTCCGGTTTCGAATCACCGCCACGCCGGTCAACTGCAGAAGTGCATCGCCGGAGAGGCCCACCACCTCACGTGAATCTCTTTTATTTGACAGAACTGCGGTGAAGCGCTGCTTCCCATCCTCCAGCAGGTATTCAACCTGCGTCGAATTGGTTTTCTGACTGATCAGGCGAGCCGTCAGGCGCACCCGCCAACCACTGAAAGAGCGGGTAGTCACTTCCGCGGCGGTTACATCGAGCGGAACGATGACACCATTCCCCTGGGTGGGTGCAACGCGAACCGTCGAATCAGAGAGCATCAGGCCGGATAACTCTCCATGGCAGGGGAAGCCAACCACGTCCACCACTCTGCCCGCCTGAAGAAACGCCGCGCTCGCGGTCTCGCCGCTGATGGCGCCAGAACCATCCTGGATCATGAATCGTCCGGCAGACTCCCAGGTCACGGTGCCGCGCACGTGAAGGGCATGAACAAAGCGTCCGTCCGCATACGTCAGGCGCAAGCTGCCGATGGGAGTTGGCGAGGATGAGAAGGGATCTTTCGATGCCGGGTCCAGAACTTCAATGTCTTCCAGGCCATTGGCAAATAACTGCGCCGCGACGGGCCTGTTTGCGGCGTCCAAGTGAACACCGCTCACGCCTCTGACCCGCACCGTCGAGCCGATCAGCAGTTGCGCCGCGGGACTGTCCGCGTGAGGCGCAACCACCCACGCCGTGGCATTGCCATCGACGATGCGGAAACAGATACGTGTCCAGGTCTTGTCGCAGGCTCGCAGCACGCCTTGGGTCGACACAACTTGACTATCCGCCGCGCGACTGTTCAGCTCAGTGACGCTTTTTTGAATCGGCTTGACGGGCAATCCATGGCCGATCACCTGAATCTCCGGGTGAACCACAACTGGCTTGGTGTCTCCCGCGCCCGTTATACCGTCCACCAGTACGCTCGTTCCAGAAGGATACAGGGCACTTGTGCCATGTACGTTGATATAGATTGATCCGGTTGAATCTTTAATAAACAACAAACCCCACTCGGGATCGGAATACGTCACGACGCCCTCAAGTTCAACCGGGAGCGCCTGCCGGGCCTGGGCATTGCTCAGGCTTTCGACCTCATGCACCGATTCCAGTTGTAACGGCAGGTGACGCCGGATCGGAATGGAGGCCGATGGCCCGGGCTTCAAAACTTGAATATCGGAGAATTGATTGAGATAGATCAACGCGCTGTCGCGGTTGCCATCCTTTGCATAGTGACTGCCGCTGACGCCTTTCACCTTCACCGTGGCGCCGATGAGCCGGTGGGAGGCAGCGCTTTCGGGCGCCTGAAGAACCAGCCACGCCTTCGCCCCTTTATCGGAAATGAAGTAACAGACGCGATCGATATTCGTGTCACACGGTTCCAATACGCCTTCCGTCTCGACAAACTGACCCTCTGACTTTTTATTGTTAAGTTCTTCCAGGCTTCTCCGTTCTGGTAAAGGAGGTTTCCCGCGGCCCAAAACCTTGATGTTGGGATGCGTTATATACGGATATACGGGCCCCGGACTTGTTTCGCCGCTTATGTGAACACGCGTACCGAAAGGGTATCGGATGGTTGTGCCATGAACATCGATATAAAGCGATCCGGTCGTGTCGTGAAAAAAAAACGCGCCCCACTGGGGATCGGAATACGTGACCACTCCATCCAGTTCAACAACGTACGCCGGTCCAGCCTCGGCATTGGCCAAGTTTTGAAATTCATGCACCGTTTGCATTGAATACTGGTGCGCCGGCGGAGTGCTCTGCTGCGAGAGGGCGCTGAAAGAACAGAGCAGGATCAAAAGAAGACAGGCGGGAACCGGCCCACGCGAGGCTTTTGGCCCACGAGGCGAGCTGTTGCGCGTTGTCGATCCATTCATGGAGACCCCGGCTTCCCAGTACCGGAATTTTTGCCGGCGCTGCTTCGCAAACACAAATCCACTTATCCTATCGGTAATTTGCGCGGATATCTTTATGCGCGCTGCGTCAATTTGGCACAAGGTGCCTGCCTGGGGTCTGCAAATGCGGGTAGGGGACTAAAATAATTTATGTCCGCTGGGGCCTGTTGCGCCGTAGTGCGCATTGCGCGGGCCGCGAATCAAATGAAAGAATCTTCGTCCCTCCGCGGGGCATCCGCGAGAAAGCAAGGAAATTCATTGAAGAATCCAGCAGCCAAGTACTCGTCCACCCGCGCCGTGCCGTTGATTGACCGCGCCTGGCCGGGCAAGACCATTGACCGCGCGCCCATCTGGTGCAGCGTTGACTTGCGTGACGGCAATCAAGCGTTGATTGATCCCATGGATGCCGATCGCAAGATCAGAATGTTCGATCTGCTGGTGCGCCTGGGATTCAAGGAAATTGAAATCGGATTTCCTGCCGCTTCCCAAACGGATTTTGATTTCTGCCGCGATTTGATCGAAGGCGGGCGCATTCCGCCCGATGTAACGGTGCAGGTTCTGACCCAGGCCCGCGAGCACCTGATTCATCGCACCTTCCAGGCGCTCAAAGGCGTGCCTCGCGCCATCGTGCACGTCTACAATTCAACCTCTACCGTCCAGCGCGAGGTGGTCTTCAGGCTGGACCGCGAAGGCGTCAGGAAAATCGCCGTCCAGGGCGCCGAATTGCTTCAACAGATCGCGGCAAGTTATCCCGGAACCGAGTGGATCTTCGAGTATTCTCCAGAGAGCTTCACCGGAACCGAGCTGGATTACGCGCTGGAGATTTGTGAGCATGTGCTGGCTGTTTGGAAGCCGACACCGCAGCATCGCGCCATCATCAATCTCCCGGCCACGGTCGAGAATTCCACCCCGAATATCTACGCCGACCAAATCGAGTGGTTTGGCAGGAATATCAAAAACAGAGATTCAATCATCCTCAGCGTGCACCCCCACAATGACCGCGGCACGGCAATTGCGGCGGCGGAGTTGGCGCTAATGGCAGGGGCCGATCGCGTCGAAGGCACACTCTTCGGCAACGGCGAGCGCACCGGCAATGTGGATATTGTGACCCTGGCCCTCAACATGTACACGCAAGGCATCGACCCAGGTTTGGATTTCTCCGATATTCCCGGCGTCATCGAATGCGCCGAGTCTTGCACTCAGTTACCTGTGCATCAGCGGCATCCATACGCCGGTGAGCTGGTCTTCACAGCCTTCTCCGGCTCCCACCAGGATGCCATCAAAAAAGGATTCGCTGTGCAGGCAGGCAAAGCCCTGTGGGAAGTCCCCTATCTGCCTCTGGACCCCAATGATATTGGCCGCACTTACCAGGAGATCATTCGCGTCAATAGTCAGTCGGGCAAAGGTGGCGTGGCCTATCTGCTGGAGCGCGATCATAGCGTTCGCTTGCCGCGAAAACTGCAGATTGAATTCAGCCGGGTGATTCAGAAGATCAGTGACCAGACAGGCCGCGAGGTCCGACCCGCGGAGATATGGGAGTCTTTTCAGGCCGAATACATTCATCAGCAAAGCCCGCTCACCTGTGTTCAATATTCCGATCACTCAATGGCGGGAACGGCAACGATCTCGGCGACTGTCAACGAAAACGGTGTGGAACACCTGATCGCCGGCCAGGGCAATGGCCCCATCGATGCCTTTGTCGGAGCCATCAATGCGGAGTTGGGCCTTGGCCTCCGCGTGCTGGATTATCAGGAGCAATCCATCAGCGAAGGTGCATCGGGAACCGCGATGGCATTTGTCGAAATACAATTCGAAGAATCGGAATCGGTATTTGGCGTAGGAACCAATCCCAATATTGTGACCGCTTCGCTGGATGCCATTCTCTGCGCCGTCAATCGCGCCATCAGCCAGGGAAGAGTTGCATTGCGGCCTGAGAAGGCCACATCGGCCCATTTATAATTGGGTTCGAAAGGGCGCACAGACGGCGCAGAGGATCAACGAACATATGGCGGATTTGCAAGGTAGAATTGCGCTGGTCACCGGAGCGGCGCAGGGCATTGGACGCGCGATCGCACTGGAACTGGCAAAGGCCGGAGCAACGCTCGCGGTGGCCGACATCAACGAAGTCAAACTCGCGCTGGTTGCCTCCGAGATTGAAGCGGCTGGCGGCACGGCGGCAGCCTTCAAGCTGGATGTTTCAAGCCAGGAATCCATTGAATCCGGCGCCAAAGCGGTGCTCGACAAGTTCGGCAAGGTGGAAGTCCTGGTGAACAACGCCGGCATTACCCGCGACGCGTTGATGATGAGCATGAAACGCTCGGACTGGGACTTGGTCATCGCCATCAATCTGACCGGGCCGTTTCTGCTGACACAGGCCCTGCTGCGGCCCATGATCAAGAATCGCTGGGGACGGATTGTGAATATGGCGAGCGTAGTGGGCCGCGCCGGCCAGGCCGGCCAGGTGAACTATGCGGCATCCAAAGCCGGTCTGATCGGAATGACCCGTTCGCTGGCGCGCGAAGTGGCTTCGCGCGGCATTACTGTGAACGCTGTCGCTCCGGGCTACATCGAAACACCCATGACCGCGGTGCTTGACGAGAAGGTGAGCGCGGCCATGCTGGCCAATATTCCGCTGGCCCGGCGTGGGACCGACCTCGATGTTGCGCAGGCGGTCAAGTTTCTGGCCTCCGATGCGGCCTCCTACATTACTGGACATGTGCTCGATGTGAACGGTGGAATGTTCATGGGCGGATGAAGTTCAGACCCGGCATCCCCGTGGAGTGGTTGCGCCGGTAATCTCCCCTCACGTTATGCGTCCACCCCGCCGATAGGATATCCGGGGTGGCACGCATGGCGACGAACGCTGCACAGCCCCCGAAAGCGCAGTCCCTTATTTCTGAGATTCCAGACGCGCTGCGTTATGTGGCGCGTCAGCCGATCCTGGATCTGCGCGGACGGGTGCATGGCTACGAATTGCTCTTTCGGGCGGGGCCAGAGGCGGCTTTTCGCGGCGACGGCGACATGGCCACCCGCACCATGCTCGACAATACGGTGATCTTCGGTCTGGAAAAGCTCACCGGCGGATTGCCGGCCTTTGTAAACTGCACGCGTGAGGCGCTGATCGGGGATATGCTCCGCGTGCTTCCTTCCGGCATGACCGTCCTTGAGATTCTGGAAAACCTCGAGCCCACGCCCGATCTGATCGTCGCCTGCAAAAAGCTGAAAACCGAGGGATTCCGGCTCGCGCTCGACGATTTTACCTGGAAACCGAAGTTCGACCCGCTGGTAGCAATCGCCGACTACGTCAAAGTGGATTTTATCCAGACCGGCTTCCAGGAGCGGCAGAGTCTGCTCAAGCGGCTGCATGGCGTCACCTTGGCGCTGATCGCCGAAAAGATTGAATCGCAAGAGGAGTACAGGCAGGCCTGCAAAGAGGGCTTCACGCTTTTTCAGGGATACTATTTCTGCCGCCCGGCCCTGTTGGAGAACCGCAAGATTCCCGCCAATAGCTTCTCCCACATCGAAATCATGCAGCATCTGCGGGGCGATGTGCTCGACGTGCGCAAGCTGACCGCATTGCTCAAGCGCGATGCCTCGCTGACCTACCGCCTGCTGCGCCTGGTCAATTCGCCCATGTGCGCCATGCGCCAAGAGGTGCGCTCCATTCAGGCGGCGTTGCTCGCCGTCGGCGAAGACGCCTTCCGCCGCATTGCTATGCTGGCCATCGCCAGCGAAATGAACTCCGGGCGACCGGCAGAGATTCTGCGCATGGCCTTTGTCCGCGGGCGATTCTGCGAACTGGCCGCCGGGTTGGGCACGCTCGATCCTACCGAGCAATATCTGCTGGGAATGATGAGTCTGCTGCCGGCGATGCTGCGCCTGCCCATGCAAGAGCTCGCCCCGGCATTGCCCCTGCGCGAAGAGATTCGCGACGCACTGCTGGGCAAGGCCACTCCCGAGCGCAGCCTGCTGCAATGGCTCGAGAGTCACGAACTCGCCGAATGGGATGATTGCGATGCGGTCGCCCTTGCCAACGGCCTTGACCAGGAGCTTCTGGCGGCGTGCTATGCCGAAGCCATGCTGTGGGCGGAGGATGCGGTTCTGTCGGCTGGTTGATGCCCTATCTGGGTTGCGAAGCCGGCGCGGGGGCGCTGTCGCGCGGTAACGTTGGCGCAGCCCCCGGCCGCATCCCCATCAGCGAAACCACCGTCGCCACAAACATCCCGTTCTTCACTGCGCCATCCACGTGAACCACGTCGCCCACGTGAACGTCGGCCAGAGTGATCGGCTCGCGATGCTTGCGGAACGTGGTGTTCTCGTCGGCTACAAAGTCGTGGGCGGCGTTGTCGAACGCGCCCAGAATCGTAACCTTGGTTTCGTCGATCGCTGTCACCTTGCCCATCAGCATGGTCTTGCCGTAACTAGCCTGCATCTCGCGCATCTGTCTGGCGCGCTCCGGCGCAATCTGCAAAATCACCGCAGCGCCCACCGACTTGGCAGCCGCATCCACTTCGCCCAGAGCGCCAATCGCGTCGCCGACTTTGATGTCTGCGGGCTTAATTGCCTGCGGAGGAATGCCGCCCTCGCCCCCTTCGCCGCGCTGCCGGATCATCTGTTTCAAAATCCGGGTGTTGACGCTGAAGTGGATAGTATAGGTTTCTCCCGCGTCGGTCTTGATGATGTAGTGGTCAGCGCCAATTTGAGTCACGACTCCAGCGATGCCATCTCCGCCGCCCATGCCTGCTTCACCCCATCCGCCTCGTCCACCATGCCCACCGCGCTGGCCCTGAGTCTGCGTTTGAGGCGTGGGCGAAGTCACAGGCGCATCCTGTGCAGAATCGGCCATGGTGAGCGCGAGAGCAACGGCGATTACAGGCAAGAGACGAAATTTCATGACAACTCCATTTCGATATAAAAAGCCACTTGCAAAATTCAGAGAGGAGCGCAAGAGGCGTCAGGGCACGACTTTAGTCGTGCCGTAAGTGCGTTGAAATGAGCGGGGTTTTAACCCCTGGGGAGAGTTATCTCTCGTGATTCCATCAGTGCATTTTTGCAGGTGGCTCAAAGAAACCGGCAGCCAGTCCCTACATGCTTAGACGGGCGACCCCTGGCCAAAGACGACAACACCCGGATTGAAGTGAGTCCGTTCCGCTATGAGTGATTCGGCAACTGAATACCGTGGCTATGCCCCATCCATTCCCACGTTTTTTGTGGGAATAGGTGGCAAAGACTGTCACTCTTTTCTTGCCGGATCATTGGAGCTTCGGCGCATCCACCCGCACCAGCAGCAGGTCGTGGCTCGCGATCTCGAGCGGTTCGTTGTCAGTCAACTCCACCATCTTGCCCGTCCACAAATCCTTGCCCGCCTGTGTTCCGGCCAGGCCGAGTTTGCGCAGGTTCAGGTGGAATGGATGGGTTGCATAGCGGTCACTGCCGACGTTCACCACGGCAATGGCCAAAGCACCGCCTGCCAGATGCCGGGTCCAAACTTCGACTTCGCCGTCTGAATAAGCCCGCGCGCCCTGCATGCCCAGCGGGTCTTGATCGATGGCGATCACGTCGCGATTGGTGAGAATTGCCTTGATCTCCGGCTTCATGTTCGGTATATCGTTGCCCGCCAGCAGAGGCGCGGCCAGCATCGCCCACAGCGAAAAGTGTGTGCGGTTTTCAGCCAGGGAGAGCTTGCCGTTGCCCACTTCCAGCATGTCCGGATCGTTCCAGTGGCCGGGTCCGGCATAGCTCTCAAGGCCATCCTGTTGGCTGACGATGGCATAAATGCGATCCCACTCCGGCGTGATGTCGCCGGTGGTGCGCCAAAGGTTGCCGCCAACCGAGGGTCCCCACTCCCACACCGCGTCCCAGCCGTATTGGCAGAATGAATAAACGATGGGCCGCCCGGTCGCCTTCAGAGCTTTGTCCATCTTGGCGTAAGCGGCAATCATAATCCGCATCTGAGCAGCGTGGTCGTTGGGTGCCTGCTTCTCCAACACATCGCCGATAAAGCTGCAAAGATCGTACTTAAGATAGTCGAAGCCCCACTCGGCGTAGAGCCGCGCATCTTGCTCCTCGTGGCCCAAAGAGCCGGCATAGCCGCCGCAGGTCTTCGACCCAGGCGATGAGTAGATGCCGATCTTGAGCCCCTTCGAGTGCACATAATCGGCCAGCGCCTTCATGTCCGGGAACTTGGCGTTCGAGTGCAGCACGCCGTTCGCATCCCGCTCACCCTCCCACGTGTCGTCGATGTTCACATAGACGTAACCAGCATCTTTCATGCCGGTAGCCACAAGCTGATCGGCGGCGTCGCGAATGTCCTTGTCTTTCACGTTGCCGGCAAAGTGGTTCCAACTGTTCCAGCCAATCGGCGGCGTCTGCGCCACCATCTGCGGTGCGGCGGGCGTTTGCGATCCGGCAATGACAGACGAAAGGGCGAAGACGGCGAGGGAGAGTGAAGCGAAAGCGCGCATGAAAAGTTCCTTCCGAATAAGCTATCAGACGAAATTTTAAGCCCTTGGCGCAGTCTTCGGCAATTGCAGAAATCGCCAGCGCCTTTCGCGATTACAGAAGATTACCTTCTCAGGGCGCACAATCGAAGCATGAACAACCACGTCAGGCACGGGCTTTTACTATTCCCTATTCCCTATTCCCTATTCCCTGTTCCCCGCCTGACTTGCGGCTGACACACGACAGTCTTCACGGTCGCTGGGCGCAGGCGACGCGCGGAATGCCTTGCAGGTCAGGAACGAACTCGATCTGGCCGAAACCGGAGCCGGTGAGCAAATCGGCAATCGCAGGCGATTGGTCATAACCGATTTCGAGAACCAGAAAGCCGCCGGAAACGAGCGCATCAAAGGCCGCGGGGATGAGACGGCGGTAAATATCAAGTCCGTCGTCGCCAGCAAAGAGCGCCAGCGCAGGCTCGAACTCACGCACTTCGACAGCTAAAGTTGCGCGGTCCGTCTCCGGCACGTAAGGGGGATTGGAGACTACGAATTCAAACTTCTCTCCAGCAACCGGAGCAAGCAGGTCACCTTGCAAGAAGCGGATTTGATCGGAATAGCCGAGCCGTTCGGCGTTGCTGCGGGCAATGTCAAGAGCGGTGGGTGAAATGTCGATTGCGGTGATCTCAATCTCCTGCCAATCGTGTGCGATGCCTATGGCGACGGCGCCCGAACCGGTGCCGACATCTACGATGCGCGGTGCCTGAGATGTGGCGTTCGTTTTAGACTCTATCTCTTCGGAACTGGTTGTGATAGCTGCGCTATGCCACTTGTGAGGAGATATTTTGCGGAGTTCAATAAAATGACCTGATCGCGGCAGAAATACTGGCACCAACCGCGTTACGTGCTCCACTAGCAGTTCCGTCTCCGGCCGCGGAATCAGCACATGCGGTGTAACTTGAAACGGCATCCGGTAGAACTCCGTTTCTCCAGTGAGGTACTGGATTGGCTCGCCATGAAAGCGGCGTTCGATCAATGTACGATAATTGGAAATTTCGACTTCAGTAAGCACCTTATTGGCGTGCACCATCAGCCAAACTCTATCTTTTCCGAGTGCATGAAGCAGCAATAACTCCGCGTCCGCGCGGGCACGGTTACTGTGAGGTCCGCTTGAGAGGCGCGTCGCGCCGTCGCGCATGATATTGCGAAGTGAGAGCATCGAATGGATCAGGCCGCTGTGCTATCGGCCTTCAGTTGCTCCGCCTGGTAGTGGGTGATGAGCGCATCGACGATGAGCTGCAAACGGCCTTCCATCACCTGATCGAGCTGATGCAGCGTCAAGCCAATGCGATGATCCGTGAGCCGGTTCTGCGGAAAGTTATAGGTGCGAATCTTCTCGCTGCGGTCGCCTGTGCCAACCTGCTGTTTGCGCTCTTTGGCCAGCTCCGCGTTCTGCTTGTCCATCTCCTGCTCATAAAGCCGCGATCGCAACACGCGCATTCCTTTTTCGCGGTTCTTGATTTGCGATTTTTCGTCCTGGCAACTTACCACTGTGTTAGTCGGAATGTGAGTAATGCGCACCGCCGAATAAGTCGTATTGACCGACTGGCCGCCGGGACCGGAGGAACAAAAAGTATCGATGCGAATGTCCTTGGCTTCGATCTTTACGTCCACCTCTTCAGCCTCGGGCAGCACAGCCACGGTGATCGCGGAGGTATGCACGCGGCCCTGCGTTTCAGTGGCCGGAACGCGCTGCACGCGATGCACGCCGCTCTCCCACTTCATCTGCGAGTACACGTGATCGCCCTCGATGATGGCAATCACTTCCTTATAGCCGCCCACGCCCGATTCGGACATCGACAGCAACTCGATCTTCCACTTGTGCTGCTCGGCGAAGCGCTGATACATGCGGAAGACCTCCGCGGCAAAGAGCGAAGCCTCATCGCCGCCGGTGCCGGCGCGGATTTCGAGAATGACGTTCTTCTCGTCGTTGGGATCTTTGGGCAGCAGCATGATTTTGATTTCTTCTTCGAGGATCGGTTCGCGCGGAGCAAGCTGGGCAATCTCTTCGTCGGCCATCACACGCAAATCGGGATCGTTCTCGGCCAGCATTGCGCGGGCCTCGGCCAGACCCCGGCGTACCACTTTCAACTCGCGAAATTTCATCACCGGAGATTCCAGGTCGCTGAGCGCCTTGCCGGCCTTCTGATATTTTTCACGGTCATTGACAATTTCGGGCAGCGAAAGTTGGGCGGAGAGCTCTTCGTAGCGCTGCTCCATCTGTTGTAAGCGATCAATCATGGAAAACTCCTGGTCACGGCATGAAATTCTTACGCCCGTGCGCTGATGCGTTATTGATTCTCTTTTGGGGAAACCGAAAATAGGCAGACAACATTATTGGCGGCGAGCGCCGCTAGAGGTGAGACGAGATGGGATGATGGAGGGCCATGCTTCTTCCTATTCTAGCGCGAAATCAACAGAATCAGAGCAACGGATTCACGAACTTTACTCGTACTTCAATGCGCGTGCCCGTGGTGGTGTTCGGCCCTCTGCTCGCCGCACATCTCTTCCATGGGTACCACGCAGCCCTCGAGTTCCATGCAGTCCATATGCTCGAACTGGACGGTGGTGTGGTTGATGTGGAAACGCTCGCGGAGCAGGTGGTTGAGCTTGGCCAGTATGCAGGCGCTCTCGGATGGGGGGATATCGGCGATGGTGACGTGGCAGGCCATGGCGCTGGAGTTCGAGCCAAGACACCAGACGTGCAGGTCGTGCACGTTGACAACGCCCTCGACTGCGTCCATTGCCGCGCGAATCTCCGTAAGCGAAATGCCACGGGGGGTGCTTTCGAGCAAGATGTTGAAGGTTTCGCGCAGGATATCGAAGCTGGTCCAGAGGATGAGCCCTGCGATGAGTAGCGAGAGAACCGGGTCGATCCAGTTGTGGCCAGTGAGCAGAATGCCAGCGCCGCCGGCAATAACGGCGGCTGTCGAAAGCGTATCGCCGGCCATGTGAAGAAAGGCTGAACGCAGGTTCACGTCGCGGGCTACGCCCCAGAGCAAAGCCGCGATCACGCCGTTCATCACCACTCCCGCAGCGGCCACAACAATCATCAACCGGGGCTGCACGGCGACAGGGGCCGAGAGCCGGTGGATGGCCTCAACGGCGATCCATAGGGAGATGACGATGAGCGATGCCGCATTGATAAAAGCAGCCAGCACACCGGCCCGCTGGTAGCCGAAGGTCTTCGAGGGGTCTGCCGGGCGGGATTGAAAGTAGACGGCGGCGAAGCTGAGCAGCAGGGCCAGAAAGTCCGAGGCGTTGTGGCCAGCCTCGGACAGTAAAGCCAGCGAGTGAGCGCGCAACCCCGCCACCAGGGTGACCACCACATAAGCGAGCGTGGCCACGAGCGAAAAGCGCAATACGGATTGAGTCCTGCTTGCGCCGGAAGGCGCGGCGTGGACGTGCATAGAAATAGTGTACCGGGAACCGCAGGCGCCTACTCGTTGGCTTCGATGCGCCGCCCGTGCGACTCCTGCACCGCGCGCGTATTCATGCGGAAGAGCGACGCGAAAACGCGCAACTGATCGCGGCTCAAGGTCAACTCCTGCTCGAAGACGAACCAGCGCACACCCTCGGTGCAGGGCGGATAAGTCAGCGAGCCAGTGTAGGTCCAGTAGCCGCGATCGGCGGGCAAAAGACCTCCTGCGCTTACCATCTCGTCAACCTTTTCGGATGCTCCCGCGGTTCTGGGCAGATGAGGCCAGAGCGTGGCCAGCACGGCATTCGGGCTGCCCATCTCTTCCGCCAGTCGCACCGCCACGATGGCCAGCTTGCCGTCAGCACTCTTGTGGACCAACTGAACGCTCATGTCGGTCACTTTGCCCTTTACCGCCTCCTCGCCCGGATGGTGAAAGAGGAACTCGACCAGGTCGTAGCGCACTCCTCCGGCTACGATGTAGCTGCCAGCGTCCACATGGGCCACAATGGTGTTGCCGTTGTTCACGAGCGTGATCGGTCCGGCGATGTAGTGGAATTCGATAGGCTGCAGCGCCTTGTTCAGGCGTGCGCCGCGAATGTCGAGTGGCGACTGCTCATGGGCTTGGGAGCAGGCTTTGTACGCAGGGTCGAGCTTGCCCCAGACAAGCGGACCGCTTTTGCCTTGATAGCTCCAAGGAGCCGTATTTGGATCGGTGGATTGCGCGGCGGCCACAGTCGCGATGCCCAGTGCTAGAACGGCAAGTGCAGAAAAACGCATCGATTGCTCCTTACGAAAAAGACGCGCAGCGCGCTAGAGAGCATTCTAAGGCATTTGCGGCAAGGCTGTACCCAGATCATCCCCTCGGTCTGCAACTGCTCGCTTTTGGAGACCGGGGATCGTGCGCCAACCCCGCCAACTCCGATCCCTACGCCATAGCCTCTTTACTCATCGGCTCAAAGTGCAACTGGTTCGTCTGCCGGTCCACATTGATGCGCACATGAGCGCCATGCAACACCTCGCCGTTCAAAATCTTGATCGCCAACGGGTCTTGAATCATGCGCTGCAGAGCCCTCTTCAACGGACGCGCGCCATACGCCGCATCCGATCCAGCAGCCAGAATCAATTGCCGCGCCGGCTCCGTCAGTTCGAGAGAAATTTGACGGTCTTCCAGCAGCTTTTCTAACTCCTCCAGCCGCAGGTCGAGAATCTTGCTCATCTGCGCCACGCCCAGCGGACGGAAGATCACAATGTCATCCACGCGATTCAAAAACTCCGGCCGGAAATGTTCCCTCAGCACGCGCATCACCGACTCGCGAGCCATATCAAAATCATGCTCAGTCTTGAGCGCGTCGGTAATCAGCATGGCAGCGCCCAGGTTTGAAGTCATAATTAAGACAGTATTTTTAAAATCAACAGTGCGTCCCTTGGCATCGGTCAATCGGCCATCATCCATGACTTGCAAAAGAATATTGAATACATCCGGATGCGCCTTTTCGATTTCGTCGAAAAGTATCACTGCATAGGGTCTGCGCCGCACAGCTTCAGTCAACTGCCCGCCCTCGTCATAGCCCACATAGCCTGGAGGCGCGCCAATCAGCCTTGCCACCGCGTGCTTTTCCATATACTCGCTCATGTCAATGCGAATCATCGATTGCTCATCGTCGAACATGAATTCAGCCAGCGCCCGCGCGGTCTCCGTCTTGCCCACGCCCGTCGGACCAAGAAAAATAAACGAACCAATCGGCCGTTTCGGGTCGCTCAACCCCGCCCTCGAACGGCGAATCGCATTGGCTACTGTGGTCAGAGCCGCGTCTTGGCCGATCACTCGATCGCGCAGTCTCTTCTCCATTTCCACAAGTTTTGTAACTTCACCTTCTAACATGCGCGACACGGGAATCCCCGTCCACTTACTCACGATGCCGGCAATATCTTCTTCATCGACCTCTTCTTTCAACATGCGAGTCACATTTGAGCTGCCATCCTGCAGCGCACTCAGTTTCTTTAACTCAGCTTCAAGTTTGGGTAACTCGCCGTACTGAATCTGGGCCGCGCGTTCGAGCATTCCCTTGCGCGTCTGCTCCTCGGCCTCAAAACGCAGCGCTTCGATCTTCTTCTTCACCTCGCTGATGCGGCTAATCGCATCGCGCTCATGCGTCCAGCGCGAACGCAACGCCGTAATCTTCTCCTTCAGAGATCCCAACTCGCGGTCCACGTGGTTGCGGCGCTCAATGCTGTTTGAGTCCGTCTCGCGCTTCAGCGCGGCGCGTTCAATTTCCAGCGACGTAGCCTCGCGCTCCAGTTGATCGATTTCCGTCGGCACCGAACCAATCTGAATAGCCAGGGAAGCCGCAGCCTCGTCGACTAAGTCGATAGCCTTGTCAGGCAAAAATCTGTCGCTGATGTAACGATGCGAAAGCGTAGCCGCAGCCACAATTGCCGAGTCCTTGATGCGCACGTTATGGTGCGCCTCATAACGCTCTTTCAGGCCGCGCAGAATCGCAATGGTGTCTTCGACGTTCGGCTCGCCGACATACACAATCTGAAAACGCCGCTCCAACGCCGCGTCCTTCTCAATATATTTTCGGTACTCATTTAATGTAGTCGCGCCGATCGCCCGCAGTTCGCCGCGCGCCAACGCCGGCTTGAGCATATTGCTCGCGTCGATGGCTCCTTCGGCCGCGCCCGCGCCCACCAGCGTGTGCAACTCGTCAATGAAGAGCACAATCTCGCCATTCGATTCTTCAATCTCTTTCAGCACCGCCTTGAGCCGGTCCTCAAACTCGCCGCGATACTTTGCCCCGGCCAGCATCGATCCAAGATCGAGCGAGATCAGGCGCTTGTCTTTCAGGCTCTCCGGCACGTCGCCCGAGACAATGCGCCGCGCCAATCCCTCGGCAATCGCCGTCTTGCCCACCCCGGGTTCGCCAATCAGCACCGGGTTGTTTTTTGTGCGACGGCTCAACACCTGAATCACGCGGCGAATCTCTTCGTCGCGCCCAATCACCGGGTCCAGCTTGCCGCGCCGCGCCAGCTCAGTAAGGTCTTTGGCATATTTTTCCAGCGCCTGAAACTTGCCTTCGGGATTCTGATCTGTCACCCGCTGCGAGCCGCGCACGGCAGTGAGAGCCTTCAGAATCGCCTCGTGCGTCGCGCCCACGGCTACTAGCGCATCATGCGCAGCTTCATTTTTTCCGTGTGCCACGCCCAGCAATAAATGTTCGGTCGAAACGTACTCGTCCTTGAAGTTGGCCGCCTCGCGAAAGGCCTGGTCCAGGACTTTATTGAGCGCCTGGCTCAGGCTGGGCTGCGCAGCCGCACCAGCCACTCGAGGCAGTTTCTCCTCGACCTGATGCAGGTCATGCTCCAGCCGTTCGGTGGGAACGCCAATCTTGCCCAGCACAGAAGGAATCACGCCTTCGCGGTCTTCAATCAACGCCAGCAAAAGATGCACCGGCAGCACTTCCGGGTTCCCAAGTTCGGTCGCCCGCGCCTGCGCCTGCTCCATCGCCTGCTGCGACTTAACGGTAAGTTTTTCCCAACGAATAGCCATGAATTAGCTCCTAGCTGCTAGCCTCTAGCTCGTTTCCGCCAGTTGCCAGACTTCAGCCCGCTACAAATACTGATTTCCCTGCACATCGCAAAGTATCAAAATAAAGCGCCGGGAGAGCAGACGATTACTGCCTCCCGGCTCAGCACACTCAAACTGCCAACCTGCCAGCTAATAGCTAGAAGCTAGCAGCTAGAAGCTGCCTTTACGCCGCCACAGAGATCGGAATCTGCTTCGGCTGGGCCTCAGGCTTCTTCTTCAGCTCCAGCTTGAGCACACCCGCATTGTAGCTGGCCGCGACCGACTCCGTATCGACCGTCGAGGGCAGCGTGAATGCGCGATAGAAGCTGCCATAGCGCCGCTCAATGCGATGGAAGTTCTGCTCCTTCTCCTCCGCCTCAAACTTGCGCTCGCCCTTCACCGTCAGCGTGTGGTTTTCCACGCGGACATCCAGATCCTTCTGGTCGATGCCCGGAACTTCAAGCTTGAGCATCACCTTCTGCGCGTCTTCATAAATGTCAACCGCCGGCACAAAGCTGGCCGCGGCCACCGGATCGTCATCTTCACTGATATTGCGGAAAAGCGAATTCACGCGGTTCTGCAGTGCTACCACTTCCCGATAAGGATCCCAACGAGTCATTGCCATGAGAGTAATACCTCCTGATGTTTTGAGTTGCGCGGACTGAAACCTTAGTCCAACCCGCTCAACTAATCTAATGCAACTATAACACGATTTATACATAAAATATGCGCGTTGTGCGCTCATATTTGTTAAATTTTTATCTTTATATATTTCAATCACTTAACCAGGACAGCTCGAGTTTTGCAGAAAATTACCCTCCACCGGCGCACAATCAAAGCATGAACCACGACGACGGGCGCGGGCCGTTACTGACAACTGAAAACTGTCAACTGACAACTGAAAAAGACACCCCCCACCCCCCCTATATTTATTATCGAAAGCTTGCAGGTAATTCTCTCGCCAATGCCATGATTCGCCGAATCGAGCACAACTAGCTCAGAATGAGCGATATACGAGAAATCGATCCTGGCGCGAAAGGGGCAATGAAGAGAACAGGTAACCATCAGATCGCTTGCCGAGGCGCACTCTATGAAAGGCAAGAAAGCTCCTGCGAGCGATTAGCGAGCAACTGGCCGCACCGCAGGTGCCGAACGAATAGTGAGCGATTGGCCCCACCGCAGGTGGCGCAGGTGCTAGCGGCGTCTTCCGCTCCATTCCAGGTAGCTTATGAAGTCCGCTTCGCCAGGCATTTTGAGTTCAGATTTGCCGGTCAGCACTCCATTCAGCAGTTCATAGCTCAAGCGGTATTGTGGTCCAGCCTGTGCGGCGTCGGAGAGCAGAACCATGCTCTCGGGCTTGGGCATGGAAACGTCGTAGCGAATGACGTGGCCTTCATTGTCAAAGTAGATGGCTTGCAGCGTCTGTCCGTTGCCGGCGGGATAGATATAGAGAATATCGCTGTGCAGGCACTCAAAGTCGTCCGGGCTTGAGCAGGCGCTGCTTCTGGAGTGTCGCGCCAAGACGTGATCGCGCAACTCCAGCCGGAAGGCATACCCAGCCGAGACCTGAGCCTGCGCCACGCCGCCAGTGGTCTTCGCCTCCCACGATCCCATGAGAAAGCGAAGCGCCAGCCAGGGGTCGGGCTTGGCCGGAGCTTGCCCGGCGGCCTGCGACGATGATTTCGCAGCTGTCTGCGGAGGGACTTGCGCAATCAAGCCGCTGGCAACTAACAGTACGAGAGCAATACATCTCTTCATGGGCAGAGTCTACTCCGGCGCCGCGCGCCGTTGACGCTCAATCGTCAAATTCCGGCTTCGGCTCTTCCCGGTTTCGGACGCAGACTACAATGAGACCAGATGCAGTTTTTTTCCGCGCTTCCCTCTTACATTGACTGGCACTGGCTTTGGCTCAGCGTGGCATCGTTTCTGGCTGGGGTGCTGAACGCTGTGGCCGGCGGCGGCTCGTTCCTGTCCTTCCCGGCAATGCTGGGAATGAAGATGCTGCCCATCCAGGCCAACGCCACCAACACGCTGGCCGTGTGGCCGGGTCAGCTCACCTCGGTCGCCGCCTATCGCGAAGACATTCGCAAGAACCTGCGCCTCGCCGCGTTCATGGCCCTGGCCGGCCTGCTCGGCGGCACTGCCGGCGCTCTAGTGCTGCTCAACACGCCGCAGATGACCTTTCTGCATATGGTGCCCTGGCTGCTGCTGGCGGCGGCCTCGATCTTCGCCGTGAGCGGTCCTGTCTCTCGCTGGCTAGAAGCGCGCAAGACCGCCGGCAGCGCTCCGTCGAGTCCGCTGCCAGTCTTCCTGGCCACCACCGCGGTCTGCTTTTATATTGGCTACTTCGGCGCCGGAGCCGGCTTTCTCATCATCACACTGCTCTCGCTCTTCGGCCACCAGGACCTGCACGAGATCAACGCCCTCAAGGTGGCCGCCACCACCCCGGCCAACGGCATCGCCTGCATCATCTTCGCCGTCAGCGGCCAAGTGGTCTGGCGCTATTGTCTGCTGGCCATGGTCGTCTGCGCCATCGGCGGCTACTCTTCAGCCCGCTTTGCCCGCCGCATTCCGCAATCGTTTCTGCGCGGGCTGGTGGTATTCATTGGCCTCTCAATGGCCGCATGGTTCTTCTGGAGAAATCGCTGAAAATGGTCCTCTTGATTCTGCCGCCGCGCTGGGTGCTGGACGGGATCGGCTCGGTTGCCGCCGTCTGCACCACCATCTCTTTTCTGCCGCAGGTGATCCATGTCTGGCGGCGCAAGAGCGCCAAGGACATTTCGCTGGCGATGTTTCTGCTCTTCAGCTTTGGCTTGTCCTGCTGGACGATCTACGGCATCGGCATAGGGTCGGTCCCGATGATCGCCGCCAATGCCGTTACCCTCGCACTCTCGCTGGTCATCATCGCCCTCAAGCTGCGCTACGACAAAAGCAATGGACAGTGAACAGTTTTCCCTGTTCACTGTAAACTGTAAACTGGGTTCATGAGCCACGAAGGCATCCGTTTTGTCCCCAAGGAGCACGAGGCGCGAGACAACGAAGAAACTCGCCCGCTGCCCCGCATCAGCATCACCCCTGAGAAAGTGCGCGTGCTGCTCACCAAAGGCAAGGGCATGGAGATCGATTGGGTGGACGGCCACCGCAGCGCCTGGGGTTTTGCCTGGCTGCGTGAGGCCTGCCCCTGCGCCACCTGCATTGAGGAACGCAAGCTGGAAGGCCGCAAACCCGGCCAGCCCAAAGCCAAGCCGGCCGCCGTGCTGCCCATGTACACCCCGCCCGCCAAGCCCGCCAGCGCTCATGCCGTCGGCCGCTACGCCATTCAGTTCAACTGGCAAGACGGCCACTCCGGCGGCATCTACTCCTGGGACTACCTGCGTCGCGTCTGCCAGTGCCGCGAATGCACCTTCGCCGCGAAAGAGACCGCCGGCACACCCAACTAGACGATCATCCCTGACCTTTAAGCGACCGGAAAGCTCATTCCGCGAATCGTAGGGTTTGATCCGACTTTCTCATGAATAGATGCATTTCTCCCAAGTTATCCACAGGGCACGCGACTCTCAGGAAAAAGTGAACCAAATTAGATACCATTTATCCACGGTTTTTTTATTGCAGCGGTAGTTCTCGTCTGCTTATCCACGTAAAGTGTTGGCATAATCGCATGAAGAGCGGTTTCTCGGGCCCTGATTTTAGACCCGAGATCGGGAAGGGCGGGCTTGACAACCAGAATTCAGAATGCGAATTCCAAGCTCCAACACCCTACCGGAAGCCCCCAATGGGAGCACTGAAAAGTGACTAGCTATAGCCGACAAGACGTGCTGCGCATTCTACAGATCAGCCCCCGCCAGTTGCAAGGGTGGGAGCGGGCGGGGATTGTTCCCCAGCAGCAGAGCTACAGCTTTCAGGATCTAGGGCAGTTACGGACATTGCGTACATTGCGTGAGGAGTCGGTATCGGTGGCCTCGATTCGGCACTCGATTGTGGCCATGAAGGCGGTCGCGGGCATGGCGAATCCCCTGCTCGAGGCCTGCCTGGTGCGGACCGGGACGCGCTTGGCCTTCCGGTACAGCGGGGCGATGGTAGACCCTATTCGTCGCCAGTTGCTCTTTGACTTTGAACGGCTGGAACAGGGCTGCGGCCCTTCCGCGCGCTCGGAGGCTTTGCTGCTGCGCGCTCCAGCCTCGGAGAGTCCAGAAGACGTGCAGGAGCTGTTTTTATCGGCGGTGCAGGCCGAGGAGGCAGGCGAAAAGATTCGCGCCATCCAGATTTATCAGCAGATCATGGAGCGTCATCCGAGCTTTGCACCGGCCTGGATCAACCTCGGTACAATCCACTTCCATCTGCGCGAATACGGCTGGGCGGAAGAGCTTTACCGCCATGCGACGGAGATCGATCCGACCTATGTGCTGGCGTTTTTCGATCTGGGCAATGTCCTGGATGAGTTACAGCGGTCCGATGAGTCGATAGCCGCCTACGGACAAGCGGTTGCACTCGCTCCCGGTTATGCGGATGCCCACTATAACCTTGCGCTAGCTCATGAGCGCAGGGGCGACGCTCGCGCGGCACTGCGCCACTGGCAGACGTATGTGCGCCTGGATAAGGGCGGCCCGTGGGCCGATCATGCCCGGGGGCAAATTCGCAAATTGCTCGACCGCGAAAAACTCGCGATCGCCTGGCGAGCAGAGAGCTTTATTGCACCGCACAAGGGAACGGCTGCGCTAGAGCTGGTGAGCGCCTGACCCGCAACTCCTGCCTGAGATCCCAAAAGCTTGCATAAAAGATTGGCCCTTCCCGAAGGAAGGGCCAATGCGCAGCGCTTGCAGAACCGTCTAATTCACGGTCACCGTAAAGGTTGCTGTGGGCGCCGGATTGACGGCCGGCATCCCGGTCGCCGTCACCGTGAAGGTGTAGGTGTCGGCACTCGTTCCCTGATTACTTGTCTTGCTCACGTTGCTGCCGCAGCCCGAGAGAACACCAAACGCTGCCATCAGTACCAGAGCGCCCAGCATCTTCCGCCAACCGCGCCGCCGCGCCGGAATCCCCAGGAAGAGCAGCAAGGCCAGAACCGCGCTGCCTCCTGCGCCGAAGATTCCCCTGCCCTTGCCCGGTAACTTGGGAGAAACCAGCGAAGCGGCGGCCGCCGTCGTAGAGATCGTAGCGATCACCGTTGTCGGCATCGGCACACCGGAACTCAGCGACACGCTCGTTGAGTTGACCGAGCAGCTGGGCAAATCCAATGCTCCGGAAGGATAGTTTGTCAGTGCGCAATTGAGCATGACGGTGCCCGTGTAAGAGGTATCGGAACTCACGACGATATTTGAAGTCGCGGTCCCTCCGGGCGCGATCGATGCGCTCGGCTGTGTCGCTGTGATGACGAGGGTGGACGTTGCTGCTATCGTCACGGTACCGGTTCCCACAGCGGAAGAGTAATACGCGTCTCCACTATAGGTCCCAGTAAGAGTGTCGCTTCCTGCATTCAGACTCTTCGCCGGAATGACGATGACGCAACTGGCGGCGGTGCAACTGCTGAGCAATACCGCCCCGGAGCTATAGCTGCCGCTGGTCAGAGTTACCGTTCCGGTCGGCGATGTCTCCCCGCTGCTGGTGCCCGAGACCTTGACCGTTACGCTCAGGCTCTGGCTCGCATCCGCGTTGCTCGATGCTGGGGTTACGGTCACTGTCGGCGTCACCACAGCTATGAAGGTTACTGTCACGGTGGTCGTGGCAAAAGATCCCGGAGCATAGACAGTGCTTCCGTTGTAGGTCACAGTGAGCATGTCGCTTCCAGCGCTCAGACTATTCAACGGAATGATGATGGAGTAGGCGCCGATACCGGAAAGCGTCGTCGCCGCCGAAGTGTAGCCGCCACCGGTGAGCGTCACCGTACCTGTGGGCGTTCCACCGGCGCCGGTCACTGTGCCCGATATCGTCACGGTCTGGTTGGAGTTGATGCTGGTTGCCGACGAGTTAGCCGTTACGACTGCCGTCAGCCCGTTGACCGTCACCGTTGTCGAGGTCGTGGCTGCGGTATAGGTCGTGCTGCCGTTATAGGTCACTGTCAGCGTGTCGGTGCCGATCGCCAGGCTTCCCGCCGGAATGGTAATGGAGTAGGTGCCTGTGCCTGAAAGCGTCGTCGTCGCCGACGTGTAGCCGCCGCCTGTGAGCCTCACCGTACCGGTGGGCGTTCCGCCTGAGCCCGTTACCGCACCCGTCACGGTTACGGCCTGGGTCGTGTTGATCGTGGCAAGCGAGGGATTAGCCGTCACGGTCGCCGTCAGCCCGTTGACCGTCACTGTTGTCGAGGCCGTCGCTTTGGCATAGGTAGTGCTGCCGCTATAGCTCACGGTCAGCTTGTCGGAACCGATCGCGATGCTTCCCGCCGGAATGATGAAGGTGTACCCGCCGCTGGTGACCGGCTCTATCGACGTGTAGCCGCCGACCGTCAGGGTCAGAGTCCCGGTTGGTGTTCCGCTCGCTCCTGTGACCGAGACGATCACCGTAAGGGGCTGGATGGTGGTCACAGGATTAGGTGCAACGGAAGTCAGGTTCACAGTGGCCGACGCGGTACCGTTCGATGTGTTCCAGTAGGTGATCAACTGCGTCGCATCCACGCTGCCAAGCCCGGTCGCCAGATCGTACCCGGTGGTCGTGTTGTAGCCGGTCTCGAAGAAATATCCTGCCGTATCGTCGGTGCAATTCGGACTGCTGCTGGTGCAGGGCACCGAGTCATTGCCGACCGTCACATCGCGAAAAATCGAGCCAGAATAGCCGCCATTGCTTAACTCATAAAGCGTCTGTGCGGCCTGCCCTAGCCGGCTGCCTGTATTTTGCTGCACCAATGCCAAAATGCCCGCGAAGGCCGGCGTTGCTGTCGACGTGCCGCCAAAACCCGCGAAGAAAAAATAGCCGTCTGATTGTGTCTCGCAATCCATCGTCACGGTCTGACCATTGTATGTGCCGGTATCGCCGGTGCACACCAGCCAGGTTGCCGAGTCGCATCCGTTACCCGCCATCAACGAAACATCGGGCACATCGCGCACTCCATCTGATATTGTCCCCGTCTGCCAGATGGGCTTGCTGTAGCCAGCGCAACTTGAGCCGCTACCGGTTGCACAACTGCTTGCGCCGCCGCTGCCGGCCACGATATTGCCACCACCAGCGCAGTTGCTTGTCGACGTCGAAGCGACGTTCTCGCTCACCAAAAGGTTGGGATTCGTCGAGTCGTTCCATGTCGATTCCGGGATCGAGCTCTTTGCCGTACGGAAATAGTTGTAATTGTTGCTGGATGTACCTTCATTTGCCGTATTCACATAAGTCGTAAACGAACTGTTCAACGCATACAAATCTGTTCCGCCCACCGCTATGTTGTACGGAGTGGTGGAAAAGCCGCTCACCGCTAATCCGCCGATCGCCGCGGTAACGTTCTTGCCGCTGCTGGTGGACGTGTTGTCACATCCGGCCGAGCCGCTGTCGCCCGTCGAAACCGTCACCGCGATGCCCTGAGCGGCGGCCTGCTCCCACCAGCCTTTGATTTCCGCATTCCCGCCGGTGCCTTGTTCGCTTTCGCATCCGCCGAAGCTCAAGCTGAAGATGTCCACCAGATTGGCGTCAATCGCCGCCTCAATACCTGTAACGAGGTCCGTAGAGGCATAGTAGTAGATCGTCGCCCCTGGAGCCAGTCCGCCCGCGAGTTCAACATCGAGATAGGCTTCGTCCTGATCGTCCGTGTTGTCGTACGTGCCGCTTGGAGTGTTGGAGCATGTGGTGGGGGTGGTGCAATAGTTCAGGATAGGAGCCGTGGAATTGCCGAGAAACATAGTCCGGTAGGCCGCTGCAATGCTGGCAGTGATGGTTGCCGCTCCGCCAATGCCGATCTTCACACCCGCGCCCGTATAACTTGTACCCGAACTGTAGTTGGCGTTAAAGGTATTTGGCGTGTCATAGATGGTCGCCGCATCCCCAGGGACCATGTAGAGAAAGTCAGGGCTTGTCTCCGTAAGATCGGGGGTTAACCCATGAGCCGCCTCGAGTCGCCGGGTCTGAACATTGAACTTACCGGAATTTCCCCGCGTAAAATGCGGCTTTGGCTGGATGGTGTTCAGATGCGTGACGCCCTTCACCACGGCTGCCAACGCCGATGGAATCTGCGGGTCGGCGGTATTGGAGTAGAACTGCCGGTCTTCGGTTCGGAAAGAATGAATCGAGGTATGAAAAGCCTCTTCCACCTGCGCGACCGTCCCACTGAAGGCGATGGTCGTGCGCCCGGCTGAGACTGCCTCGAGCGTCAGCCCGTGCGACTGCAACCATGTCACGAGCACCGCGATATCCGCATCTGCCGGACCATACAATTGGCCGAACTGCTGCGGAGTCAGCCATTTGTGGTAATTGGGCGAGGACTTGTCCTGCAACTGGGCCTGATAGGCATCGAGCGCCATCTGCTGCGCACTAGAGCGCGCCAGCACCAGGCGCACGTGGGTCATTTGCATCGAGCGCGCAGCCTCGCCCTGGTCATATTCCGCCCGCGCCATACTCGGTACATTGCCCTTCAGCGTCGTCAGCGACGACTCGTCCACGTCCGCCGTGATTCGCGGGGTAGCCAAGGAACTCTGGGCAGGCAAAATGGAACTGGTCGAGCCGAGCAATACGCCGGTCAATACGCAAAGAGAGAATGTCTTTATAGCGCGCATAGCGGATTTCCTGGACCCTTTCTTCGGATAAGAACCTCTGAATCAACAAAAAATTGCACTCGAAACCGAAAATGCCCACGAAAAACTGCTGGGCTGCGTTCCGTTCTGGATTCGGATACCATGGATATTCTAATCTTCGATTTCACTTTGCGGTGCGCGACAATCCATTCCATTCAAAAAGCGAAGGATATTCTGCATCGGGAAAGTCCCCGCCTTGACCCTGTTTGCATCTCGAGCTAACCCTTCATCAAGGCATGAAGCCGGGCAAGACTTCGCGGTCTCAATATCAAGTGACCGATCTCGCGAGCCGAAGGACAAGCAGACTGAATAGACGAGAATTTGGCTGAAAGGTTGATTCGCAGCGAAAAGAAATAGCCCGCCATCACCGGCGTGGCAGCCGGGAGCCGGAGCGGTCCGTGCAAGCCCAACGGGTCGCAGAATGACCGCGGCGTCCCGACCCGCGGGTTTCCATCCTTAGTTGGAAGAGTCTCTCTGGCGTGTAGCCTTTACGCCCGACAAAATTCCAAACCCGATCAGGATAATCGCTCCCACGACGATCCAGTGAGTGGGCGCGTGCATCAGGTGCGCAGCGTAAGCCAATCCGCCAATCATGATTGCGTATCCGGCAGTATAGATTCCAAACGACATAGCTTCTCCTTATTTTGTGATACTGGTTGCGTGTTGCCTGCGGGCCCATTCAGCTCACACCAGCTTGACTCGCCTGGCGGTTCTCGCGGGGCTGGGCCGGGGATCCAGAAGTTTGGGCCGCGATGCGTTCTCTTCCGGCAGATCGTCGCGCAGCACCATGTTGAGCAGCGACGTGTGAACCAGTATGCGGCCGTTGTATTCGATGTAGCCGAGCTTTCTGAAGCGATTCATAAAGAAGCTCACACGCGAGCGGGTGGTGCCGATCAACTCGGCAAGGGTCTCCTGGGTCACTACTGGAATCAGCGGCTCCGGTTCGCCCGGCCCGCCAAAGTGCGCCATCAGCAAGAGTGTCCGCGCCAGGCGTCTTTCGCTGGAGTTGAAGAGTTGATCGACCAGATCGGATTGGGTTCTGATGCCTCGCGTGAGAATGAACTTCATGAATAGGTCGGAGAAAGCGTGCTCCTCATGCAGAACGCTGAGCATCTCGGCTCTCTCAATCCTGAGCGCAACACATACCGATACCGCCGAGGCCGAGGCCGTTCGTAGCGCTTTCACTGCCGCCATCGACTCCTCACCGAAAAAGTCCCCGGCAACAAGCAGTGTAACCGTAGCTTCCTTGCCCCGCTTCGAGACGACCGTGAGCTTTGCGTGGCCGCTCTGAAGATAAAACACAGAGTCGGCCGGGCCTCCCTGGGAATAGAAAACCTGCTTGGCCGCGTTGTGACGAATGGTTCGTCCCGGTCCTTCGGTAGCCAGAAAACGTGCGGAATCAAACTGCGTCTTCGTTGTTCCGGTCATCGAAGTGGCCTCTTTCTCAGGCGATCCAGCTGCAAGCAGGCATCAAAAACGCCTGCCAGCGAACGAAGGTGGGTCGGGCCCCCGTTCATCGCGCAAGGATTCGCGTATCTGCAAGCATTGCATTCCAAGTGGAAATTGTCTGAGCTATTCAGACCATGGGCTGTGTCGAAGATGAAAGACAGGGCCGCACGAAATCGTGATGGGCTATTCCTATGCGCGACGTCAGGTCAACGGCGCTACAGCTTTTGCGTCCTCTGCACAGCCCGGACTCCGGGAATGCGGCGCAGCGCCAGTACCATGCGATTGAGGTGCCGCAAATCTTCGGCTTCGGCGACCAGCTCGACGACGGCCTCCCCGTTCTCGTCCTTGCGAATGTCCACGCCGCTGATGTTCGAGTTGTCGTCGGAAAGAACCGCGATCAGTTCCTTCAACATCCCGGCGCGATCATCGCAAGAGACGGAGAACTTGACCGGATAGCGTTGCGGCTTGCCTGCCTGGCTCACTGTGCGCGACCACTCGACATTGATGCGCCGGTCGCTCTCGTAAAGCAGGTTCTGCACATTGGGACAACCGCGCGCATGAACGGCCACGCCCTTGCCCCGCGTGACGTAACCGACGATCTCCTCGCCGCGAATAGGGTTGCAACATCGCGCGCGATAAACAAGCAGATCGTTCTGCCCTTCCACCTGCAGCGAATCGGAACCCGTCAGGTGCAGCTTGCGCACCGCGTCCGACATAGCCGCTTCGCTAGTGCCGCCGGGCTTGATCTCAGCTGCAGTATCGGCTTCCGGCAGGTTGGTGCTGCCGGGAGCCAGCTTGTTCAGTATCTGCCGCGCAGAATGCTTGCCCAGGCCCAGCGCGGCCAGCAGATCAACCGCGGTGGCCACGCCATATTCGTTGGCAATGCGGTGCAGGTCCTGATCGGCAATCTGCGCTTGCGGCACCTTGTATTTGCGTGCCTCGCGCTCCAGCAACTTGCGCCCTATTTCGACCGCGCGCCGGCGATGGTCCTCGTTGAGCCAGTGCTTGATTTTGTTCCGTGCGCGCGGACTTTTAACAAAAGTCAGCCAGTCGCGGCTCGGCTTATGATCCTTTTGCGTAACGATTTCGACAATGTCGCCCGTACGCAGCTTGGTGCGCAGCGGCGCCATGCGACCGTTCACCTTCGCGCCCACGCAGGTGTGGCCCACTTCCGTATGAACCGTGTACGCAAAGTCGACCGGCGTGCCGTCCGAAGGAATCACCACCACTTTCCCCTTGGGCGTGAAGGTGTAAACCTCGTCGGGATACAGGTCCATCTTCAGGCTGGAGAGAAACTCATTGGGGTCGGTCATCTCCTTTTGCCAATCGACCAATTGCCGAATCCAGTTCAGCCGCTCCTCGTCGCGAGCCGTCACCACGCCGCCGCCGGCCTTGTACTTCCAGTGCGCCGCAATGCCTTCCTCGGCAATGCGGTGCATCTCTTCCGTGCGGATCTGTACCTCAAACTGATGCCCGGCGGCGCTCATCACCGTGGTGTGCAACGACTGGTAGCGATTGGCGCGAGGCATCGCGATGAAGTCCTTGATGCGCCCCGGCACCGGGCGCCACAGCGTGTGAATCAGCCCGAAGACCGCGTAGCAGGCAGCCACATCCTGCGTAATGACGCGGATCGCCAGCAAGTCATAAACCTGGTCGAACGATACCTTCGAGCGCTGCTGCTTCTGAAAAATGGAGTAGAGACGCTTGATCCTCCACTCCACCCTGGCCTCGATATTGTTCTCGCGCAACTGCTCGTTGAGCGTGTCTTCTACACTGTGCAGAAACTGCTCGCCCTCGACGCGGCGAACTTCAACTGCCTCCGAAACCTGCTCGTAGCTGACCGGATCGGTATAGCGGAAGGCCAGGTCTTCCAGCTCGCCGCGAACCTTGCCCATGCCCAGCCTGTGAGCGAGCGGCGCATAGATGTCCAGAGTTTCGCGGGCGATGGCCTCCTGGCGCTCCGGCCTCAAGTGTTCCAAGGTCCTCATATTGTGCAGCCGATCCGCCAGCTTGATCAGCACAACCCTCACATCCGAAACCATGGCCAGCAGCATCTTGCGCACATTTTCCGCCTGCCGGTCCTCGCGATTGGCAAATTCGATCTTGTCGATATTGGTGACGCCCTCAACAATGTGGGCCACCTGGTCGCCGAAGCCGGCTGCAATCTCTTCGTTGGTGGCGGGCGTGTCTTCGACTGAATCGTGCAGCAGGCCGGCGGCGATGGCGGTCGAATCCATCTTCATTTCCGCCAGTACCTCGGCCACCTCAAGCGGATGAATAATGTAAGGCTCGCCCGAAGCCCGCATCTGGCCCGCATGGTGGCGTGCACAGAACTCCCACGCTTTGCGAACCAGAGCGATATCGTCGCTGGGGCGATTGGTGTGAACCAGCTTGAGCAGAGCCTCGACCCGCCGGTCAATGGCGTGCTGATCGAAAACACGCATCTCAGGGGCGGGCACGGCAACGAGCGCCTTCCCAGTGGATGCCTGGGGTGCGCCGGGAAGCTCTTCCGGAACGGGTTGCCGGACAGTCGCCATGCTTCATTATAGGCCGGTTGCGTTTACGACGCATCAAAGACCGTTGGAAGGCCAGCGCAAACGCAAGATAAGATTCCTCGCAGAAACGGCGAGTAAATTTTGCTGCACCGTAGCTTCAGGCGATTCACAGGGCGATCGATTTGATTCATTGTCAGAGTTCAAATCTTGCTAATTTCAGGGCTTTTTGCGGGCTTTTTAGGCCATTTTCAGGGCAAAACACTCCTTCTTTCGGGGAAAATCGCTCGATTCCGATAGGCCCTTTCTTGCATAACGGTACTTTATGTGCGATTTCGCGCACATTGAGGATTTTTCCTGAAACTGAGTTTCATTCAGTAATGACGCGGGTATTCTTCACTTTCATCGCTTCGTTTTCTTCTCCAGCTGCGTAATTAT